>Ga0193726_1002437_pt1 | contig 12622 bp, 13 predicted proteins | sample H2c1metaG_FD_144928 | JGI IMG/M metagenome (GOLD analysis project Ga0193726, IMG submission 144928) | Soil microbial communities from a riparian zone of the East river system, Colorado, United States - H2c1 | ecosystem: Environmental > Terrestrial > Soil > Riparian zone | place: USA: East River... | reverse complement strand
CGTCGTCTTGCATCCCGCCGCAATCGGTATTCCATTGTGTCCAATGCGGCGTTGGAGATCGACTATGCGCGAACTATCGGCGGAAGCCCGCTTGCACCTGCACGCGCGTTCCCTTTCGGGGCGGGCGGGACATGGTCTGCATACGGCCGCCCTCTATGGCGCATTCGCCATCATTGCCGCGGTGGTGTTCGGAACGTTGTCGGTTCACCCGTTCTAAGAAAGACCTCATCCTGAGGAGCCGCGCGATGGCGCGGCGTCTCGAAGGATGGCCTGCTGCAGTACACTCGATCATCCTTCGAGACGCGCGCGAAGAGCGCGCTCGTCAGGATGAGGACGGCGGGTGAGGCTAACTTGCCTTCTTAAACGGCGCTACTTCGATACCGACATCCTTCAACGCCTGCCGGACGCCGCGCGCGATATCGACCGCGCCGGGCGTGTCGCCGTGAATGCACACGGTATCGGTGCGCATTTTGATCACTTTGCCCGTGACCGACACCACGGCGCCGTCCTGCACCATCCGCACCACCCGCTGCGCGATCTGCTTGGCATCATGCAACACCGCGCCGGGTTTGCGCCGCGACACCAGCGTACCATCGTCTTCATAGGCGCGGTCGGCGAACACCTCGTGCACCATCGGCAGGTTGGCGGCTTCGCCGGCCTGCACCAGACGCGAATTGGCGAGCACCACGAAAATCAGATCGCGATCGACCGCCTTGATTGCGGACGCAATGGCCCGCGCGGTCATGTTGTCCTCGCACGCAACATTCGACAGCGCGCCATGTGCCTTGACGTGGGTGACCTTATGGCCGGCCATGGTCGCGATCGCCTGCAAAGCGCCGATCTGGTAGGCGACCAGATTTTCGATCTCCGAGGCCTTCATGCCTGGAAAGGGCCGGCGGCCGAAGCCGTGCAGGTCGCGGTAGCCCGGATGCGCGCCGATGCTGACGCCGCGCGCCTTGGCAAGCTCCACGGTCTTGCGCATGGTGTCGGAATCCCCGGCATGGAAGCCGCAGGCGATGTTGACCGAGGTGGCAAGGTCGATCATGGCGGCGTCATTGCCCATTTCCCATGCGCCAAATCCTTCGCCGAGATCGCAGTTGAGATCGATTGTCATGATGTCGTGTCCGCTTGCCGTGAGTGGATCCTTGGTTAGTCGTGCGCCCGCGCATCCGCCGACGATGGAACTTGCCACGTTCCGGCATCGACTGCACTGACCGCGGCGCCGGCGACATTGGCATCTTGCAGGGCCTCGATGTTGAGATCAAAATTCTCGATAGCTCGGACACGGTCGGGCAGGGTGCGCAGCATTTCCCAGAACTTCCGGGCCTCAGCTTGCGCCTCCGTCATCCCGACGGCCTTGAAACGAAAGCCACGGCCGGCGGGTATCTGCGCGAACCGTCCGAGATCGGCCGTCATCACGGTTGCGATCTTGGGATAGCCGCCGCTGGTGCCGCGGTCCAGCATCAGCACGATGGGCTGGCCATTGCCGGGCACCTGGATGCTGCCGTTCACGGTACCGTCGGTGACGATGTTGTGACCGTGCAGATGTTTTATCACGGGACCTTCAAGCCGGTAACCCATGCGGTCGCTGGTCGCCGATATCTTCCATTCGCTGTTGAGAAACAACTCTTTGGCATCGCCGAACTCGTCGTCCTGCGGACCCATCACCACGCGGATCGGCCCGTCCGGCAGGGGAGGAAGATCGATCCGGTGCTCGGTCGCGCCGCTTGCGGCTGCCGTCTGTAATTCATCGCCAGCCTGCAGCGGGCGCGGATACGGGCTGCCGAGCCCTGCCCGCGCATTCACCGCCAGACTGCCGAACATCGGCTCGCCCGCGATCCCGCCTTCGATCGCGAGGTAACTGAATGAACCACCGCGGGCAAAGCCCAGCGTCAGGGTCTCGCCGTCGGCCAGGGTCATCGATGTATCCGAGGTGACGGCGCGCCCCGAGATGTCCGCATTGCGTGGTGCGCCAGCCAGCGCGACACGAACCGCACCTTCGCGCGCCGTGAACGCCGCGCGGAACGGGCCGATTTCGATGGCCGCGGTAAAGGCTGCGTTTCCGACCAGACTATTCGCAGCGGCGAGTGCCAATCGGTCCATCGCCCCGCTCGGCGTCAGGCCATAGCGCTGGGCGCCGCGGCGGCCGCCGTCCTGCACCGAGCTCGCAGGACCAATCGCTGAAATGACGAGTTTACTCATGCAGGTATCAACTCGGCGACGAGCTCGCCGCGTTCCGCGGCGCGATCCTGCTCCGCGAAAGTCTTGGCATCGACGGCGGTAAACGTCACGGCATCCCCTGGTTCCAGCAGAAAAGTTGGATCGCGATGCAGCTGGTAGGTCCTGACGGCGGTCTGCCCCAGCAGATGCCACCCGCTCGGAGCGGCGAGGCATTGCACACCCGCCTGCACGCCGCCGATCGAAATCGTGCCGGCCGGCGTCAGCAGCCGCGGATTTAGCCGCCGCGGCATCCGTAGCGAGTCCGGGAGGCCACTGAGATAGGACCAGCCCGGTGTAAATCCGATCATGGCCACCCGGTAGTTGCCGGCGACATGCCGCGCCACGATATCGTCAGGCGTCGTGTTGAGCGCCTTGGCGACATCCTCCAGATCGATGCCGTGTTCGCCGCCATAAACCACCGGAATGCGCCAGCGCCGCGTGTTTGCGGCTGGCGGAACCGGCAACTGCGCCAACGTGAGGAGCTTCTCGCCCAGCGTGTCGAAATCGATCAGCACGGGATCGTAATGCACCAGCAGGGATCGATAGGTGGGCACGGCCTCGGTCACGCCGGCGATGGTCTCGCGCGCGAGGGTGCGATCGAGCGCCAGCACCCGCTGGTTCGCGACATCGTCGATATTGCGGCTGAATTCCACCGTGATGGCGCTGTCGCCACTCGGCAAAAGGCGGGGCGGGGATAGGGTCGCGGCCATAGCCTCACAAACTCGTCGGCGGATGCCAAGCTCTAGCGTGTTTTGCGGAGAAGTGGAATTCGCTTCGCGCAAATGAGCCTGCAAATTCAATAAATTAATCTGCATCGCCGTGATAAGACGGCGTGATCGCGCCATGCGATGCAGCGGCTTCAGCCGTGAGCTGGCGACACTTGACGCGATGCCCGCGCCCCGCAAGATGCGCCCGTCCGATCAATCCACAACCGGAGCTACCTGTTCGATGTCCCTGACCCCCGAAGCGATCAAGACCCTTTCGCTCGTGTCGACTGCCACCATCACCACGGTCCTGCTCAAGAAGGGGCTGCGGAATGTCTGGCTGCGGGGGACGCGTCCGCTGCGGCCGGGACAGAAGCGGCTGGTCGGACCGGCCTTTACGCTGCGTTTCGTGCCCGCGCGGGAGGATCTGGCCACGCCGGAATCATGGTCGTCGCCGATTTCGACCCGGACCGCGATCGAAGCCATGCCGGAGGGCTGCATCGCCGTGGTCGACGCCATGGGCGTCACCGACGCCGGTATTTTCGGCGATATTCTGTGCGCGCGCATGGTCAAGCGCGGGGTAGCTGCGCTGGTGACCGACGGCGTCGTGCGCGATCTCGAAGGGGTGCTCGGCACCGGTTTGCCGGTGTGGTGCGACGGCTTCGCGGCCCCACCCTCGGTCGCTGGACTGACATTCGTCGGCTGGGGCGAGCCGGTCGGCTGCGGCGGCGTCGCGATCTTCCCGGACGATATTATCGTCGCCGATCAGGACGGTGCCGTGGTCATTCCGAAAGCATTTCTCGACCTCATTCTGGCCGAGGGTGCGGAGCAGGAGCGAATGGAAGCCTGGATCGTTGAACAGGTGAACTCTGGTGCGGTGTTGCCGGGTCTCTATCCGATGAATGCCGAGACCAAGGCGCGCTACGCGGCTTCGAAGAAATAACCTGATCTCATCCCCGGATGAGCGCGTTTGCGCTCACTCGGGAGGAGCGGCGTCTTCGCCGCGTCTCGAAGGATGAGGCCCCTCTGGCTCGAGGCGGCGCAAGAGCGCCTCCTCTTCATGAGGGATTTCTTGCTCAAAAAGGAGGAACACCATGAACATCCATCTCGCCGGTTCGCGGCCGACACGGCTCGCGCCCAAAGAGTATTTTACCGGCACGGTCTGGCAGGACCCGATCATTGCAGCTGAAGCCCCGGCGCGGATCGTATCGACCCGCGTGTCCTTCGAGCCGGGCGCCCGGACAGCCTGGCATTCGCACCCCCTGGGCCAGACGCTGTATGTGATCTCGGGCGTCGGCCGGGTTCAGAGCCAGGGAGGGCCGATACGCGAGATCCGGCCGGGCGACGTTGTCTGGATACCGCCGGGCGAAAAGCACTGGCACGGCGGCTCGCCGACCAACGGTATGATCCACATCGCGATGCAGGAATCGCTGGACGGAAATTATGCGACCTGGATGGAGCAGGTGACCGACGCGGAATATGCCGCGAAAGTCGGAGCATAGTTGTCTCGCGGGACGGCTAGATACGCTGCGCGGTCCAGGTGCCGGAGCAAAGCGCGCCGCGCCAGGTACCCGATCCTGACGTGGCGCCGAGGTGACCCGACCCGACCGCGCGCTTGATTCCGCTTGTCAGGGTCACACTGATGTTGCCGGCATCGGCGACACGGCCAGATGCTTTCATCAGCGGATTGCTCGATTCGACCTGGCCATTGTTGATTCCAATCGAGATGGTTGCTCCGCCGCCGCATGCGGTGTTCTCGGAGGCAATCTGCACATTCCATGCGCCGTCAAATGTCGCGGCCGCAACTGGCGTGGCGGCCAACATTCCCAGAAGCACCAGGGTGCGGCTGGCGAACAATGTTTTGCGAAAGTTTCCCATGGCGGGCTCCCTTGGTTCCGACGCAATCAACCTCTCAGATCGCTTCCTCCGAGACTGTGATAGAAATCACATGAAACGATCGGGCCTTGGGCTAATGAATGATCGCGGGTAACATCAGCAAAACAACAGGCTGGGTTATCGCGTACGGGATCCCGGGGAATTTTCATGAAGCGAGCTTTTCTAGCAATCTTTTGCGGTGCCGCTCTCTTGGCGAGCTCCATTGCCTATGCTGCGGATACGGTATCCGACAAGGAAATGGCCGATCGCTATTCGCAGGCGGCGCAGTCCGGAGACAGCGACGCTCAATTTTATCTTGCCGCGCTTTATTCGGCGGGTGTCGGGCGATCGAGGTCCGATGCAGAAGCGTTCCGGTGGTTCTCACGCGCCGCTGACCAAGGCCATTCGCATGCCATGCTGGTTCTCAGCGGAATTTACGCCGTCGGGCGGGGCGTACCGCAAGACAACCTCAACGCCTACAAGTGGGCTTACATTGTTTCGGTCGGCACCCGGGTTGAAGAGTTCCGGAACGGAAGTCGTCAGCTCATGGGCGTTCTGGAAAGCAGGATGACGCGCGAAGATATCGATCGGGCCAAGTCCGAAGCCGGCCGCTGGCATGCGGCACCGAGCCAAGCGAGGCCCGCCGTTGCTCCGGCTCCGACCGACAGTCTCACACGCGACAGCCAGTCGCCGCCGGCCTTGGCTGCTTCGAAATCATCGCCCGCGATCACAACCAGCAGTGCCGCCGATTCCGGCAATTCTCAGGGGCCGCGCATCTCTGGCGACAAGAAGAACGACATCGACGCGTTATTGGATCGCGTGCCCTCCGGACTGCGCAAGCGGTTCGGTTTTTGAGATTGAGGAGAAGCCGATGTCTTCGCGCGGTCTTGTTTGGTCTGGATCGGTGCTTGCAGTGCTTGCTGCTGCAGCCGTAGGTGGCGCCTATCTGATGTATCCGGACTACTTTCAGCCCCCGACTGTAACCACGGGAGTGGCTACCCTTGGGCCGGTTTCGGAGGCTGTCTATGGAACGGGAACGGTAGAGCCTGAGCGCTGGGCCAAGGTCGTACCGCTTCAACGGCGCCGGCTGGTCGAACTCTGCCGCTGCGAAGGCCAGGCCGTCAAAGTCGGTCAAGTTCTCGGCCGCCAGGACGACGCCGAAGAGGTCAGCGCGCTCCATGAGCTGGAAATCAACAATGAGCAACTTGCGCGCGATCTGGATCGCGCCAAGCGCGATCGCGACAAGAGCGACGCTGCGAAGACTGAATACGAGCAACGCTCTACTCAATTCGAGCAATCCAAATCGCGGATCAACGCTCAAAAAGCCCGCATCGATTCACTCGTGCTTCGCGCGCCATTGGATGGCATGGTGCTGCGCCGCGATGGCGAGGTCGGTGAGATCGTCGGGCCAACCGATGTACTGTTTTGGGTAGGCCCGCCGGCGCCGATGCAGGTGGTGGCTGAAATAAACGAGGAAGAAATTACCCGGATTGCCGTGGGGCAGAAGGCATTCCTGCGAACCGAGGCCTTCTCCGCGCAGGCGCTGCGGGCCACGGTCTCGCAAATCACGCCAAAGGGCGATCCCACGCGAAAGACCTTTCGTGTCTATCTGCTGTTGCCACGCGATACGCCATTGCGGATAGGAATGACGGTGGAAGTCAACATCATCCATCGCGAAAAGGCGGCGGCGGTTGTGGTGCCTGCCGAGGCCGTTGCCGCCAATGCGGTTCAGGTCGTCAGCAACGGAAAAATTCGGCGCGTCCCGGTCACGGTCGGGATTCGCGGCAGCCGTAACGTTGAGATCATGAGCAACGTGTCGAAGGATACGACCGTGCTGTCACCGGCACGTGCCGATTTGGCCGATGGCACACGGGTCCGCATCGAAAACGTGGCGGCCAAGCCGGCAACGGACGCTCCCGCAGATGTCACTCCGAGTCCCAGTCCTGCGCCTGACCGGGAACCCGCCGCCATCGTGACCAGCTCTGCCGATACCGATAATGCGGTCATATCCTCTGCGATATCGGCTCACGTCGATTCCGTTGTTAATGATGCCCGCAGGAACGTCGGCAAATACAGGTAAAACCCATGGCAACGAACCTTGTGCTGAGCATTGCGTGGACTCATGTGAGCACCCGCGTCCGACAAACGCTGGTCGGCATGTTTGGCGTCGCGATGGGGGTTGGCTTCACCATCATGATGGCAGGCCTGATGCAGGGATCGCAGATCGATTTTCTGCGGCAACTGGTCGATACCATGCCTCACGTCACGGTTGGTGATGAGCGTCGGTCGGTTCCGAGCCAGCCGGCGGACCAGGAATACGCCGCGGTTGGAATGTCCAACGTGGCAAACGTCAATCGGCGCCCCGGGATCAGATATCCGGACGCCATCATGGCCTCGCTGAGGTCGTGGTTGCCAGGCGACGTGGCGCCGTCAGTCAAGACCACGGCAATTGTGAATCACGGCGAAGCACGGGTTGGCGTCGGCCTGGTCGGCATTGATCCGCGGCTTGAAGTTCGCGTTTCCAAGCTCGCCACGCAGATGCGCGAGGGCCAGCTTACGGATCTGTCGAAAGCGGCCAACGGGATCATCATCGGCGAGGCGCTGGCACAGAAACTCGCCGTGAAAAATGGAAGTACGGTTCTGCTTGGAGGCGGCGAGGGGACCCAGATTTCAGCCACGGTGGTCGGAATCTTCCGGTCTGGAATCAAGAGTGTCGACGAAGGGCAAATCTATTCGCTGATGAATCTGGCCCAGACGCTCATGGGGCAGAACGGAGTTGTCAATCAGTTGCGGCTGCGGTTGAGCGATCCTTTAGTTGCACAGAAAGTGGCCACTCAAGTCGAGGCCCAGATCGGATACAAGTCGGTGTCGTGGCAGGAAGCCAACGCCGATCTGCTGGGTGCCTTCGCTACCCGTGATTTCATCGTGCTGACGGTGATGGGCGCCATGCTGCTGAGCTCATCATTCGCAACGTACAATATCATTTCCACCATCACTCATGAAAAGCGTCACGACATCGCGATCATGAAATCGCTGGGCATGCGCGAATACGCGGTGCGACGAATTTTCATTATTGAGTCGATGATGATGGGAGCCGTCGGAATCCTGTTTGGATGGATTCTCGGATATCTGCTGTGCTATGGATGGTCTCAGATCACCATATTCAACGTGCTGACCGGAGCGACGGTGCCGCTCGAGATCTACTATTCGCCGATGCACTATCTTGCCTCCGGCGGCATTGCCATTCTTTGCTGCGCGGTCGCGGCCTACTTTCCGGCACGCAAGGCGACGCGCGTGCATCCAGTCGAAATTATCCGGGGCGCGTCATGACCGAGGTCGCGCTGCAAACCGTGAACCTGGTCCGCCGCGTCCAGGGCGTCATTACTCACACCCTGGTCAATGGCATCGATTTATCGGTGGCGAAGGGTGAATTTCTCGCCATCACCGGCCCTTCCGGATCCGGGAAATCATCGTTGCTCTATTTGCTCGGACTGCTCGATGCGCCCACGGAAGGCGAGGTCATCATCTGCGGCCAGGCAACATCCAAATTATCCGAAACCGAGCGCGCCGACGTTCGGCTGACCAAGTGCGGCTTCGTGTTTCAGTTCCACTTCTTGCTTCCCGAATTTACCGCGCTTGACAACGTGCTGCTGCCGATGCGCGCCCATGGCCAGATGTCCACCAAGGACATGAACGAGAGAGCGATGAGCCTGCTGACGTCGCTCGGTCTCGGCGAGCAGACCGGCAAGCGCCCCAACCAACTTTCCGGCGGTCAGCGGCAACGCGTGGCGCTGGCGCGGGCGCTCGCCAACCGTCCCGAAATCATCGTCGCCGACGAGCCGACGGGAAACCTCGACACCGCTTCGACCCAGCAGGTATTCGGCATCTTGCGCGATATCGCCGACAACGGCCAGACCGTGGTGGTCGTTACCCATGATGCGGCACTGGCCGCGCGCGCCGACCGGCGCATCCATATCGTCGACGGCAAGATCCATGAAACGACGTTTGGCGGCCACAGCAAGCCCGAGATCGCCGCGGCGACCCCGGCGGCGGAATGCCCGTGGTGACGGCCTGCAGCGCGCGACGGTAGAGAACGGTCGCAGCGCCTCCATCTTCGCGTTGGCGGGCATTCGCGCCGGTAGGTTCCTTCAATCGCCAACTCAAGGCCGGCCAGGCTGGGCGGGATGAGTTTTCTTTGAATCGTGTTCCCGTCTAATAGTGGACGCCAGCAGCGCGCTGCCTGATTTGTTGCTGCAGCGAATAACAGCCGCTGTGGTGCGCGCATTCGCTCCGGGGCCTTGCCCGGGATGGCGCAATGTCTGCCTTAATGTCTGCCTTGGGGACCGTCGTGCGGTCCCAGGCAGACATCGGCCAATGCGTTGCTGATGAATCAAGTCTTGCAAGTACGCGCTTAGTTCAGCCGGCTCCAGGTCTGGCCGCCGCAGAACATGCCGCCAAAGGCGCAGCCTTGAACCCGCAGGCTGTCCGAGCCCTTCAGCGCGATCGTCGAGTCATAAGTGCTGCCGGTATTCGGATCGTAAATTCGTCCGCTCCATTTGTCCTTTCCGGGCTTCATGTTGATCAGAACTTTTTCGCCGTTCTGGTTCGACTTCGAATCCACGGAATATCCGCAAAGATTGGTGCCGCATGGCTCGATCCGGACCTTGCCCTCTTTCTCTTCCGTCAGCCACATGCCGAGCGGCGAGTTTGCCGACTGGGCGGCCGTGATTGCGGGGGCCTGCTGGCTCTGTGCCGGTGCCGACGACGGAGCCGTCGCAATGACGGGTGCCGGTTCCGGCCTCCTGGTGGCCGGCACAGTATCCTGCTGAACCTGCGGCGCAGGTGCGCTGGCTGCGGGCTGTGTCGATGTAATGGTATCCGATGATGGCGCAGCACGCGCCGTAGTCGTTGAAGGCGTGGGCGAAGGTCTCGCGGGCGCCGGGGCCTGTTCGCTCGCTACGGGGGCTGCGGGTGTCGCTTCGGGCGCCTGCGGGTCGGTCTTCGCGTCCTGCGGCGCCTGTTTGCGCGGGCGGTCGCTGTCCTGATCGCTGCGCGAACGTTTTGTTCGCCGCCCAGCGTTCCCAGTGTTGTCGTAGACCCCGGGTATCGAAACCGTTCCTCGGTCTGGATCGATGCGAATGGTGCGTCCGCCGTATTCGAATGTGTACTGAGCCTGTGCGGCGGTGCTCGCCAGCAGCAATGCGGCGATTGCAAACAGCTTTTTCATATTGACCTCCTGGACAGGCAGAATCTCAAGTCCCGACCCTGCACTTCAGCAGTTTTCCAGAACGTGACCTACATCACCCTCAAAGTATGAGTCGTGAATTTAGCGGTTCCGGTTCAATGGGTGTCGCCGGCAATCTAATTTAGGACCGTACAGGCGGTCAATTTTTTGCGAAAGCCGATGTTCCGGCGGCAATGGAATTCTCACCGGGGTCGGCTTTCGAACCTGGCGCTGTAGCAGCTACATCTCGCCGGCGTCTTTGCGGACCAATTTCGCCGCGGCGCCTCGTCCGGCCATCTCGTTTTTGAGCTGCTCAAATCGTTCCCGCGCCTCGCGCTCGCGATCGTCGACGAACCGGATCGCGGCATCTCCCGTCAACGGCCCGCTGACAACAGGCGCGGAATTCTCGCCAATCGTTTCGTCAACAAAGTATTCGTTATGAGCCTCGCGGCGGACCGTCCATTTGAAACGGATCGCGGCAATGGGGCCAGGACCGACCTTCCGATAACCACCGGCCTCCACCATTTCGGGGGCGACCGGCTTTTCCTCAACCGCGGGCTTTTCCGGCTCGCGATGGTGAGCCGTTTGATCGAAGATGCTCGCAATGGCCGCGAGCACGTTATCGGTCGGGTCGCTTTTACTCAAAATTTCGGCCTCCAGATACTACGCGATACGCAGGAAGCAGGAGCTCCGCTGTTGGCGCCGAGTTTCATTCCTCGTCCTCGAATGCGGCTGAGTTTTGTCGATCTATGCGCAAATGGGCGGCAATCTGTCTTTCCACGGCCGCTCCTGTTCCAGTTGGGCCGCCAAACGGAACAACGTCGCCTCATCGCCAAAGCGCGCGGCGAACATCATGCCGAGCGGCAATCCGGCCGCATTCCATGCCAGCGGCATCGACATCGCGGGCTGGCCGGACATGTTGTACATGGCGGTTGCCGGCATATAGCGCCGCAGGATCGGCGCGATATGCGACAGATCTTCCGACATCGTGTTGAGTTCGCCGATCCGCAGCGGTGGCGAGCAAAGCGTCGGGCACAGGAATACATCGCAGCTCTGAAAGAACGCCGCCAATCCGCGCGAAATCTGGAATGCGCTGAGTTGCGCCTCGACATAGTCAGTCGCGGTCGCCTTTTGCGCGTTGTGCGCGCTTGCAAGCGTCAATATCTCGAAATCGCTGTCGGTCATGGTGCGGCCAAAGCGCTGTTCGGCAAGCCGCACATTGAGCGCGGTGTTGGCGCTCACAATTGTCGACATCACGACCGCCGGGTCCGCGGCCAGCACAGGGGCGCGCTCCTCGACATGATGGCCGAGCCCGGCCAGCAGGCTTGCGACTTCGCGAACCGCCGCTGCGATTTCGGGATCGATGGCATCGCCGTAGGGCGATTTGTCGGTAAAGGCGATGCGCATCCGGCCGGGGTCACGTCCGACCTCCTGCGCGAAAGGCCGCTCCGGCGGCGGCGCGACATAAAGGCTCGATGGCTCGGGTCCGTGGATTGCATCCAGCATCGCGGCGCTGTCGCGCACGCTGATGCTGAGCACATGGCCACAGGAAAACCCGGCCCAGCCTTCGCCGCGATCCGGACCGAGCGGATTGCGCGCGCGGGTGGGTTTCAATCCGAACACGCCGGAGGCCGAGGCGGGAATACGGATCGAGCCACCGCCATCGCTGGCATGCGCGACAGGAAGAATGCGCGCGGCAACGGCCGCACCGGCACCGCCGGACGAACCGCCCGACGAGTGCGCGAGATTCCAGGGATTACGGGTCGGACCGAACAGCCGGGACTCGGTGGTCGGCATCAAGCCGAATTCCGGACTGGAGCTTTTTCCGAAAATCGTGACACCGGTATCGAGAAAGCGCTGGGCGAGGGTGCCGGTGTGATCAGCGACATTATCCTTGTAGACGCTGGCGCCCGAAGTCGTCTGCGTGCCCTCAAGAATATCCAGATCCTTCAGGAGAAACGGCACGCCGGCGAACGGACCATCCGGAAGGCCCTTGTCGATCTGCGCTTGCGCATAATCGTAATGTTTCACGACCACTGCGTTGATCTGCGGGTCGACCTTGGCGGTGCGGGCAATGGCCTCGTCCAGCAATTCCCTGGCGCTGACCTGTTTTTTCCGGACGAGATCGGCAAGGCCTAACCCGTCATAGCTGCCGTAATCCTGGAAGGCCATATTGATACCTGTGGTACAAGCAAGAGCCGGCGAAGTCGTTGGCGAAAGCTGGGAGAAATTGCAGCTGGTTCAGCCGAGCACGTCCTGATTGATGACGTTCTGCCGGATCGGATCGCCGTCGAGCGCGCTCAGGATATTGCGCGCGGTTTGCACGCTCATCCGGTCGACGGCTTCCCGCGTGACCCCGGCAACGTGCGGCGCCATGATGACATTCGGAAGTTCGAACAGCGAATGGCCTGAAGGCGGTGGCTCCTGCTCGAAAACATCAAGGCCGGCGCCTGCGAGCTTGCCTGATACCAGCGCGTCGTACAGCGCCGGCTCGTCGACGATCCCGCCACGCGCCGTGTTGATCAGATAGCCCGTCTCCTTCATGCGCTTCAAGCGCGCCGCATTGAACATGCCGACGGTCTCCGGCGTCTTCGGGCAG
>Ga0193726_1002436_pt1 | contig 12628 bp, 11 predicted proteins | sample H2c1metaG_FD_144928 | JGI IMG/M metagenome (GOLD analysis project Ga0193726, IMG submission 144928) | Soil microbial communities from a riparian zone of the East river system, Colorado, United States - H2c1 | ecosystem: Environmental > Terrestrial > Soil > Riparian zone | place: USA: East River... | reverse complement strand
AAGGCGAGTCCGCTGGGCGAGCATGGTCCGGGAAGGAATCCCACCGCGGTCGTAGTGCCGGTCGCCGCCGCGATCTTCCAGACCGGGCACGGATTGGTGCCGCCACCGCGTTCGGCCACGTAAAGGCTCCCGTGTTCGTCACCGGTAAGCCCCTCGATCCCGGCCCGCGTGCCTTGGAAAACCGTTGTCCAGGTTGCGCTGCGTCCGAGCGCCACGAGTGAGCTCTGACCACCGTTCCCGCCCTTCGCCCAGCCCACCAGGACACCGGTGGTGGTAACCGCCGCCACGAGCACAACTGCCGCCCGCCATGCGGCTCGTCGCTTCGTACCCACGTTGAGCCTCCTTCGTCAGGTCCAATGGTCTGATAGTAATGACGAAGAACATTATGCGGTGGTTCACTGTGGACGGCCCGCTCACGCCCGTATCGCGCGGCGGCTACGCCCGGCCGGTCAACCAGGAGACGTGGATGAGGGCATCACGGCGCGTCGGACGAAGTCGCCGCCGGTACGAAGGCGATCGAGCCGATATAGATCGTGCAATCGATGAGATACGCGACGCCCAGTGCGCGCCGAGCACGACGATGGCGACCCAGGCGCGAGCCACGATGGCGTACGCCGTGCCGCAAGCGAGCGACCATCGTGTCTGACGGTGCGACAACGTCATCTGACACGTCGCGTCATTCCGGGCAACAACACTTTACGTTGGACACGCGCAGATCGGGCGAGGCTGCTAGCTGACTTTTGACCCGACGTCGACGATACGGTCGGCGAGAACGTCGAGCGGTTGCGGACGACCGAGGTAATACCCTTGCGCGTATTCGACGTCGAGCTCGGCCAACGCGGCCAGTTGTTCGAGCGACTCCACGCCCTCTGCCGTCACCGGAAGGTCCAAGCCACGCCCGAGGTCGGCGAGGAGTTTCACCACGGTGTGATCGCGTGGATTGTGAATCATGCCGTTGACGAACGTCGCGTCGATCTTCAGCCCGCCGATGGTCAGCGCGGACAGATGCCGCAGGCTGGTCGACCCGGCACCCATGTCATCGAGCACCAGACCGACGCCGAGTTGGCGCAATCGCTCGAGCCCGCGCGTGGCAGCGTTGAGGGTGTCCAGACTCGCGCCCTCGGGCAATTCGACGAGGAGTCGCGAGGCGGCGAGGCCGGTCTCGGCAAGTGCCTCCGTCACGAGTTCATCGAAGTCGGCGGCGAGCGTCGCCGGTGAGATGTTCACCGCGATCTGCGCCGGGGAACGGGAGCCGAGCCGGCGGTCCAGTTCCATGATGTCTGCGCAGGCGCGCGCAAACACCCACCGATCCAGATCGGGAAGGTGGCCGGCCCGCCGGGCACCCGGCAGGAACCGGTCCGGCGCGAGCATTCCCATGCGCGGATGTGCCCACCGCACCAGCGCCTCGATGGCGACGAGCGACCGATCGGCGATCCGCACGATCGGCTGATACCACACGCGCATCTCGCCGCTCTCGATCGCTTGCGCGACCGTCCGGTCGACGAGGTCGACACCGACGGCGAGGTCAGCCTCGACGTCCGCGGTCGCGTGCACCTGCCCACCGCCGGCCTGCTTGGCCGTGAACATCGCCATGTCGGCCTCGGACAGAAGCGTCGTCGGGTCAGCGCGGTCGCCCGACACCGACACACCGATGCTCGCGGTCAGCCGTCCCTCCGGTACTCGCGTGTCGCTAGGCGCGCCGATCGTGAGGAGGAAACGTTGGCCGAATTCGCGTGCCGCGTCCGTGGCCGAGCCACGCCGGGACGTCCGCGTCAAGACGACGAACTCATCCGCGCCGAGTCGGGCGACGACTTCGCCCGCCCGTGCCGCGTTGGTCAACTGGCGGGCCACGCGTGACAACACCGCATCGCCGACGGTGTGGCCGTACGTGTCGTTGATGCGCTTCATGCCATCGAGGTCGATCAGCGCCAGCATGACCCGGTTATCTCCGAAGTCCGCACAGATGGTGCTGAGCAGCTCCAAGAAATGCGTACGGTTCACGAGCCCGGTGAGGTCATCGTGGATCGCGCGGTACGCAAATTGTCGGGCGAGGCCGTCGAAGAGATCCGCCGCCGACGCATGGCCGACGGTGTTGCTGTCGATGTCGACGAGCACGTCGTCGTACCGATGGATTTCGGGGCGGGTCCGCATCCGGTTGGCGACCGCCGGAACCATGGAGTCGGCCGCCACGCGAAGCGGCGCCCAGTCGGTGATCTCCCGGACGCTCCGGCGCGCCCACAGCGTGCGCCCGTAACCGAACGGCCCGGACATCATCTGCCCAAATCCTTCGCGCATGACGAGCCCGAGCCGCGCACCATCGCTGACCGCGACGCAGGAGAGATTTGCGTCGCCTCGGAAGGTCATGTCGAGATCGGCACAGGCGGTATCGGCGGAGATCGTCAGGGCGATGCGGGCCAGATCACCCACTGTCACTGGCAGCCGCATCGGTCATCGTCCCCCGAAGATCGCTCATATCCGTCAGCCTAGCCACGGCTAGCCGGACAGAAGCGATCCTGTCGGATATGTCCTCTGATTCACCACAGACCGGGTCCGACTGGCGAGGCCGCCCGCCCACACGATTGATCCCAACCGACCGGCGGTCATAGCCGTCCGGGACCGCTGACGTTGGCCAGCGGGGCGGTTGTGGCAGATTGCGACGGTCATCGAGCCGGCGGTCGCGCTGCCCGGACCGTCACGGGTCACGGGACAATCGGCGCGTTCCAGTCGAGGAGTTGGATGATGACGCCGTTGGGGTCGGTGACCTGGAACGCGCGTTCGCCCCATGGCTCTTCGCGTAGCGGCATGGTGATCTCGACCCCCTCCGCGCGGAGGCGGGCCAACTCACCGTCGAGGTCCTCGACGACGAACGCCAGAATCAGTCCGGCAGCATGGGTGTCGCGCTGGTCTTCCGGCAGCGAGGCCAGCCCGCTTCGTAGGAAGACGACGTTCATTCCGGCGTCCGCGCGGGCCAGGGACGCGAAGCCGTCTGCTGCCATCTCCGACCGGAAGCCGAAATGGTTGGCAAGAAAGGCGGTGGAGGCGGGCACGTCGGCAACGTTGAGAGATACGGCGGACGCAGTGATCTGCATGGGGCTCCTCGGGCTGGCACGCTGGGGGAACCAATATCGTACGCCGTACAGTATACGTCGTACAAAGTAATGGCGCGAGAGGATGTCCGCATGCCGACCGAACACAGCAGCGCCGGCGACCCGGCACGTACCCTCGAGCTGCTTTGGCACGAGGCCGGACCAGCCGGCCCTCGGCGCGGACCTCGCCAAGGCCTGAGCATCGAGCGGATCGCGGCGGCCGCGATCTCGCTCGCGGATCGCGACGGTCTGGGCTCGGTCACCATGCGTGCGGTCGCCCATGCCCTTGGCGTGGTGCCGATGTCGCTGTACACGTACGTGCCCGGCAAGGCCGAACTACTCGATCTGATGCTCGACACGGCCTACCGCCAGATGCCCCGCGGTGACCTGTCCGGCATGTCGTGGCGAGAGCGCTTGACCGCGGTCGCCCACGAAAACCGGGACCTGTTCACCCGGCATCCGTGGATCGCCGGAGTCTCCACGAGCCGACCGCCGCTCGGCCCCGGACTGATGGCGAAGTACGAGCATGAACTACAGGCGTTCGAGGGGCTTGGGCTCGACGACGTCGAGATGGACGCCGCCTTGACCTTCTTGCTCGGCTTTGTCCAAGCCGCCGCGCGCTCGGCCGCCGAGACGGTCGCCATGCGGGAGACCAGCACAATGAGCGAGGACCAATGGTGGGCCGCCAACGCGCCTCTCCTCGCCAGGGTCTTTGACCCGACGAAGTACCCGACTGCCGCCCGTGTCGGCGCCGCGGCGGGCGCAGCTCACGGCACGGCCTATGACCCCGACCACGCCTACACCTTCGGCCTGCAGCGCATCGTCGACGGCCTCGGCGCTCTCATCGACACCACCGTCGGTGGTCCGTGACAAGGTGCTCCCGCCCTTCCGGACAACGAGGCCGTCGTCGCTGTCGCTGCACGGCGTACTGCGGCATCTCGCTGGGGTGGAAGGTTGGTGGTTCGCACGGCGTCCGATCGTTGGTCGCGGGTCCGCGGGCCGTGTTCATTCCACCATTGACGAGCGCTAAAGCCGTCCACGAACCAGCCTTTGCCAGCCGCGCTCACCTGCTGGTCCCGAGCCGGTACGACACGACAGGAGGAGGCATCCACCAGGCTGCTTCCGCCGGTGACGACCCCCGGGGATACTGATGCCCATGGATCAGGGCTTCTCCGCATACGAGGTCGATTCGTGGTGTGAGGCGATCGACCAGCTTCACGACTACGCCATGCGCCACGCGTATTCCCGGCGCGAGGTGGAATACGCGGTCGGGCGGGAGTTGTCCCGATGGGGCTTTCTTGGCGCTCCGCATCCGGTGCTGCAGATGATGTCGAGGGCGGTCGAGTCGGGATATGCGTTCGCGCTTCGCGACATCCGCGAAGGCAGCTACGACCGCGAGATCGTGCAGTGGCGGCCGGCGCTGGGCCGCACCCGCCCGTAGCCGCGCGCAGAATCGGCGACGCTCGGGATCGTGAGGCCGGCGCGTTGATTTGCTTGTACGGCGACGTAAGGTCACCGCGCTTTCCGTGTGGCGCAGCGTGATCTCACTAATCCGCTTGCTCGCGTCAGCGACCGTGGTTACGGTTCCGATCAGCTCTGACCAGACCGATCCAGCGTGCAAGAAGGTGTTTTTATGCGTGTCGACGGCGTTCGTCTCCGCCGCATCCAGACGACCCGTCCATCACACGTAGGGAAGTACCGAAGTGGACCTGCCACGCATATACACGATCCGGGCCAGTAGTCACCGGATCATCGATCCGTTCACATCAGAGAAATTGACCACGCTCGGTCGAGCGATTCGTCTCCGTACCGGTATGTCGATTCTCGATCTTTGCTGCGGTAAGGGCGAGATGCTCGCCACCTGGGCGCGCGACCACGGCGTCATCGGCGTCGGCGTTGATATCAGCACGGTCTCGCTCGCCGAAGCGCGCGAACGCGCCGCCGAACTCGCGGTCGCGGACCGCGTGCGGTTCGTGCACGACGATGCCGCCGGGTACGTGTCGGCCGAGCCGGTCGACATCGCAGCATGCGTCGGCGCGACCTGGATCGGCAATGGAGTGACCGGCACGGTCGCGCTGCTCGAACGCAGCCTGCGCGCCGGCGGCATCATGCTCATCGGGGAGCCGTTCTGGCGGGCCGAACCGCCGAGCCAGGAAGCCGTCGAGGCCTGCCACGCTCGATCGGTGGACGACTTCGACTCGTTGCCGGATCTCGTGTCGCGGTTCGGTGACCTCGGCTACGACGTCGTCGAGATGGTGCTCGCCGACGAGGACAGCTGGGATCGTTATCGGGCGGCGCAATGGCTCAACGTTCGCACATTCCTCGATACGCACCCGACCGACGAACTCGTGCAGCCGGAGCTGCGGGCCGAGTTGACCCGCGGGCCACTGGACTACGTCCGGTACGCGCGCGACCTGCTCGGCTGGGGGGTCTTTGCGCTGATGAGGCGCTGATGAGGCGCTGACGGCCGACGTCCGCGACGCGGGCAGCGTTGACGGCGCTGCCCGCGACGCGACGCCGACCGACTACCGGTCGCGATTGACGAACCATGCGGTCGTATTCGCGGCGATCAGTCCTGGCGCGCTGGTGGCGCTACTGATCACCGGAGCGTCGCCCGCCACGGGTTCGGGCAGGGTGGCCGGCTCGTCGGTGACGTTGACAACCACAATGACATCGTGCCCGCGACGGAATGCGAGCACGCCGTCCTCCGCATCGATCCACTCGATCGCGGCGTCAGCGGATGCCACCATCGCACGCCGGATCCGAAGGGCGCGCCGGTAGAAAGAGAGCGTGGATCCCGGATCGGCGTCCTCGGCCGCCACGGTGACCGACGCCCACGTCGCGGGCTGGGGCAGCCACGGCCGGCCAGACGGGCCAAAGCCGTACGGCGGTTCGGTGCCGGACCAGGGGAGCGGCACTCGACATCCGTCGCGACCGAGCCGACGACCGCCGGTCATCCGGTAGACCGGATCGAGCCGGAGCTCCGCCGGGATGTCCAGGACCTCTTCGAGACCCAACTCTTCGCCCTGGTAGACGTAGGCGCCACCGGGCAGCGCCAGCATGAGCAGGGTCGCCGCGTTCGCCCGTCGAAGACCCAGCTCGCCACCGCCGAACCGGGTCGGTGGGCGTTGTACGTCGTGATTGGCGAGCACCCAAGTGGGTGTCGCCCCGACGGTGGCCAGCTCGATCATCGTGTGCTCGATGACCTTCCGGATCGCGGTGGCATCCCAGCCGGCGTTGTAGAAATCGAAGTTGAACGCGGTGTGGAGTTCATCGGGCCGCAGATATTGGGCGAACCGCGACGGGTTGGGCACCCACGCTTCGGCGACGAAGACGCGGTCGCCGGCGTACCGATCGATTATCCGGCGCCAGCCCCGGTAGACGTCGTGGACCTCGTCGCGGTCCCAGTGCGGATGCGTGCCGGTGCGGCGCAGGTCGTCGGCGGCACCGACGAGATCGGCAAGGTCCGGATCCTTGGCGAGGCCGTGCGCGACATCGATGCGGAAGCCGTCGACGCCGAGATCGAGCCAGAACCGGAGGATGTCGTCGAATTCGGCCACGACCTCGGGGTTCGTCCAGTTCAGATCGGCCTGCTCCGGCGCGAACAGGTGGAGATACCACTGCCCGTCGCTGACCCTTGTCCAGGCCGGGCCGCCGAAGCTCGACTGCCAGTTGTTCGGTGGCTCGGCGCCGTCCAGGCCGCGACCGTCGCGGAACAGGAATCGCTCCCGCTCCCGACTGCCCGGTTTTCCGGCCAACGCGGCCTGGAACCATGGGTGCCGATCGGAGGTGTGGTTGGGCACCAGGTCGACGATCACGCGAACGCTGTGGTCGTGCGCCTCGCGAATGAGCGCGTGCGCTTCGTCAAGCGTGCCGTACATGGGATCGACGTCGCGGTAGTCGGCGACGTCGTAACCGAAGTCGGCCTGTGGGGACGGGTAGAACGGCGAGAGCCAGATCGCGTCGACCCCCAGCGCGGCCAGGTATCCGAGCTTCGACCGTACGCCGTTCAGGTCGCCGATTCCGTCGCCGTTGGCGTCGGCGAAACTCCGCGGATAGATCTGATAGACCACCGCGTTGCGCCACCACGCCCCGTTCGCCGACGAATGTGCCGCCGACGAATCTGCCGCCGAGACCGATGCCGGTACGTCACTCGAATGGCGTCCCACCGAGGCCCCTTCCTGTCGTGTTCGGATGATCTCCCGCCGTGCGGATGCCATCGACGAAGCCAGGTCGACTCACCGCTAAGGACGTCGAGCCGGTCAGGTTGCCCGCGGCCGAGCGGACGTGCCGCGGACAATGAGCTGTCCCGGGAACAGTGTCTGCGTCGCCGCTCCGGTGCCACCGTCCAAACGATGGATCAACGCCGCCATCGCGGCCCGGCCCATGCCGTTGGCGTCCGGGCTGACGGTCGTCGTAGCCGGCGTGGTCATCAACGCGGCCTGCGGCGTCATGGCCAGCGACACGAGGGAGAAGTCCTGCGGCACCCGCCAGCCGTGCTGCTGGGCGGCCATCATCACGCCGGGCACCGCCTGCTCATTGAGCGCGATCATCGCCGTGAGGTCGCTTTCGCGACGCACCAGATCGCGGAACAATCGTTGGCCGGCGGCCGCCGACGATGCGCAGTTGTGCACCGTCAACCGGATCCCGGCGTCCTTGGCGGCCCGGACGACTGCGTCGCGCGCCCGTACGGACGGCCCCAGTCCGGCGGTGACGAACGAGCGTGACTGATTGACGAACGCGACGTGCCGATGGCCCAGTTCGGCGAGATAGGTCACGGCGAGACGGCCGCATTGGTCGAAGTCGGCGTCGACGAAGTCGGATGCGACGTCGCCGCCGTTGTGGCCGATCATCCCGAATTCCACCCCGGCCTGCGCGAGCACGTCGGTGCGTTCGTCCGCGAGGCGTACCTCCATCAACAGCGCTCCGTCGATCAGACCCTGCCGGGCAAGGAGACGCAACTCGTCAAGTGCGCCGGCGTTGGCCGTCCACAGCAGTACGTGGTAGCCGTGTTCCTGCGCGAAGTCGCTGGCGCCGAGGATGTAGGCCATGCCGCTGGTGTCGATGCCACGCCCATCGGTCGGAAACAGCACCGCGACGATATGGCTCCGGCGGCTCTTGAGTCCGCGCGCGAGCGCGTTGGGCGTGTATCCCAGTTGTTCCATCGCATATTCGACCCGTTGCCGGGTTTGCGCGGTGATGGGTCGGGCCCCGGTCATCGCGTAGGACACCGTGCTGACCGACACGCCAGCCATGCGAGCCACGTCCGTCATCGTCGCCACAGTGGCTTCCTCCGTTCGCGACCGAACCGGACGTGAGGCACATATCCAGCGGCACAGTCGACGGTCCCGCCCGAGACGAAAGCTACTCCGTCGGAGGGCTTGTTCGACCATCGGCCATCGTGGTCAACCGTCGACGACAGGCGGAGTCCGTCAAGGCGCGAACGGCCACAGATGAGCGCGAGGCCCGCGTCTGGCCACACCGTTAGAGCTTGAACGCCCACTTCTGCTTGCGCCGGGCGAGTCGCTGCACGGCGATCGCCAGCAGCGTGACGATTTCCTCGGGCTCGTGCCGGCCGTACACCTTGATGAACGCAGCGACATTGTCGGCGTCGGGCAGGCCGATGCCGGTCAGCTCCGCGTACGTCGCGACCGCCTTGTCCAACTGCTCATTCACCGCGGCGAGGGCTTGCTCCTCGGCGGAAGGTTCGTTCTGGTCGCGCTTTCGCGAAGCCATGAGCGGGTACGTCTCCTTCCTGCGCACGCTCGCGCGGGTTCGTCCGGCGCGGTATTTACGCGGGGTCCTCGTTGGTGAACAACCATTCGCCGGTCGTGGCGTCGACGAAGGTCACCGTGTTCATGGGCGTCGCCGGCCCATCGAACGACGTGGACATCGGCACACCGACCTGAAAGCACATCCACACCGGCAGGTGATCGACGCGGATCTCGCCGTCGACCGTCTCCGTGAGAGCGCCGACACGGCAGGTCAACGGTGCGGACCGGGGCGTGTTGGCATCGAGGCGGGTGGTGGCGCGGGCGGTCGCCAGATTCACAGTCGCGTCAGCGATGGCGCCAGACGCGATCGGTTCGACGACGATCGTGTTGTTTTCCAGGATGACGTCGCTGGTCAGTGGCGTGCCATCGGCCTCATCGACGGCACGGAGCGCGGCCGTGTCCGGCTGGACCGTACGAGACGGATCCGGCACCGGAGCGCGGGCGTACGGCGCGATCGTGCGTTGCCCGGTCGGGTCGGTCGGCACCGGTACGCGGTCAGCCGAGCAGGCGCCGGCCGTGGTGACCACCGCGGCAGTCACGGCGAGCGCCACCGATCGCGGTCGCCTCACGTCGTGTCCGCGACCGTGACCAAGGCGTCGCCGGTCGTGGCGTCGACAAAGGCGATGATGTTCTCATGCTGCCTCGGCGTGTCCGACGGCCCCACGATGGCGTTCACCCAGACGCACATCCAGACTTCGGCACCGCTGCGGTCAAGGGTGCTGTTGGCCGAGGTGCTGCCGGAACTGGCCTCGTCGAGATAGGTCAACGACCCGCTCCGGCAGATCAGCGAGGCCGGATCGGACGCGCCGGGCTCGGCGAGGACCGTCTGTCGGGCCTGGGCCGCGGTGACCCGTAATCGGGCCGCATCGGCCGGAGGCCCGATGACGATTGATCCGCCACGCAGCCGTATCTCGTCGGTCAACGGTTGGCCATTGTCGTCGGCCAGGGCGAGCAGTGCGGCCGTGTCCGGCGTGAGGGAATGCACCGATTCGGTGGCCGACGTCAGCGCCGGTCCGTGGCCCGATGTCCGAGCCGCCCCGTCGGGTATCTCGATGCGGTCGGCGGCGCACCCAGCGAGCAGGGCAATTCCGAGCCAGCTCGCCACGGCATAACGGCGCCACATTCCATCAGTGTGCTCCGGTTGGCGGACCGGCCGACGGCGATCGATGACGAACCGGTCGAGGTCGATGCGAAATCGTCATACCGGCGCGGCAGGCTGTCGCCGTGATTCTGGAGATCCGTACGTTTCGGTTGAGGCCGGGTCGTCGCGGCGACTTTCTCGACCTCACGCGTCACCGTTCGGCGCCGCTGCTAGCGACCTACGGCATCGATCTCGTCGATTTCGGCGCATCGCTCGTCGACGAGGAGTCATGGGAGGACGCGTATGTGATGCGCGCGTTCACGAGCATCGCCGAGCGCGACCGGCTCGAGGAGGCGTTCTACGGCAGCGATGACTGGCGGCTCGGTCTGCGGGATCCGGTGATGTCGTGCGTGGAGAGCTACCACACCGTCGTGCTCGATGTCGCCGATGAGGTGGTCAGCGCGCTGACTCGCCCCATCACTCAGTTGTAGTCCCCGCCCGATGGATCGCGGGTCGATGGTGAGCGGGTGACGCGGCGCGGTGGCTCACCCCGTACCGGTGAATGCGAAAGTCCTGGTCGAGGCGCCTCGGGAAGCGGACGCGCCGCGGACGGCGCGACCGGCGGCAGTCGGTCGCGGTTGCCAAGCGAGGGGGCGGCAAGGGTCATCCGTCGGCGTCCGGTCGGCGGCGAGGGTGCATACAAGGGAGTAGATGGGTTTTCCGGTCGGGGCGCTGGCCAGGACGCTCAGGGGCGAACATCAAACCCCGCGTAGGAGTGTGATCCATGCCCCGAGTCCGCAGACGGCTGCTACTCGCATCCGCTGTTGCCGTCGGTTTGGCCGCTTCGTCGATCGCCTGGACGTCCGCAACCGCGGCCCCCGGCACGGCGAGCGCCAGCCAGCCCCAGCACAACTTCATTGTCGTGCTGCGTGACCAGCACACGAACCTGGCTATCAGCAAGGGCATGCGATCGGCCCGGGTCCAAGCGACGCAGCGCGACCAGGCGCCGCTGCTAGCCAGCGCGAGCAAGATGGGTGCGCGCAACGTCCGAGGCTTCTCGCTCGTCAACGGCTTCGCCGCGAGCATGACGGCGGCCCAGGTCAACTCGATCGCGGCGAACCCCCAGGTCGCGGCCGTACTGCCGGATCGGCCGATCAGCCGACCGTCGATGGCCACCACGAGCCCAGCCGCCGGCGCTGCGACGGCGGCGACCGACACGTCGACGATCTGCCCGTCCGACCCGACCAAGCCACTGCTGGAGCCGGAGGCACTGCAGACGACGCATACGGCGTTCTTGAACAAGAGCACGCCGCAGGCGCAGAACATCGTGGACGGCTCCGGCGTCAAGGTCGCGTGGATCGCCGACGGCATCGACATCGACAACCCGGACTTCATCCGACCAGATGGCAGCCACGTCTTCGTCGACTATCAGGACTTTTCGGGCGACGGTCTGGCCGCACCGACACTTGGTGGCGAGGCCTTCGGCGACGCCAGCTCGATCGCGGCGCAGGGCCTGCACCCCTATGATCTCGCGAACTTCGTCGTGCCGCAGCACCAGTTGCCGACCGGCTGCACGATCACCGTCCGCGGTGTCGCGCCCGGCGCGAGCCTCGTCGGGCTGAAGGTGTTCGGTGCGGCCCCCACCGCTCCGACGTCCCGCTTCATCGAGGCGATCGACTACGCCGTTAACGTTGACCAGGTCGACGTGCTGAACGAGTCGTTCGGTGCGAACCCGTTCCCGGACTTCGGTCTGGACCCGGTCTCGCTGGCCGACGACGCGGCGGTCGCGGCGGGCGTCACGGTCGTGTCCGGTACGGGGGATGCCGGCACCGCCGGCACGTTCCAATCGCCGGGCACCGATCCGAACGTGATCAGCGTTGCCGGGACCACGAACCTCCGTCTCTACCAGCAGACCGGGTTCGAGGGTGCGAACTTCGACAACGGCACCTGGGCGAATGACAACATCGCCTCGCTGTCCGGCGGCGGTACGTCGCAGTCCGCGCGGGTGCCCGACCTCGCGGCGCCGGGCGATTCCGGCTGGGCCCTGTGTACGCCGGACGTCGATCAGTACGCGGACTGCGCGGACTTCAAGGGGGCGCCGTCACCGATCGAGGACTTCGGCGGCACCAGCCAGTCGTCGCCACTGGTGGCTGGTGCGGCCGCGCTCGTCAAGCAGTTCCTGACGAGCACGGCGACCGACCTCGGCGCACCCGCGTACGAGCAGGGCGCCGGCGAGTTGAATTCGCTCGCCGCCGTGCAGGCGGCCCGCAGTTGGCGGGACGGCAACGGCGAGCCGGCGAGCGTCGCGAACGCGATCATCGCCGGGCCGACGCAGCTCACCGGCATCGGCAACGGGGGGTCGACGGCGACGGAGTCGCTCAAGCTCACGAACACGTCGTCGACGGCACAGACCGTGAAGCTCGCGACCCGCAAGCTCGGCGCGTTCCTGTCCCGGCAGTCCGGTTCGGTCAGCTTCGACGCCGCCACGGCGCCGACGTTCTTCGACTTCACCGGTCTAGCCCGGGCGTTCGTACGCAAGACGTTCACCGTGCCGAAGGGCGCCGATCGATTGGATGTGTCATTCGCGGCGCCGACGCCGGTCTCGCCGATCCGGGTCAACCTGATCGACCCGACCGGGCGGTTCCAGCAGTATTCGTCGCCGCAGGGCAACGGGAACTTCGGAACCG
>Ga0193726_1002435_pt1 | contig 12629 bp, 6 predicted proteins | sample H2c1metaG_FD_144928 | JGI IMG/M metagenome (GOLD analysis project Ga0193726, IMG submission 144928) | Soil microbial communities from a riparian zone of the East river system, Colorado, United States - H2c1 | ecosystem: Environmental > Terrestrial > Soil > Riparian zone | place: USA: East River... | reverse complement strand
GGAATTGGCCGAGCGTACTTACATCGAACCGCTCACGCGTGACTATCTTGAAAAAATTATCGCGGCGGAAAAGCCGGACGCACTTTTGCCTACTGTTGGCGGGCAAACTGCGCTGAATCTTGCGGTCGACCTCGCGGAGAGTGGGATTCTGGAAAAGTACGGCGTGGAATTAATTGGTGCGCCGCTTCGCGCGATTAAAGTTGCGGAAGATCGCCTGTGGTTTAAGGACGCTTGCCGCAAAGTTGGACTGGATGTGCCCACATCAGCGCTTGTTAATAACGTTCAGGATGCGTTGAAGCTCGCCGACCAACTCGGCTATCCGGTGGTGATTCGTCCATCATTCACAATGGGCGGCACCGGTGGTTCAATCGCATATAACCGCGAAGAGTTTGCGGATTTGATTTCTCACGCGCTGGATGCCAGTCCTGTGCATGAAGCTCTCGTGGAAGAATCCGTTCTCGGCTGGAAAGAATATGAACTGGAAGTAATGCGCGATTGCCGCGATAATTTCGTGGTCGTCTGCACGATTGAGAATTTTGATCCGATGGGTGTGCACACTGGGGATTCAATCACCGTCGCGCCCGCGCAAACTTTAACTGACAAAGAATATCAGCGCATGCGCGACGCGGCAGCGGCGGTGATCCGCGAAGTCGGCGTGGAAACTGGCGGATCGAACGTTCAATTCGCGGTGGATCCTCAGACGGGCCGCCTTGTCGTAGTCGAAATGAATCCGCGTGTTTCGCGTAGCTCTGCGCTTGCTAGCAAAGCTACTGGCTTTCCGATTGCGAAAATTGCGGCGCGTCTGGCCGTTGGATTTACGCTCGACGAAATTCCAAACGACATTACGAAGAAAACGCCTTCGTGCTTTGAGCCGACGATCGATTACGTGGTCGTGAAAATTCCGAAATTTCAATTTGAGAAATTTCCCGGCGCGGATACGTCGCTCGGAACACAAATGCAGTCCGTCGGCGAAGTGATGGCAATTGGCCGCACATTCAAAGAGGCGCTGCAAAAGGGAATTCGCTCTTTGGAACCGCACACACCGTGGCGCGCGCCCGCGGAAACTCCGGCATCGTTGCTGCGCGAGAAAATTGCGACGGCGCGCCCGGATCGCATTCACTGGTTGATGGTGGCGATCGAGCGCGGCCTGACCGACAAAGAAATCTGCGAGCTGACGAAGATCGATCCGTGGTTCATCGCGCAAATGCGCGAGATTATCGACATTAATCGCCGCATCGCACACGTAACGCTCGAAACTGTGGCGCCGGAATTGCTGTTGGAAGCAAAACGCGTCGGGACGAGCGACGAGCAACTTGCAAGTATTTGGAAAACGACTCCAACGGCTGTGCGTTTGCAGCGTAGCAAAATGAAAATCGCACCGGTATTCAAGCGAGTGGATACTTGCGCGGCGGAATTTGAATCCTTCACGCCTTACATGTATTCGACTTACGAAGAGGAAGACGAATCGGATCCGACTAAGAAGCCAAAGATTTTAATTCTGGGCAGCGGGCCGAATCGCATCGGACAGGGAATTGAATTTGACTATTGCTGCTGCCACGCTTCTTTTGCGCTGCGCGAAGACGGCTACGAAACGATCATGTTGAATTGCAATCCGGAAACAGTTTCCACGGATTACGATACGTCGGATCGACTTTATTTTGAGCCACTAACTCTTGAGGACACGCTCGCCGTTGTTGAACGCGAAAAGCCGCAGGGGGTCGTGGTGCAATTCGGCGGACAAACTCCGCTGAATCTTGCGATGGAATTGAAGCGGTGCGGAGTTCCCATTATCGGCACCCCGCCTGAAAAAATTGACCTTGCTGAAGATCGCCGCAGATTCGGCCGTTTGCTGGAAGAATTAAATATTCCGCAGCCGCGTGCCGGGACGGCACTCGTTCCCGAAGAAGCGGTCCGCGTCGCATCCGAAATTGGTTTGCCGGTATTGGTCCGGCCGAGTTATGTGCTCGGCGGCCGCGCGATGGTAATCGCGTACGATTTGGATACCGTGCAATCGTATATGGCGCAGGCCACGTTGATGGGCCCGGCGCGCCCCGTGTTGATCGATCAATTTCTTGAAGAAGCAACTGAAGTGGATGTGGACGCAGTGGCCGATGGAACCGACGTGGTGATCGGCGGAATTATGGAGCACATTGAAGAGGCCGGGATTCATTCCGGGGACTCGTCGTGCGTGCTGCCTCCCGTCACGCTCAGCCCAGAAATTTTGGATCGCATCCGTCAATATACACAGAGACTTGCAACCGCGCTCGGCGTGGTCGGCCTGATGAATGTGCAATATGCGATTCAACGCGACACAGTTTACGTGCTCGAAGTAAATCCGCGCGCGTCGCGCACAGTTCCGTACGTCAGCAAAGCTACCGGAGTTCCTCTCGCAAAAGTAGCCGTACGTTTGATGGCTGGCAAGAAATTGCGCGACATGAAATTGCCGGTGATCATGCACAACGGCGTGGCGGAACTTGCGGTGCGTGATTATTTCTCCGTGAAGTCTCCCGTGTTTCCGTTCAGCAAATTCCGTGGCGTCGACACGATTCTCGGCCCGGAAATGCGCTCGACCGGGGAAGTGATGGGCATCGCGAAAACTTTCGGGCAGGCATTTGCGAAAGCGCAGCTTGCCGCAGGACAAAAACTTCCGCGCTCGGGAACAATTTTTATTAGCGTGAATGATCACGACAAGAAGCACGTTGCGACGCTTGCCGCCGATCTGGTCGCAATGGGATTCCGTTTGATCGCTACCCGCGGTACTGTTGCAGCGCTTCAAGCGGCAGGCGTGCCGGCCGAAGCTGTGTACAAAGCGAACGAAGGGCGCCCGAATATCGTGGACCTTGTAAAAACCGGCAAAGTGGATCTGATCATTAATACTCCGCTGGGCCGCGAATCTTTCTACGACGAGAAATCCATTCGCCGCGCAGCGATTCGATACAATATTCCGTGTCTTACGACGCTTTCCGCCGCGCGCGCAGCCGCCCGCGGAATGCATTCGCAAATTGAAGACACATTTGAAGTCTATGCTCTGCAGGACTTGCACGCCCGCAAAGCAGCGCAGGGCCAATCTTCATAGAATTACCGCAGTAAGAACGCGAGGCGAGGAACAGACCGATGGAACTCCGTGGAATATTTGCACCAATCACAACTCCGCTCTCCGCGGATGGCGATTCGCTTGCGCTTGAGCACCTGAAAATTAATTTTACCGCGTACAACAAAACAAAAATCGCCGGATACGTTGTCGGCGGATCAACTGGCGAAGCAATTTTGCTCTCCGCGGACGAGACCGACCGCGTGTTTGGCGCGGTTGGTGAGCTGGCCGGGCCGGGCAAAATTCTTGTCGCAGGCACCGCCGCCGAATCGCGCGTGGAAACAATTGCGCGCACTCGCCGCGCCGCCACGCTCGGATACAAAGTTGCGCTGGTTCGTACGCCTCACTATTACAAGCCGCTGATGACGCACGCGGCGCTTCTGGAATTTTTCCGCGGTGTCGCCGACGCTTCTCCGATTCCAGTTCTCGTTTATTCCATTCCGCAATTTACGGGTATTGAAGTTCCAGCGGAACTTGTGGCGCGCCTGGCCGAGCATCCAAATATTTGCGGCATTAAAGAAAGCTGGGGCAAGTTGCCGGTGGTGAAAGAAATTCTCGCGGCGGCTCCAAAAGGTTTTCAAACGATGGTCGGTTCCGCGGCCATTCTCGAACCTTCGCTGAAACTCGGCGCAGTGGGTGCAATTCTAGCGCTAGCGGACGTCGTTCCGGATTTGTGCGTCGAGTTATACGAAGCCGCGCTCGCGGGGAATTCCGCGCGAGCCGAAGAAATTCAAACGCAAATCGCGCCTGTGGCGCAGAAATGCGTCAGCGAATTGGGAATTGCGGGAGTTAAATTCGCAATGGATCGCCTGGGAATGTTCGGCGGTTCGGTTCGCAGTCCATTACTCGCTTTGACAGAAGAAAAGAAATCCGCGGTAATATCGGCACTCGCGACGTTACAAATTCCGGCCGCGCGTTAAGGCGCCGTGATTTAATTCACCGGCGGAATTGCAGCAGGTGCTGTGAAAACTTTCGCCAGGGGAATATCCACCGAACCGATTGCGCCGGTTGCAATATCCCTCACCACGATTCGCAATTTCACAGCTTCGCGTTTCATCGGAACGTCTCGAGTTAATGTCACATCGCCTCGCTGGCTCTGCGAATACTCTTCAGCCGAAAGACTCGCCGTCAACGATTGCGATCGCGCGCTAACAGGTTTTCCGTCGGCGCCGAATTGTAGCCAGATCACTTGAATATCGTCCGACCATCCTTCGCCGGCCTGCTTAAATTGAAGGCGCTTGGCATCGACGCCGATTCGCACGGAAATCTGCCGCGTTCCGGAAACAGTTCCCGGATGCGCTTCAACTTTCAGTCCCAGATCCGTATCCTGAAATGGACTGGACATCGCGTCCTGCATCATTTGTTCAGTGCGCAAAGGATCCGCCGACGCGTCCGGAATTGCAAAATAACCTTGCCGGAATCGAACGTCCACACCCGGACGCTTCACCTCAACTTTAATTGTGTGAAATTTTCCGTCCCACTGCGCATCCGACGGGTAATAATCCAGAACGTAGGAATCGCGCGCATCATCAACTGCCTGTTGCACGGAATGCTGAATGTCATTCGTGTTGTAAAATGCGCGTCCGCCGGTTCGGTCAGCAAGTTCAATCATCGTATCGAAATTCTCGCGCGGCGGAGTTACCTGAGTAGCTGCCGTTGGTCGCCGGCTTCGTGCGGCGGATGATCCGGGTCGCGGCATCGCAGAGCGAACGTCGGCGGAGGTGTTCGATGCTCCGATCAATCCCCGCGCATCTACAGGGTAGATTGCCAGGTTCGCATTGTTCACGGCTTCCGACGCAGCTTCAATTTCTTTCAGAAATGTGCGGTACTGCACGGTGTTGTCCGGCCCCGCGGCATTTGATTGATTGGGAGTTGAGCCGCCCAACGAAGGCACCGCGCTGCGCGGTTGCGGATCATCCGCTGACGTTCCTGTTCCAATCTGAAATGGAAATGATCCTGAAATCCAAACTAAATTTTTGCGCCCGGGAACGTTCACAAGTGAATTGGCAATGGACGCCATCACATTCGCCGTCATCTCCGCGCGATTCAGGGTTTGCATGTCGGCCGCGTGCTGCTCGGCCGATAACATGAAGGCGTCAATATTGTCATTCCCCGAACCGAGATCAGCAATTTCAGAAGCGCTTGGTTGATACGCGTTGGGATTCTTGGATCGCGCCAGCGCTGCCAATAGTGACGACGCATCATTCGTGAAATTGTGAATTACATAAAGGTTCGTCGAAAGACCATACAGCGCGATACGCTCGTTCGGCTTAATTTGCTGAAGGAAATCCGCCACCTCCGCGCGGGCGTTGGCCATTTCCTGATGCGGCGTATTCAACGCGTCCAGCAAAATTATGGTTACGCTGTTCGGAACTCCAGAATCGGGATCGAAATGATTTGAGAAAATTGACTTTGAGTTAACGCTGGCAGGCGCGTCTGTTGGGCTAGCCGGGTTGTATGACTGCTCGGAAAAATCCGCGATTTGTTGCGGCTTATTTTGATCAAGAATCGTGAAATCATCTTTCGTCAGGCCGATGACGGGTGCGCCGTGGTGCCGGACGATCACGCTTACCTGCACCAAACGCGAACTCACTCGTAGCGTCTGCGCGGAAGATTCAGGCGCAACTTTTTGCGGCGCCGTAGATTGCGCAATCCCGCTGGAAGCAATTAGGAGCGCCAGCGCGATTGCGCCCATGCATAACAGACCGCCGAAATTGGTGCGATTCTTCATAGGGCGCCACTTAATGTGCGGATTGATTCGTGCTCGTTTTTTCGATCAGACGACTTACCGGAATATTCACCGAGCCGGTGGCGCCGGACCCCGTGTCACGCACCAATAGACGCATTTCGACAGCCTCGTTCTTCACTCCGACATGCTCGGAGAACGATAATCCGTCGCGCTGAATCTCGTCGTATCCGTTTTGACCGGGCTTCAGTGACAACGTGTGCGATCCGCGTGCGACGATTCGGCCATCGGCGCTCAACTCAGCCCAGACAATCTCGATCGAGTCTATCCAGCGATCCGCGTTATGCTCGAAATGCATTTGATCCGGGCTGACGCGAATTTCCACTTTCAATTGATGGCCGCCCGGTGTGTCCACGGGCGTCACGCGCGCTTCCAAAGCCAGATCGATCAGTTGAACCGGACTGCGCAGCGCGTCAGCGATCGCTTGCTTCTGTTTCTCGGGGGAGTTCCCGCCCTCCGGAGTCGCGTAGTATCCTTTGCGATACCGTAGACTGATGCCGGGACGATTGACCTTCACTTGAATTTCGCGAAAAGTTCCGTCCCATTTATTGTGATCCGGATAATAGCCAATCGCATAGGACTCTCGAGAATCGTCGATCGCGTGGCGAATGGAACTTGCTAGGTCGTTGGCATTGTATAAGGCCTGGCCACCGGTGCCCGTCGCAATGTTGTTCATCGTTGCAAACGGCCTGTCATCGGGGGCAGCACCTGTCATTACTTTGTTGCTTCCATTCACCATACTGAGTACGTCTTCGCCGATGAGTCCGCGAGAATCCACCGGGTAGACGGAAACGTTTGCATTATTCAGCGCTTTTGCCGCGTTGGAAAGAACGCCAACAAAGCTTCGCGGTGTGCGTCCGCCGGTACCTCCAATTCCGCCGTAATTTATTTCGATAGGAAATCCGCTTGAAACCCAGATGAGATTTTTCCGTCCGGGGATTGCCGCCACCCGCTTGGCGATATCCTGCATGGCCTCGGAGCTAACGCCGGCTCGGAGTCCCTTGTAAAAGCGATTTGATTCTGCGAATGCGTCGGTCAAAGCCTTGTTCATGCGTTTGTTCGCGGTATCCGCGGCTGTGGCGTTCGTATCAACGGTGTTTGTGTTCTTTTTTGCGCCGCCCATCACGCGCACGAGCGTCGCTGAATCGTTTGTGAAATCGTGAAGTATGTAAAGCTTCGACGACGTGAGCAGATAAAGCGCAACCTGGTCTTCCGGCTGGACCTGCTTTAGAAATTTCATCACTTGCGCTCGCGCGTATGACATGTCGCCGAAGTCGGTGTTGACGGCGTCCAACAAGATGATGCTTACACTGGTGGAAACGCCCGGCTCCGTCTGAACACGATTGGAATAAATGTGAATGGCGGGCGCGGGAGCCGCCTCCACGGTAGAAATTCGCGGCGCACCGTTAAGCGGGGTGAAGAGCGCAATCTTTTCGGCAGTTTCTTCGTCGAGAACCGTGAAGTCATCCCTGGTGAGATCCGTAACCGGCCGGCCAGCCTTATCGACGGCGATCACGTTCACTTGCACCATTCGCGCCGCGACGCGTATGGCCGGAGCGGGCGTCGCGCCTTGCTCCGGCGGATTTTGCGAAGCTGGTGGAAGAATCGCGAACGCGCCTGACAGAATAATTCCGCCTATGAAGAGCAGAGCGATTGCCCGCGCCATTATTCCGAGTTCTCGCATCTGGTATCCCAACTCTGACCTGTCCGATGCCTAGTTCTTCGGCGGCGGTTGTACCGCATTTCCGGCAAATAATCTGTTCAGGGGAATAGTTACCGAGCCGATCGCCCCGGTTCCGTGATCCCGCACTACCAATCGCATTTCCACGGAATCTTTCGCCAATCGAATATGTTGCGTAAAAGAAAATCCGGTATGTTGAATTTCATCGTAGCCACTTTGTTCCGGCTGCACGACCACGCGATCGCCGTCCCGCTCGATTACGCGTCCGTCAGCGCTCATTCCGGCCCACACCACGTCCAGAGTATCCGTCCAGCGTTCGCCATTTTTTTCAAAATGCATCTGATTTGGATCAACACGCACCTGCGCTTTTAATTCGCGGCCGCTCGCCGTTACATTCGCATCTGCGCGCACTTCCAGTCCCAGATCCATTATCTGAATCGGACTACGAATCGCGTTTGAAATAAGTTGCTCGGGCATTCCGTTGCCGTCGTTGCTATCGGGAATCGCATAGTATCCGGTGCGGTAGCGCAGCTGCAAACCTTTGCGCGCTAATTTCACATTGATTGCACGAAAACTGTAATCCCAACTATTGTGCGTCGGGTAGTAGGCCAGCACGTATGACGAAACGGAATCATCAATCGCTCTGCGAATCGAGCCGGAAATGTCATTCGTATTATAGTAGGCGTGCCCGCCGGTGCCTTCGGCGATAGAAAGCATCGCGTCAAAATTCGGCAGAATATATCCGCGGCCGCCGGGCGGAGCCCAAAGTCCGCGCGCGTCCACTGGATAAACGGCTAGGTCCGCGTTCGCCAGCATTTTGGCGGTGGCCGAAATAAGCGGACTAAAATCGTATCTCTGCGAGCGCGCTCCTATCGAATCTCTTTCGCCGATGTAAAGTGGGAATCCGCCGGAAATCCACACCAAGCTTTTGCGCCCCGGAATATTCGCGACATTCCTGGCGATTTGTTTCATCGCCTGCGAAGTATTTTCGACAACGCCCATCCTTCCGCCCTTGTAAAAATAATTTGATTCCGCGAACGCGTCGGTAACCATTTTGTTGGCGCGCTTGGTGGCCGCGTCAGCATCGACGGAATCGCCGCCCATGCTTCGCACAACAGTTTCAGGATCGTTCGTGAAATCGTGCAGCGTATAAAGTTTGGAAGGCGTCAGCAGATAGAGCGCCACTTGATCCTGCGGCGTCAGGCTGCGCGCGAACGCAATCACTCGCGCTCTCACATAGGCTAGATCGTGAAATTTCGTGTTTACGGCGTCCATCAAAATTACCGTGACGCTGTTCGCGCGTTCAGAAGTTCCCTGAACTCGATTGGAAAAATAATTTGGCGCTTCCGCGCTCGCGGAAGAAATTGTGGAAGCGCTGCGAGTCGGCCGCGAAAAAAGCGCAATCTGTTGCTGCTGACCCTTATCGAACAAAGTGAAATCGTCTTTTGTTAAATCGGAAACGGGGTTGCCGTCTTTGTCTTGAACAATCACATTCACTTGAACCAAACGTGAGGCGACGCGCAGAGTTGTAGCTTCAGAAGGGATTGCGTCTGGTGGAGGCGGCGGGCTTTGCGATACCGACTGACGCGCAAAAATCGCCCCACCAAATAAAACCAGCGCAAGAGTTACAAGGAACAAATATCGCGTCAAAGCAATTCGAGAATTCAGCAGTAGAGAAGTCGGCCGCATCTATCTCGAAGAAGTTTGCGCCGCGCCATTCGCAAACACAACCGCTAACGGAATATTCACGCAGCCAACCGCGCCGGTACCGCGATCGCGGACGATCAGGCGCAGTTCCGTGGAGTCGCCGCCCAATTTGATGTGCTCCGAAAATGAAAGGCCGGCGCGCATAATTTCGTCGTATCCACTTTGTTCCGGCTTCAGCTCGACGGTATCTTTGTCTCGATCCTGAATTCGCCCGTCAGGAGTCAGCCCGACCCACACAACTTCGATGCCATCGGTCCAGCGGTCGCCAGCTTTTTGAAAGCGCATCGCCGTTGGATCCACGCGTCACGTAACTTTCAATTCACGTCCGCTTGCGCTCGCAACCGGATCAGCATGCACTTCAAGGCCAAGGTCGATCATCTGCAGCGGACTGCGCATCGCGTCCGACGTGAGCATATCGTTGCGTTCACGATTATCCGGATTCGCAGGCACCGCGAAATATCCGGTTTTGTATCGCAAGTGAACACCCGGCCGCGCAACCTTAATATTAATCTCGCGGAACGTCGCGTCCCACTTATCATTGCTCGGGTAGTAGCCTAAAACGTACGACACGCGCGAATCGTCCACCGCTTTCCGGATTGAACTCGCAATGTCATTCGTATTGTAATAAGGACGCCCGCCCGTGCCATTCGCAATCAGCACCATCGAATCCATATTTGGACTCACATAGCGGGCTCCTCCGCGGGGCGCGTAGAGTCCTCGGGCATCCACGGGATAAACGGCCACGTTGGCGTCGCCCAATTGTTTTGCCGTAGCCGAAAGTGACGCGGAAAAATCCTGTCTCTCATCGCGCGGTCCCAGCGGAATCGCCGCGCCCATCGTTATCGGGAATCCGCCGGAAATCCAAACTAGATTCTTGCGGCCCGGAATATTTACGGTGTTGCGCGCGATTTCCAGCATTGCGCTGGACGTTGTCTCCACAATGTTCAGCGGCTGTCCTTTATAAATGCGATTGGACTCGCTCATCGAATCCGAAATCAACTTTTCAATTTTCACATCATTGGGGCCGGGCGCGGTGGCGCTCGCGGTCGAGGCTGCGGAAGTTTTCTCCGGTTTGCCGCCCATCAACCGCACCAGCGTTTCGGAATCATTTGTGAAATCGTGCATCACGTAAAGTGTTGTAGGAGTCAGAACATACAGAGCCACCTGATCCTGCGGTTGCATGTGCTGAAGGAAGTCGATCACTCGAGCCCGCGCGTACGACAAATCCCTAAATTGGGTATTTAGCGCGTCGAAAAGCAAAATGGTCACGCTATTCGCGCCTGAAGGGCTGCTCTCCACATGATTTGAGAAAAAATTCGAAGGGCCAGCCGCCACAGTTTTCAATTGCGCTGCTGGAGTATTCTGCTGCGCGAAGAAAGAAACTTTTTGCGCTTCGCCCTTATCGCGAAGCGTGAAATCTTCTTTCTTTAAATCGGTGACCGGATTGCCGTCGCCATCTTCGGCGACTACTGTCACCTGAATCAGCCGTACCATAAATCGTATGGCTGGGCCTGCAGAGGAATTCTGGACCGCGGTGGCAGGGGAAGCAGGAGGCGGAGGCGCGGATTGTGAGAACACAATTCCGCTCGCCAGCAAAATTACGGTCGCACATATAAAGGAATTGATTTTCCATGAAGAAGGCAGCCGGAGAAGTTTCATGAGTGTGCGCCTTTCAAATCTTCCGCTTAATAAACTTTTTAGTTCTTCGGCGCTTCCGCTGCGCTCGCATTCTTGAAAATTCGGCTCAAGGGAATATTCACCGAGCCAATCGCTCCCGTGCCGCCGTCTCGCGCTACAAGACGCAGCTCGACACATTCATCCATCAATCCAATTGTGTTGCCGAACGTAAGGCCTTCCCGTACAACCTTGTCGTGCTCAGTATCGGAATAGTTCATCGTCAAGATCTTCTCTCCGTGTCCGATGTCCGAGCCTTTTGCGTCCAGTTCGATCCACGCAATGGTGACATTGTCGTTCCAGCGGCCTGCATTCAGATTGAAGTGGAGCTGATCGGCGTCCGCGCGAACTTCCACTTTCACTCGGCGCGGCCCCGGAGCGTCCGTTGCATTAATCTGCACGCTCAAACCAAGCTGCGTTGCCTCCAGCGGATCGTGAGCCGCGGCCGTCATTAGTCTTGCCTGCGATTGTGGATCAGAAGGCGTCACAGGCGTTGCGAAATATCCTTTTCGATAACGTAGACGCACTCCGGGACGGTTTACTTCCACTTTAATTTCCCGAAATCGCGCGTCCCATTTCTCGTTCGTAGGGTAGTAGGTCAATTCGTAAGTCAGCGCGGAATCATCGATGGCACGGCGAATCGCTCCGCCGAGATCATTGGTGTTGTAGAACGCCACACCGCCGGTGCCTTGAGCTAAGTTCTGCATCGTGTCCAGCGTTGCGGGAACAGGAGCTCCCGGCTTATGTTTTGCAAATAGAACCCCGGGCTGGTCCAATGTTTGCGCCACCAGTCCGCGGGCGTCCACCGGATAGATGGCAACATTCGCATCGCTCATCGCCGATACTGATGCATTTATCTTCACGGCAAACGACGGCGACTCGCTTCGAGTCTTCGGATCCCAGTCAATGTTGAATGGAAAACTTCCCGAGACCCAAACAAGATTCTTCCGGCCCGGCAATCGCGCGAGATGTCGCGCGATCTGAGTGAACGCATCGGTTGTACTCTCGGCCTTATTCGTCTGATCGAAAACTTCCTCCCGCTGAAGTTCCGCGGTCAGCCAGCCTGGGTCTGGAGCCGGAAGGCTGCCTTTTGAGCCGTCCAATAGAGGCGCTTCCGTCTCAGCCGAGATTTGGAGCGTCTCTGTGGGTGCGCCGTTTTGTGGGTTGGTGGAGTCTCCCAGCGCTCGCAGCAGAGTCGCCGTATCGCTCGTGAAGTCGTGCAGCACGACAAGCTTGGTCGTCAATTCGTAAAGCGCCACTCGGTCTTCAGGATGTATTTGACGGAGAAACTTTATGACCTGACCACGAGCCGAAGCCATGTCGTGGAAATCGGTATTCAGTGCGTCGAGTAGAATCACCGTGACGCTGGGAGGAACGCCGGTTTTTTCGTCCACGCGATTTGAAAACGTGTTCGCCGAAACGGGCCGAACGCCCGGCGTGACGTCAGCCGTTAACCGGCCGGAGTTCTGCGAGAAGGAAACAATTTTTTGCGGAACACCGTTATCCAATATTTTGAAATCATCCTGCGTTAGTCCTGTGATTGGATGGCCGTCGCCGTCCTGCGCGATAACACTCACCTGCACGGCGCGCGTCGTTACATGTAAAGCTCCCGCAGCCGGCGGATTTTGCTGCGGTGGCGGTAGAGTAGGAGGTTGCGATTGTCCGCGCGCTTTCGCGGCAACTAGACATGCAAAAATTGCGCAGACGATCACGCCGGTTCGAGCAATGTA
>Ga0193726_1002434_pt1 | contig 12629 bp, 10 predicted proteins | sample H2c1metaG_FD_144928 | JGI IMG/M metagenome (GOLD analysis project Ga0193726, IMG submission 144928) | Soil microbial communities from a riparian zone of the East river system, Colorado, United States - H2c1 | ecosystem: Environmental > Terrestrial > Soil > Riparian zone | place: USA: East River... | reverse complement strand
CGATGGATTAAAACTCTCAATTACAGATAACGGCCCTGGCATGACCGAAGAGCAGATAAAAAATTTCGAAGAAAATCTCACCATAGGCAGTTCAAAACATGGCCTGGGGCTAAACCTTGTGAAAGATATGGCCCAAACAATCGGTTGCTCCGTTAAACTAAACTCAACGAAAGGAGCGGGGACAACCTTCGTGTTAACCCTAAGTTCTATCCCTGTTAATTGACACAAGCAATTAATCCCGCCCGTCTTCCGTTATTGTTTTTACTATTAATTATGGCTTTGAGTCAATATCCGGTTTGTTGGTTTTCAAATCAACCGGCACCGAAATATGTTCAAGAGCAATCAGCCAGTTGCTCCCTATCTTGCGATAACCATCAGTAACCCGCACCGTGCGGTCAACCGGATTACCTTCCAAATCAGTACCTGTAACATGCTGAATGCTGTGACTGAATCCGAGGTTGCCATCAACGGTGACGCCTAGATCGGTGATGACAATTTTGGGGATGCCCTTGAAGTGCGCGAAAAAACCAGTCCAGGCCTTACGATAGGCATCAGCACCCGTATGTTGCCTCGGTGGCACCACATCAAAAACGATGAGACTGTTGTCGGCTACGTAGTTTTTCATCATTGCGTCGATATTCCCGGCGTTAAAGGCCGCTGCAAATCTGTCCTCAAGCGTCCGGATTGCTGCTTCGTCGTGCGATGCAGCTATTGCTGCCGCCGGATTGGCGTCATCAATCGTACTTCGTTCCTTTACAGTTGTCATATCTTGTTCTTTTTTTTTTGTGCGCCGGCAAAGAGGTTAACTCCTGTTAATAACAATAACAGTACCACAAAGGCGCGCGTTTTTTTATTTCTTGAAGGCAATAACAAGTGCCTGTACTTTCGTTCATTCTTTTTCATAGTAAATTCAAAATGTATCATCCGTCCGGCAAGGCTGGTACGTAGATTCAGCTGTTTTAAAGCCGCCCGGCAAAAAACCTTTTTAAATTAAATCGGGAATTGCATTAGCCGGTGGTTTGTGCATGTCGAAAGCGCATCGATCTCATAGGGTTAAAATCAAACTTTTTAACGCCAATTTGATGCCAAATAATATAAGCTTACCTAACTTTTCTCTATAATTTCTATCTTTATCTCGATTAATAACTTTAACCTTTATCAGTAATGCCTGCTTATCAATTAAACATCAACATCAGTGCGGCCGACCTGCAAACTATCTATGCGGCCAAAGAAAACATTGTATTAATTAAATCGGTGGAGGGCGAGGCGCCTTTTTCATGGCTTAGCTTTCCGCCTTTTGAAAGTAATGCCGTAACCTGGAATGAAGAAAACTATTCGGTTTATGCCTCTGTAAACAGCGACAATGGGGGCATTATAATAACAACTTTTTCAGAACAAGCGGCGCAGCCTTCACAAAATTACACCTTTGACCAGTCGGGCGCTTTTTTGCAGCCTACCCAGGTGCCAATTGGGCCAAATGCATACCAGGTAACTAATCAATATTCGCCAAACGGTAACCTTACGTTTGGTTTGGTGCAAACGGTTTCGGTAAATGGAACGGCGCTCGACAAAGCCCTGCTAAATGCGCAATTCGTCCCTTTGGGCCAGCATGCCATTTTCAGGCCAACAACACAGTTAACTATTTTCCTGGCAAGCAACATTGCCGCCGGACAGTTTGTTGACCCCTCCACTGAAACTGGTGTTATAAGCCAGTCCACAACAATCACATTTGCCGATGGTGTATTTGCCGCTACGGCTACATATGACGCTGCCACCGGCAGTTTTGTACAAAGCAGTTAGATTGAAGACTAGGATCTATCCCGAGTGCCTGTTTATAATGGGGTTCAAAGATTAACAAGAACTGGTGAGTCACAGTTTTTTGATATGCTATCAAAAAATCGTAATTTACCATTTGAAATCCAAAATGAAACGGGCATCAAATATCGTAGCCATATTTGTGTTGCTGCTGTCACCTGTAATAGCCGCCGCGCAATCTGCCGGGAGCGATTCTGCTACGGTGTTTTCCCTTATTAATACGGCCGAATCTTTTTTCAATCAAAGCAATTACGAGTCGGCTATCTTCTATTGTACCAAAGCAGAAGACATTAGTAAACAAAAAAAATATAAAAAAGGGCAGGCCTATGCGCTGATTGAACTAACGGATATCCTTATCGATAAAAATGACCTTGGCAAGGCACAGTTATCTACGGAGGAAGTGAACAGACTAGGTGCCCAGATGAAAGACTCATTGGTAATATCCGTTTCAAAAATGCAGATGTCGCAAATAAAAATGTATGGCGATAACTTTGATGCCGCTATTCCGCTTTTTAACCTTAGCCTTCAATATCTTTCCAGGCATCCATCCAAATACACCGCATTGGCATATAACGATTTGGGCTATACCTGGGGACGAAAAGGAGAGTTTAGCAAACAGGCGGATAATTTGATAAAGTCGGTAAGCATTTACGAAAAGTATTTCCCTGATAAGTCCGGCGAGATAGCGATAACGTTAAGTAACCTGTCATCGTTATATTACAATATCAACCAAAAAAACCGTGCGATTGAGTATGCGAAAAAAGCACTGGTATATCGCGAGAAAGATGGGGATAAAGCCAAATTGTCGTTAAGCTGCTGCAACATCAGTCAATTCTACATTGGCATTGATAATGCCGAATCTGAAAAGTACCTTGGACTTTGTGAGAAGTACGCCTTGCAAAGTAACCAGCAGGCACGCATTATTCATTCATATGTTACGGCATCCTATTTATATGGTACCGAGAAAAAATATGCCGATGCGTTTGATTACGAAAAAAAAGCACTAGCCCTGCTTGAAAAAAGCAAGGACAATACAAGCATGCTGGCCACGCGCTATGTTAGTGCAGCCACGCTCAGCAGGGATTTGAAAATGGATACCAATGTTACCTTAGGCTATTTTAACAAGGCGCTGGCTATTCTTCGCCTCTCGCATGATAAGGTCACCCTGCGCGATTGTTATATAAACTTATACAACTATTATACTGCAAATAACAATTATCCCGCTGCCCTTGCGGCATATAAAAAATACATCTTGTACAAAGACAGCGTCATTTCCGAAAACACGCAGTCGGCTATTGCTGAAATAAGCACCCGTTACGAAACAAAGAAAAAAGACGACGAAATAACACGCCTTAATACAGGGCAGAAAATTAAACAGCTTGAAATAGAAAAGCAAAAGGCGATCATCTCAGGCAACCTGCTCGAGGCGAAGCAGAAAGAAAACGAAATCACCTTACTGTCGCAACAGAAAGAACTGCAGGATGCCCGGCTAAAAGAGCAGGACGAAAAACTGGAAAAGCAATTGTTGGTATCACAAAATAATACGCAGCAGCTCAAATTGTCGCAACAGGAGCGGCAGCTAAAGGAGACCGAATTACAGGGACAAAAACAACTGCTCAATTTTACCATAGTCGGCATAATTGCGCTGGTGCTGTTTGCCGGCTTCATCTTCAACAGGTATCAGCTAAAAAAAGAAATTGACCAGCACAAGGAGATGCTTACGGTACGAAACAATATTGCCCGCGACTTGCATGATGAAATAGGCTCAACCCTTACCAGTATCAAGATACTTTCTGAGGTCTCGAAGAATAATATAGAAAAGGACACGAAGAAAGCATCCTTTATGCTCTCAAAAATAACCGAACAATCCACCCAAATGCAGCAGGGGATGAGCGACATTATCTGGGCCATAAAACCGGATAACGACAAGATGGAAAATATGCTGGTGCGTATGCGCGAGTACGCCGCCTATGCCCTGGAGTCGAAAGATATTGATGTTTCATTTGTGGTTGACAATGACGTGCTCGAAAAAAACCTGGACATGCAGCAGCGCCGGGATGTGTTCCTGATATTTAAAGAAGCGGTAAACAACGCCGCTAAATACTCGGGTGCCGCCGCAATAAAAATAAAGCTACAGAAAGCTTTTAACAATATTGAAATGGAGATTACAGACAATGGTAAAGGCTTTGAACGGGTTGAAAGTACCATGATGAACGGGTTGAAAAACATGCAGGCGCGTGCAACGGCCATGAATGCCAAGCTCGAAATTATTTCAGGAACAAACAGAGGAACATCAGTTATTGTAAAAATTCCGGCTACATGATAATGTAGCTGTATTCCCGGTTTAAATGTGGTTATTTTGGATATGGCAATCAGGATATTGATTTATGACGACAATGCTGCTTTGCGCATGAGTATGGATGCCCTGCTCAGCGATGAACCGGATATGGATGTTGTAGCTGCGATTCCAAACCCGGAGAATGTTATAAACGACCTCAAAATGTTTAAGCCGGATGTAGTGCTTATGGATATTGATATGCCGGCGGTGAACGGCGTGAACGCTGTAAAAATGATTCGTAATATCTACAAAGATTTGCCGGTAATAATGCTTACCGTTTTTGACGATAACGAAAATATTTTCAAAGCTATTTGCGCAGGCGCTTCCGGCTATATTTTAAAAATGTATGCTACGGAAGAAGTTCCTGCCGGGATAAGAAATGTGTTGAAAGGCGGCGCCCCTATGACCGGCTCGATCGCAAAAAAAGTTTTGATGATGGTACCCCAGGCCAAAACTCAAGAGCAGGAAAAATGTAACCTTACTGCGAAGGAAACGGCTATCCTACAACTTTTGGTAAATGGCTACAGCTATAAAATGATTGCCGCCGAAGTGAAAATAAGTATTGATACCGTTCGTTTCCATATCAAAAAAATATACGACAAGCTGCACGTACACTCCGCTACTGAAGCGGTATCCCGGACCCTTAAAGAAAACCTGCTAACTATCTTTATTTAATCGAAATTTTCGCCCGTCCACACTTGCCTACATGAAGATGTAGTAGCGGCTGATTACCAGTACATTTAAATTTGTTTTCATAAAATCTATTACCATGAAAACAAATCTAAAACTCTCAAAACAATTAATTACCAAAAGGCTGGTAGCTATACTCGCCCTAAGCGCGTTTACGCTTACGATGGCCCACGCACAATCAACAGGGCAGCAGGCAAAGGACCGCGCGGCAGCTGACGCTAACGCCAACGTAGGCAGCAGGATTGACAGGGCCGTAGATGGCGCATTTGATAAAACCGGCAAGGCAATAGGCGGACTTTTTAAAAAGAAAAAAAAAGCGCCGGTTGCCAATACCACTACAGATGCGTCAGCAAATACCAGCAATGCAAACATTAGTTCGGCTGCAAACGGCAGTAAAGCAACAATTCCGGCAAGTGGTGTAGCTTTTTCTGATTTTGTACCCGGCCAATCAGTTATTTTCCAGGATGACTTTTCGCAGGATGCGCTGGCAGATTTCCCGGCTAAATGGAACTCAAACGGAAGTGGCAAAGTAACCACATTAAATGGGCTTACCGGGCGTTGGCTTGAGTTAAAAACCAATACGGCGGTAACCCCCGAAATAAACAAAGCCTTACCTGAAAATGCAACTATTGAGTTTGACCTTTACCTGGATGCACAAAATGGGCAAACAACCCCTTTTATACAATTTGGACTAACACAGGTAAAAGATATTTTAAAAGAAGACTTGTTTTACAAAGACCGCCTGTTTATGAATATTCACAGGTATGCCGAACAGGATGGGCATACTGTTGAATATGGGCTAAAAAATGATGTGCTTGGCACCAAAGGCGATTTCCCGATAACCTCGTATGCAAACAAGGTACTTCACGTATCAATGGCGCTCAATAAAACCCGCATACGTATTTATCTCGACCAAACTAAAGTACTCGACTTGCCAAGAGCGCTCACTCCGGGTATGCGCACTAATTTCTTTTTAAACAGCAACCAGGTGGTACCTGCCGCTGAGCTTGATATGTACGTAGGCAACATCCGTATAGCTTCCGCCGAAACAGATGCAAGAAGCCTGCTGGTAAAGCAGTTAATGGAGTCGGGTAAAGCAGTAACCAACGATATTTTGTTTGATGTAAACAGCGATGTTATCAAAACCCAGTCGTACGACGTGGTAAATCAATTTGGTGATGCGCTAAAAGCAAACCCATCCTTAAAAATAAAGATAACCGGCCATACCGATAGCGACGGAAATGCCGCCAATAACATGGAACTATCAAAAAAACGTGCCGCATCAGTTAAAAAATACCTTTTGGCAAATTATGGCATCGACAACACTCGGATTGAAACCGATGGAAAAGGTGCATCGCAACCAGTGGCCGATAACAGCACTGTTACTGGAAAAGCAAAGAACAGGCGGGTGGAGTTTTTGAAGTTATAGATCCACGCGCACAGTCAAATAAATTATCTTATGTTAAACAGACGGCTTGTGCCTCAGACTTTTGAAGCGCAACCATTTATGATACCGAAATCCTATGAAAAGCATATCTATACTTATTGGAGTTGTTCTATTGAGTTTTTTTGTGACGAAGGCACAGCGGCCCCGGCGGCGTTCGCCACCAAGAGATACATCTAGGATTACCTTTGATGCGGGTAGGGCAGAGTGTATAAACGCACCCATATTACGGGGAAATAGCCAGGGCACGACGATCGTACCGGTAAGGCAGCAGTTTTGCTTTGACCTGGAAATGGATGTAGCCTTAAACTTTGGCGGCAGCATAAGCCGCGAAACCACGCTGTTTATCAATACTACTGATGGCTACATGGGTTTTGCCACGCCATCAGCCGGCGGGCCGATTAGTGAGTTAATGCCCGAAGTGGAAAGCTTTAGGTTTACGGTTATGAGCTTTAAGCTGGGCAATATTTTCAGTTACTTCAATCGTAAAGGAAATAACAACATCCTGGAGCATTTGGTTACCACATCAAATACCGATGCGCATGAATACCAGGCAAACAATTTGCTAACCGCAGCGCCTTTGAACCGCCAAAGCGAATACCGCAATTATTGCGACGGAAAAGCAAGGGCATTGGCCTATAAACGTGCAGACGGCCCCACCACCTGGTATGTTTATGGCGACAGGTTCCCGGCCACGCTACAGGTGCAAAAATTTTTAGGTGGGTTTGGCGTAGGAGTGGTAAAAACCGATGCCGGCGTTTTTATTATTATGGAACTGTCTATGGGCCGCAACTATACCGTTATTAAGCACATTGAAAGGAGAACGGTTTGTTTTGACCCAACGGGCTTTAAAATGCAGGAAGCTGATTTTTTTGCCAAGGGCGCCGCCGACCTGCAACGGGAGCAGACCAAAATAGATGCTGATGAGGCAGAAGCGCAGCATGCACCCTGTTGTGTAGCTGAAAGAATGGCCCAAATCAATTTTAGGCGGCAACAGTTGCGGGTGCAGCAAGACAACCTGCGGAAAGGCCAACAAGGGAATTTGATACAGAACAGGGTTGCCCAAAAAGGAATTACCGATACTATGGACCCGTTGCCGGTGGTTCAGGGCTCGATATTGGCTACCCACTAAGGAGCGCGGAGAGCCGGATGCAAGCGGTTGACCGGCAATATCCAACCGATATTGTAAGGGCGCTGATGGAGAAATCAAGGATTTACTCGGCTGTGGTGAGAGAGGGAGGTTGTAATTAGGGTTGTTTTAGAGATGATAGAGGGATGACTGCCAGCAGTGCAAGTATTGTTTTAAAACAAGCTTGCCTGCTGCACATCCTTTCCTTGCAATTGGTACTCATAAGCACGTATCAATTCTATAATTTCAGCCCCATATTGTGCCGCCTTTTGCGGGCCTACGCCTTTAATAGCACTTAATGCTTTAAGCACCGGTGGCAACTTTTCGGCTACAGTCTCCAGCGTTTTTTCGGATAATACCATGTTGGGCATTATACTGTCTTTGATGGCAATAGTATCCCGCCAGGTTAGCAACTGGTTAAGTAGTTTTTCGTTGGGTTTGGCGTTCAGCGCTTTCAGATATACACCTGATTTGTTGGCGATCAAAGATTTTTTTAAGCTGAGGTAAGTATCGGTCGTAAATTCCGATTCGGAAAAATGCTCCATAAGCGTAACTCGTGCCATGGCTCTGTTAATCAACTGGTCGGCTTTGGCGGCCCTTTCTTTTGAGTGACCGATGAATGCAGGCAATTGTATATGCAGGCTTTCTACCGTTTCGCGCAGTTTACACAAAAAATAGGCTGCGGCTGTTTTCACCCGTTCGTTATCGTGCGAGGACAGTTTTCGTACAAATTTCTCCGCCACTTCAATTATAACAGGCTCAAGGTTAGGAACAATCTCTTCAAATCCTTTACATTTCCTTTTTAGAACGCCAAAATCAAACAACTCACCGAGGAGAAACTGCCGGTATAATTCGCGGTCGCGCTCCAGGCTTTCGCTATTTGGCTGCAATAGCTTTGCATGTTCATTAAAACGGCCAACCGCCGGGTCGCCGATAATGTTATTTGCGGCAATAGGATTACGCAGTATCATACCGGTTAATGTACGGCAACGGCTCAAAGCCACATAGGTTTGGCCATGCGTAAAGGCCTCGCTTACATCAATAATGGCCCTGTCAAAAGTCAATCCCTGGCTTTTATGAACAGTGATTGCCCAGGCCAGTTTTAATGGTATTTGGGCAAAGCTGCCTGCAGTTGTCTCGCTAATCTGCTGCTCTTCCACCTGGTACCTTACATTCGTCCATTCAACCGCCTGCACTGCTATTTCTTTGCCTTCGCCGCATTGTACAAAAACGGTATCGCTCTCCAGTTTGGTAACCGTACCGATTTTTCCGTTATAATAAAGCTTTTCAGCCGAGCCGTCGTTTTTTACAAACATCGCCTGTGCTCCAACTTTCAGCTTGAGGCTGGTTTCAGTAGGATAGGAGTCTTTCGGAAATTCGCCCCTGATAGAGGCAGCAAATTCAAATTCCTGGCCGGCAAGGGCCTCTACAAACTCGTTGTTAATTTGCTGTGCAATCCCGTTGTGGGTAGTTAATGTAATATACGGCTCGTCGGCTGTAGGACGAAAGCCCGGCTGATACCTCGCGTTTAGCAATTCCAGGCTTTTTGGGCTGATGGACTGGTTGCGCACCTCATTCAAAATATCAATAAATGCCTGCTCTTTCTGGCGGTAAACATGGTCGAGTTCAATGCGCACATAGGGCGCTTTCTGCATAACTATACTGCTGAAAAAATACGGCGTTGAATAATAACGGCTCAACATTATCCACTCCTCGTCGCGTATAATCGGGCTTAACTGTGACAAATCGCCGATAAGCAGCAGTTGCACCCCGCCAAAAGGAGCCGGGCACTCCTTTATATTACGCAAAATAAGGTCTACCTGGTCGAGCACATCAGGCCGCACCATACTTATCTCGTCTATAATAAGCAGTTCCAGGTTTTCCAGCAACTCTCTTTTTTCGGCACTATAATAAGCATCAGGTTTCGCGTTTCCCGATGGAATAATTGGCCCGAACGGAATCTGAAATAAGGAATGTATCGTCATACCGCCAGCGTTGATAGCTGCAACGCCGGTAGGGGCAACAACAGCCAGTTTCTTTTTACAATCCTGCCTTATTTGTTGAAGAAAGGTAGTTTTACCTGTGCCCGCTTTGCCGGTAAGGAAAACCACTGTATTGGTTGATTCCACATAGTCGAAAGCTAATTGCATTACCGGGTTCATCGGCGTAAAGTTATACTAATATTTTTAGTTTTATGCTGGTTTTTATTAACAATCTAGCCCGTAACTCAATGTCATTACGTTAAGCCAAAAGAGCTTCCCCCTGCACGTGTTTTTAGCCCCACCTAAATCCTCCCCGGTAGGGAAGACTTGAAAAAATAAACGCGAGCGAAACTGAAGTCTCCCCTACCGGGGGAGACTTAGAGGGGGCTTATGCTTGTGGATTCCTTAACTTAATGACATTGACCTGTAGCCGTAAATAATAAACTTTTCGACATTATTTGTTTGAATGTTTAAAATAACTACCTTTGCACTACGATTAAGAATCAACAATTAATGGCCGTTACCGACAATATAAAAGATGATGTCATCCAGCAGCAAATACTGCAGGCCGCAAAAAAACTGTTCCAGGTGCACGGTTTGTATAAAGTAACTATGGATGATGTGGCCAGGGCTATTGGTAAAGGAAGGAGTTCGCTCTATTATTATTATAAAAGCAAAGACGAAATATTCAATGCAGTAATGGATATCGAAATAAGGGATATGATTACCGCAATTGCCCGTGCGGTTGGCCAGGCCGCAACTGTGGAGCAAAAAATAAACGCTTTTTGCGTAACCAAACTGAAAGTACTACGTGAAAAACGCTCGTTTTATAATACGCTTGATGTAGGTATGGATGCCGATGCCATGTCGCATTTTAATAAAACCAAGATTGTTCATCATAATTTTATAATGAAGCAGGAAGGCGCCATACTTAGTGGGGTAATAACCGGCGGCATAAAAAATGGCGAATTGCGCGATATGGACGAAAAAGCGCAGGAGACTTTGATTTTTGTATTGCTTAGCAGCCTGCATGGCCTGAAGCGCGAAATGGTAATGGAAAATAATTTTGAAGGGATTGAGCCGGTGGTTAAAACCTTGGCCCGCATGGTTATGCACGGATTGAAAAAATAAAAAAATTTACCCATTTTTCGACAAAATGACAAAAAACGTCGAAATGGCAAATAAAAACTAATAAATGAGTACTGATAAGATAAACAGCACCTTCCGCGCTTTCCGCAACCGCAACTATGCTTTGTTTTTTTGCGGCCAGTCCGTTTCGCAAATCGGCACGTGGATGCAGCGCACTGCGGTTTCGTGGGTGATTTTTTCACTTACCCACTCGGCTTTTATGCTGGGAGTTGCAGTTTTTGCGCAGCAATTTCCGTCGTTCTTGCTTTCACTGGTCGGTGGCGTGGTTTCCGACAGGCATAGCCGACACAAAATATTGTTGATAACGCAAACGGCATCCATGATACAGGCCATATTGCTTGCCGCGCTAATTTTAACCAACCATTATATCATCTGGGAGATATTGACGCTTAGCGTGGTGCTCGGTATTATCAACGCTTTTGATGTGCCTGCGCGGCAGCCAATGGTGCACGAGATGGTTAATGATAAAGAAGATATTGCCAACGCACTTGCACTTAACTCAGCGATGGTTAATATAGCCCGGCTTGTGGGGCCAGCATTATCGGGCATTGTGCTGCAGGCGTTTGGCGCTGGTATTTGTTTTTCTATAAATGCGCTCAGTTTTATCGCGGTACTCACCTCACTTTTACTAATGAAACTGCCAAAATTCAACCCTCCTGCTGTAAAAAAGAAAGTTATACACGAGCTTGCCGAAGGCTTTCAATACCTCACCCAAACACCCGCTATCGGCATCATCATCCTGCTGATTACCGTTATGAGCCTGCTTATTTTACCTTATGACACCATTCTGCCGGTTTTTGCCAAGGTAATTTTCAAAGGCAATGCTGCCACTTTCGGCTATATCACCAGTTTTATGGGCCTGGGGGCAATTTTGGGCAGTTTGTTTTTTGCATCGTTAAAAAAAGGCGCAAACGTCAGGAAGGTTTTGTTGATTGTTATCGCCGTTTTGGGCATAGGGCTAATCATATTTTCCCGCATCAGCCAGTTTGCCTGGGCTATGCCGTTCGCCGTGTTGATAGGTTTCGGCTCGCTAATGCCCATGACGGCCTGCATCACCACCATACAGATAGAGGCAACGCCAAACATGCGCGGCAGGGTAATGAGTTATGTGGCCGTGAGTTACTTCGGCATGCTGCCATTGGGGAGCCTGCTCATCGGCGCTATTTCGCAAAAAATTACCGCACCCCTAACCATGCTTTGCCAGGGGATAATCGCAATTATTATTGCGGTCACATTTTCAGGATTTTTTAAAACGGACAAACCAGGCAGGCAAAAAACCACAGACGTTATGCCATCAGAAATTTAATTATTTATAAACATAAAAACCATCAAAATAATGGAAAATACACAAAACACCGCCCTATTAGTAATGGATATGCAGATAGCCATACTTGGCATGCTGCCGGATGCCGCGGCAATTAAAGACAATGTTGCCAAAGCCATAGCACACGCCCGCAGCCAAAAAATTCCGGTTATATTCGTTGTTGTGGGGTTTAGGCAGGGAATGCCTGAAATAAGTATGAACAACAAGGGCTTTGTAGCGGCCAAAGAGCGTATGGCTGATATCAGCCCTGATGACCTTATAAAAATTCACCCGGATGTAGCGCCGCAAGCAGGTGAAGTTACCGTAATAAAACGCCGCGTTTGTGCATTTACCGGCAGCGACCTTGAAGTTATTTTGCGGGCCTGGAATATACAGCACCTGGTACTTACCGGCGTAGCCACCAGCGGTGTAGTATTATCAACCGTGCGCGAAGCATCTGATAAAGATTATCGGTTAACCGTGTTAGCCAACTGTTGCGCAGATGGGGACGAAGAAGTGCACAAGGTACTTACCACAAAAGTGTTCCCACGCCAGGCAGATGTAGTTGACGTGCAGGAATGGAGTAAATTATAAAATTATTGAAAAATTGAGTAAAGCCTGTAAGTGATAAATTTATAGGCTTTACTATTTCGGACTACTAAGCCAATGTTTTCTGTTGATAAAATCATACTTTTAAACTTACACATTGAACTGGTAAAATGGCCTCGCTTAAAAACTATTATCATATTAAATTATTAATAGCCCCCGCTTTAATAATG
>Ga0193726_1002432_pt1 | contig 12634 bp, 12 predicted proteins | sample H2c1metaG_FD_144928 | JGI IMG/M metagenome (GOLD analysis project Ga0193726, IMG submission 144928) | Soil microbial communities from a riparian zone of the East river system, Colorado, United States - H2c1 | ecosystem: Environmental > Terrestrial > Soil > Riparian zone | place: USA: East River... | reverse complement strand
CGCGCTCTTGATTCTCGATCTCTTTGCGCGTCTTTTCCGCATTCTCGTCGACCGTTTTCTGCACCTCGCGCGCCCGATCGACTTGACGAGTCAGCGGATCGAAGACGGTCTTTGCGGGAGGCGGCGGCGGTTCCGGTGCAGAACAGGCCGCTGTGAACAAAACCGACAGCACCATTGTCGAATACTTAACGTAACCCATGAAGCACCTAGAGGTTGCCGGCCAGTAAGGAGCTTGAGTGTACAATACGCGCATGTCCCGCTTTGCATTCCTCTTGAGTCTGGCCGCGATGTCGAATGCTGCCGTGGCCGCACCGGTCGATATCGACACCGCGGCGCAGCTCTATCAGGCCGCCGCCATCCGCGAGCAAGTGCGCGCTTCCTTGGGCTCGATGCCGGGGCAAATTCGCAAGCTGTTCCAGGGAAATACCTCCGCGCCGCTGTCCGACACGCAGCTTTCCGCCGTCAACGTTGCCGCGGTCCGCGCATTTCGGATCGATGTGTTCGAAGCACCTGCCTTGAGCGCGTTCGCATCAAATCTCGACGCCGACACGGTGAAGAAAGCCGAAACGTTTCTCGCGAGCGACGCCGGCAAGCACTGGGTGGCCGCCGATGTCAGTTTGGCCTCACTCAGCGATGAGGACGCCGACAAGATCATGAATGGCGACAAGGCTGCGGCATCCACACCGCAGCGAAGTGCCCTGTTCGAAAAACTGGAACGCGCCGAGCGCTCGTCCGAATCCACCATTCAGATACTCTTGACCATGGGCACCGCCGTGGCATTGGGAACAGCGGTCGGCTCCGGCATGGATCCCGGGCCTGTCGAAGAACGCGCCCGCAAATCCGGCGAATCAAGTCGTCAGACGCTGGAAAACAATATGCGCGAGCCCATGCGCCGCTACATTGCCTATGGCTATCGCGACTTGAGCGATGCGGACTTGAAGCACGTCTTGTCTTTTCTGCAATCCACGGGCGGCAGGCAGTACATCTCCGCCTACATCGCTTCATTGGATGCCGGCTTTCATGCGATGGGCAGGCGCTGCGGCGAGCAATTGGGCGAAAGTTTGCGTGAATTGGCGATGGCGCAGCTGGCCACCGAGCAGGCGGATCGCGAACCGCCCGCAATCGTCAAACCGCGCCCGTAACACCACGGTATTGACGGTTCGACTCAAGAATTACCCCTTCGCGGCCGTTACAGACGTATGGCATTGGATGAAGAACAGTCGGGCGTTGCGCACGAAATGCACCGCGCCATCGACTGGCTGCGCCAGTGCGCCGACCTTGCCGGCGTGGACCCTCTTGCGCTCGAGGCGTTGGGCGTGGCTGCCGTGCATTTCTCCCTGCCGGCAGGCCACCTGCTGTTCGAAGCCGGCTCCGATCCGCACGGAGTATATCTGCTCGCCAGCGGCCGCCTTGGCGTCAAGACTTCGTCAAAAGCGGGGCTGACCGCCGAGATCGAACATGGCGAACTGGTTGGCGAGGCAGGCTGGCTCTTGGGAACACCACGCAGTGCCACCGTGGTCGCGTTGCGCGACAGCGAGCTGTTGTTGGTGCCGAACGCCGAATTGGATCGCATTGCAGCGCGGTCCACGCATTTTTCGCTGGCCCTGGCGCGCCTCTGCGCCCGGCGTTTGAGACATAGCAACGCCCAGGAATACAAACCAAAGCGCGCCCATATATTTGCCATCGTGCCGAACAGCATCGAGGTCGACGTGGCTGACTTCGCCACCCGCCTGATCGATGAGTTGGGCAAAACCGGCCGCACTGAGCTGGTATGGGATGCACGCGCCACCACGCACACGGCGACGTGGTTCAACCGAATCGAGGAAGTAAACGACTTCGTGGTGTACGTCGCGAATTGGGCCGCCTCCGGCTGGACGCGCCAGTGCTGCCGCCAGGCTGACGTCGTACTCATGGCCGCGCCGGCCGGCGGGCGCATCAGCGCATGGCCCGCAGGTGTAGCAGAATCAGCCATCGCGCGCGGCGCGCGGGTCGAACTGGCCTTGCTGCACGCGGGGAAAATCGAACCGGGAGCGGCCGCGGCCTGGCTCAGGACGCTGGCCCCGACCGCGTTGGCCCCGACTCTGCACCATCACATCGTCGAGTCCGCCGACTACGGCCGGCTCGCACGCCTGCTGACGCGCCGGGGGGTCGGCCTGGTGTTGTCGGGCGGCGGTGCGCGAGGGTTCGCGCACTTGGGGATAATCCGCGCGTTGCGTGAAGCGAAGGTGCCGATCGATTTCCTGGGCGGCGCCAGCATCGGCGCCATCATCGCCGGCGGCGTGGCGATGGGATGGAGCGATGAGGAAATGCGGCAGTGCTACCGCAGGGGCTTCGTCGACTCGAACCCGGTGAACGACTACACCTTTCCGTTCCTCGCCCTGACGCGCGGCCGAAAGGTATCGCGCCTGCTCGAGCGCGAATTCGGCGAGGTGCTGATCGAGGATCTTCGCCATCCCTACTTCTGCGTCAGCGCAAACCTCACCACCGGACGCTTGTTCGAACATCGCTCGGGCCGCCTCGCGCACGCGTTGCGTGCGTCGGTCGCGATTCCGGGCGTCATGCCGCCGGTGTTTCACGAAGACGGCGTGTTGGTCGACGGCGCCGCCATCAATAATCTGCCGGTGGATGTCATGCAGAGCCACGCTCCGGGCTTCGTCATCGGCTGTGATGCCGGCGCCGATCGAAATTTCGGTGAACGCCGCGTCAATATCTTCCAGGTGCTGATGCATGCCGGGATGGTCAACAGCACGGCGACCGAAAGGGCGCAACGCGAACTGGCGGATGTGTTGTTGAAACCGCCGCTGCCCAATATCGATCTGCTCAACTGGCAGGCTTTTGATCGCGCGATTCAAGCCGGCTATGACTACGCACGCATTGCGCTCGAGCAGCTGCCGGCAATACCGCGCCTCATACCGGCTGCGCTCGCGGCGTCGAGAACCAATTCGGCGGTCATTGAACTGGAACGCAGAATCGCCGCTACGATTGCAGCTGGCTAGCGATTTTGTCGACCCATTCTAGTTCCGCGGGGCTGTACTGCGAAAAATTGAGCCGATTCAAGCTGACGGGTTGGATTTTGCCGCCGGCCGCTGAATGCGAAATGCGAAAGCAATGAAACTCATGCTCGCGGCTTGCCGCAAAACCGATCAAGAACTGAACTTCGCCTGAGGCCTCAAGCCAAGAGCCATTGACCCGCTGGTCGCAAATGACGAAAAAGGCGTCATCCGCGCGCCGCGGGCCGAAGGCCCCGGCTTCGCACAGGCCCTCGAGAAACGCGCGCACTCGAGAGGTCAATGTCTCCGCAATATCGGCCGGCGCGCCGGCCGAAGCGATCCAGCGTGTACCGCACTCGATACTGTTCAAAATGAACAGCGCCGAGCGGCGCGCCGACAGGTAGCGCCAATCGGCATTAGCCGTGTTGCCTGCCGCCAAGGTGCGTGCGCGAACGCCCATGCGCCCCGTCGAGCGTATGGCCTGTACGGTATTGACGCCCAAACTCGCCAGTCTCATGCGCCGATCTTCGCCCACCAGACAGGCCGGCCTGAAACCGGGACGCAGGATGGGCTCTTCATACTCAGCCGGCAGCCATATCGGGGACATCTCATCGCATCGTGCCAGCATGCCGGCAACCGCTCCGCAGGGTGCGAAAGACTCGAAATGGCCGCGAAGCTTGTCGTGCGCGAGCACGCGCGGAAAATACATCAACGCATTTTCATTGGGAAAATTCCAATCGCGCAATCCCGCCAGGGCATCATCGGCGGTTTGCCAGCTCGACGGCGGATCGATGATCAGCAGCGCGCGGCGCTCTTTGCAATAGCGCGCCGCCACCAACAAGGCGCTCGGTCCCACGTCCTGATCCCGCGACAAGGGTGGCATGCAGAGAAAGTTGAAGTTCGCTGCGTGATCGAGCGCGAATATGCCGCTGTGATCCTGACTCGAACCGATCAGGTCGTAGTCGCTGAGCGGCGCGCCGTCGTCGCCGTCGGAATTCAAATTGACGTAGGCGGTGGCCAGGCCGCTTGCCGGATCCAATGTTTGATCGGGCCGCTGCGCCGGCATGTCCCCTTTGAGCCGAATCAGCGCGGATTGTGCGATCGCGCGCGGCAGGTAGCGCTCGTCGGCCGGCGACACCGAGAGCCGATGGAATATCTCCTGATCTTCGACTTGGCCGGTGCCTTGAGCGCGGACCCGCTGCACGGCCAGATTGAATAGGCTGGTCTCCTCCGCGGCGATATTGTCGAAATCGACGCTGGCCCGCAGGAATTCGCGTGTGCCAGGCCGCAGTGCTTCCAGGTTGAGCACCTGTGAACCCGCCTTCAAGGTCAGCGTTGCGGAGCGAGCACCGTTGACCACGCGCACGATCAGGGCCTCGCAGCCGCCGTTATCGAAGAATTGCTCGATGGCGTAGCCCAAGAGGCTGGGCTGCCACAGGCCGCCGAATACGGCCTGGAATTCCGCGAAGCTCTTGATGAAGACCGGACGATTGACCGGACCGCGCAATGTGCGGCCAACGAAGGCGGTGCGCGCCGTTGAAGTGCGCGAAATGATGTGGTCGGGGCCGCGTTCTTCGGCGACCTGCAGTTCTAGGTGCACTTCGCGGACTTTATCACAAGTCCTTCCTCGCGACGCCGCTGCTCTTCGATGCGCGCCTGCTCCTCTTCGGCCTTCTTGCGCGATATCTCCTCGAGCATGACCTTCATCCACTCGCTGATCATTCGCTCGCCTCTTCTTCCTTCGGAACGACGATGGTTTCGATCGCCTTGACCGTTTCCGGATGGTAACCGGGGCGTGCCTTGGCGAAGACGCGTTTTGCGACCACCGCGCCTGAGGGCGTTTTCATCAGTGCCTCGTACAGCGGCGCGATGAGCTTGCGGCGTCCGACGGTCTTCAAGTATTCCTCGAGACGCGGAAAGCCCGGCTGATAGTCATTCGCGATGACCAGCTTGAACCAGCTATGCGCGATCTCCGCATTCGGGCTCTTGCTGAATCCAAATGCCTTGTCGAGATCGGCCAGCTGCGACGCGGGCAACGTCGCGGGCATGTCGTTCAGGAAGTACAGCCATTGCTGAGCGATCCAATCCATGCCCAAATTTTTCGGCGCGAGTTTTCCGGCGAGCCAGGCTTCTCTCGCCGCGTCCACGGGCTCAAACATCGTGGTGACCGGCAGCACGGCATCCGCGGGCAACCCGGGCCCCAGGACCCAGGCATTGACCTGACCGCGGGTGACGACGCCTGGAAATCGATCGAGTAGGTTCTCCTGCAGGTACGCCAAGAACTGCTCGGTGGTGATGCTGTTGAAGGCAAAATGATCGAAATAGCCCCGCAGGAAAGCATCGAAGTGTTCCCTGCCGAACTTGGCGTCGAGGTAATTCAGGAACAGCCGCCCCTTTTCATAGGGAATCTCGCTGAACACATCGTCCGGATCGCGGTCGCGCAGATCGATGGCGAGAACCTGGTCGGCAGGCTTCAGTTTTGCAAGATCGGACCGCAGGGATTTCAAGCCGAGGACGGCCTCCATGGAGGAACGCTGCTCCCCGTACACCGCCGTCATGATGCGGCTTTCCATATAGTCGGTGAAGCCTTCGTTGAGCCACAAATCGCGCCACGTGGCATTGCCGACCAGATTTCCCGCCCACGAATGCGCCAGTTCATGCGCGATCACGGACACCAGACTCTTATCGCCCACCACGACCGTGGGCGTGATGAAGGACAGCCGCGGATTCTCCATGCCGCCTTCCGGAAAGCTCGGCGGCATCACCAACACGTCGTAGCGCGACCAGCGATAGGGCCCGAACATCTTCTCGTTGGCCTGTATCATCGATTCGGTATCCGCGAATTCTTTGGCGGCCGCCTTGATCATGGACTTTTCCGCGTATACCCCGGTGCGCGGTCCGGTCTCCTGGAATTCCAGATCGCCCACCGCGAGGGCGATCAAGTAGGAAGGTACCGCCTCGGGCATGACAAAGGTGTAGTCGCCGCGCTTCGCCTTTGGATCATTCTCGGCGCTCATGACCGCACGCACGTCCGAATCGGTATGCACTCTGGCCTTGTAGGTGGCCCGCACCTGCGGCGTGTCCTGCAACGGAATCCAGCTGCGCGCGCCGATGGGCTCGGAATTCGTATAGAGAAACGCCTTGTGCCGGGCGGTTTGTTTCGGCGTCAACCATTGCAATGCCGCGGAATCCGCCATTGTTTCGTAGTCGATCCTGATCGCTTCGGTGCCTCTCTTCGAGGGCGGCAGTTCGATGACCAGCGCGCTGCCCAAGATGGGATCGGGTTTCTCCAAATGAAACGGCCGGCTGACCCAAAACGTTTGATTCTTGGCGGTCGCGCCCATGACGTCGGTGGCTTTTTGGGTCACGTCCAAGATCATGAGGTCCTTGGTATCGAGCACGAGCTGGGTGGCGCGCGGATCCACGCGTTTCAGGTCCAGCACGGCGCGGCCCGTGATGCCCTGGAACTTCATATCGACCCGCAAATCAAGATCCAAGTGCGTGACTCGAAACTGATCCACATTCGCATAGGAGTGATAGTCGAAGTTCGGATCGATGCGACCTAAGTCGACGCGCTGCGCGCTGAAGCTCAAACCGCCCAACATGGCGAGTGCGAGGCCCGCCGGGCGCCAACGCATCATGGAATGCCTACGGGCGCCTTGTCACGTCCGTTGAGCAAATCATTGAAGGTCTTTTCATCCACGAGCAAGCCTGTCTGCCCATCCCAGTTCGAGCCTTCCGGCAATATGTTTTGCACCAGCACCCCGTGCGCGATGACGGCATCGATGCCGTCGCCGCCGCCGCCGGTTACCGGCACCGGCACCGCGCGCGGCGAGTGCGCCAAGTCGCCGACGCGCTGCCAGTCGATTTCATCGTCGTGCTGCGCGATCTTGCCGCGTTGTTTCGGATGCAGCAGATTGGCGAGCAGGCGCTTGCGATCCTTGGTCCAATTGCGCGAATCGTCTTCCATGACCGCGTAGGCCTGCAAGTACAGCGTGCCGTCGCGCCATCCGAAAAGATACGGCTGATTCACCACGGTCACCTTCGTGCCAATCGGGATGAGATCGAAAAATACCGCGATGTCCTCAGGGTACAGGCGCATGCAGCCGTGGCTCGAACGCATACCCACGCCATACGGTTTGTTGGTTCCATGAATCAAGTAGCTCGGCCAGCCCAAGCGGAACATGTACTGGCCCAACGGATTGTCGGGTCCCGCGGGCACCTGGGCGGGAAGCTGCTCGCCATCCTCGGAATGCTCCGCCCGCACCGACTTCGGAACCACCCAAATCGGATCTTTTTGACGGCTGACGATTTTGGTCGAGCCTTCCGGAGTCTTCCAGCCGACTTTGCCGATGCCGATGGGATGCGTGTAGACCGTCTCCGCTTCGCCCTTCTTGTGCGGCGGATAGTAAAAAATTCTCATCTCGGCCACATTCACGACCACGCCTTCGTGCGGAGCCGCGGGCAGTATGAACTGCGTGGGCACCACAACCTCGCGCCCGACGCCCGGCAACCAGGGATCGACTCCGGGATTGGCGGTGAGGATCTCCTCGTAACCCACATCGAAGCGCCGCGCGATATCGGGCAGCGTGTCGTCCTTGCCGACGGTGGTCTTTTGCACGTAACCCACGATGTCGCTTTTGGGATCCACGTCGAAATGGTGTGTCGCCTTGGGCTTGGGCAGCACGGGTTGCGGGGGCGGCAAGGCCTTGGCCGCCACCGGCGGCTCTTTGGGCACCGGGTGGAACAACGAGCAGCCGCTGAAGGCCAGTGCACCCCAGCCCACGGCCATGACGAGAGTTCTGCGAGACACAGTGATGAATTGACGGGTCATCCGCTCTATCTACAACAAAGTCGGGCGGTCAGGCAATTGGTTGACACGCTTCAAATTAGCGGCGTCTTGCGGAAAGTGACGCGCCAATAGGTTGCCGATCGCCTCGACACCGGCAATTGAGCCGATTTGGAAGCGCCCGGCGCGGAAATGCTCTTCCATGAGACGACACACCGCCTCCCACTCCGCCGGAGTGACGCGGCCTTGAAAGCCGCGATCGGCGATGATTTCGACGTTGCGGTCCGCCAGTTGAACGTAGATCAAGACACCGTTGTTGACCTCGGTATCCCAAACGCGCAATCGTGAGAAGACTTCCAGCGCATGAGCGCGCGGCGTGACATCGTTCAAGATGTGATTGGGCGTCAGCGCCGTTTCGATCGCGAAGCGAATCTCGCCGGCATGCGTCAACTCGGCGCTCGCAATGGCCCGCTCGATGGCATCGAGCGTGGCGGCGGGAAATAGCATTCGCGTGCGCCAATGAGTCGCCGTTGCGTGCCGCAGCAGGCGTCCGATCTGCATTACCAACTTCCCGAGGCGCCGCCGCCACTGAATCCGCCGCCGCCACCGCTGAAACCTCCGCCCCCGCCAAAACCCCCGCCGCCTCCCCGTCCGCCGAACCCGCCGCCAAAACCGCCGAGTCCGCCCAAGCCCCCGCCGCCGCTGGTCCATCCGGTGCGCGAGCCTCCGGAAAGCATGGCGAACAGGAACGCGACGAAGCCTGCGCCGATGCCGATGGGAATCAAATGGCTCAAGAGCCAGACGATGCCGCCGGCCAAGCCGCCCGTGGCCAAAGATCCAAACAGCCTGCCGAACAGGGCACGCAACACGCCGCTGGCGACGAAAACCACGATCAGCAGCAGCGGCAGCATATTGCCCAAACCGCCGTGCCGTTCCCACTTTTTATCCGGCTGAGGAAGCGGCTCGCCGTTGACCACGGAAATCATTTTATCGATTCCGGCTTCCACACCGCCGTCGAAGTCGCCCAATTTGAAGTGCGGCGATATCGTCTCGTCAATTATCCGGTTGGCGATGGCATCGGGCAGTGCGCCTTCCAAACCCTGCCCCACTTCGATACGCACCCGCCGGTCCTGCTTTGCCACGATCAGGATCGCGCCATCGTCGACGCCCTTGCGGCCGAGCTTCCACGCGTCCCCGACCCGAATGCCGAACTGCTCGATCTCCTCCGGCTGTGTCGTCGGTACGATCAGCACTGCGAGTTGACTGCCCTTCTTCGCCTCGAGTGCAGCGAGCTTCGACTCGATGCGCGCGACCGCGCCGCCCGACAACGTGCCCGTCAGATCGGTCACGCGCGAGGTGAGCGGCGGCACTGCAACGTCCGCGTGGGCCAGCGCGAAACCGAACAGCAGGACCAGCCCTGCCCAGAGGCGGGCCATACGAGGGCTCCCTAGTGTGCGGGCGCAGCCGGTGGCGGCGTGGTGGCCGGTGCCCGTGCCGGCGCGGGCGGCTGCGCCGGCGGCGGAGCGAAGTCCACCGATGGCGGCTTGGAAATCGCCGCCTCGTTCTCCACGGCAAAGTTGGCCTTGGTTTTGTAGCCGAACATCATGGCCGTCAGATTCGACGGGAATGAGCGGATTGCCAGATTGTAAGTTTGCACGGATTGAATATAGCGATTGCGCGCCACTGTAATGCGGTTTTCCGTGCCTTCGAGCTGCGCTTGCAGGTCGCGGAAGTTTTGATCGGACTTCAATTGCGGATAGTTTTCCGTCACCACCAACAGTCTCGACAAGGCGCTCGTCAGCTGCGACTGCGCTGCTTGGAACTTGGCCATGGCGGCCGCATCGTTGACCAATTCGGGAGTTGCCTGAATGGAACCGACTTTCGCCCGGGCCTCCGTGACGCCAAGAAGGACCGTTTGTTCCTGAGCCGCATAACCCTGGACGGTCTTCACCAAATTGGGGATGAGATCGGCGCGCCGCTGGTACTGGTTGAGCACCTCGGACCAGGCAGCCTTGGTCTGCTCGTCCGTCGACTGGATATTGTTGTAGCCGCAACCCGACAAAAGCAGGCCTACGCTCAAGGCTACGGCGAGAGCAAATTTACCCATCTTCCCCTCCTGCCCCTTTTGATTGGGGGCGTCGAGGAGAAGTCTACCACTTGCCAAAAAAAAGCCCCGAGTGTTAGCTCGGGGCATGAGAGGCGGACTTCAATGAAGGGAATAAAGCCCGCTAGGGGATCGGTTGCCTAGTGCAGTTGGTGCCACTGAAGGACTTGGATGTCGGTCTCCTCGAGATCAAAACTGCGCGCCAACATGCGCGCGATATCGCGATCGCCTTCCACACTCCCTGTTTGCCCGAGCAGTTCGACGACGCCTCGATATTCGTTGTACTCGATGGCGTCTTCCGACTGCGCGATAAAGTGGGTGTAGTATTTAGCGCTCATGGGTACAGAGCTTATGGTTCGCGGCTTGCGCAATCTGTGAGCAATTGCTCAGTCGGTTGCAGTCACTCAAGAACCAATTCACGTCCCTCGTACGCCGCTCGAGATTATTGCACCGTGTCAAGATATCGACCGCCCACACCCCCCGGTTCCAAGTACATCACCCCGGAAGGCGCCAAGCGGCTGCAGGATGAACTCGACCAGTTGTGGCACGACGAGCGCCCGCGGGTTACCCAGGCCGTTTCCGAGGCGGCGGCGCAGGGTGATCGCTCGGAGAACGCCGAATACACCTACGGCAAGAAGCGCCTGCACGAGATAGACCGGCGCGTACGTTTCTTGCGCAAGCGGCTCGAAGGCATGGCCATCGTCGACCCGTCGGCGGATCCAGGGCGGCGCGACCCCCATCGCGTGTACTTCGGCGCGTGGGTACGCATCGAAAACGCTGCCGCCGATCTTCGCTGGTACCGCATCGTCGGGCCGGACGAATTCGATATGGCCGGCGACTACATCAGCATGGATTCGCCCTTGGGGCGAAGCCTCTTGGGCAAGCGTCTCGACGATGAAGTCACCGTCGAGCTGCCGGGCGGCGCGGCCACCTTGACCGTGGTCGCGATCAGCTACGGGCTCACACCACCCGAATGTTCTTGAACTGCCAGGGATCAGATGCGTCGAGGTCCTCGGCAAACAGCTCGCCGCGCTGATACAGAGGCGTCCAATCCGTGTACTTGCCCACCAGGGCTCCCAAGTAGGGCCTGCAAATATTGAGCGGCCGTTGGAAATCCATATCGTCCGGCTCGACGATGCCGCGCTGCGGGTTCTCCATTGCCCAGACCATGCCGGCGAGCGCGGCCGATGTGACTTGCAGGCTGGTCGCGCTGTTGTAGGGCGCCAAGCCCCTGGCCTCGGCAATGGAAAGCTGCGAGCCGTACCAATACGCGTTTTTCGCATGCCCCGCGAGCAGCACGCCGAGCTCATCGATGCCCTCGGTGATCTCCTGCATCATGATGCGTTTGCGGTCTTGCAGCTGCCAATTGCGGCCGGCGAATTCGTGCACGGACATCACCGCAGCGTCGCTGGGATGGTAGGCGTAATGGCTGGTGGGACGGTAGGCGACGCGCTCGCCCTCCATCACCGTGTAGTAGTCCGCCAAGGAGATGGCTTCGGAGTGTGTGATCAGAAATCCGTGGAAATGTCCCGCCTTTGGGGTCCAGGTGCGAACCCGGGTGCTTGCGCCGGGGCGATTCAAGTAGATGGCGCAGCCGGAGCCGGCCTTGTGGCGCCCGCCGTCCACCGGGAAATGCTTCTCATGGGTGCCCCAACCCAGCTCCGCAGGCTGCGCGCCTTCGCTCACGAAGCCATCAACGGACCATGTATTGACGAATTCGTTGGGCGCCTTGGGGGCATTGGCAACTTGTGTGTCGCGTTCGGCAATGTGCATGACCTTGATGCCGAGCGCCTGGGCCAATTTGGCCCATTCCGCGCGGGCCGAAGGGACGTTGGTTTCCAGGCCGGTGTCCTTGGCGATATTCAGCAGCGCTTGCTTGACCAGATGCGACACCAAGCCTGGGTTGGCGCCGTGCGTCAACACAGCGGTCGGTGCTTTCTCATGGCCCTTGCGCAGCTTCAGCGCCTCCCAGCGCATGTGGTAGTTGCTGCGCGCCTCCACCGGCATGCTCGGATCCGTATAGCCGCCGGGCCAGGGTTCGATGCAGGTATCGAGATACAGCGCGCCGCGTTCGCGCGCGAATTGAACGAGGGCGACGCTCGACACATCGACGGACAAATTCAACAGGAAATCGCCCGCGCCGATCAGCGGCTCGAGAACCTTTCGATAGTTCCCGGGCGTCAGCGCCGTCTTGACGAACTTCACGCCGAATTCTTCAGCCTCCGTGTTGCCCTTGTCTTCCGCCGTGACGATGGTGATGCGATCCGACGAAGTGCCGATGTGACGCAAGATCAAAGGCAAGATTCCCTGTCCGATACTGCCGAATCCGACCATGACGATCCTGCCCGCGAATTTCACATGCACTGCGTGCTTGCTCATAATTTTCCTGCCATGTTGTCTTGGTCCTTTGCGTGTTCAAGAGTCGCGCCAGTGAGGCGGATAAGTGCGCTGGTATCCGGGAAGCGCTTCGATGCGGTGAATCCAGCGAGCGAGCGCGGGATAGTTGCGCTCCATGGGCAGAAAGCGCGCGCCGAGTTCGGCCGCGGCGCTTCGATCGAGCGCGCGCCGCAGTACTTGTATCCAAGGGAAAATCACCATATCGAGGGCGGAATAATTTACGCCCACGATCCATTCCTCCTTGCTCAAGCGGCCCTCGATGGTGCGCGCCTCGCGGCCGACGAGGTGCATGGCATCGGTGAGGTTGTCGATATCCTCAGCGACCTGGCCGGCAAAAATGGCGCTGACGATCTT
>Ga0193726_1002431_pt1 | contig 12637 bp, 10 predicted proteins | sample H2c1metaG_FD_144928 | JGI IMG/M metagenome (GOLD analysis project Ga0193726, IMG submission 144928) | Soil microbial communities from a riparian zone of the East river system, Colorado, United States - H2c1 | ecosystem: Environmental > Terrestrial > Soil > Riparian zone | place: USA: East River... | reverse complement strand
CGGCAACGGGAATCCGAGCTGATGAGCGAGCATGCATACCTGCCCGCGATGGTGGGCTTCGTGCGAAAGCATGTAGCACAGCATTTCCAGGCCAACCGGCCAAGGCCGACCCCATCCGTCTCTGCGAAACTTCTCGATGCGGCCCCCACCGTCGAGCGCTTCAGCGAGCATCTCCGAGCAGCGAGCGGCGCTCTCGGCCAATCCCGCACGGGCCTGCTGCGGCGTGCAGCGCGCGCGGTTGAGCTGGCGTGGAACTTTCAGGTGCGGAGCCGTAAGCCTGACCCACTTGCAGCGAGCATTGTGCATGTGGGTGACAATCGCCGCGATGGTGCGGGTCTTGCCCGGCGGTTTGGCTCTCCAGGCGGCGAGCTCCAGATGTTCGATAAGAATCTGGTTCATGCGATCGCTGGCGGCGAAGATCTGGACTGCGGCTCGGCCGAATTGAGTCTGAACCTTGTGTTTACGCGCGGTCACGGCTGCCTATTCCCTGCCCCGTAGGATACTTCCGGACCCTGGGTCATTCGCAAGTACTCAACTTCATCCGGCCCCGGAACCGCCCGGAGGACCAGCGTCTTGGCTTTTTCACGCGACCGCTGGCGACGTCGGGCGCGAGCCCTATGACTGCCCTATGACTGAAGGATGAATCCTGTGATTTAATTGTCGATATGGAACAGGCTGAAATGAGTCCGCGTCCGGTGGCTGGAGCGATCGTCGTGGTGAGCGGACTAGCGGTGTCATTTCTGCTGTGGTTGCTGTACGGCCATCATGCTCCGGCTGATTTTGCCGGGCGCTGGATGTTCTTGCCGGCGCTGAACGCGGTTCTGAATGGATTGTGCGCGACCGCGCTCTGCGTGGGATTCTATTTCATCAAGCATCACAACCGGAAGGCACATCGCACCAGCATGCTGCTGGCCTTTGGGTTCTCGTCGGTCTTTCTCATCAGCTACATCCTGAATCACGCGCTGCACGGCGACACGATTTTTCCCGGCCACGGCCCGGTGCGCGCCCTCTACCTTTCCATTCTGGCCAGCCACGTCATCCTCTCCATTGTCGCGCTGCCGATGGTGCTGATGACGTTGTTTTTCTCACTGACCGGCCGGTTCGCGATGCACCGCCGAATCGCACGCTGGACGTTTCCCATTTGGCTCTACGTTTCGATCACCGGCGTGGCGGTCTTCTTGTTTCTCAAGGCGTACGCGTACTAGACCCAAGCATGGACCCGGCTGATCCAAGGCGGTAGCGCCGGAACTGCCGTTGCCGGCCGCCGGCCGATGACGGCCAATCTCAAGCTGCCGAGCGGGCTCGGTTGTCGCAAGACAGGGCGGCACGGCTGACCGCCTCCCATCCTCGCTGGCTCGGAAGTATCACCGCGTAGCTTGTGGCCTAGGGGTTCGCGGATCGAGCCCGATTCAAGCCAAGAAGCGACCGGAGATGCATCAACTCTACGGAAGGGCCCACGCGAACAGTACGCCGCCGCTGCTGGTCAACAGGTATTGGCGGCCGTCGAGCTCGTAGGTAATTGGAGAACTCTGGATGTGCGAACCAGAGCCTGCATGCCAAAGCGTTTTGCCGTCGCTCGAATCTAGCGCCAGGAAGTTTCCGTGACCGTCGCCGGTAAAAGCGAGGCCTGAATCGGTCGTCAGCACTCCGGCGCCAGATTCCGGTCCCAGCTCATGACTCCAGCGGATCTTGCCGGTCTGGTAGTCGATGGCGTCGATCACGCCCTTTCCCCAAACACCATAATCGGCTCCTGCCCATCCGTAGGTTCCGTCGGCCGGCTTGGCAAAGTAGATGCTGTAGCTGGGGTGGGCGTCGACGATGAACAAGCCGTTCCGGGTGTCGAAACTCGGGGACCGGTAATTGGTGAGACCGCCCTCGTCGGGTGCAACCAGGCGTCCATCAGGCGCCGGCTCCTTGGCGGGATTTGGAATGGGACGACCCTGCTGATCGACCCCAAGGGTCCAGTTGACGGGTCCGTAAGGCGCGGTCAAGAGATTCTTCCCGTTGGTACGATCCAGCACAAAGAAGTAGCCGTTGCGTGAAGTCTGCATCAGCATCTTCTTCCGCCCGCCGTGGAAGTCTGCATCGACCAGCACCGGAGTCTCAACTGCATCCCAGTCGTGGGTGTCGTGCGGCGAGGGCTGGAAAGCCCACACCAGCTTGCCTGAGTCCGGATTCAGAGCAACGATGCTGCAGGTGTAGAGATCGTCTCCCTTCCGCGTCGAACCGTTCAGGACAGGAGTTGGGTTCCCGGTTCCCCAGTAAACGAGATTGAGCTCGGGATCGTAAGTTCCCGTCATCCACGGCATGCCCCCGGTGGATTGGTTCGCTGTTCCGGGGGGAGCCGTGGAGTTCCACTGCCACTGCGTTGCCCCGGTCTCCGGGTCAATCGACCGGATAAAGCCGCTGAGGTTATCGAAATCCCCGGAAACACCCACCAGCACGCGGCTGCCGACGACCAACGGCGCCAAGCTGGTCCAATAACCCTTGGTGACATCGGCAACCTCTACCTCCCAGCGCGGGGTTCCATCTTTGGCGTTGAGGGACACCAGGTGGGCATCGGGAGTCACGAAAAAAAGATATCCCTTATACATCGCCACACCGCGCTGCCCGATGTGTTCGCCCTGGGTGCGCGGGTGCGTGTAATGCCAGATCTGGTGGCCGGATCGCGCATCGACCGCCCAAATGTTTTCCGGAACCGTGAAGTACAAGATGCCATTGACCAGCAGCGGCGAAGATTTGATTTGCGCGAGCTGTTCTGTCTGGAAAGCCCAGGCGAGACTCAGACTCTTCACGTTCTGCGGCGTGATCTGGGTCAGCGAACTGTGACGTCTGCCAGAATAATCGCCATGATACCCTGGCCAACTGTCGACCGGAGGATGCAGGAGCATTTGCTCATCCACTCCTTGCGCGAGCATGACGCCGGCCGGTGCAATCGCGATCAGGGCGCTCACGGCAACGAGAAATGCAGCCTTCAGAAAATTCATATCGATTGGGGACCTCTCTTACTAGGGTTCCGACTTAGGGTATCGAGCCAGATCCCGGCGACGACCGCAGAGTCTGCAGATACGCCATCAGATTGTGGATGTCGGCGTCTGTGTACTTAGCGAATAGCTCAACGTGGGCGTTCACCGGCGCGTCTACCTTGTACTGGACGTCCCCAATCCGCCAGGATCGATACATGGCCGTCGAATCCACGAGCCCAACCGTAAACTCATCGAGATAGGCCAGAGTGCCGGTGATCGTTTGCCCGGAAACCAGGCTTACCGTCACTTTTGAAGTCGGGTGCTTGGGATACAGCATCTGCTTCTCGAGTTCGAGGCCTTGGTAACGTGACGCGATTCCCGCAAGGTCTCCGCTGGGCGAGTGACAACTCGCGCATCCTCCCGCCCCCTCGAAGTATTGCCGGCCGGCCTCGACGTTCCCGGTCTGGAGATCCGAGACGTCCACCCCTTTGCGCCCCCCTTTTTTCCCGAGCGCATCGCCCTGTTGGGTATGGAGAAAGGCCATCAGGCTGGCAATCTGCTGATCGGAATAGGCAAAACGCGGCATGCCTTTCTCCGGGCGTCCATCACGCACGACGGCGCCGATCCGGTCTCCTCCGACATCCGCGGTCACCAGCTTGGATCGGGTAAGGTCGGGCCCGCTCTCTCCGCCGCCGGCGTCGCGACCATGACAAAACGAGCAATCTTGCCGGAAAAGTGCGCCGCCGCTCTGCACCAGCTCAGGCGGATAGGGCTGAGAAAGAATCGGGCTGGCCGGTGCCGGTGCTGCGGTTTGGGCTGCGGAATGGGCGAAGCCCGCCAGCAAGGGAACCGCCAGCAGCACACTCCAGTGCAAAGTTGAACCAAGAAAATTCATCTCGGGATCTCAGTGCTCCTCGCTGCGCGTCTGCGGACGCGGATGTGAAGACGTACTGCCTTCGGTCATGCCCAGCACCCACTTGATCGCTTCAAAATACATGGTCCGGATGTCGGGATCACTCCAGGCCTCCTGAGTGTGGCCGAGGGTCGAATAAAAAACGCGGCCTTTCCCGTACATCTTGTCCCAGGCCACAGCAAAGTCATGATCCGTCCTGTGAACGCGCGGGTTTGCATAGTTGAGCTTCGCGGGATCGAGACTGAGCAGCACGTTGACCTTTTCGCGCGACCACTCCTTGGGCTGGTAGATCTCGTCAAACTTGACGAACGCCTTGGGAAAGTGACGGACCGCGGGGAAGCCTGGGTCCTCGTTCACTATGGGTGCATTAAATGTGGACCAAGGGTGCTGATCGAACCAGCCGCCGATCATCTCGCCGTATTCGGGCCATTTGTAATTGGTGTCGAGCGCAGCGTGAACGCCCACAAATCCTTTTCCATCGTCTTTGACGAACGACAACATATCTTTTTTCTGGCTGTCGTCGAGGTCAAGCTCGCCTGTTGTACTCATAAACACCAAAGCGTCGAAGTAGTCCAGATTCTTTGCGTTTCTTCCCAAGTCCTTCTTGGTGAGGAGTTCCGTGTCGGTGCGCAGCGTGGTATCCCAGAGTCCGCTGTTACGACCCAGGCTGTAGATGGCCACCATTCCATCCGAAACCGAATCGTGCTCAAATCCCTTGGTTTGACCGATTACCAGAATGTGCTTGAGGTGGACCTGTTTAGCGTGTGGCGGGGGCGCAACCGAAGGATCCACGCCCGGCTGATCTTGGGCAACGGTGAAGGCCGCCGGGATCGACAAAACCAATAAGAGGAGCAGAGCGATTCGAGTATGGCGCAAGCGACCTCCCTGAAAAGCATTCGTTCCGAAATCTAACGCCTGATTCCGCACCTTGGTCTCCAAGAACTCGAGCCGCTTCTGGTTTTCCTCCACTGGGCGGGCCGCTCGGTTCTCAATGAACTCTTTTTGCCAGCGGTAGAATACCATCGCTTGCGATTCCCGTTCTTCACACAGACAGCGAAATCGCGACCTTGTCCAAAAGTGGCGTCCTGGAATCGCCGCCTGCTCCCAGCCGCGCAGTGCCTGCGGTTGGTTTTTGATGCGTTCGCTCCGCTTCTTATGGTTAGCTGCTTAACCACCAGCGGCTATTTCCATTGTCAGCCAAGGAGGAACATTCTGACCGGTAAGACGGTGGGGAATATTCGTTTACGCTGCCTCTGTACCCGATTCCCATCGCCGCGAGGGTTTTGGGTTCGTTGAACGGACGGGTTACCCAGCCTAAGATTGCGTTTCGATGATAGGCCGGCGGCTCAGATCCGCCGTATCATCCCCGCGCCCCTGTTCGTCCGGTACTTTTGCCGGCAGGGTCCGGCATTACAGGGCCGGGCCCTGTTTCAGCAGCTTCAACACGTTGTCGGTTGTCTCGGTCTCGCCCAGCCGGGGAAAAATATTCGCGACGCTATGACGGTGTGCATCAGCATTGCGGTCGGTCATCGCATCCACGACGAGGGCAACGCTATAGCCGTAATCGTAGGCGCTACGCGCCGTCGATTCCACGCCGATGCTGGTGGCAATACCCGTCAACAAGACCTGGGTTACGCGGCGCTGGCGCAGGTAATCGTCCAGCGAAGTACCGATGAAAGCGCCCCATCGCTGTTTGCTGACTCTATGATCGCCGGGGTGCTGCTCCAATTCAGGAAGCAGTTCGGTCCAATCGTCCGGGAACGAAAGCTTGGAACTTCCGGCGTCGGTGCGGCCCGGAGCCGCACCCGTCACGTTGACGAGAACGACCGGCAGACCCCGCTCGCGGAAAGCGCGCGCGAGCTGAGCCGCCCGGCTGATGATCTCGGCGGCCGGGTGCACGGTCGGCAAACCGACTATCCCTTTTTGCAGGTCGATCACGATCAAGGCAGCGGTGGTATCGAGTTTGGTGAGAGGCACGGTTTTTCCTTTCGGTTGGGTTGGCTCGAAACCTTCAGATGTCTCGCGCAGGCAGCAGACCCATCTCCTGGTAGATTGGCCGCATGACGGCTCTGACGTTGGGCAGCTCAAACCAGAACCACAGCGAGCCGGCGATACAAAATGCACCGGTGACGAAGACGGTGTGGGGCGCTCCAATTCGATGGGCCAGCGCGCCCGCCAGCAAGCTGCCGAACGGCGCCGCGCCGAAAAAAGCCATGGTGTAATAGCTCATCGCGCGTGCCCGTTTGTCTTCCGGCACCAGCGACTGGATGATCGTATTGCTGGCCGCGGCGCCCTGCATCAGGCCGAAACCGACGAAGACCATCAGTACAAGTGAAACCCACAAGGTGCGCGACAGGCCGAGCAGAATCAGGGCGCTGCCAAGCATTGCCGAGGCGATCTGAAGCATGCGCGTGAGCCCGACGACCGACTTGCGGACGGCGAGAGAAAGCGCCGACGCCAGCGCGCCAATTCCAGAGGCCCCGGTAAGCCAGCCCAGGGTAGTCGCGCCGCCGTGCAGCACCTGGCCTGCGAAGACCGGCAGCAGCACGGCGTAGGAATAACCCATCAGGCTGATCAGCGCAAACAGCAACAGGATGGTGCGGATGGGACCAAAGGTACGGACGTAATCCCAGCCCTCGCGCATTTGTTCGAGCATGCTGGTCGCGTTGCGGCGGATATCCAGAGGCCGGATGCGCATGAGCAGCAAGGAGGCGATCACGGCGAAGTAGCTGACGCCATCCATCAGGAAACACCAGCCTTCGCCGACGGCTGCGATGACCAGGCCGGCGATGGCCGGACCGATCAGCCTCGCGCCATTGGCCATCGAGGAGTTGATGGCGATAGCGTTACTGAGGTCGTTACGATCGTCGACCATCTGTACCAGGAAGGATTGGCGCCCCGGCATGTCGAAGGCATTGATCAAGCCTTGAAAAGCGGTGAGAGCGATGATTTCGCCTAGAGTGATGACATGCGCCAGGGTGAGCGCGGCCAGGGCTAGCGACTGGACCGCGGCCGCGGCTTGTGTCCACACCAGCAACTTGCGGCGATTGAGACGCTCGACCCACACGCCCGCAAATGGGCCCAGCGCAAACGAAACAATCTGCCCCGCGAAGCTCACGACCCCAAGCAGAAGCGCCGAATGGGTCAGGCGGTAGACCAGCCAGGTTGTGGCCAGCCGCGTCATCCAGTTGCCGATCATCGAGATGCTCTGGCCAAAGAAGAAGAGCTTGAAGTTGCGGTGTCGTAACGCCCGCCAGGCGTGCGACATTGAACCAAGCAGAGAGTTCTCAGTTGAGTCCGGAATGATTGTCGCCTTGTTCACCCGATCCGTTCGCGCCTCATGGCCGGTCACTTTCCGCCAGGCGCTTGATGATCTCGCCAGCCCTGAACAGCGTTTCCCGGTCCGGTTCGTCGAGCCGGGAGATGGCCTGCGCCAGCCATGTCCGTTTTGCATCCCGGGTGCTGTCGCGCACGGCTGCACCTCTGGCGGTCAGCTCAATATTCACTTGCCGGCCGTCGGTTGGATGCGATTTACGCTCGACCATGCCCATTTCCTCAAGCGCCGCAATGGTGGTTCCCATCGACTGCGGTTTCATGCCTTCCGCTCGCGCCAGATCGGCTGTGGTTGCAGGCCCGTCTCTGGCGAGGCGCGCCATGACGGCAGCCTCGGTCAATGAAAGCTCATGCGAGCCGGCCGCCGCACGCACGCGGCGCATCAATAGCCCGACGGACTGAGTAAAGTCGATTACGGCGATTTCGAGCGTCTTTCGCGGCATCCTAGGCTTACTCTACAGAATAACAGGCAATCTTGCAAGTTTAGCTTATCAGTATACCTGTTTATCTGACCGGGAAGGCTCTAGGTCTGGGTGTCTTTAACGTGGACAACGCACTCAACAACGTTGGGTGTTAAGGTTCGACGATGCCAAAGCGCTGGCGGAAATCGACGCTATCTTCGTAACCGTCGAACCCAACGGTGGGAGCCACCGACCGCCCTAGGCGCTTATCGTTGCCGCCAAAAGAGCAACTGCAACCGATAGGATTGGTCGCATAAATAACGAGGATCCGGGCCCTCACCTATCTCCGAAAAAATGAGGTGTTCCGATTTCAATTTGTGCGCAGAGCAATCATTGGATGAATCTTCGAAGCCCTTCGTGCCGGAAGATATCCGGCCAGCAATCCCACAGCTCCCAGCAGAATCACCATGGCGACGAAAGTTATGGGATCAGTCTGTGCAGTCTGGAATAGAAGAGACGCGATCAGACGGGCCACGACAACCGAAGCGAAGGTTCCAACGGCGATGCCGACCAGCGCAAGGCGCAGCGTCTTCCAGATCACGTCGCGCTGCACGCGTGCTTCGGTCGCGCCAAGGGCCATACGTATCCCGATCTCCTGCGTTTGCCGAGTGACGGAATACGAGATGACGCCGTAAATTCCCAGCGAAGCGAGAAGGAGTCCCAGAGTGGCAAAGATTCCGACCAGCAGCACGAAGAAGCGCCGGGGAGAGGTCGCGTGGTCCACTAGCGCCTGAATGGGTTTGAACTCTGTCGCTGCCTGTCCGGGATTGATCTGTCGTAGTGTCTTCATCACGCTGAGGGCCAGCGAAGTGGGAGGAAGCTTTGAACGGACCACCAGATTCACGCCCTCCGGCCCGAACTGTTTCGTCGCCGGGAGGTACATTTGTGCCCCGGAGTTGTCCTCTGCACTGCTTTCGCGAACGTCAGCAATCACGCCGATCACCTGCGCCTCTGCTCCTCCCGCAAGCGCTGTACGGTCAATTGGGTCCTGTCCCGGCCATAGTCTTCGCGCAACAGTCTCGTTGATAATCACTACGTTCCTATTATTAGCAAAGTCCTCCCAGCTGATGTCGCGGCCTTCCATCAGGCGCATTCCCATGGCCTTCAGGTAGCCAGGCGAGACGATGTAAACAAATACGGGAACGAATTCTGCAGCGGCCTTCTGCTCGCCCTTTGCTGCGATCCCCCAACTACGGTTCCGGCTCATGGGAAGGTTATCTGATATGCCAGCCACCTCAACACCCGGAATCGCTGAGGTGCGGCGCACGACTTCCTGCCATGTCGCGGCCTGTTTCGCCATGTTTCCGCCATCATCGGAGTCAACACTAACGGCGGCTGCCCGGCTTGGCTCAAAGCCAAGGTCAACTTCCAAAACACGGAGAAAGCTGCGCAGCAGCAAACCCGCACCGACAAGCAGCACGCAGGCCAGGGCAATTTCCGTTACGACCAGCGTGGAGCGCAAACGGTCATATTTTTTTCCTTCACCGGCTCCAGGCCCGCCGGCGCTGGCTTTTAGTATCTCTTGCGGGTTGCCGCCGGACATGCGCAGCCCGGGCGCGGTTCCGAAAAGAACGGCTGCTGTGACTGCGATCAGCAACGTCCAGGCCAACACCGTTCCATCCAAGCGCACCATACTGAGCAGTGGGAGCGCAAGTGAGCCTTGATGAGCTAAATACAAGATCACCACATAGGCAAGCCCCAACCCGAGGATTGCTCCCGCAAGGGCTAGTACCAGGCTCTCAGTTAGCAACTGCAGCACCAGCCGGCGCCGTCTTGCTCCCAAAGCGATGCGCATCGCAAATTCCTTGCTGCGCACCGTCGCTCGGGCCAGCAGCAGGTTGGAGAGATTCACGCAGACAATCAGCAGAATGAGACCAACAGCATACCAAAGTACAATCAATGAGCGCCGCAGTTTGCCGCTGACGTATTCCTTCAACCCGGTAAGCTGGGCTGTATAGCCCTTTCCATATTCGGGGTGTTTGTGCTCGAAAAAGAGCTGGGGGAACAGTTGGTCGGCCTCGCTCTGTGCTTCCCCTAAACTCACTCCTTGTTTCAGCCGGCCGACCAGTGCCAGATCATTCCCATCTTCGCGGAAATCATCCATGATGTAGGGAACGAAAAGATCGACTTTGGCTCCCGGCGAAAAGACCGAGCCAAAATCGAATGTATCCGGCAGCACGCCAATCACCGTCACTGAAGTATTGCTCAGATTGATTGTTCGTCCGACGATGCCGCGATCCGCGCCGAGCTGACGCCTCCAAAACGAATCGCTTAATAGGGCTGCCGGCTGTGCGTGATGCACGAATTCTTCGCGCCTGAACAACCGACCTAGCGAAGGTTGAACGCCAAGTGTCTGAAAGAAGCCTTCCGCCACCAGGATGCCCGTGGCCGGTACTGGCTGGCTGCTTCCAACGAGTTTGAAATTGTCGGGCGCTGTAAAGGCGAAGTAACCGCTGACGGACCGGAAAGATTGGTTCTTTTGCTGGAAATCCTGGGTAGCATCTGCGGTGTAGGTTTTACTGGATTCGCCAGCTTTCGGATCCTTCTCCACAATCCGTACCAACTGCCCGGGATCGCGAAATGGCAACGGTCGCAGCAGAATTGTGTTGACCACGCTGAAGACAGCGATATTTGCCCCGATGCCGAGAGCGAGAATCAGTACCCCGACGGTTGTGAAGCCGCAATCCCGCCTCAATATGCGGAAGGTATAACGCAAATCCTGCATCAGGATGTCGAGCCAAGGCAATCCTCGGGATTCGCGGTGCAGCTCACGCGCCTGCTGCATTCCGCCAAATCGGACAAGTGCCTGACGCCTGGCTTCTTCCGCAGGCAAACCGCGCCGAATGTTTTCTTCGACGGCCATGTCGAGATGTGAAGCCATCTCTTCATCGAGTTCCTGGTCGAGCAGATCTTCCTTGAAGAAAGAGCGGACTCGGTTCACTGCTTCTCGGAGAAAATGCCTCACGATTCGCCTCCTTCGGCCTGCATGGCAAGCACCCGCCCCACGACTCCGGCCAGCCGTTGCCAATAGGCCGTGTCCTGCGCCAACTGCTTCTGCCCGGTCTTTGTGATGGAGTAGAACTTCGCTTTGCGGTTGTTGTCAGAAGTGCCCCACTTGGCCGCGATCCAGCCGCGCTGCTGCAATCGCACCAGGGACGCGTATATCGTCCCCTGATTCAGCAGGACTTCATTCCCGCTTACCTGCTCGATGCGACGCGCAACGCCGTATCCATGCAGGGTTCCCATGACTTCCAATGTCTGTAGGACCATTACATCGAGCGTTCCCTGCAAAAGATCAAGTTTGGATTTGCCCATCAACTCACTCCTGTGGTAACGCCACATAAATATCTCATAACTTATGTGGGAGAACAACAGGAGACTCTTGATTCCGATTCCGGACTCATCCTAGGCTCGGGAAGTGGACGAAGTACGCCGTCGAAATCTCCATTCCTTTTCGCCCGGCGTCGGACCGGCACGCGTAGCACGTCAATAAGCGACTCGAGTAGCTTCTCTGTAGCTTCTCTATTGCTTCTTCTATTGCTGCAACACCATCGTCGACTGCTGCGATTTCCTGTTCGCTCAGCGGGATCTGACGACGGAATCGCAGCCGGTTGCCCATGCCCTCTGGAACTGCGCTTCGGATGAATTCTTCGGCATATCGAAGCTGCATTTCGCACCAGCCATTCGATGAGGGCCTCGCTCGAAGAAGTCGCATGTGCAGCAGCCGCGGCCGAGAGATCGCGGAACTTCCAGGGTTGGTTGGCTGCGCGTCTGCAGTCTTTCGATTCCTGTGTACCAGTGGTTTCTAAGGGTTGAAGGAGATCCGGACCGGCTTTCCGTGAAAGGTCAGGCTGCGGGTGGTTCCTGCTAAGTTGACCACCAGGGCCCGCGCTTCAGGCGGCAGCAGACGTGAACCCGGCGCCAGCTGCAAGCTAAGCATTCTACGACGATCGTCCCAAGCCATCTCAATTCCCATCCATTCACCCTTGCGATGGTTGAAAGAGACGCCATCGTCCTCGTAGAGCAAGAACGAAGCGTCAGCTCCGGGATAAATCGAAACCGAGAGCGGCTCATCAACGGTCTCGCCGGTGAACTGCTTCACCGGACCGAGCGGCAGGATCGATCCCTCGCGCACGTAGAGTGGTATCGTTTCCAAGTCAACCGGCCGGCTGATCTCGTGTCCTCCCTCAACCCGCTCGTGCGTCCAAAAGTCATACCAGGCGCCGCGGGGAAGATACACGCGACGGATCGTCGCTCCCTTCTCGATCACGGGAGCAACCAGAACGCTCCTGCCCCACAGATACTGGTCGCCACACTCGACAGCTTTCCTATCGTCGGGGAAATGCAGCCACAGAGCGCGCATGATCGGCATGCCGGTAGTCGCACATTCATGCACTGCACTGTAGAGATAAGGCAACAGGCGGTAGCGCAGTTCCAGATACTTCCGGCAGATCGGCTCCACCCGCGCGTCGTGCAGTTGGCTGGAATCAGGAATAGCAGCGCCGTTGTAATTATTGATTTCGACCGGACCCGGATCCCCGGTGTTCCATCCCCAGGGAAGCCGCAATTTCCAGGCACGACCGTGACAGCGGAAAAGAGGACAGAACGCTCCAAACTGAAACCAACGCAGGTACAACTCGGCGGTGAATTCCTGCGTGGGAACAAAGCCCCCGATATCGGTGCCCCAGTATGGAATGCCGCTGAGCGCGGTGTTGAGAGCGATGGGAATGTGAGTCTTCAGCGTTTCCCATGTTGAATATACATCCCCCGACCACAGGAACGAGGCGTAGCGCTGCATGCCGGCGTAACCGTTGCGATGCAATGCGTACGGACGTTCGTTCGGCCGGTCCATCTGCGGCCCTTCCCAGTACATGCGGTTGCGAACCAGGCGCGACGCGATGTCGAGTGGATCGCCTTCGTCAGGCCACCATCCGTCGACGCCCATGGCAAAGTCTTGGCGATGT
>Ga0193726_1002430_pt1 | contig 12642 bp, 8 predicted proteins | sample H2c1metaG_FD_144928 | JGI IMG/M metagenome (GOLD analysis project Ga0193726, IMG submission 144928) | Soil microbial communities from a riparian zone of the East river system, Colorado, United States - H2c1 | ecosystem: Environmental > Terrestrial > Soil > Riparian zone | place: USA: East River... | reverse complement strand
CGCGACCGTTTCGGATTTGTCGGCCATTTGGACTTTTATGAGGCCGAAGAGTTGGCCCAGCTCATCCACCGTTCGGCCGGAATTCTCGGGGTGCCCGTAACGCCCGACGGGGCAACCGAGATCGCCGGTCGGTCGCGCGGCACCCCGCGGATCGCGAACCGCCTGCTCCGACGGGTCCGTGACTTCGCCGAGGTGCGCGGCGACGGCGTCGTGACCCGGGATGCCGCGTTGGCCGCGCTCCGGGTATACGACGTCGACGAAATCGGGCTGGATCGCCTCGATAAGGCGGTGTTGCGTGCCCTTGTCGTGTCATTCGGCGGGGGACCGGTCGGTCTGTCGACGTTGGCCGTCGCAGTCGGGGAGCAACCGGACACCGTGGAGGAAGTGTGCGAGCCGTTCCTCGTTCGGGCCGGCCTGCTCGCGCGTACGCCCCGTGGTCGGGTGGCCACGCCGAGCGCATGGCGGCATCTTGGGCTTCGCCCACCCAATGCTACGTTTGGTAACGGTGCCGAATCGGCGCCCGACCTGTTCGACCAGCAGCCTTAGCTGCCGGCGGGACTGATGGGTATCGGGCTCGGGTAAGCCGGATGCCGCGAGATGACGAACGTGACCCGACCGTGATCTACGCCGCTTTCGGTGAGCCGAGTTCCACCGACTAGACTCGCCGCGGTCCGGACTGGACGCACATTCGGCTCCTTGGGCATTGCGCGCGACGCCACGCGCGATGCGGGGGAGTCCTTTCGGAAGGCACGATCGTGTTTTATGCGGCAACCCAGAGCGGCGGCTCCTCCTTTACCCCGTTCCTGCTGATCGTGGCCTTTGTCGTGGTGATCTACTTCGTGCTGCTGCGGCCGAACCGGCGCCGCCAGCAGGCGGCCCGGCAGGCTCACCAGGACATGTTGAACAACCTGGGCGAGGGCACGAAGATCGTCACGATCGGTGGTCTGCACGGCACGATCGTGGGCTCGGACGCCGATTCCGTCACGCTGGAGATCTCCCCTGGTGTGCACGCCCGCTTCGACCGGGCCGCCATCGCCAAGGTCGTGCCGGACGACGTCGACGACACCATGTTGCCCGACGCTGTGACGTACGACGACGGCGACGACATCGTCGACGGCGCCGATCTTGACTCCGCCCATGCCGAAGCGGAAGCCGACGAGACGGGCGCCCCTCCGGCGAGCCCGAACACTGCGCCGACCGACGGCACCGAGGCTCCCCGGTCCTCGGCCGACAAGCACGACTGACGCGTTCCGCCACCCACGCCATCCAGCCCTCCACCCACCTGTAGAGACGGACTAACCGCAGTGGCTGCACCCACCGGAGTGTTCAAGGCACGCCCGTACTTTCTGGTACTGGTAGGCGTCATCGTCGTGCTGTACGCACTCGTGTTTCTGACCCCCAACCACAAGCCGGCGCCGAAGCTCGGACTCGACCTGGTGGGTGGCACGAGCGTCACGATGCAGGCGCAGACGCTCAGTGGCGCCAAGCCGGATGCCGCCGACCTCAACGTGGCGCGCGACATCATCGCCCAGCGCGTCAACTCGACCGGCGTCAGCGAGGCCCAGGTCTTCGTCCAGAACGGCCGCGACATCGTCGTGAACGTGGCTGGGCAGAACGAGGCGGACCGGCTGAAGGCACTGCTGGTGCCGGCCAAGCTCGAATTCCGCGCGGTATTGAACACCGGGCAGGACCTGCCGAAGGGGTCGCCCGCACCGTCGGCGAGTGGCTCGGGCAGCCCGGCCCCGGCTCCGTCCGGATCCGCCGCGACTCCGTCGCCGGGCGCGTCGGTCGGTTCCGCGCCGTCGGCGAACCCTGACGCAGCCCTTGCCCCGGCGAAGGCGCCCGCGAAGGCACCTGCCAAAGCGCCGGCGAAGGCGCCGAGCGCGACGCCGAGCCCGGCCCCGCCGTCGTCCCCGGCCCCGGCTCCGTCCGGGTCGGCCAGTGCGTCGCCGACTCCGGCCCCGACGTTCTCCGGACAGCCGACGCAGGCGCAGGTCCAGAAGAAGGTCGGGCTGGTCGCCTTCCAGACCGCCGCGGCGCTCACCCAGGCGCCGACCGACCAGGCAACGGTCGACACGTTGGCGCCGTTCTACACGCTCACGCCGGACGAGGTCGCGGTGCTGCCGGCACAGATGCAGTTTTTCGTGCCGACCATCACGTGCAAGCAACTCGATGGCCGCAATCCGCAGTACATGACCGACGACAAGTTCCTCAACCAACAGGTCGTCGCATGTGACCAGACCACGCCGGACACCAAGTACCTGCTGGACGCGGCAAAGGTGCAGGGCACCGACATCGCATCGGCGTCGGCCAACTACGACCCGGTGAACTACGCGTCGACCGGTGGCTGGACGGTCAACCTGCAGTTCAAGGGCAGCGGTCAGACCAAGTGGTCGAATCTCACCAAGGCCGAGGTCGGCCAGCAGGTCGCGATCGTGCTGGACAACCAGGTCGTGTCGGCGCCGACGATCCAAACTGTGATCAACGGACCGGCCGTGATCAGCGGCACGGGCATCACCGCCGACACCGCCCATACGCTCGCGACACAGCTCAAGTACGGCGCCCTCCCGCTGGGCTTCGTACAGCAGACGGCGCAGATCGTCTCGGCGACGCTCGGCCTGCAGCAGCTCCAATACGGTCTGCTCGCGGGCGCTATCGGCCTCGCGCTCGTCGTCATCTATTGCCTGCTCTACTACCGGGCACTCGGCTTCGTCGTGATCGCGAGCCTGCTGGTCTCGGGCTCGATCGTGTTCGCCTCGCTCGTGCTGGTCGGTCGCTCGCTCGGCTTCACGCTGAGCCTCGCCGGCATCGCCGGATTCATCGTGGCCATCGGTATTACCGCCGACTCGTTCGTGGTGTTCTTCGAACGCCTGAAAGACGAGGTGAAGGACGGCCGAACCGTACGCAGCGCGGTGCCGAGAGCCTGGGTCCGCGCCCGGCGCACGATCCTGTCGGCCGACGCGGTGTCCTTCATCGCGGCCGTTGTGCTCTACGCGCTCGCGAGCGATCAGGTCCGCGGCTTCGCGTTCACGCTGGGGCTATCGACGATCATCGACCTCGTCACGGTCTTCCTGTTCACCCACCCGCTCGTTCACGTACTTTCCGGTACGCGCACGTTCACCTCGCCGCGCGTTTCCGGCCTCGGTGGACTTCGCAGCCGGGCGGCGCCGAGCGGCTCGCCGGCGGGCCGCGTCGGCTCGATGCGTACGAAGGAGTCCTGACCATGCCAGGCACGGGATTCTCGGGCAGCGGGGTGCTGGGTCGCCTCTACCGGGGTGACACGCGATTCGACTTCATCGGATCTCGGAAGAGGTGGTATGCGGCCTCCGCGATCATCCTCGTGGTGTGCATCCTGAGCATCATCTTCCGCGGCTTCAACTTCGGCATCGACTTCGCCGGCGGCGACTCCTACCAGATGCCGGTACGACCCGGCGTGACGCTCTCGGACGTGCGTGGTGCGGTCACCAGTGCCGGTGTCGACGTGTCGAGCGCGCAGACCGCTGGCGCCAGGGGCGCTACGACGAGCTTCGTCATCGACACCGAACACCAGACGCAAGCGACCGTTGACAAGATCAAGACGAATCTCGTCACGGCCGCCCACCTGTCCAATCCGAACCAGATCACGACGAATCAGGTGAGCAAGTCGTGGGGCGGCGAGGTGACGCGGCAGGCCGTCATCGCGCTTATCGTCTTCCTCGTCGTGGTCAGCGCGTTCATCGCGATCCGATTCCAGGAATGGCGGATGGCGCTGGCCGCCGTACTCGCGTTGATCCATGACCTGTTGCTCACGGCCGGGGTCTATTCGCTGGTCGGGTTCGAGGTCTCGCCCTCCACCGTCGTCGGCCTGCTCACCATCCTCGGTTTCTCGCTCTACGACACCGTGGTCGTCTTCGACAAGGTGTCCGAGAACAGCAAGGGCATTCTGTCCACGACGAGGATGACGTACCCGGAGGCGGCGAACCTCGCCGTCAACCAGACGCTGATGCGCTCAATCAACACGTCGATCATCGGTCTGCTGCCGGTCGCGGGTCTGCTGTTCGTCGGCTCCGGACTCCTCGGCGTCGGCACGCTCGAGGATCTGGCCCTGGTCCTGTTCGTCGGCATGCTGACCGGTGCGTACTCGTCGCTGTTCCTGGCGACCCCGTGGCTGGTCGACTTCAAGCTGCTGGATCCGCGTTACCGCAACCACGTGGAGCGTGTGACGGCACGCCGCGTCGCGGTTTCGCGCGGCGAGACGGACACGCCGACGTCCGGCCGCCGCAAGACCGCGGCGAAGAATGCCAAGCCGGCCGCGAAAGCCGCGTCGAAGGCCGCCGATGCCGATACCGATGCCGACGTCGACTCCGACGCGACCGATGAAACCGCGGCCGCGCGCGAGAACGCACTGGCTAGTACGGCTGGTTCGACGCCGAGGGTCGGCGCCAAGCCGTCGACGAAGCGCAATCCCGGCTCGCGACCGTCCGGCAACCGACCGGGCGGCAACCGCCGTCGCTGAATCGACCTGGTCGCAGGATCGACAACATATCGCCGCCCGCTTACCGGCGGCCATGGCAGGTCGACCGTCCGCCAGCTCTGCCCGTCCGGCAGACTGGCGGACGTCTCGTTGGTCGAAGCGGTTGCTGTCGCGGCAGGTGTGGTCCGTGGCGCCGCGCGACGCATGTCAGAAGGAGCCAGACCCATGGGTACGCAGCTCGATCAACTGGTCGCCGAGCACGTGCTGGACGTCCCGGACTTTCCGCAGCCAGGGGTCGTGTTCAAGGACCTGAGCCCGCTGTTCGCCGACGGCCCGGCCTTTCGCGAGCTGATCGACGGCATTGTGACCACCTATCGGGACCCCGACGGCACCCTCTCCTTCGACGTCGTCGCCGGCATCGAGGCGCGCGGCTTCGTGATCGCGGCCGCCGTGGCGTACGCGTCGGGGGTCGGAGTAGTCCCCGTACGCAAGGCCGGCAAACTGCCCCGGGCCACCATCGCGGCGTCGTACGCGTTGGAGTATGGCCAGGCCACCCTCGAGGTGCACACTGACGCCTTCGTGGCCGGGCACCGGGTGCTTGTGGTCGACGACGTGCTCGCCACCGGCGGCACCGCGGAGGCGACACTGGGACTGGTCGAGCAGGCGGGTGGAATTGTGGCCGGCCTCTGCGTGTTGCTGGAGCTGGGGTTCCTGAACGGACGAAGCCGGCTCGCCGGCCGAGACGTGCAGGCACTGTTGACGGTGTGACGCCCCGCGCAGGACCCGGATCGGCGACGTCGAATTGGATCTTGACCGCGGTGGCCTCGAAGCCGCGGCGTCGAGCGTTTCGGGCCGTTCGGTCCGGGCGTCCGGCTGGGTAGCGGCGTGGCACACCGGCCGGTGCCGGGTAGGGTCGAGGGAGCCCCGTCGACAGATATGATGTCCTCCCCGCGCACATGGTCGCGTTGGGGCGGACCCAGCGATCTAGGGAGCGCTCGGATTGTCCAACCACGTCGCACCTGGCAGTGGCGCCGGCCAACGGCCCGGAGCAGCGCGAGCGGCCGGCCCGGATGACGCCGCCGCGCCCGGGACGGTCCGGACCGCAACGCCAGAGTCCGATGTGCGTGAGCCCGAAGCCGGTGAGCCCGACACGCCCAAGCCGAACGCGGGTGCGGCCGACGGCGCAACAGCTGGCTCGGGCCGGACGCCGATCGACCCGACCAGCTCGACCCATGACGCGACCGCGGAGCCAGCCGAACGCGGTCGTGAGCCGGCGACGGGATCGGACCCGACCGCTCCGGCACAGGCCGAGACCAGGCGCGCCGAGGCGGGTCGGCATCGCGCCGCAAAACCGACTGACGTGGCCAAGGCCGACCGAGCCAAGCTGGACCGAGCCAATGCCGACGAAGCCAAGGTCGACCCGGCGACGGGTGACCCGGCCAATGCCGACCGGACCAATGCCGACCGGACCAAGGTCGCCAAGGCTGGCAAGTCGCGCGGTGACAAGCCCAAGGGTGACCGAAAGGTCGACCGGGCGCAGGCGCAGGGCGTCGGAACCGGACGGTTCGGCTCGGCCGGCCGGGCCAGGCACGGACTCACGGCCGTCGCCGCGCGCGCCGGTCTGACCGTGGGAACGGCCGCGAACTCCGACGCGCCGGCCGGCGGGAACGGCACATCAGCCGCCGCTGGTTCGGGTGGCGCCGGAGATGCGGGCAGCAACGGCAAGGGCAGCGCCACGCCGGTCCCCGGACCTGAACCCGTCAACGGACCCGGAAACAGCGTGTTCGGCGACGGCTCCGGTGGACCGGTCGACAGCGGCCCGGACGCCCCGGCGTCGAACGGGATCACGACGGGTCGAAGCGACAACGGCGCCGGCCACGATGACGACCGACGGAAGACGACCGGATCGGCGCGCGACCGGGCCGACGCGGCCGCGCCGACGCATGGTCGGTTCCGCATGAGCGATGACCCCGGCGACGAGGACCACGACGCGACCGGCGAGGACGCGGTTGTGCTGCCGTTCCCGGGTACGTCCAGCGGAATCGACTCGGACACGATCGAAATCCCCGGCGGCCTCGACGATGCCGGCGAGTCCGGAACGGCGACGTTCCTGCCGGTCGTGCCGACCGGGCGTCGCGTGCGCGCGCGTCTCGCGCGCTTCAACGCGCCGTGGCAGTCGCCGCAGGTGAGTGAGGTCCTCGAGCCATTGATCGCGGCGCACCGGGTGGCCCACCCGAAGGCCGAGATCCGGTTGCTCCAGCGCGCGTTCGACACCGCCGACCACTGGCACAGCGGCCAGTACCGCAAGTCCGGCGATCCGTACATCACGCATCCGCTCGCCGTCGCCGGGATCCTCGCCAATCTCGGGATGGACACGACCACGCTGATCGCCGCGCTGCTGCACGACACGATCGAGGACACGCCGTACACGCTCGATGCGATGCGTACGGATTTCGGGCCGGAGGTTGCCCTCCTGGTCGACGGCGTCACGAAGCTCGATCGCGTGAAGCTTGGCGACGCGGCGAAGGCGGAGACGATCCGCAAGATGGTCGTCGCGATGGCCAAGGACCCGCGTGTCCTGGTGATCAAGCTGGCCGACCGGCTGCACAACATGCGGACGCTGACATTCCTGCCGCGGCCGAAGCAGGAACAGAAGGCGAAGGAGACACTCGAGATCCTGGCGCCGCTCGCGCACCGGCTCGGCATGAACACAATCAAGTGGGAGCTCGAGGATCTCGCGTTCAACACGCTCTTCCCGAAGAAGTTCGAGGAGATTCACCGGCTGATCGACGAGCACGCTCCGCAGCGTGACGGTCTGCTGCGCAAGGTGACGAACCGGGTGCAGACCGATCTGAAGGGCGCCAAGGTCAAGGCCGAGGTGATCGGGCGGCCGAAGCACCTCTACTCGATCTACCAGAAGATGATCAGTCGCAGCCGTGAGTTCGCCGAGATCTACGATCTGGTGGGCGTACGGATCCTGGTCGATTCCGTACGCGACTGCTATGCGGCGCTCGGTGTGATCCACGCGAACTGGCAACCGGTCCCGGGCCGGTTCAAGGACTACATCGCGATGCCGAAGTTCAACATGTACCAGTCGCTGCACACGACGGTGATCGGCCCGACCGGCAAGCCGGTGGAGATGCAGATCCGGACGACGGCGATGGACCGTACGGCCGAATACGGCATCGCGGCGCACTGGCGGTACAAGGAGACCAAGGGCGCCACGGTCGTCGGTCCGCCGGCGCACATCGACGAGATGACCTGGCTGCGGCAGCTGCTGGACTGGCAGCGGGAGGCGGCCGATCCGAGCGAGTTCCTGGACGCGCTGCGGTTCGACCTGTCGAGCCAGGAGGTCTACGTCTTCACGCCGAAGGGCGACGTGGTGGCGCTGCCGTCCGGCTCTACGCCGGTCGACTTCGCCTACGCCGTGCACACCGAGGTGGGCCACCGCTGCATCGGCGCGCGGGTGAACGGCAAGCTCGTCCCGCTGGAGTCGACGCTGTCCAACGGCGACGTCGTGGAGATCTTCACCTCGAAGTCGGAGACGGCCGCGCCGTCGCAGGACTGGCTCGGCTTCGTCAAGTCGCCGCGGGCGCGGACGAAGATCCGCCAGCACTTCAACAAGGAACGTCGGGACGAGGCGATCGAGGCCGGTAAGGACGCGATCGTCAAGGCTATGCGCAAGCAGGGCCTGCCGTTGCAGCGCATGCTGACCAGCGAAACGCTGATGACGATCGCGCGTGACCTGCACCTGGCCGACGGATCGGCGCTGTACGCGGCGGTCGGCGAGAGCCAGGTTTCCGCGCAGTCCGTGGTGGCGCGGCTCGTCGCGTCGTACGGCGGCGAGGAGGGCGCGGTCGAGGACATTGCCGAGACCGCGGTCGCCACCCGGCCACCCCGCAACCGGGGGGCAGCGTACGACCCGGGTGTCGTCGTGGTCGGCGTGAGCGACGTCTGGATCAAGCTGGCGCGCTGCTGCACACCGGTGCCCGGTGACGCGGTGTTCGGCTTCGTCACCCGATCGGGCGGCGTCAGCGTGCACCGCGAGGACTGCGTGAACGCGCCGGACCTGCTCGTGCAGAAGGAGCGCCTGGTCGAGGTGACCTGGAAGGCGACGAGCGCGTCGACGTTCCTGGTCGCGATCCAGGTCGAGGCGCTCGACCGCCACAAGTTGCTGGCCGACGTGACCAAGGCGCTGTCCGAGGAGCGGGTCAACATCCTGTCGGCGACGGTTACCACGACACGCGACCGGGTCGCGGTGAGTCGCTTCAGCTTCGAGATGGCTGACCCGAAGCATCTCGGGCACCTGCTCTCCGCCGTACGACGGGTGGACGGCGTCTACGACGCGTACCGGGTGACGTCCGGGGCATAACCAGCGACAGTCCGGCACATACCCGGCGACAGCCGAAAGCGGGCCGACCACCTGGCGTGGTCGGCCCGCTGGCGTCGTGCGTGAAAGCTGCTGCCGTCGGTGAGCGCTACGGCTGGACGGTGCCGACCGTCGCCGTCTTGATGTTGACCGGCAGCTTCGGCGCGCCGTCGTTCGGATCGGCCTTGTCGGTCGAGATCACGCCCGCCTTGCCGACCTTCTGCACGATGTCGAGCCCGGTGGTGACCGTACCGATGATCGTGTAGTCGGACGTCAGGTTGGACTGCATGGCCCCGGTTTCATCGGCCGTCTCCGGAGTGTCCTGATAGACGATGAAGAACTGGCTGCCGTTCAGGTCCTTGTTGCCCGGGTTGGCCATCGCGACCACGCCGGCCGGGTAGTTCGGCTGCTGGTCGGTCGGGAGGTTCTCCGAGGCGTACGTATAGGACGGCCCACCCATGCCGGTGGCGCTCGGGTCGCCGCATTGCAGCACGAAGATGCCGGCCGTGGTCAACCGATGGCACTTCGTATTGTCGAAGAACTTCTTGCCAGTCAGGAACGACATGCTCTCGGCGGAGCAGGGGGCCTTCGACACGTTCAGCGTGATGACGATCTTGCCCTGGCTCGTATTCAACGTCATCTGCTGCGTGCCGTTGTGCGGCACGGTGGTCAGCGGCGGCGGTCCGGTATTCACAAGTTGCTTGTCGACCGGGTTCTGGGCGTCGCCCTTGAGCGCCGGGTTCGTGGTCCAGGTGCATTTCGCCGCGGCCTGGCTGGCCGCCGCGGCCGGCGTCTTGGCCGGCGTGCCGCCGGTCGTGGACACGACGATGCCGACCACCACGCCGATCACGGCGAGCACGCCGATGCCGCCGAGGATGCCGTTGCGCCGCCGCCTGCGGTGCGCCGCGTTCCCCTGGCGGGCCGCCATCTCGCGCTCGAGTCGGGCTCGCGCCGCCGCGCGCTGGCGGTCCTTGAGGTTGGTCACGGTGGTTCTCCTTGGTACGGCTAGCCGATGTGTGGTGCGCCCGAGGCGCCGGTGCTAGCGGGGTCAGAGGATTAAGACTGGGACGACGACGGCGAAGGCTCCGGAGCCCCCGACGCACCGCCGGACGCGCTGGGCGCGGCCGACGGGCTCGCCACCACCGGATCGACGGTCAGGGTCGTGACGGTGACCGGCGTCTTCGGTGTGCCGTCGTGGCTGCCGTCCTTGACACCCGCCGTGCCGATCTTGCTCACCACGTCGAGCCCGCCGGTGACCTGGCCGAAGACCGAGTAGTTGGGCGGCAACGTGGAGTCCTTGTACACGATGATGAACTGGCTGCCGTTTGCGTTGGACTCCTGGTTCCAGACGGCGACCGTGCCGGCCGGGTAGACGACCTCGCTCGGCGGCGCACCGGCGCTCGCGCTCGGGTCCGGGCTCGCGCCGGGCGGCGCGGAGAATCCGAGCGGCGGGTTCTCGTCGTCGTACGTGTAGCCCGGTCCGCCATTCGGGTCGTTCGAGGTCGGGTCGCCGCAGAGCAGGAAGAACGAGCTGTCGCCGTTCGTCACTCGGGTGCATGTCGTGTTGTCGAAGAAATTCTGGCTCGAGAGATAGTCGAAGTTCGCCACCGTGCACGGTGCGGCTTGCCGGTCCAGCGACGCCGTGACCGTGCCGGCACTCGTCGCGATCGTCATCTTGTCGGTGCCGGTGGTCGGCACGCTCGACGTCGGTGGCGTCCCGACGCTGGCTGGGCTTGCGCTCGCCGACGCCGCCGCCGAGCTAGGCGCCCAGACGCACGTCGTCGTCGAGTCGGCGGCGGTGTTCTTCGCCTTGCTCGTGCCGAACAACGCGTTCCAACCGCCGGCGGCGAAAAAGACGCCGACCGCGATCACCAGGACCGCGGCTCCGGCCGCGGTCTGCGCCTGGCGCTGGCGGCGCTTGCGAAGACGGGCGGCGCGGCGGGCCTGCTGCCGTTCGACCTTGGCCCGGGCGAGCATCCGCTCGCGTTCCCTGGAAGCCACGTGCTGTTACCTCTCCACCACCGTGCGACCGTTGTGAGCTGCGACAATGCTCAAAAAATGATCACATTTTGGGGTCCTGCGCCGGGGGTGGCCCAGGACACAACTCGCCAGAGTGTACGGGCACCGGCTGGAGAATTGATGTGCGCGGTCACGAACTGTGACCCAGAAACGGATAATGCCTGGCCGAGTGGTGCATCGACCACCCGTACAGTCCGGACGGCTAGGCTCGGGGTGTCGCATGCGGTGCCAAACCGCCCGGTCGTCATCGGCGGCGGCGCCGCCGACCGGCGCGGATCGCGCGTGAGTCGTCGGCCGGACACCGCGTTTGCGCAGTTGAGAGGGGTAGACGTGCTGGTCACCGGGTTTCCGGCGGAGGCGTTCGGCACGAACTGCTACGTCGTGGCCACCGCCCCCGGCGAGGAGTGTGTGGTGATCGATCCCGGTATCGGAGTCGAGCGCCAACTCGACCAACTGCTCGCGAAGCACCGCCTCCAGCCGGCGGCCGTACTGCTCACGCACGGTCACCTCGATCACACTTTTTCGGTTGCTCCGGTGTGCCGGGCGCGCGGAATCACGGCGTACGTCCACCCGGGCGACCTCGAAATGCTCGCCGATCCGGCGAAGGGCCTGTCGGCCGACCTCACGGAGCTGTTCGGTGGCCGGTTGACCTACACCGAGCCGGATGACGTCGCCGAGCTCGCGGATGGCCAGGTGATCTCGATCGCCGGCTTGGAGATCACGGTCAACCATGCGCCCGGCCATACCGGCGGGTCGGTGATGTTCCATGCGCCCGACGGTCCCGTCCGTGGAGATGACACAGCGCCGCTGTGCTTCTCCGGGGACGTGCTGTTCGCCGGGTCGATCGGACGCACCGACCTGCCGGGCGGCGACATGGCGGCGATGTGGGCGAGCCTTCGTGACAAGGTGCTCCCGCTGCCGGACGAGACTGTCGTGCTGCCCGGCCACGGCCCGACGACGACCATTGCCGCCGAGCGCGCCACCAATCCGTACCTGCGGGAGGCGGCCAGCGCCGCGGCACCGAGCAAAGGCTGGTAACACCGTCATGGCAACGAAGATCGCGCCGCTGTCTGGTTTTCCGGAATGGCTGCCGCCGCAACGCATGATCGAGCAGCAGATCATCGACCGCTTGCGGCACACGTTCGAGATCTACGGCTTCGCGCCGCTGGAGACGCGCGCCGTCGAACCGCTCGACCAACTGCTGCGCAAGGGCGAAACCTCGAAAGAGGTGTACGTCCTGAGCCGACTGCAAGCCGATCCGGATGATGCGTCGGACGCGTCGCTCGGGCTGCACTTCGACCTGACCGTACCGTTTGCGCGGTTTGTTCTGGAGAATGCGGGCCGGCTGCACTTCCCGTTCCGCCGCTATCAGATCCAGAAGTCGTGGCGCGGCGAGCGGCCCCAGCAGGGGCGCTATCGCGAGTTCATCCAGGCCGACATTGATGTGGTCGACCGGGACACGCTCGGCTTCGACAACGAGGTCGAGATCCCCCTCGTCATCGGCGACGCGCTCGCCGGGCTGCCGATCCCGCCGGTCACGGTCCAGGTCAACAATCGCAAACTGTGCGAGGGGTTCTATCGTGGCCTCGGCCTCGGTGACCCCGAGGCGGCGCTGCGTGCGATCGACAAGCTGGACAAGATCGGCCCGGGCGGCGTATCCGAGTTGCTGGTCTCCACGGCCGGGGCGACCGACGCGCAGGCGAAGGCCTGCCTGGCGCTGGCCGAGATCGAAGCGCCGGATGCCTCGTTCGCGGACGCCGTGGGCGCGCTCGGCGTCTCCGACCCGCTGCTCGACGAGGGT
>Ga0193726_1002429_pt1 | contig 12652 bp, 14 predicted proteins | sample H2c1metaG_FD_144928 | JGI IMG/M metagenome (GOLD analysis project Ga0193726, IMG submission 144928) | Soil microbial communities from a riparian zone of the East river system, Colorado, United States - H2c1 | ecosystem: Environmental > Terrestrial > Soil > Riparian zone | place: USA: East River... | reverse complement strand
TGACCAGGTAATCGATCCCGTCCTGGTGGCCAACGTCGTGGAGAGTGCAGATGTTGGGATGGTTCAACGATGAAATCGTGCGTGCTTCGCGGTCGAAGCGCTGTTTAGCCTCAGAATTGTCCGAAAGATGCTCCGGGAGAATTTTGATGGCCACCCTGCGGTCGAGCCGGGTATCCCGGGCGCGATAGACCTCACCCATGCCGCCAGCACCCAACGGAGACTGGATTTCATAAGGACCGAGTTTCGTGCCCGAGGTAAGCGCCATGGGTGAGCGCAATTATAGTACTGACCAGCGCGTTGCAAGAGGATGGGGCGATTCGGGGTGGATGGTCGAAAATCCGCAGGTCGGCGCATCGGCCGACGTACTGGCAGACTCCTACGACGGCGATCGCATGCGGATTCTGATCGCGAGCGTATTTTACGGCTTGGCTGTCCTCAATTCCATGTGGTTCGAGGGGCGTTCAGGACGCCCGGGCGGGTGCGGGACAAGACGGTTGGCGCGGGGCGGCGACCGCCTCCAGTGCCGCCCTCGGAGCGTTTCCTCTTGCTCGTCGCGGTGGTCGCAGCCCTCGCGTACTCCGTCGCCGGCTCGGGAAATCACATGCTCACATCGGTCCTGAACGACTCCGTGGGCAGGCTTCGTGTTGACTTTGTTCCCGCGCGCGATGCTTATCATGGCCGCGGCGTTTAAACATCGATTTCACAAAGAGTATTGAATATCACCCTTAAGGCGAGCGTAGCTTTCGGACTGCTGGCAGCGTGGCGAGAAGTATACTAGCCGAATCGGAGGAACCATGAGCACCGTAACTATCCCTTCTTCCATCCACCGTAAACCGGAACTCCTTGGGCAGACCGTTGTTGTGATCGGCGGTAGCGCTGGCATCGGATTCGAGACGGCACGTCGTGCACGTGCAGAAGGGGCCAAGGTGATCCTCACGGGCCGGAATGCGGAGCGCCTCCAGCACGCTGCCAGTGAGGTTGATGCCCTGAGTACCGCGGCCTTCGACGCCGCGGATCCTGTTGCTCTCGATCGGTTCTTCCGTGACCTCCCGACCATCGACCACGTGATGGTGACAGCCGGTCGACCTTACTACGGACGTCTCGCCGATATGGACTTCGCGAAGATTCGCGATCTTATCGGCGAGCACCTCTTGCAGGCACTTTACGTCGCGCGCAACGCGGCCAACAAAGTGCGACCGGGAGGAACACTGATCTTCATGGGCGGCACTGGTGGTCGACGCCCAGCGATCGGCATGAGCATCGTTAGCGCAGTCACCGCTGCGCTCCCCGCCCTCGCCGCTAACCTGGCCCTTGAAATCGCGCCCGTGCGCGTCAACCTCATCGCCGCGGGATTCGTGGACACGCCTTTGTCCGCGGAACTGTTGGGCGATCAGCTCGAAAAACGTCGCAACCAGCTTCGCACCACGCTTCCCATCGGACGCGTGGTCGGACCGACGGACGTGGCCGCGCTCGCCGTACACATCATGACCAACACCGCCCTCACGGGAGCAACCTATGACATCGACGGCGGACAGCAGTTCGTCGCCGCCTAAGAAGCCAGTATGTGCAGTATCGACCAGAGTAATCAAAACTAGACTCAGAATCCCGGGAGTCTCGGGAAGCGAAAGGGGGCACGCATGTCCACGATCCACCTGCACCAGACAACCACCTCGACGCCCGAGCAGTATGTCGCCGGGCTCACCGACTGCGGGCCTGGCCGCTCGAAGCTTTTTGGCAACAGCGCCGACGAGTACCTCAAGGTGCATGACCGTGGCCCCTGGCAGGCCGACGTCACGGAAGGCTCGGGCGGCATCTGGGAACGCCTGCACTACGACTGGTCCGATCCCAACCACGTCGTCCTCACGACGATCGACTCCAACACGTGGGGAGGCGCGTCCGGCCACACTTACACCTTCACACGTCGTCCCGATGGTTTGACCGACATCGACGTGGTTGTCGTGCGCGACGGCAAGAACCTCAAGGGACGGCTGCTCGGCTTCGTGCTCGGGACCATCGGCAAGCGCGTTTTGGAAAAGGCGTTTGCAAACTCGGTCAAGGCCATCGAAGCCCGGAACGGCGCAGCGAGAGAGGCACGCGCATCATGAACCGGGTAACCGTATCGGCGAATTTACTCTCCAGCAGTTCGTCGCCGCCTAGTACGAGTCTTCAAAAACTCTAACTTTCGATTTAGGCGAATACGTAGGGGGAAAGAATGGCAACTTTAAATGCAACTAACAATCAACCGGTCAGCGGCGCGAGTGCCGCGAAAGTGGACATGAAGTTCGAGGTGATCTTCATTCCAGTCGCGGATGTCGATCGCTCGAAAGCCTTTTACACAAGGCTTGGTTGGAGGCTCGATGCAGATTTCCCATTCGACAACGGATTCCGGGTCGTCCAATTCACGCCTCCCGGCTCGGGGTGCTCGGTCCAATTCGGCACGAAGATAACGACGGCCGCGCCGGGCTCTGCCCAAGGTCTCTACCTGATCGTTTCCCATGTTGAAGCTGCTCGCAAAGAACTCGTTGCCCGCGGTGTCGAGGTCAGTGAGGTGTTCCATACTTCGAATCCGGGTGCTCAATTCCGTCCCGAAAGCAACGGTCGCGTCAGTGGGCCGGACCCCGGTCACCGCAGCTACTTTTCCTTTGCTACGTTCAGCGACCCGGATGGCAACACCTGGCTGTTCCAGGAGATCACAACGCGCCGGCCGGACGCGGACTCAGCAATTTGGACGTCTCGACGCTGACAGAGCTTTTGCGTGAGACGGAGCAGCATCATGGCGAGTACGAACCAACCGCCCCGAAGCACCATTGGTCGGGGTGGTACGCCGCCTACATTGTCGCGCGACAGGACGGGAAGACGCCCGAAGAAGCCGCCAAACTCGGCAAGCTCCATATAGAAGGTGCTCAATGAGAGCCACTATGAACGAATAAGACGTAATCGTCATTGGCGACAGAGCCTCGAATATGACATAGGAGTGCCGGTAGATGTTGCCAGGATTGGACTGATGGCTTGTCCTTCTCCCGTGCCTGTTTCACTCATGAGTTGTCTGCCTTCCTCAATGACTCCGACCTGGATCCATTTCCGGGATCAGCCGAAGCACGCCGTCGTCGCTTATTCGCTTCTCGATCATTTCGATGAGTCGCTCCCTCACAATCGTGTCGAAGTACGAGAACGTCGGGAAGGTTGTGAAGGTGCGCTGTCGATTTGTCTTTACTCCGGTCCTCGATAGACTGCGGCACACAAACAGTGGTGATTGAGCCCAACCACGGACAGGTCGGGACGAGAGTTTGGGTTTCAGATTTCACCGGAGTCATCAGCCAACTGTTGGCATTGCGAGACTGGAATTGCCAGAGTCGCCGCTCGTTTAGACTGGAGCTCAGGTGGATACATGAACCCGACAGAATTTCGCGAAGTTGGACACCGAGTCGTGGATCTGCTGGCCGGATATTTGGAGCACATCGAAGAACGGCCCGTGTTCCCAAACGTCGAACCAGCCACACTGACCAAACTTTTTGCTGAACCACTGCCTGAGCATCCCAGTACCGCGGAGGAAGTTCTCGCAGAACTTGAAGAGAAGCTTCTTCCCTATTGCACCCACGTCGGGCATCCAGGCTACATGGGGCTGATCACTCCGTCGCCCAATCCCATCGGCGTCATTGCCGATTTCATCTGCTCTGCGCTCAATCAGAACATCGGCGCCTACTCGATTGGCCCATCCGGAGTGGCCATGGAGCGGCGCACAGTCCGCTGGCTCACCGATTTGGTCGGCTACGGAGAGAAGGCGGGCGGCAACCTCACCAGCGGCGGCATGATGGCGAACTTTATCGGACTAAAGCTGGCGCGGGATTCCGTTTCGGGTGACCGAATACAACACGAAGGAGTTCAGGAGCGCTGGGCCGTTTACGCCTCGGAAGAACGCCACGTCTCCGTCGATAAGGCAGTCGATGCCGTAGGTCTCGGACGGACGGCGTTGCGCGCGTTACCCACAGACGCTCAGTTCCGAGTGCGGCTGGATGCCCTGGAAACGGCAATTGCGGAGGATCGCAAACGTGGCATCCGCCCGATGTGCGTAGTCGGCATCTTTGGGACCACGAACACCGGCGCTATCGATCCAGTAGCCGGGTTAAGGAGAATCGCAGATCGAGAAGGGATGTGGTTTCACATCGACGCAGCGTATGGCGGCGGCATGCTACTCTCGCAGGCATTTCCCGTCCGGGATCACGGACTCGAGCAAGCGGACTCAATTACGATTGATCCACACAAGTGGTTCTACGCGCCGCTCGACGCCGGGGCTGTGCTGGTGAAAGATGAGCGGCGGCTGACTGCTTCTTTTGGGATCAAGCCTTCCTACCTAACCGACGAACTGGACCGCGAGAATGAACGATACCAATACTACGTTCACGGATTCGAACAATCGCGGCGTTTTCGCGGCCTGAAAGTCTGGATGAGCTTCAAGCGTTATGGAACCCGCCAGATCGGGGAATGGGTTGACGGCAATATTCGGCATGCGCGACATCTTTTCTCGCTGGTGGCAAACCGTCCGGACTTCGAGGCGGCCAGTGAGCCGCCCATGTCGGCGATCTGCATCCGGTACCGCGGCGCGGACTTGGAGCAACCACAAGCGAAGGAATTGCACGCGGAGGTGGCGCGACGAATTGAGCAGAGTGGGAAATTCTGGATCTCGACTACGGAACTAAAAGGAAAGAGCTGGTTTCGCATCAATCCGGTGAACTTTCGCACACGCATCGAGCATTTGGATCAACTCTTGGCTCTCATCGAAGGGGAATGCCGTTCCGTGATTCACGACAGAGGCCAAATACTGGGAGGCGCCCTGGCGCAATAAACGTGGCCAATGCAATCGGGAGGCCATTTTGAAGGATGCCAGCACAAAGTCGGTCCGCGAAAGCTATGGTCGGATAGCGGACGAATACACGCGGCGAATCTATGGTGAGCTTGAGCACAAACCGTTCGATCGGGAACTGCTCAACCGGTTCGCGGCGCAAGTCGGAGAGAAAGGGGACGTATGTGACGTGGGGTGCGGTCCCGGCCGTGTCGCCCGCTATCTGCACGAGGCCGGCGCAAGAGTTGTCGGCCTTGCACTCTCGCCTCGCAGGATAGAGAACGCCCGAAAATTGAATCCGATCTGACCTTCCGTGTAGACAATATGATGGATCTTGATCTAGAGGACGAGACCCTTGCGGGAATCGCTGCTTTTTACTCCATTGTGAATATTCCCCAAGAATCCCTGCCCTTGGTCTTTCGAGAAATGGCGAGAGTCTTGCAGCCGAACGGACAGTTGGCTAACGTATGCGATTTCGATCGCACCGATCTGGTCGTTCGCCGTGATGACGTCGAAGGTCCGATTTATCGCCGTTTTGAGAATCTACGAGCAAGAGACGTTGCCCGTCGCAGAGTTCTACCGCGGAAAAGGTCAACTGCGGGAGATTGATGGCAACCGTCCCGTAGAATTCGTTGCAAAAGCAACGCTGGCAGTTCTTCGAAGTCAGTACCCACAATAAATTCATAACGAAAAAACGAAAAAGAGTCGCCTGGGGACAAGGTCGTCCGCGCGAAAGAAAATTGCCTTTGCCATCCAATCCAAGATGCGTTGGACATCCTCGTCACATTTCATGGTATATAATATTCTATTGATAAAAGTGAAGACATATTATTATAATAAACCGCTATGATATATTTAGATATAATTACTTAACCGTACATTACATTACAAGAATATTGTATACTAATTATTTAATTGCGCGGAAATTGAGCCCTCCGCGACAAAAACAAATGCGCAAGGTCACAACACCAAAGAGTCACAACACCAAAGAGAAGAGAATGGCTGTAGTGCAGTTCTCAGATCAGCTTGAGCCTAATAATTGCAAACTGCGACCTAACCGCTGAGACGACACATTCATGAAGATTGGCGCCTTCACTTTGCTGTTTGGAGAAAAGCCCATCGCGGAGACCCTCGACTATCTCTGCTCGCTGGGGGTTGCGGCCGTCGAATTCGGGACCGGCGCATACGTGCGTGCCGCGACCTTTCCCGTTGAAGAACTGCTTTCGAGTGACGCGAAAGTGCGTTGGCTCAAAGACGCCATTGCTACCAGGAATTTGGAAATCAGTGCACTGAGTTGCCACGGCAACCCGCTCCATCCCAACCAACGAATTGCGAAGTCCCACCACGCGGATTTTGTGAACACATGCAAGCTTGCCCGGAGGCTGGGCGTGAAGCAGGTAAACACGTTGAGCGGCTGTCCGGGCAGTGATCCGGGGGCGGAGCTCCCGAGCTGGATCGTCTCTTCATTGTTCCCGGAGGACTTTTCAAAAGCTTGGGAATGGCAATGGAAGGAATGGGTAATCCCTTACTGGCGGGAGGCGGCCCAGATAGCCAATGACAACGGTGTTCGCGTTGGAATAGAGATGGCACCCAACTGTGTCGTCTTCAATGTCAGCACGTTGCTCCGACTGCGTCGCGCTGTAGGGGAAAATATCGGAGCGAACCTGGACCCGAGCCATTTGTTCTGGCAGGGCATGGATATCGGTGCAGTAATTCGAGCCTTGGGGGATGCCATTTTCCATTTCCATGCCAAAGACTCGGCGGTGAACCCTTACGTCGCCGCTGTGGATGGGGTCCTCGATCCCAAGCCCTTGACCGACGAATTCAATCGGTCATGGATATTTCGAACCGTGGGTTACGGCCACGATGAACTGGCCTGGAACAACATCATCAGTGCCCTGCGGACAGTCGGATATGATTCAGTGCTGAGTATCGAGCACGAAGACAGCTTGATGGAGGGCGACGAAGGTCTACGAAAGGCAATCAGTTTTTTACAACGTAGTTTGATTCAAGCCCCACCCGGGCGGGCGTACTGGGCCGAGGAATCTCGGAGGAACCTTGCAGAAGAATGAACTCAAGAGGCGATTAAAGGCTGGCGAAGCAGTGATCGGAAGCTGGTTGTCGGTTGCGCATCCGACGATCGCGGAAATTATGGGGCAGGCGGGATTCGATTTCCTCATTATTGATATGGAGCACGGCATTTTGGACATCGAGGGGGTCCATTCGCTCGTGCTGACTCTAGCCGGGACCGCAGCATCTTCGCTGGTGCGCGTGCCGTGGAATGACCCAGTGATCGTAAAGCGGGTCCTCGAAACTGGGACTATGGGAATTCTAGTCCCGCAGGTAAATTCCGCGCAGGAAGTAGAACAGGCAGTGCGAGCAGTACGCTACCCGCCCCAAGGAATTCGAGGCATTGGCTGTCAAAGAGCGGCGGGATTCGGAGCCTGGTTTGACGAATACCTAAGTTCTGCAAACGAAGAACTGGTGACCGCCGTTCAGATAGAGACGGCAAGCGCTCTCGAGAATATTGACAAGATCTTATCCGTCGAAGGTCTGGATCTCATATTCATCGGAGCGAACGATCTGTCCGCCAGTATGGGCCTGTTCAATCAGCCCCAACATCCACAGGTGCAGGAAGCAATCCGTCATATTTTGGCTTCGGCGCAAAAGGCAAACGTCCCGGCTGGACTTATGGCCAGCGACCCCGATGATGCAAACGCCCGCATGGCCGAGGGTTTTCAGTTTGTAGGCTTGGGCCATGACGTCGGACTTCTCAGCTCAACCTGCCGGGATCTGTGCCGCCGAGTGACCCGCGACGTATTTCCGGCCCGATAAAGTCGGTAGCACGAACCGCTCACGGAGACGAAGATGGCTGTTGATCTGCTATTGCGCGAAGGTCGGATAAACGGGATGAAGTTGCGCAACCGCATCATCACGGGCCCGATGGAAAAGAGTTTAGGGAATCGTGACGGTAGCTTGACGACAAGATACATCGACTATCTCCGGGAGCGGGCGATTGGCGGGGCTAGTCTCATTCAGGTCGAATCCACTTATGTTGATATTCGCGGGATGGGTCACTTGTTTCAGATCGGCTGTCATGGCGATCACGTGATACCGGCGTTAACCCGGGCGGCGCGCGCAGTTCACGCGGAAGGAGCAAAGATCGGGTTGGAGTTATACATGGGGGGCCGCCAAACACCATCGTACATGTCTCAGCGACAGCCAATCGCGCCTTCTGTCGTACTCTGCAATGTACTGAACCCAGTCCCCACTCCGCGCGAGATGACCGGGGAAGACATCGTGGAGGTAATTGCAAGCTTTGCGTCAGCGGCTCGACGTGTGGTCGACGCCGGCTTTGACATGGTCCACTTGCATGGTGCCCACGGTTATCTGCTGTCTGCTTTTCTTTCCCCTTATAGCAACAAGCGGACCGACAAGTACGGCGGCAGTTTGGTCAATCGAGCGCGGTTCCCACTCGAAGTTCTTGCGGCCGTTCGCGGAGTTGTTGGCCGAAGCTTCCCCGTCGGCTATCGTCTGACTGCCGATGAGTATATTGCCGGGGGATTGACTGTCCGCGATACGATCGAGTTCTCCAAAATGCTGGCGGAGGCGGGGATCGATTTAATTGATGTCTCAGGAGGAATCTACGAGAGCGGCTCCATGATTATTCAGGGGCCCGAAGCACCGAAGGGCGGGTTCGTGAAGAACGCGGCATCGATCAAGAATGAGGTCGGCAATCTAGTCTGTGTCAGCGTGGCGCAACGCCTCAACGATCCTGATTTCGCGAACGACGTCATGGGACGAGAAGGCCTGGACTTTATTTCCCTGACCCGCGCATTCCACGCCGATCCTCACTACATCCGAAAGATTGAGCAGAATCGCATCGCCGATATTATCCCCTGTATTGCCTGCCATCACTGCACCAACCTGCTTGAGGCGAATCAGGCTGTAGGATGCGCTGCCAATCCGCATACCGCGTTTGAGCGTCGACATCGAAAAGACAAGATTTCAGCAGCTGCGCACGTCGTGGTAGTTGGGGGAGGCCCGGCAGGCATGCATACAGCGCGGATCCTTTCTGAACAGGGCGTTCGCGTCTCCCTTTTCGAGACAACCAATACATTAGGCGGGCAGATGCTGTACTCATCGCGCGTTGCCGGCGACTACGGATACCTTGTCACCTATCTAACTGGGCAGATGAAGAAGCTCAACGTCGAAGTTCACCTGAACACCCCGGCGGATTTAGGCACGATCCGGGACTTGAGTCCCGATGCAGTTATCGTTGCCACGGGTGCTCGAGGATCCTTGCCGTTCTGGCCAATAAAAGGCAATCCGCGCCTATTCAACTTATTCTCGGCATTCGACCGCCCGGAGGAGGAGTGGCGGGGCCGTGTCGTGATTGCTGGCAGCGACTCGGAAAGCTGCTTCCTTGCACGCTACATCGCAAACCGCGGTGCGCACGTCTACATTGTCGATCCCAAAATAGTCTTTTCCGAGAATAAGCTGTCTCCCGGTCGAGACCTCTTAATGATGGCAGTGGAAGCTCTCCCGTCGATTGAGCTACGCAAGGAGACCACCGTGGAAGAAATTGGGGATGGCTACGTCCTCCTTCAGAAACACGGGAACTTTGAAAAGCTCGACGAGATCAGCGCGATCGTGGTGGGAGGGCGAATTGCGAACAATGATTTATATGAACAACTAATCGAGGAGCTTGCGCCCCTGCAGATTTACAACATCGGCGATTGCGTCGAACCACGAGATGTTTACTGTGCATCCCATGAAGCCGCGGACATTGCAGAACGTATTCGCTACCAGGCAGATGCGCGCCTGGCGAAGCACTCGCCTGGCGCATGGTGAACCGTGTGGCCAACGTGCGACAAATACTTGGTTCGCGTCACTGCCATATCGGCGGCCCGCATCGGAGAGACTTATGAAATGGATTCAACAGAGGATTCGCAGTGGCAAATTATTGACCGGCACGTTCTTGAATCTGGGTTCCAGTCTGACGGCCGAGATGGCCGGCTTGGCTGGCTTCGACTGGGTAGTCGTCGATCTTGAACACGGCTCTGGCGATCATCACAATCTGCTCGTGCAGCTTCAGGCTCTTTCAGGCACTTCTGCGGTTCCACTCGTTCGGGTCGCAGGGAATGATCCGGTCCTTTGCAAGCGAGCGCTTGACCTCGGGCCCGCCGGAATCATGGTGCCATGGATTAACTCAAAGGAGGAGGCTTTAAAAGCGGCGGCCGCCGTCCGCTATCCGCCGATCGGTCTGCGCGGGGTCGCAGCTATGAACCGCGCTTGCGGCTTTGGTTTGAGTTTCGATGACTACTTTCAGAGTGCGAATGCCGAAGTGACCATGATCGCGCAGATCGAAACCGGGCAGGCGGTAGACAATGTGAAGGAGATTGCATCGGTGGACGGAGTGGACGTGCTGTTCATTGGACCTTTGGATTTGAGCGTCAGCCTCGGAATCGTGAAGCAGTTCGACCACCCAGATATGCGCAGCGCACGCGCCAAGGTAGTAGCGGCATGCCGCGAGCATGGTAAGGCGGCGGGAATTCTTCTGAGCAACGCGAGCCAAATTGAAGAGACGATTGCGGAGGGCTTCACGTTTGTCGGCTTGGGATCCGACGGTGCGGCAGCGGCTCTCGGTCTGGCGAAAATAGCCAGCACCCTCAACGAGAGCAAATCCAACCATAAAGCAAAGATGTAACGTCCGCTGAAAGCCCAGGGGAACGAGGGTCCGCGAAAGACGGACTCATTCGTTTGCTTCGGAACGAGACTCGGCGAGGTGCTCTTCCACGTATCCACTCGAGAATCTGTCCGGATTTTCCCAGCCGAATTGAAGGTGTTTTAGCATCACCTCTCTGGCAGAGTTGTTCGATTTGTTTTGAACAAACTCAAGCAAGGGGATGTGGCTATTATGGCCCCATTGCGTCAACTCAACATTGAGCTTGCGAATAACTCTATGGGCAAACAGTGGCCGAGTGAGACTTGTCAAGGTCTTGAGGATGTACTCATTTCCCGTGAAACTCCATATTGTTTGATGGATATGTGAATCCAGTTCCGCACCCTCGCTTGCGTTCATCGCGCTAATGTTGTCCTCCCACTTATAAACGAGGCTGGCAAGTTCTGCCTCCTGGCTCCGAACGATCTTGGCGCGGCAAAGCGTAAGCGCTTCCACCTCGAGGAGAAGGCGGACGCTGTTGATCTTCTGCACCTCCTCGTCCGTGAGACTCACAACGAAGCGTCCTTTCCGCGGCACGTTCACCAGCAATCCTTGTTCCTCAAGGCGTTGCAGTGCTTCACGCAGCGGTATACGGCTCATCCGAAGTTCGCGCGCGAGCCGTGTTTCGTTCAATCGTGTGCCGGGGCGCAGCTTCCCTGTCAGGATTGCATCGCGAACGACCTGAACCACGCGCTCATTTAAGGTAGTCGTCTCAATGGGCTCAAAACTGACGTCGCTGTCGGCGTCTAACGGAGTGACGGCAATCTGTTCCTCGGACATATTGGTAGACAGTATACCCTGCTCATAGCAGGGTCTCCAACGAATTTGAGCGGGTTATTTCTCGTCCGTCAATTTGGAAAGAGCCTTTGGGACCGTGCAAACGCGCTTAACGAGCCCTGACACTCTTTGCATCCCGTTCTTTCCGCTCGGGAAACATCTGCCGGGGTTGTGACCGCCGAGATCTCTAGTGATCGCCCACGTCCGTTCGAGATCTGCCATCTCGCGGCTGGTGCTCGGATGCCCATGGATCGGACAAGTCGATAAAAAGCCGCTTTGTCGCTGCCAAGTCCGGCGACGGGAGCTTAAGTTGGTGAATCAAGCGCTGCTGATCCGCAGTGAACCATCCGCTGCCGTTCTGAAATTGAATCAACATTTGCTTGGACCGGTACTGAGCCGAATCTAGATCGACGTCGCGATAGTTGGCCTGCCTCCGGCTGTAATCGAAATTCAGATTCGCCTCGTCATCGCGCATCGCATAGCGCAAATTCTGGACGTATTGCAGAGTATTAGAAAAATAATCGGCAGCTGCAAACTTCGGCATCGGCGGCTCGGAGCGGCCAAAGTTGCGGTCGACAACCATTTGGAGGATCCCGGGGATGGAGATTTGATAATAGTGATCACCCGTTACCTGGGCGTTTATCTGAACGGTGCGTACCCGGGGGAATTCAGCGGTTTGACGGGGGAGGAAACTGGCCATCAATTTCAAAAAGGCTGCCTGCTGTTCGGGGCCTGTTTCGCGGTCGAAGTAAAGAGCAGCGAAGTGTTCACGACTCATCGCGCAAGCGCCGCCGGTGTTCACGACGCGCATGTTGTCAAGATTTACCGGTCCATAGTGTCCCTGACGAACGTGGAGATAGAGAGTCGCCTCACAATGTCCGAAACTGGCCTTACCATTAGTTCGGCACGGGCAGGGCACTCTGCAAGGGCAGCAGACAACGCCGTCCCCTTTGAGATGCCAGTCCGATCCGTCGGAAGTAGCGGAGCGGTGTTCGGCGATGGAGGATGGCTCCTGACCCCGGGCAATGAGCACAGCCGAAACGAGCCAAGGCAGACAAGCCAAGAACAGCGCCCTTTTCATGATGAATCCGGCCTCCCGGCCAGCAATCCCGTGAATCACCTCTTGGGGTGCCCGGAACTGATTCTAGATCGTAGTCGATCTGCCGTCTGGCTACGCAACCTTTCGGCTAAGCGACTACGCACTTTATATGGTGACGCCAGTTATTCACATAGCCGTCCAGGCGTTTCGGATCGCGCTCCGCTGGCTGCGTGTGGCCTCGTTCGTCCGTCGCCCTGCATACCAACTCCAC
>Ga0193726_1002428_pt1 | contig 12653 bp, 11 predicted proteins | sample H2c1metaG_FD_144928 | JGI IMG/M metagenome (GOLD analysis project Ga0193726, IMG submission 144928) | Soil microbial communities from a riparian zone of the East river system, Colorado, United States - H2c1 | ecosystem: Environmental > Terrestrial > Soil > Riparian zone | place: USA: East River... | reverse complement strand
TTACATCTGGTGCGATGCGATCGAAAGTCGGCGCGTTCCTCACCATATCCCAGGTGATGTTAGTGAGCTGAGTGACAAAAGGCGGAATCGAGCGCTGCGGATTGACAAGGGTCTCGTACACTTCGACGATCTCTCCGCCCTTTACGACCACGGCGGCGAATTCCGTGATGCGATCGCCCAGCAATGACCGCCCGCCGGTCGTCTCAGTGTCGACAACGACGTACGATAGTCCGCTCAGCGGCTCGTGCGCGGAGCGTCCGAACGGACGCGCGCGCTCGCGCGTGACCGCGTAAGGCTGCACGGTGAGATCCGCAAGCATCCATCGCCCGTCCGCGTTCCGCACGAACTGCGGGCGCCCCGCGAACATCGCGTGCGCCATGTGCTCGGCGACAATTCGCGGAGCGCCGGGAAGATTGCAGATGTGGCCGATCAGGTCCACCACGTCGGCAGGCCCCTTCGAGAGGTAGTCGAGCGCGCGCGTCGTGAGCAGAGTGTCTTCGGGCTCGGAGTAAACTCCGCGCGTCAATTCCACGGATCGTCTCGCGTGATCGGACACGTCATGCAGTGCGGTCCACCGCCTCCGCGGACCAGCTCGCCACCCTCGAACGTAATGACCGCGCGTTGACCGGCAGGAATCACGGCATCGCTCGACAGGAAGTCGGATGCGCCAATCAATTTGAACCCAGCTTTTTCCAGCTCTCGCAACGTCGTCTCGTTCCGCGCGTAAGAAGTCACTACTCCGGGCCGCAGCGTCGTATTGTTGCAACCGGACGCCCACTGCTCCCGATCCTGGACGATCCTCTTCGATCCACCGCACAAAATCGGCTCCATCGGGAGGCCGCAGTGCTTCAGGGCGGCGAAGAGATCCGGCTGTTGCTTCATGTGGCTGTCACCCTTCTGCCACTGAAGTATCGGCAGGCGGTACGGCCCGATGAAATGGGGCGGATAGATCACGCACAGCTCGCGATCCACGTGCGTGAAGATCATGTCGAGGTGAATAGCTGTCGCTTCCTGCGGCATCACCACGACAATGAGATTGGTCACCTCGGTCTGCTCGAACAGGATCGTGGCAAGGCTGTCGATTCCAGCCGGGCTCGATCGCTCGCTGAAGCCGATGAGCAGCACGTCTTCGCGGAGCGGATGCACATCGCCGCCCTCGAGAGTGTGGTTGAGACGCCGCTCCACTGATCCGTCGTAGACGATTCCCTTGTTGGTGAGCTTGGGATGCGACGTGAAGAGCGCCTTCATGATCAGCTCTTCCGTCCACCGCGCGTGAAAGCGCATCGAGCCGATCATCATGTTCTGATTGATCGCCATCGCCGAATCACGAGTGAAGAAGAGATTCGGCAGCGGTGGAAGCGAGTAGCTCGATTCGTTGAGCGTGCGCGACAGGGGTCCTGGTTCTTCCTCTTTCCCCTCGATGAGGAGGTTCACGACGGCTGCGGGTGGCAGCCCGCGAAGATCCGACGCCAGAGGCTCGAGCGGAACCACGTCGAGCGTCTCGCGAATGATGAGCTCCCGCACGGCCGGATCCTCGAGCACGTCGACGAGGAGATCGCGGACGTGAAGCACTTCGCAGAAGCGCTCGAGCACCTGGACGAAGCGTCGATGCTCGCGCTTGGCGAGGTCCGCGTCGACGATGTCGTCGTACAGGAAATCGGCCCGGGTGCTTGGGGTTACCGCGAGGAGCTCGTTGCCGGGACTATGGACCAGAACGGTGCGAAGAGCGCCGATTTCGGAGGTGACGTGGACTGGCATCCTTGGAAGATAACCTTCGATGGAACTGCAGACTGCAATCGAACGTGATCCGACAACTACCCACCGCCTGGACCATAGCGCCACTCAGATATGTCGCAGGGAAGTTCCTAAACCCTGGTATCTGCGCTTCTCAGATCTCGGATCACGTTCAATTCCCCAGTTCCCAGTTCACAGCTCTCGGTCACGTTCAGTTTGCAATTCGCAGGTAACGGATAAGTTTGAAATTCCCGGATCTCGGCCCACGTTCAGTTGCTTTCTTGCCCCTCCCCGTCCCCTCCCATTAGTTTGTGAACTAATTCACAAGCGCCAAAATTGAAGCGGATCGCTGAATCAACAGTCAGACGCCTTTCCCTTTATCTGAGTTTCCTCGAGGGGATCGAGCGACAGGGTGTCAAAACCATCTCGAGCGACGAGCTCGCGCGCCTCGGTGGGACGACGTCCGCTCAGGTGCGAAAGGATCTCTCACTCTTCGGATCCTTCGGCAAACGCGGGCTCGGCTACGCGGTGCCGGAGCTGTCCGAGAAGCTGCGCGAGATCCTTGGCCTCGGCAAAGAGTGGCGCGTCTGCATCATCGGCGCCGGCAAGATCGGCGCGGCCCTGGCACGTTATCGCGGATTCGCGGAGCGCGGTTTCATCGTTAACGGCGTGTACGACAGTGACCCGGCGAAGATCGGGAAGCGCTGGGAAAGCCTGACCGTGCGCTCGATCGCCGACCTGGAGAAGGACGCAGCGAAGCAAGAGTTCGACATTGCCGTCGTGGCCACGCCGGCGGAGGATACGCCGGCGGTGGTCAAGCAGGTCGTTCGCTCAGGCATCAAGGCGATTCTCAACTTTGCGCCAGTCCAGCTTTCGGTGCCATCCGATGTCACAGTGCGCAATGTGAACATGGCGATGGAGCTCGAGGGGCTTTCGTTTGCGCTGAGCAACCGGAACGAATAATTCTCGCGGACGCAAGAACCGGCCGCCTCGATGGTTTGAGACAGCCGGTCCGCCAAACCCGGCGTTCGTAATGCCCGATGAATTCCCTGGGCTAGTTCTTCCCGCTCAAGCGAAGGTGATCGAGATCGAGCGTCATCGTCGCTGGAACCCTATCAGTGAGGCCGCCCCAAACGGGTCGGAACGCGAATTCGTTCCATGACGTTGTTCCGCTTGTGTACCTGAGTCCGGACCTGCTGCCAACGTGAACGCCATCCAGCCACCAGTCCACCACGCCGTTCGCGCTACCCGAGGTGTTGCCGGTCAAGAGGATTTCTACATGGTACCATTGGCCGCGCGGAATCCTCGCCGAGGAAACAAGGTTCGGTGAAAATGTGGCGTCGCTTTGCGTGCCTTGCAGCACCACTTGCGGCGTCAGGCTACCAGTCCCTACGCCATGGGCTTCGAAGAAGAAGATGGGTTTGCCGTCAGCCCATTCGTAGAATTGCTTGTTGACACCGGTGAGATGTCCCCAAAAGTTCGATGACAGCTTAGCCCAATAGGAGATGTAGAGAACGCGATTGCCAGCGTGGTAGTTCTCGGCATATCCTGGCCCGGAGCCACCAATAAAACCCGTTGGATAAGTCGCGCGAATGACACCCGATGGTGATTTCGGAGCGCTCGCGTCCTGAGCTATCGACAACCCGCTCATGCCCCATGACCCACCTTCAGAGAGCGAGCTGAACGGACGATCGACGAGAAGCGACATCCCCGAAGGCTCATTTCCCGAGCCAGGCGGCGCCGGGATCGTTACCGTGACCGACGCCGTGCCACTCTTGCCTTCGCTGGCGGCGGTGATCGTCGCAGTTCCTGCGGCGGCCGCCGTGACCAGACCAGAACTCGAATTGACTGAAGCAATCCCTGCGTTCGTACTCGACCATGCGACGACGCGACCCGTGAGCACATTGTTGCTCGCATCGCGTGTGGTTGCCGTGAGTTGAGCCGTAGCCCCGACGACCAAGCTCGAGGATGAGGGTGCAACAGATACCGTTGCTACCGGAGCGGGAGCAGGTGCACTGACGGTAATCGTCGCGCCACTACTCTTGCTCTCGCTCGTTGCCGTTACCTGAATAGTGCCCGCGCTCACTGCCCTGACAAGACCGCTGGAGCTGACTGTGGCAATGCCCGCGTTAGCGCTCGACCAGGTGACGACGCGTCCGGTGAGAATGTTGTTGCCGGCATCACGCGTAGTCGCCGACAATTGAGCCGTAGCGCCGATAAGAAGGCTCGACGACGTCGGTGAAACCGATACCGATGCTACTGGCACCAGAGCCGGCGCAGTAACAGCAATCGTGGCGATTGCGGTCTTGCCTTCACTCGTGACCGTTATCTGTGTTCCGCCAACGCTGACCGCGCTGACGAGACCGAGTGAGTTCACCGAAGCAATCGTTCCGTCCGCACTCGAGGAAGTGACGACGCGCCCCGTGAGTACGCTGTCGTTGGCATCACGTGCCGTCACCAGGAGTTGAACCGTCGCCCCAATAAGGAGATTCGACGACGCCGGTGACACCGAAACCGATGCTACTGGATCAGGGGGCGGTGGTTCCGAGGCTGTTGTTGCGCCTGAGACGACATTCGAAAGGCTTCCGAATACCGCGTTAAGGTTCAGCGTTCCCCGGAACGCAACCAGCTGGAAGTTGTAATTCGTTGCTGGCGTGAGTCCGAGAACCGTGCAACTGAGCTGGCTTCCAATTGTCGTGCCGGCGATTGGTGTCGTACAGGTCCCGCTCGTTGCATACGTCGCCGAGCCCCATGAAATGGGGGCCACTGCGTAGCGCACATCGTATTTCGCGGGCTGACCTGTACCGTCATTGACCTGCGCGAATGAAAGCGTGACGCTGGTACTGCCAATCAAAGATGCCTGGAGGTCTGTAACCGTACTTGGCTTTACCGCCACCGCGGCGACACGAGCTTCCCCTACCGCGGAGTCGTTAAGCGCAATGCCAGTGATTTCGGAGGATTTGTCTGAACAGGACAGTATGCTGCAAAAGGCGAAGGCGGTTGCCGCCATGCCTATTAGTTTGCGGTTCATGATGTTTCCCATGAATCGCGCGACATGCTTCAGTGGGGCCCCGAATCAATTCTCTGCCTACGCCAAAGGCGGGCTTGGGATTGATCGGAATTGTGTCGAGACCGGCAACGCGGTACGGGCTACGCGCAAGTATATACGATAGGCGAAAGTAGTATTTCGTCATTGGAAGTGTGCGTTGGTGTTACTGAGACAGCCGCGCGAAGGTAACGCGCGCACCAGGACGTAAGGCGGATAGTGTGCCAGGTTTGGCCCCGATGCAGTAGCACTAGCGCTTACCGGCTGAGCCTGATGACCGAATTTGACGAGCACTTTTGCGAATGAAAAAAAACCGGCCGCCTCGATGGTTTGAGACGGCCGGCCTTTTTTTAGTTTGATACTTCCACAGCTGATTCTCTCGCTAGTTCTTCCCACTTACGTAAAGCTGATCGAGATCCAGCGTCATCGTCGCTGGAACGACATCGGTGAGGCCACCCCAAACGGGTCGGAACGCGAACTCGTTCCATGACGTTGTTCCGCTTGTGTACCTGAGTCCCGACTTGCTGCCAACGTGAACGCCATCGACCCACCAGTCCACCACGCCGTTCGCGTTACCCGAGGTGTTGCCGGTGAGCAGGATTTCTACACGATACCACTGGCCGCGCGGAATCCTCGCCGAGGGAACAAGATTCGGTGAAAAAGTGGCGTCGCTTAGCGTGCCTTGCAGCACCACTTCCGGCGTCAGACTCCCAGTCCCTACGCCATGGGCGTCGAGGAAGAACATGGGCTTTCCATCAGCCCATTCGTAGAATTGCTTGTTGACGCCGGTGAGATGTCCCCACCAGTTCGACGAGAGTTTGGCCCAATAGGAGATGTAGAGAACGCGGCTACCATTGTGCGGTTTCTCCGCGTAGCCTGGCCCGGAGCCACCAATAAAACCCGTTCGATAGGTCGCGCGAATGACACCCGATGGTGATTTCGGAGCACTTGCGTCCTGAGCTATCGACAACCCATCCGTGAGCCAAGACGATTCTTCAGAAAGCGAGTTGAACGGACGATCGACGAGAAGCGACATCCCCGAAGGCTCATTCCCCGAGCCTTGCGGCGGTGGCGGCGGTGGCGGCGGCGGAGTGCTGGTCGCGGCGGCAATCTCGAGCGCCGCGCCGGCGCTCTTACCCGCAGCGGACGCCGTAATCGTAGCCGAGCCCGAGTTGACGGCGAACACGAGCCCATTGTTGTCAACGGTCGCGTTCGCAGTGTTCGAGCTCGACCAGGTGACGCTCCCGGGGAGAACGTTGTTGTTCGCGTCGAGGAGCGTGGCTGTAGCCTGAGTCGTTTGGCCAACGGTGATCGAGCTCGCGGGCAAAGTTACCCTGACTGCGGCAACGCTCGGCTGACCGTCAGTGGGATCGCCCTGTCCCGGGCCTGTAAGGTCAGAGGCTGCCTTGTCTGAACAAGCCAGGAGGACGCAAAGGCCGAATGCTATGGGTGACATAGTCGATAGTCTGCGGTTCATTATCGCACCTCTTGAATCGCGCGACAGGCTTCAGCAGGCCCCGAAAAAAGCAATGTGTCCTTGCTCACTGGGTAGCGGGTAAGGGAACAATGTCGAGACCATCAACGCGAACAAACGACGCGCATGCATATACGTCAGACGAGTCAAGCTGGTAACTCGCCATTCGAGATTGCGTTGGACTGCACTGAGATTGTCACGCGAAGGGTCTCGCGCGTATGTAAACATATGGCGAAAACTGTGCCTTCAAACAGCCCCAGTATAGTAGGGCTAACTCCTTACAGCTGAGCCTGTTGCGAGACATCCTGGCAGAAAAACGAGGACACTCTGGCAGTTTGTCCACCCAGCAAGAGTGTAGCTACGCAGGGACCGTTCCGCTATGACAATATCCCGAATAATAATGCGAACTCTTCGGGACTGAGCACCTCCGGACGCGCGGCTGGATCGATCCCGGCACGCGCGAGCACGGCTGAGGCCGCATCGGCCGACAATGCGCGCGCGGTCCGCAAAACGCGCTGCATCTGCTTTCGCCTCAGTCCAAACGCCGCCTGGACGAACGCGCGGAAAGCCGGCAAGGATTCCACGGCGACGAGCGGCTGCGCGCGAGGAGTGAGTCGTACAACCGCCGATTCAACTTTGGGCGGAGGACGAAACGCACTCGCGGGAACGGTGAACACCTGCTCGACGCCGGCGACCACCGCGACGTTGACCGACAGCGCACCATAGCTTTCCGTGTCCTCGCGCGCCGCCATCCTCTCGGCCACCTCGCGCTGCACAAGAAAAACCGAGCGCCTGGGAATCGGAGCCTCCAACGCCCTGAAGACAATCGGGGTCGTGATGTTGTATGGGACGTTGCCAATGAGGAGAAAGTCTTCTCCCGCGACTCCGCGCAGATCGGCTTCGAGAAAGTCTCCCTCCACGATCTCGATGTTCGCCCGGCCCTGGTACTTCTCGCGCAGCTGCACGGAGAGCGCGCGATCGATCTCCACCGCGATGAGTCGGCCGCTCCGAACGGCAAGCAAGTCCGTGAGGGATCCGCGGCCCGGCCCAATCTCGACGACTGTATCAGCGGACGTCGGTGCAAGCGCATCGACGATCGCCGTAAGAATCTTCTCGTCAGTGAGAAAATGCTGCCCGAACTTTTTTAGCGCCGGCGGATGTCGGCCACGCCCGCCGGGCCCGCGCGGCACGGTCAGCTCCTGACTACTACGAGCGTCAGGTCGTCTCGCAGTGGCACTGCGCGGGTGTGGACTTCGATCATCTTGAAGACCCTATCCACGATCACCTTCGTATCGTTCTCCCGGTTTTCCTTTATGAGCTCGATCACACGCTCCTCGCCCAATCGTTCGTCGCGTGCGTTGCGGGCATCGCTGACGCCGTCCGTAAAGAGAACGAGCAGATCCTTCCTGGCTACCCAGCTGAGCGAGGCTGTGCTCGGCACCTCGTCGAGCATCCCCAGGGGAGGATTCACGGCCGACAGGCGAGTGGCAGTTCCTTCCTGGCTGATGACAAAGGCATGCGGATGGCCCGTGTTGGCGTAGCTGAGCTTTCCCTTCTCGGGATCGACGACACCGTAGAACATCGAGATGAACATCTCCGTGGTCTCCAGCTCTTCCCGCAACGACCGCAGCAGCGCGCCCAGCATTTCACCGGGGTTAATGAAATTCTGCGCGTGAATGGCGGATGCGCTCATGGAAAGCGCCATGATCAGCGCTGCGCGATATCCGTGGCCCGAGACGTCGCCGATCATCACTCCAGTCGAGCCCTCGCGGAGCTTGAACAGCTGGTAAAAGTCACCTCCGACGCTCTCGGCAGGAACGACACGAGCGGTCACCTCCGCTTCCGGCGAGACGACATCTGTAGATGGAAGCAGCTTCATCTGGAGGTCGTGCGCGAGACTCATCTCCTGGAGCAGCCGCTGCCGGTCGAGCGACGCGCTCACGAGTCGTGCGTTCTGAATCGCGGTTCCGATCTGGGTGGCGATCGCGGTCACTAGCTTCTGATCGCCTGCTGTGAACGGCTGGCGCGACCGGCGGTCGGCCAGGTTCACGACGCCGAGCGGCTGGCCGCCAGTGGGTGTCGTCCACATGATCGGAACGGAGAGCATCTCGCCACGGCCGTAAGGGGACTCAGTGCCGAACGTGACACCCTTCCCCACGACGATGAGTGGATGCTGCGTGCGGAACACGCGCGCCGATACGCTCACCGGGTCGTCCGCGCTGATCGGGGGAATCTCCTCCTTCGGAACTCCGAGCGCGGCGACGGCCTGGAGCGTATTCGTCCGCGCGTCGTGGACGAGGATCGACGCGACGCGCGCGCCAACCGTCTCCGAAATCTCCGTAAGGATCGTCGCCGCCGCATCCTCGAGCGTGACGGTCCGTCCAAGAATCTCCCCGATCGTGTAGAGGAGATTGATTTCCTCGTACCGTTCAGCCAGCTCGGTCGCCGCGTGCTCGACTTCGAGCGCCGCCTGGGTGAACTGCGTCACGACCGGCATCAGCAGCTTGATATGGCGATCCTCGGGCGAGAACGACGGATCGCACGGTCCGACGGTGAGCCAGATTTTTTTTACGGATGGAACGCGGGTGACTATCTGCGTTCCGAAATTCGTCGGGATGGACTGGCCCGGTTCATCCGGCAGCACGTCCGGCATTTGAACCTTTGGACTCGATCGCGCGATGACGGTCGGGGTCGAGCGCCCGTCGGCGGTGCCCCAAACGGCGGCCTCGCAGTGCGTCCCTTCGCGAAACGCAATGAGGACCGCTTCGAGCTCCTTCACTCGCGGTGCAACGTCAGCCGGACGACGTTGCCCTTGTTCCGAAAGCTCTCCACGCGGTCCATCAGCTGTCGCATCAGAAACAGCCCGCGACCTTCCTCTTTGGTGAGGTTTTCCTCGGTGGTGCAGTCGCGCGTGCACTCGTCGAGGTTGAATCCCGGCCCCTCATCTACGACCTCAAAAACCAGGTCGGTGTCGCTGACGATGGCCCTGACGCGAACGTGCTTTCCACCACTCGATTCGTTGCCGCGAAGTATGGCGTTGGAAAGCGCTTCGGACAGTGCGACCGGAATGTTGAGGGAGCATTTGGCGGGCGAAATCTTCAGCTCGCGACAGCGCTGCCGCGCGAGCTCCACTACACCTTCTATGTATTCGACATCGCTCGGAATCTCCAGATCGAACGCGACGCGGGATTCCGCCATCAAAAGCTCTCTAGCGCGCGCTCCCGAGTGTCGGAGATCTGGAACAGGGTGTCGAGCTTCGTGAGCTCGAAGAGCGTCTGGAGGTCATCGTTGAGATTGGCCAGACGCAGCTCGCCGCCCTGCTCCCGAATCTTCTTCGACAACGAGACGAGCACGCCAAGGCCTGAGCTGTCGATATAGCCGGTCTGGCTGAAGTCGATCAGGAATTTCTTTTCGCCCTTTTCGAGCTCATCGAGAACCTTCTGCTTCAGCTCCTGACGGTTGCCCACTATCAGCTGGCCTTCGACATCTACCACAACGACCTCTCCCTGTTTCTTGATCGAGAAACTCATTCAGTTGATCTCCAGTGTGGTTCTGCTTCTCAGGGCGCGCGTTGCGCGGCGCGCCCGGCCGATTGCAGCGCTGCAATTGCGGCCACGTTAATAATGTCCTCCCGCCCGGCGCCGCGCGAGAGATCGGAGACAGGATACGCGAAACCCTGAAGTATCGGCCCCACCGCCTGACATCCACCAACTCGCTGCACCAACTTGTAAGCGATGTTCCCCGCATCCAGCGACGGAAACACCAGCACGTTGGCCCTTCCGGCAACCGGACTTGAGGGTGATTTCCGGGCAGCGACCGTGGGGACCAGCGCGGCATCACCTTGCAATTCTCCGTCCACCGCGAGATCGGGTGCGCGTTCCCTGATAAGGCTGAGCGCGTCCCGCACGAGGTCGACGCTCGCGCCCTTCCCGCTTCCAAGGGTGCTGAAGGAGAGGAGTGCAACCCGCGGCTCATCGCCGACGATGTGCCGCCGATCTTCGGCCGCGGCTATCGCGATATCTGCGAGATTCTCAGCCGTGGGATACGGAATGACCGCGCAATCGGTGAAGGTCAGCACTTCGTTCACATCGGCGCCCGGTGGAGAGATCATATAGAACGCGCTCGACGCGACTCGCACGTTCGGAGCCAGGCCGATATTCCTGAGCGCGCTCCGCAGCACATCCCCTGTCGTGTAAACCGCGCCGGCTACGCATGCATCAGCTCTGCCTGTGGCGACGAGCCGATGCGCGAACTCGAGCGCCGATCCGTTCTCGGCCTGAATCGATTGAAGACCGGCCCTGGCAGCGGCCTCAGCCAGTGGCGAGCCATCGACAACGAGTAGCGGAATTGCAATTCCAGCTTTGGCGATCTCACTGGCGGCGGAGAGGATCCTTTCGTCGCCCGATTCGGGGAATACTATCCGGCGCCTGAGCTCGCTCGCGCGCCGTCGGATTCTTTCGATGAACGTCACCGGCCAGGTTTCTTGAACTTCCTGGCCAGCGCCTTTTCGATCGATGGATGCACGAGGCCCTTGAGATTTCCACCGTGCTGCGCGACCTCCCGCACGACACTCGAGCTGATGTAGGTCGTCTCCACGGACGGAACCATGAACACCGTCTCGAAATTCTCCGACATGTGCCGGTTCATCAGGGCCATCTGGAACTCGTACTCGAAATCGCTGACGGCGCGAAGTCCGCGGATGTTGAGCTTGGCACCGATCTTTTTCGCGAAATCGACGAGCAGGCCCTCGAATTGTGTCACTTCGACGAGCTTGTTCTTTGAGGTAGCGGCGCGAATCAGCTGGACTCTTTCTTCGGTAGTAAATAGTGCCTTCTTCGACGAATTCACTGCCACCGCCACAACGAGATGATCGACGAACTCGCAGCTTCTTCGAATCAGATCCTCGTGACCCCGCGTGATCGGGTCGAAGCTTCCAGCGTATATGGCCGTCGTTACCACGTCATTCCTCGCTGCGGTAGAAGGTGATTGCCGTCGAGCCATACCTGCGCGTCTCTCCGCCCCCGGGCATCGCCCTGCCCTTCGCCGCGTGCTCGATGCTGAGCACCCTGCTGAAAGGTGTTTTGATCCAATGCTCCGCCAGCCTGGCCGCCTCGCCGCTCGCATAAGGTGGATCGGCGAACGCCACATCGTAAGCCAGTACCTCGAGCGCTTCCGCAAAAGGGAGTGCCGGCTTCCGATGTGCGGTTGCCAGCGCCCCGGCGCCGAGGGCTTCGATGTTTTCCTGTAGAGCGCGAAAACTCTTTGGATCCTTTTCCACGAAATCGGCGGAGACTGCTCCGCGCGACAGCGCTTCCAGTCCGAGCGCGCCTGAGCCGGCGTAGAGATCGAGCACGCGCGCCTTGGGGAGATCGAGCTGGAGAATGCTCATCCATGCTTCACGAACGCTATCGAGCGTCGGCCTGACGTCCGGGCCGGGTGGAGCGCTGATCTTCCTTCCTCGCCAGCGGCCGGCGACTATGCGCACTGCGAACTGCGGGACGGGGGACGGGGGAAGGGGGACGGGGGAAGCAGGGGGGTGCGGTCCACGGTCAAGCTTCGCTTGCTCGAATGTCGGCGATTCTCGCTTGGAGATAACTCTCGCCGCGGTAGTCGTCGCGCTCGAGCCTGAACGCCACGTCGACCTTTGTGCCAGGCTGGAATTCTGCCGCGCGGCCAGCCAGGCCCCACGCAATCGCGTCGAGCGATCCCGTTCCGGTGTCAAGCACCAGCTTGAGTCCATCCTTGCCCACGGCACGCGGCGGACGCGCGATCACGACGTTGCGCGCCAGCAGAACCGGAGTTGGATTGCCGATTCCAAAGGGCTCGAAATGCCGGAAGAGCGATTCCAGCCGGCCATCCATACCGTCGATGCTCACCTCGAGATCAACGCGTATCTCGGGGACGAGATCGGCGGGCGTCAGCAGCGAGTGCGCGATCTCATCGAACCGCGCCGCAAACTCCGGCACCTTGTCGCGCGCGATGGTCACACCGGCGGCAGCCTTGTGCCCTCCGTAGCGAAGCAGATGCTCCTTCGCCTGCCCGAGCGCGCCGTGAAGATCGAACTTGGGAATCGAACGGCCGGATCCTTTGCCCTGGTCGCCGGAGAGTGCAATCAGCACCGTCGGTCGTCCGAATTCTTCGACGAGGCGCGACGCAACGATACCGATGACTCCCGGATGCCAAGTGTCGTCGGCCAGAACGATGGAGAACATTTCGTCGAGATCCATCGCCAGCACCTTCTCGCGTGCCTGCTCGAGGGTCGCGCGATCGATATCCTGTCGCCGCTGATTCAGCTCCTCGAGCTCGCGCGCAATCGTATTCGCCTCGTGCTCGTTCTCCGTGAGCAGGAGCTCCACTCCCCGAATCGCGTGGCCGAGCCTGCCCGCGGCGTTGAGCCTC
>Ga0193726_1002427_pt1 | contig 12653 bp, 12 predicted proteins | sample H2c1metaG_FD_144928 | JGI IMG/M metagenome (GOLD analysis project Ga0193726, IMG submission 144928) | Soil microbial communities from a riparian zone of the East river system, Colorado, United States - H2c1 | ecosystem: Environmental > Terrestrial > Soil > Riparian zone | place: USA: East River... | reverse complement strand
GCAAGCGACCGTCAATATGCGCGAGGGGATACGCCGCGGTTATACCTCTCCTCGGGCGCTCATCGAACGCATGCTCCCCATCCTCGAGCGGCTCGGCACGGATGATTCCGCGAATGTATTTTATGCGCCCCTGCGCTCCATCCCCGAAACCATCAAGGAGCCCGCCCGCAGCTTGTTGACCAAGGCCATCAGCAGCGCGGTTTCGGAAAAATTGCTCCCCGCAAATCGCGCGCTGCGTGATTTTCTGCGGCAAGAGTACCTGCCTCGCGCCAGAGCAGGCATCGCTTTGACGCAGCTGCCTCTGGGCGCTCAGTGGTACGCATATCGCGTCAAGAGGGCGACCGGTGCTGCGCTCTCGCCCGATGAGATCAGCCGTATCGGCGCCGCGGAAGTCGAACGCATCGGCGCGCTCCAGCAGCCTCACGGGGCGCCGCTCGGCGGCGAGGAGCTGGTGAGCGCCTACAAGGACCTTACGGCCCAGGTTAGGACCGCCATGCCCAGTTTGTTTTCCGATGTCCCAAAGGGGGAATTCGACATTCGAGGCGCGGAATGGTTGCCTGAGCCGGCCACTGCGTTGTACTACCAACGCGCCGGGGCCGGCGTATCGGAGCCCGCCGTCCTCTATGTGAATACCGGCAGGACGGCTTCCAGAGTATCGATATCAAGCTTTCTGCAGCAGGGCTTGCCGGGTCATCATCTTCAGATTGCGCTTCAGCAGGAGCGGGCAGACTTGCCGAGATTCCGTCGCTTTGGCTCCGAGACGGCCTTCACCGCGGGTTGGGGATTGTATGCCGCCTCGCTCGGCGAGGCGCTGGGCTTGTACGCGGATGAATCATCGAAGTCAGATGCGGCGGCCGGAGAAATGCGTTGTGCGGTAGCATTGGTGGTCGATACAGGGCTGCACGCCAAGGGCTGGACGCGAGGCAGGGCTCTTGACTATGTTCGTGCTCATTTGGGAATCGATGATCTCGATGCCCAAGCGCTCATCGACTCGTATGCGGCCAACCCGGCTGACGCATTGGCGTGCATGATGGGCGGGCTGAAATTCCGTGCGCTGCGTACGCGAGCGCAGCAATTGCGAGGCGCGCGCTTCGATGTTCGAGAATTTCACGCTGAAATTCTGAGGGATGGCGCAATGCCCATGGATATTCTCGAGACTAAGATGAAGGCCTGGACCGACGCGTCGAAATGATGATTTTTGCAAAAACCAACCGCCAGGCGGCGATCTGTTTCGAACAGTATCTGTTGGTCGGAGTCAGACTACCCAGTGCGTACTACATTTCTACTGATTTTGCTTTTCATCGCCTATTCGGCCGGTTCTGCAAATCTCGCGCAAGAGGCATCCCAGAAAAGCGATATCGAAGTGACGGTGTCACTGGACGCCGCGGAGGAAAGCGGCAGTGCCAACGCGACGGTAAGGATTCATGCTCCCCGCGAGGTCGTGTGGTCGTTGATCACGAGCTGTCCGGAATCCTTGAGGATGGTTCCAGGTCTCGAGGTCTGCGATGTTCTGGAGACCGCGCCGGATCAGTCATGGCAGAGAATTCGCCATGTCATGAATTACTCTTGGTACCTGCCCAAGACGAGCTATGTCATTCGCGCCGCCTACGACCGGCCGTCAAAGGTTTCGATCGAACGCATCTCCGGGGATCTTCGAACGCTGCGCGGCTCGTGGGAATTGAAGAGCGACGGGGGCTACACGATTGCGCACTATATGGTCGACCTGGCGCCGGGTTTCTGGGTGCCGCACTGGATGGTGCGATCGGCCCTGCGCAAAGATCTGCCAAAAATGCTCCGTGCGCTGCGTACTCGTGCTGAAGCCCCGCCAAACGCCAAACCCCCGGACCGGCCGCTCGGGTAGACGGGCACTGCTGATGATTTCGATCGCGGTTCTTGCCTCGAGCGCCTGCGAGCGCGAGCCGGAAGCGCCGCCGATGCGCGTCAAGCGGGTTTTCCATTTGAACCCCTACGAGAAGGACTTTGGCTATTCGCAGGCCGTGCTGATCGACAAAACGCTGTATATTTCGGGCTCGGTGGCCGCGGATGCCGCTTATTCCAATATACGCCGTACCCTGGCCGCGCACGGAGCCGACTTCGAAGAAGTTGTCAAAGAGACGATTTACACCACGGATATGAATGCATTGCTGAAAGCCTCGGATTTGCGCTTCGAGTATTACGACAAGGAGCGGTTGCCGACGACTTCATGGCTGCAAGTGCAGCGTTTGGTCGATCCCGGATTTCTGGTGGAAATCGAAGTCGTTGCCGAGCTGCCCTAAAAAAAGCATGAATCGAGGATAGCCTTGCGTAACGTGGTGGACAAAAGCTTTGAGCGCCGCCTCGCGGGACTCATTAATTCCGGCGAACGGGCGGTATTGCGCGGCGGCCGCAAGGGCGTGGAGAAGGAGTCATTGCGCGTCACGCCCGATGGGAACATCGCGCAGAGCCGCCATCCGGAAGCATTGGGCGCGCCGCTCACCAACGAACATATCACGACGGACTTTTCCGAATCGCTGATAGAGCTGGTCACCCCGCCATTCGGCGAGACCTGGGAACTGCTGCAATATTTGTGCGACATCCATCAGTTCGTGTATCGCCACCTGAACGATGAGTTGCTGTGGGCAACCAGCATGCCCTGCGCCATCGACGGCGATGCCAGCATTCCGCTGGCGCAATTCGGCAGCTCCAATGTCGGGCAGATGAAGACGATTTATCGCCACGGCTTGGGAGTGCGTTACGGCCGCATCATGCAGGCGATTTCCGGCGTGCATTTCAACTACTCGTTCAGCACGCGATTGTGGGGCGTGCTCGAAGAAGTCAATCAATCCAAGCAACCGCGCCAGGACTTCGTGTCCGAACAGTATTTCGGTGTGCTGCGCAACTACCGGCGCTACGGGTGGCTGGTGCTGTACCTGTTCGGTACCTCGCCGGCGGTCTCAAACAGCTTTTTTGCGGGCCGCGAAAATACTCTGCCGGTCTTCGACCGCGATACCGTCTACGAACCGTACGGCACGTCGCTGCGCATGAGCGACATCGGTTATCGCAACAAGAATCAGTCGACACTGAGCGTATCGGTCAACAGCCTGGCTGAGTACGTGCGCGACCTGTCGCGGGCCATCGGCACGCCGTATCCGCCTTACGAAAAAATCGGCGTCAAGGTCGACGGCGTGTATCAGCAATTGAATGCCAATATCTTGCAGATCGAAAATGAGTATTACAGTTACATCCGTCCCAAACGAATAGCGCGCTCCGGCGAACGGCCGACCACTGCGCTGCATCGGGCGGGGGTGGAATACGTTGAAGTGCGCGCCTTGGATGTGAGCGCATTCGACCCTGTGGGCGTCAATCAAAACAAGCTGCGCTTCCTCGAAGCATTTCTCGCCCTATGCCTGCTGCGCGAGAGCGCGCCGATCAGCTTGGGCGAGCAGTCCGCGCTCGATGCGAATCATCTCCTGGTTGCGAGGCGTGGGCGAGAGCCGAAATTGATGTTGCGCCGGGAAGGACGCGATTTCTCCATGATCGAGTGGGCGCACGAGTTGCTCGATTCCATGCAAGGTTTGTGCGAAATGCTCGATCACGGCGAACCCGCGAGGCCCTACTCAGCGGCACTCGAGCAGCAGCGCGCAAAAATCGATGATGTGGAACGTACGCCGTCGGCGCGGCTGCTCGCCGAGATGCGCCAAACCGGCGAGACCTTCTTCCAGCTGGCCCTGCGCATGTCGAGGCTGCATAAGGATTATTTTCTCGGGCTTTATCCGCCCAATGAGAACAGGCTGCGCGAATTCGCGGCGGAAGCGCAGGAATCTCGTGAGGCGCAGCGCAACATCGAGGCCGCCGATGACACCGATTTCGACACATATCTCGCGCATTATTGAGCCGATCGAACCATTATTTGACATAATCCAATGAGGGCAAGCGAGGTATCACCCGCCTTCTCTCCTTCAAACAGTGCCCCAGATCATTGAGCGCCCGACTCAAGGTCGGTACGGTGACGCGAATGAGTATTGAAAATGGACTTTCCAGCGAGGATTTGCCCAATTCACCGCACGCACGTCAATTGCGCGCGGGATTTCCTTGGCTGACCTTCGATGGCGAACTCGAGGCGGAGTTCAGGCGCAGGAATTTCGACGAGAACCTGCTGCACACGCGAGTGAACCTGTGTCTCGCCATGCTCATCGTGATCGCCTTTTCGGCGATGGACGCGATGGTGTTGGGACCTCAGCTCGATCGAATTCCGAGCAGGATCTACATGCTGGCCATCATCCCCTTGCTGCTCATCGGCCTGGCGTCGAGTTTTTCGCCGCAGCGTCACCGAATCCATGCACCACTCACCATCGTCACCATGACCCTGTTCGGCTTGAGTGTGGCGGCCATCCAGATCATCGCCTCGCTCGGCGGCATCTCGATGCTGACTCCTTCGTTGATCTTGAGCATCGTATTCATCTACTTCATGAGCGGCCTCATTTTCTATCATGCGGTCGCCGCCAACGCGATCGTGATGTTGGTCTATCTCGCCGCCGGCACGGAGCTGGTGCTGCCCGGCCGCGAGTTCAGCTACAGCGCCTTGACCATCGTCGCCGCCAACTTGTTCTGTGCGTCGGTTACTTACATGCACGAGAAAACCAGCCGCCTGCGCTTTCTGGAGGCCTGCCTGCTGAGCGAAATGGTGGCACGGGACGGCTTGACCGGCATCCAGAACCGGCGCATGTTCGACCAGCACATTACGCGGGTTTGGCAGCAGGCGGTGCGCGAGGAAGAGCGCGTCGCGGTGCTGCTCGCGGATGTCGACTGTTTCAAGGATTACAACGATCGATATGGCCATCAGGCCGGCGATGAGTGCTTGCGCGCCGTCGCGGTTTCCTTGAGTCAGTGTGCGCGGCGGCCCTTGGATTTCGTCGCGCGCTACGGCGGTGAAGAATTTGCGATCGTTTTATACGAGGCGAGCCGCGAATATGTCGCCGAAGTGCTCACCCGCATACAGCGCTCCATCGCCGAACTCAATATCCCCCACGAGGCTTCCAAGGTCGCCGGCCGGCTCACCTTGAGCATTGGCGCGGCGTTTGTTTTGCCCGCCGCCAACCGCACTCTCGAAGGCCTCATTCAGCTCGCCGATGAGGCCCTGTACTGTGCCAAGGAAGAGGGCAGAAATCGAGTCATCGTGATGGAAGCCGAATACCAGACCATGAGAACGGGCCGCTTCGAGAAGCGCCGTCATCATGTAGACACATAGATTCCGATCTGCATCTCTTCTCCCTCTCGGCGGCTGGCGCGAAACATGCCTTCGGAGTTGAATTCGATGGCGATTTCTCCGCGTGCATCGATCGCAATGACGCCTCCCTCGCCGCCCAGGGCTGGCAGCTCCCCGTGAACGACCTCGCGCACCGCTTCGCCGATGCTGCGGCCGCCGAAGCGCATCCTCGAACAGATGTCGTGGGCCACGACGGTGCGGATGAATACTTCGCCATGTCCCGTGGCGGATACGGCACATGAGCGATCGTCAGCGTAAGTGCCTGCGCCGATGATGGGCGAATCGCCGATGCGCTGATAGCGCTTTCCGGTCATGCCGCCGGTGGAGGTCGCCGCAGCCAACCTGCCTCGCGCATCGACTGCGACGGCGCCGACCGTGCCGATATGCGAAATCGTCAGCGCGGAAAGACCGGCATCTCCGCTGCGAATTCGCTCGAGCTGCGCCCAGCGCTCCGGGGTATAAAAATAGCTTTGCGGCACAAATGAGAAGCCAACGGCTGCGGCAAATTCCTCTGCGCCGGTGCCTGCCAGCATCACCTGCTCCGACTTGTCCATCACGGCGCGCGCGAGTTCGATCGGATTTCGGATGCGGGTGACGCCGCACACCGCGCCGGCTTTCAGGGTGCTGCCGTCCATGATCGAGGCATCCAACTCGTTGCGGCCGTCGAGCGTGAATACGGCGCCTTTTCCGGCGTTGAACAGGGGATTGTCTTCGAGCAGCACCACCGCACGGGCCACCGCGTCCATGCTCGTGCCGCCGGCCGTAAGTACCGCGAAGCCGGCGTCGATTGCCTCTTTCAGGCCGGCCCGATACCTGCGTTCCGCATCGGCGGACATGTCGGCGCGTGGCAGGGTGCCGGCGCCGCCGTGAATTGCTATACCAAACATTGCCTACATTGCTCCTTGCCGCTGCGGAACAGTCACTTCGAGCCCATCGAGATCCGCCGTGAGCTGAATCTGGCAGCTCAAGCGGCTATTGTCGCGCGGCTGCCAGGCGCACTCCAGCGTGCCTTCCTCCATTTCCTCGCGGGGCTCGAGCCTTACGAACCAGGCCGCATCGACATAGACATGACAAGTTCCGCACGCGCATGCACCACCGCACAGCGCGATAATACCCTGCACGCCGTTTTGCACGGCAGCCTCCATCAATGATATGCCGATGGGCGCGTCAATCACCCGCCGCAAGCCGCCCGGCTCGATGAACGTGATGCGGGGCATTGGCTTTAAGCGGGCTCGGCGACGGCTTCTTTGAGCGCAAGATTCGGGTTTGCCATTTTCGCCAGGTTCATTCGTGCGCGGTCGGCGATGAGTTTGCGCGCGGCCATGTAGTCTTTTGAATGATTGATTGCTTCCACCGCGATCAGTTCCTCGCCTTTGAGGTAACAGACGCTAAAACTGCGCGAAGCCGGCTCGCCGCGCAAAACTTGCCGGTCGTAATCCTGCGACAGTCCGGCGATCAACAGCTTGCTGTCGAATTGATCGGACCAGAACCACGGCACGCGGTCGTGAGCAACCTTTCGATCCAGCAGATTGAGCGCCGCGGTCTTTGCCTGCTCGAACGCATTGTCCACCGACTCGATCCGTACGCGCCGCCCGAAGCGCGGTGAGGGGTGATTGGTGCAATCGCCCGCCGCAAAAATCGCCTCATCCTGGGTGCGGCAGTACTCATCGACGAGGATGCCGTTGTCGCATGCCAATCCCGCATCGCTCGCCAGTGCGGTGGTGGCCATGGCACCCACGCCGACGATGAGGGCGTCCGCTGCCGTCTCGCTGCCGTCGGCGCAGATCACACGCTCCACGCGCCCTGCGCCTTCGATGCGGGTGACCTGCATATTGCACAAAATATGGATGCCCTGCGCGCGATGTTCCTTCTCAAAGAACTCCGAAACGCACGGTGCCACCACGCGATTCATGACTCGGTCGGCCAGTTCCAGGACCGTGACTTCACAGCCCATGTGGCGGCAGGTCGCGGCGGTTTCCAGGCCAATGTATCCGCCGCCGATGATGGCCACACGTGAACCCGGTTTGATGGCCGCTCGAATCAGCGTCACGTCGGCGACGGTGCGTAAATAGTGCAAGCCGGCAAGATCCGCTCCCGCGCAGGTCAACCGGCGCGCCGTGGCGCCGAGGCATAGCAATAACCGGTCGTACGTCAGCGCTTCCCCGTTGTCGAGATCCACTCGATGGGCGCGCGGATCCAGCGCCACGGCCCTGGACCCAAGTTTCAGTTCGATTCGATGCTCATCGTAGAAAGCCCGGTGCCGAAACGGCAGCCGTTCGGCCGTCAGCTCGCCCGACAGATACTTCTTGGACAACGGCGGCCGCTGGTACGGGAGCGCCGGCTCGTCGCAGATCAACAACAGCCGGCCGGCGAAGCCCTCTCGCCGCAGAGTGTCGACAGCCTGGGCTCCGGCCTGCCCGCCGCCTACGACCACGATTGTGGAGATCATTGTGTGCCCTCGACAGAATCGTAATAGTATTACCCAGACGGCCTCAAGACCGGAGTCTAGAATGAAATTGATTACCGCGATCATCAAACCCTTCAAGCTGGATGACGTGCGCGCGGCCCTGTCCGAAATCGGGGTCTCCGGCATGACTGTGACGGAGGTCAAGGGATTCGGCCGGCAACGCGGGCACACTGAACTGTACCGCGGCGCGGAGTACGTGGTCGATTTCGTGCCGAAGACCCGCATCGAGGTCGCCGTCAAGAATGAGCTGGTCGATCAGGTGATGGAGGCCATCGTCGGTGCTTCGAAAACAGGGAAAGTCGGGGATGGCAAGATTTTCGTTACCGACATCCTGCGGGTTTTGCGCATTCGCACCGGCGAGAGCGACAACGCCGCCCTGTAGATCTTTCGCCGAATGAAGCTATCCGGCGGCGGATGCCTGATCGCATTCACCGTCCTCATCGGGGCGATCCTGCCGGCGTTCGCAGCCAAGCTCACTGACAAGGAACATACCCGCATCGAGGAGCCTCGGCCGGCCGACGTTCCCAGCGACGCCGCGTTGGAAGCGGCGGGAGCGGTCATCGGCAAGGTGGAAATCGCAACCCGCAACATCTTCGACGAAGGCGATCCGCGCGAAAACAACGGCTTGTTCAAGCTGGCAGACCGCCTCCACATCCGTACCAAGCACGCGACCATTCAAGCGCAGCTGCTGTTCGCCAGCGGCGATAGATATCTCGCGCGCAAGCTCGCGGAGACCGAACGGGTGCTGCGCCTGCTGCCCTATGTATACGACGCCCGCATCGTGCCGGTGCATTACGCCGACGGCAAAGTCGATATCAAGGTCATTACCAACGATGTCTGGACCTTGAGTCCCGGCATCTCCTTCTCCCGCTCGGGCGGCACCAACGACAGCAAATTCAACCTGCAAGACAGCAATTTCCTGGGCTGGGGCAAGACCTTGCAGGTATCTCGCGACAGCACGGTGGATCGCACCAGCAATTCCGTGGCGTGGACCGATCCCAATGTGCTCGGGTCCCGCTGGACATCGCAGGCCACCTACTCGGATTCCAGCGACGGTTCACAGCGCGCATTACTCGTGGCGCATCCCTTCTACTCATTGGATACGCCTTGGAGCACGAAAATAACCGCCATCAGCTTCGATCGCACCATTTCGCGCTACAACTTAGGAAACATCGTCGATCAATTCAGCGACAGCGAACGCTCCTACGAACTGAGCGGCGGCATTTCCAACGGCTTGGTCGACGGCTGGACCAAGCGCTGGACATTCGGCATGCGCTACGACCGCAATCTGTTCTTGCCGGCGGCCATTACGTCGGTGCCGGCGAAGATCTTGCCGCCCGACAGAACGCTGTCGTACCCCTTCACCGGATTCGATATCCTTCAGGACGCCTACAAAAAAATTGGCGACGAAAATCAGATCGGCCGCACCGAAGACTTATATTTCGGCACCGAAATCACCGGGGAGGTGGGATATGCGGACAGCGCTTTCGGCGCGGACCGCAGCGCCGTAATACTGAAGGCGAAAGCGCTGCGCGGACTGGAATTGCCCGGCCAGCAACAGCTGTTCTTGACCAGCGATTTCTCCTCGCGCATCGAACAGGGACATCCGCGCAATTTGATTGCGGACGCCGCCGCCAAATATTATTGGCGATGGCGTGAAGATTGGCTGCTCTACGCCGCGCTGTCGGGAACCACGACCTACAAGCTGGATCCCGAAATGCAGCTTCTGCTCGGCGGGGACAATGGACTTCGCGGCTACCCCTTGCGCTTCGAGTCGGGCACCTCCCGGGCGCTGTTCACGGTGGAACAGCGAGTCTTCACCGATTGGTATCCGTTCCGTCTGGTTCGTGTGGGCGGCGCCGTCTTTGCCGATGTCGGGCGGACCTGGGGTACCGGTGTCATCGGCAACAGCGATCCGGGATTGATGAAAGATGTGGGGTTTGGATTGCGCTTGGGCAATACGCGCTCAGGTTTGGGAAACGTCTTGCACGTCGATTTCGCGTTCCCGTTGAGCGATGTCGCGGGGATACAGAAGTTCCAATTTCTGGTGCAGACGATGCAGAGCTTCTAGACGCAGAGCCTAGAAGCCTCGCTTAAGTTTGCGCCGCCTTGCGCCGCCGCGAGATCAGCCACAGAACGCCGAAGCAGACCGCGAAGTTCAGCACCCACCACCACAGCTGCCGCGCATTATTCTTGTCGTCGGTTCGGCCGGCCGCGGGGCCAATATCCAATGTGCCTTTGAGACTTTCACGCGCGGCCCCAAAGCCCACTTGAAATTCAACCACGGCAGGTCCGGGCAGCGTCAGGTCCTTCGTCTGCAGCGAGTAGCTGCCGTCGCTTTCGGCGGTGGCGGAATGCGCGGTACCGCGCAACACAACGCTGATTGCCGCGTCCCGCACCGGGGCATTGTCGATCAACCGGCTCAGGTGGATGCTCATCTTGTCGTCGTGGACCACGCCTACCGCCCATAAATCGGCCGATCGCACTTCCACGCGCGGCAAGGCGGGCGCGCCGGCGGGTGCATCGGCAGCCCATGCCGCCGGCGCCGCGGCCGCGGCCAATACCAGAAACGCGAGCAGCCGAGGAGCCTTCTTAAGCATACGGGTCAAAGCGTGCAGCCCAGTACGCCCATCACCGTGCCGGCAATGCTCGAAAGCACGCCGAATACCGGGAAGAACACCTTGCGCGCCAAAAAATACAGGGAACACAGCACCAAGCCCAGTTCCAGCAATCCTTCACCGATGTCGAAACGCAGCGCGCGGCGCTCTTCAACCTTCGTCTCCTCATCCTTCGCCCGCGCGTCTTCCAGAATCTTTTCCGCGTCTGAGGCGTACTTGGCGCGCGCAGCCTCCACCTTGTGCACGACCGCATCGGTCTTGGACGCATCCGTGCCCAAGGCCAGCATGAGCGCCAGCGCCACCTCTTCGGTGTTTTCGCGGACTTTCTTCGCCTGATAGTAGCTCCATTGATCGTTCGACTCAGTCCGATGGATGACGGCTTCCGTATGCGCGCGGTGCGAGGCAATCGTCACCACCGACAAAAAAATGCCGACGACTCCCACTAAAATACCCACGCGCCGGGTATTGGGATCGGCGGCATGTTCCGGCGTTACTTCAATTTCAGGCATGAGGTTTGAATATCCTTGAGGCTTGGGTTCACAGATTATTCGACACATGCAGGCGCGGATCGCTGCGCGCCATGCCGAGAACGCCGCTTCGCACCACTTCGATGATTTCTCCGAACGCGCTGATGTTGGCAATGAATTCGCCGATCTCGAATTCCGTGCTGGCGAGTTCCACGATATAGCTCGACGGACTGGCGGAGAGCACCTTACCTGCGGCGCGGCGCACCAGCGCGCCGGCCGAATCGATGTGCTCCGCCGGAATCCGCAATTTGACCAGCAGCAACTCACGCGCCAGATGATCGCCGCTGGTCATGTCTTCGACGGCAACGACGTCGACCAGCTTCAGAAGCTGTGCGTTGATCTGCGCAATCACGGCGTCGGATCCGATGGTGACCAGCGTGACCCTCGAGACGGTCGCATCGTTCGTGGGCGCGACGACAAGCGACTCGATGTTGTACCCCCGGGCGGAAATCAAGCCGGTGACGCGGGTCAGTGCGCCGGCTTCATTCTGCAACAGTATGGCGATCACGTGGCGCATGGCGGCAGGATACGGGACCACGGCACTCGGGTGCTAGGCTCCTGAGCTGCAAAACTGCTAGTCTTTCGTGGTGAAAGAGCGCTACGAATTGCCGGGCCAGGCCGCCCACCGCCTTGCGGGTGCCACCATGACCGGTGCGGACATGCTCGTCCAAGTCTTGGCGGACGAAGGGGTCGATACCATTTTCGGCTATAGCGGCGGCGCGATATTGCCGATCTACGACGCCGTGTTTCGCTACAACCAGGAGCACGAATCGGCCATGCCGCTCATCGTGCCTGCCAACGAGCAGGGCGCCGGATTCATGGCGGCAGGCTACGCACGCGCCAGCGGCAGAGTGGGCGTGGCCTTGGTCACCTCCGGGCCCGGCGCCACCAACACGGTCACGCCGGTGCGCGACAGCCTGGCGGATTCCGTACCCATCGTGGTGATTTGCGGCCAGGTACCGACCACGGCGATCGGCACGGATGCATTTCAAGAAGCGCCCGTGCCGAGCATCATGGGAGCGGTGGCCAAGCATGTGTTCTTGATCACCGACCCCACCAAATTGGAAGCCACCGTGCGCACTGCATTCGAGATCGCGCGCACCGGACGGCCCGGCCCGGTGGTGCTCGATGTGCCGAAGGACGTGCAGAACTGGAAAGGCGTATTTCACGGATCGGGGCGCTTGGGCATACCGGGCTACCGGCAGCGGATGAATCGGCTGGAAGCCGCCAAGTTGCCGCAGTCCGCGTGCGCTGAATTCTTTGCGGCCCTCGGCGCCGCGAAGCGGCCGTTGATTTATGCGGGCGGCGGCGTGATCAACGGCAGCGCAGCCTACGCGCTGCGAAAGTTCTCGAATGAATTCAGGATTCCGGTCGTGACCACGTTGATGGGAATAGGCGCCGTCGATACCACCGACTCCCTGTCCATGCGCATGCTCGGCATGCACGGTACGGCCTTCGCCAATTATGCCGTCGATGATTGCGATTGTTTGCTGGCCGTGGGCGCGCGCTTCGATGATCGTGTTGCGGGCAACGTCCTCAAGTTTGCCGGCCGCGCCAGGTTTATCGCGCACTTCGACATCGACGCCTCCGAGATCGACAAGGTCAAACGGGTGAATTGGAGTCACGTGGGAGTGATGGCCGACGCGCTGCTTCGGCTGCTGGATTACGGCAAAGACAAGGAGTTTCGGCGCGATTGGTCGGCGTGGCATCGGCATTGCGGGGAGCTGCGCATCAAGCACGCCATGAATTACGACCGCGACAGCGCGTTCATTCAGCCGTACTACGTCATCGAAGAG
>Ga0193726_1002426_pt1 | contig 12657 bp, 20 predicted proteins | sample H2c1metaG_FD_144928 | JGI IMG/M metagenome (GOLD analysis project Ga0193726, IMG submission 144928) | Soil microbial communities from a riparian zone of the East river system, Colorado, United States - H2c1 | ecosystem: Environmental > Terrestrial > Soil > Riparian zone | place: USA: East River... | reverse complement strand
AGCGAAGTCGCTGAACGGCAAGCAGCGGGATTGCGGCTGGGTAATCGGTCATCGCATTTCACCTTGGACCAGGCGGGAGCGCAAAACTCTCAGTCACCGATAGACGCCAACGAGGGACGGTGATGGATCCATCATGCTCTCGCGAGCTCTGGAGCCGCTGGTCAATATTGATCAGTTTCTGAAAAATGGAACGTGAAACGGTCGGCCCACATGTTCGGGCTTTCGATTACTTTCTCTCGCTATTGCGGCGAATCAACGAATGCGAACTGCCGTTTCTCCTTTGTCGGAACGAACCCGAACCCCAAGCCGTTGTACTGGCGTTCCCATGAACCTGCATGTCGCGGAGGGAGCGCTTTAAATTCCAGAACACACGCACTTCTTCCACACTGTGGTCTTGCTGATACCACCTCCCCCGACCAGAGTTTTTTACCATACCAAGGTTGTAAGATTGTTGCACAGCGATGGCGGCACGACTGGAAATTCAGAACGGCGTTGGCAAGCCGATCGTGCGGAGTGTGCCCGTGTGAAGATTATGGTTTTCCTCCAACGGGTATCGTAGCCACATGGATAATCTTTCAAGATACGCGAATCGCCCATTCGCATTCGTACTGCACTATCTCCGTCAGCGGCTTGCATCGCATGTCGTTATTCTGATCGCTGTTGTTGCAGCGGTTGCTTGCTCGGTAGGTACCCAATACGGCGTCAAATTTCTTGTCGATGGGTTGGCGGCAGGCCCCGCGCGCGGCGGCGGCGTATGGTTGGCATTCATTTTTCTCATGTTGCTGATAACAGCCGACAATTTCCTTTGGCGGATCGCGAGCTGGATCGCGAGTTTCACATTTGTGGGAGTGACCGGCGATTTGCGGCGCGACATCTTTCGTCATCTAACCGGGCACGCGCCAAGCTATTTTTCCGACCGGCTGCCGGGAATGCTGACAAGTCGTATCACCGCGACGTCGAATGCCGTTTTTTTGGTCGAGAATATGTTCGTGTGGAATGTGCTGCCGCCGTGCATTGCGACGATCTCTGCGATCGCGCTGATCGGAACCGTAAGTCTGCCGATGGCGGCGGGGCTTATCGTCGTGGCAGGCGCCATGGTGGTTGCAATGTTTCACTTGGCCGCCGCGGGCAAGCCCTTGCATGACGAATTCGCGGACAAGGCCGCCGCCGTCGACGGCGAGATGGTCGATGTCATCAACAACATGCCACTGGTGCGGGCGTTTTGCGGCCTCAGCTTCGAGCACCACCGGTTTGACGCGACCGTCAACCGGGAATTGACGGCGCGAGGGCGTAGCCTCCGCTATCTCGAAAAGCTGCGGATCACGCACGCCTCCATTACCGTCGTACTGACGATCGCGCTGTTGGCCTGGGCTGTTGTACTTTGGCAGCGCGGCGGCGCCACCACCGGTGACGTCGTGCTGGTCTGTACCTTGGGACTTTCCATTTTGAGTGCCACTCGCGATCTCTCAGTAGCGCTGGTCGATGTTACCCAGCATGTAGCGCGACTTACCGAAGCAATCGCCACCCTCCTGCTTCCGCACGAGCTGCAGGATCACCCGAAAGCCGAACCGCTGATAAGGGCGGGCGCGGCCATCACCTTCAACAGCGTCTCGTTCCGCTATCCCGGCGGTCTAAAGGTATTCGACAAATTCAGCCTTCGTCTGCAGCCGGGGCAAAGGGTCGGGCTGGTTGGCCAGTCGGGTGGAGGAAAGTCCAGCCTGTTTGTGCTGTTGCAGCGGTTTTACGACGCGCAGCATGGCAGTATCACCATCGATGGTCAGAACATTTCGCACGTCACGCAGCAAAGCCTGCGTGAGGCGATATCGGTCGTGCCGCAGGACATCTCGCTGTTCCATCGTTCGATCATGGAAAACGTCCGCTATGGTCGCCCGACCGCCACCGACAACGAAGTGCTGCGCGCGGCAATCGCGGCGCGGTGCGATTTCGTCGAAACTCTGCCGGAAGGGCTCGCGACCATGGTCGGCGACCGCGGCGTCAAGCTCTCAGGTGGCCAGCGCCAGCGCATTGCCATCGCGCGCGCGTTCTTAAAGGATGCGCCGATCCTGCTGCTCGACGAAGCAACTGCAGCGCTCGACAGCGAGTCCGAGGAGGCCATCCGGGAGGCGCTGGGACGCCTGATGCGCGGACGCACCGTGATCGCAATTGCGCATCGCCTCGCCACGCTGCGCAATTTCGACCGGGTTGTAATGCTGAAAGCGGGCAAGATCATCGAAGACGGTTCGCCGGATTGTCTGATGCAGGGCAGGGGCCCATACCGCGAACTGGTGACACAGGAAATGAGACGCCTTGCAACGCACGCGGCCTGAACTACCGACTATCCGCGCGTCGCGTGTGGAAGTTAAGGGGCTCGTTCTGTCGCCGGCAACTTGTCACCGCCGTTTCCCAACTTCTCAATAGCGGTCGCCAGAAATCTAAGACCTGCCCAACGCGGGCCCGTGGCGCGCTCAAACTGGGCGAGCGACACCATATCCCGACAAGGATGAGCCGCAGCGCGGGCGATTCGTCCTGGCTCCTGCGATCACATGCGGCTCGACCCTTGTGCGCTTCGATTAATTTTCGAAAACGAGCGATTTTGACCAGGAGAAGTCGCGCCAGCGGTGCAATGATCAATTGTCAGCGCGCGTGCCCTTGGCGTTTTGCGGTGGGACTCCCGCCACGACGTCGCGGAGCTACGCATATGCTCGACAGACTAACAAGGCCAGCGCGGTTCTTCAAAGCAGTTTACGGCAATTGAGCCGAGCGCATCGGGCCATGACTTGCGAACTTTAGCTTGTCCACAATGCCAAGAGTTCAACGGCACATTGTGCCGTGGCGGAAGTTTGGTTGGGGCCAAAGTGAATCGATGACGTGATGTATCAGCGCGAAGAGTGCATAGCCCAAGCTTCAATCTGTCGTGAGAAAGCCCAAGCCGATCCGGCGCATTACGACTATTGGATCGACGAGGCTATCGTATGGCATCAACGCGCCATCGGCACCGGTCACAAAAACGCAGTCATTCACGAGGTTCACCACGGGCCCTAGATCCCGAAGCAGGTACATTAGGGTGGCCTCAGTTGGCGGCCTCTTCATTTGCGTTACGTCGGCGTCCCAGCCCAGCCCGGCCAGCGCACCGCTGCACAGGCGAGGGTGACATGAACCGCCTACCCACCAGTCAGACGATCCTCGATATTATTGGCTGCGTCCTCGCAGACCAACGCCAAATCAAGCATCACGTTCTTGATGACAGGACCGTCTCTCTGGTCGGCAAGTTGCCGATACATGGCTGTTTGATCCCGTAGATGGTCGGCTAGTTTCCATCGCGCACAATACCGATGAACTGGGCGTTATGCCAAAAATAGCGTATTCCAAGGCGGCGATGGCAAGTAGTGGATTAGTTTGATTGTGGCAGCCCTACGGGCTGGAAACCGATAGATTTGGGGCGCATGGTCTGGGTATGACCGAATTCGTAGAATGGCTAACCGGAACGCATAAATGCGATTGCGGAGCCAAATACAAAGTCACCGTGATCGAAACGCCCACTGATAGCGTGACCTGTGAGAAATGCGGTACTCTGATGGACAGCCGACCGAACAACAGTTTTCTGGCTTACGAGCGCATACCTGGGGAGGAATGATCCACCCCAAAGGCCCTAGGGACCCCAACCCGCTCTTAGCTCGTTCCAAGCGGCGTCCCACGCGCGCCAACCCGTTAGAGCAACCTACCGGCTTGTTCAAGGAGTTGAAATTGGACACTGGCCGCCCGATGGCGTCCTGATGCGGCGGTGCGGTTGATCACAGGTGTTCATCCGCTTAATTCTTTTGGAATGTGAGCGATATTGACCAGTAAGTTGGCCTTGCGTCGCGGCATGTTGGTTCCATCACCGACCCGTCCTCGGCAGTTTTCGGTGACAGAGAGTTCGGTAGCGCTCCCGCCCGATGTAGCAGAGCTACGCATATGCTCGACACACAAAACCAAGGCCCGCATTGCACGGCTTGCGGTTCTCCAATGAGGTTGTCGGCGATTGAGCCGAGCGCGTTGGGCCACGACTTGCGAACGTTTAGTTGCTCAAGATGCTACAGGGTTGAGCGGCACATCATCGAAAGTACCGTGACAGTGGCTTGGTTAGCGCCAAAGGAGTAAGGCCGCCCAGTTGGCGGCCACTTTCGTTCTGTCGCCGACAGTACGGCAACTCCCGCCAGGCATGCGGCCTGCCGGCGCAAGCCCCGTTTCTCCCGTCCGCCATCAACGCCCTTGAATAGAGCGCCGCCGCATGGGGGACTTGTCCCGGCCGTTTGCGAAACTAGGCGACTTCCTCGGCGGCGGTAACGTTGACCGGTTAGGTTAAGATGCAAGTTTCGTTGCGCTATTCCGACTAGGCGATACCGTAAATCATCGCGCGGAATATTGGTCGAAGGACCAAAATGTCAATGCTCGACAGGGGCCGTGGTTATTTCCCCAGCCGTTAGTCCCACCCTGTCCTGCTAGTGGACTGAGCATCGGTGGCGTTTCCAACGGACCAGCTTCCAAGACTATATCGTATCGACGAACACGGTCATCGCGTTCTCGTTGGATTGTCAGTTGAAGAAATATTTGAGTTTGAAACACTCGAAGACATTCCTCCTTGGATGAGACAGAAGGGTCACGTTCCTTGGCAGGATGGCGTCCCGATAACGAACCGCGAAAAGCGTTGGCTCGAACTTTATCAAAAACATGAGGATGAGTGGAAAGCCTTGGTGGCCGCGACCACCAGCCGCCGTTCGCCCAACGACCCCTCATGATCGGCCACCGCAGCGAAATCGCGCAAACTAATGGTGGCTGCCTAGCGGCTTGCCGTCCGTGGCTTCCTCGTCGGCCAGCATCTCAACAACCACCTGTTCTGAACCCCATCTCGCGTCGGATTCGGTTCCGACGCAACTATCAGCCGTCAATAGTGGGCAGGGGTGACCAAGCGGCGAGTCTCAGGGTGAATCGTTCCGGTTTATGCCAGAGCCCGCGTGACGAAAAAAACCCCCGGGCCTGAAACCGGGGGTTTTTCAATGTTTCGAAAGAAACGTCGAGAGCATATGGAAATGCTTCTCGACAATCGGGATTTAACGCCCCACTGGCCGTTGTTGTCTGTTCAATACTGCTCTCGACACGCTTTTTTTTGAGAGGCGGCCAGATGATGGCGATCATGCCTATCAATGAACCGAGAGCACGCTGGGGCGGTGCTTGGCGAGCGCGCCGACAGGCGGCGCGTCCGTGAGGCTGATCATTTTTCTCCATTGCAAGATTTGCGGCGGCTTTATAGGCGCTCGATTTGGCATGGGTTGAGGATTCACGAAGGTCCGATGCCGCACCCGGCGCGAGCTCGTGCGCAGTAGTGCGGCATTGTGGCGCATTCGTTCGGCTTGGCCGGGCGGAGCATTAGTCTCGAGCATCTGCGACTGACGGGGCGTGCTGAACACGAGCGCATCATCGAATGATCGAGATTGTCCCTAAATATTCTCTTTAAGTTGCGGCTTTTCGTGCAAAACTGCACTCAACAGCGAATTGTGAACCTCGATGTGTCCATTGTAATCGATGAGACCAAGCTTCCGAAACTTGTTCATGAAATGACTGACGCGGGATCGGGTGGTGCCGATCATCTCCGCCAATGTTTCCTGACTAATACTCGGACTGATCGGCTGCGGGCTGCCTGCCTTCCCGAAATTTGCGAGCAGCAACAGCGTGCGCGCAAGCCGCCTCTCGCTCGAATTGAATAGTTGATCGATTAGGTCCTCCTCAATCCGGCTGTTGCGGGTCAGGAGATACGCCATGAACATCTCGGAAAATTTCGGCTCGTCATGAAGGGCTGCCAACATTGCCTGTTTGGTAATAGAAGTGATCACGCAGTCTTCCATCGCCATCGTCGTCGAGATGCGTAGCTTGTGGCCATTCATGCAGCCTTCACCAAAGAACTGGCCGGGCTCTAAAATCGCGACGACTGCTTCCTTGCCCTGGTCGGACAGGACAGTCATCTTGACCTTGCCTTTTTGAATGTAGAACACCGTATCGGCGACATCGCCTTGTGCGAACACGTTCTGGTTCTTGTGAAATTCCAATATCGCCTTTCCGGTTCCAACTTTGGCGAGAAAGATCTGAGCGTCAAACACAGCTTTGCCTGCGCGCACCATGCAAACCTCCCTTTGCTGAAATGGACTTCGGGATAACGAAACTGGACGAGGGAGGGTTGCATATTGCGATGCAGTCAACTCGTCAAGCCAGCGCTCAGCTTCGGACTCTACGCGACGGTATCCCGATGGATCCCCGGCGCATGGCGACGTGCTCAACACCAAGCCGGAGCGGTTGCGGGAGTCCTGCGGCCATTTTGCCAAGCCGGGCGAGGCCGTGGTGCTCTCGCCGATGGCCGGGCGGTTGAAATTCCGGTGTTTTGAATCGTTGAGCCAGCCCGCCGAACTTAATCGCGGTGAACGAACTCGCGATTAATCTCTCGCCCGCCGCTGTTAACGACCGATATCTCAAGGTCCTGATCATCCCGCAGGCTGCCATCGCGGAAGTGCTGTGCAAGTTCTTTACAGTGCTCGATAGCCTCTAGGTCATTTTTAAACTCGATGCCGACCCTGTCTCTCATCGGGACGCCATCTTTCATATCGAAAAAGAAAGTTTGCATTACTCACCTCTGACACCAATCCGGCGTATCAGGAATCGTTCCGAACGTGATCGCGCAGCCATTTCTCATTTTTGAACATGAGGCGAACCCTGACGGCGACCTTCCGGTGCTGATTGCGCTCGTCTCCCGGAGGAAAAGAACGCGCATAGCGCAGTAAACTGCGCCGCAGCTCCCTAAGTTCATCTAGGCTGTAGAGACGCTCGACGCCGGGATCGACGGTAGTCATTGAATCGGGCTTGCGCCGTTTGCGGCGCGAACGCGAGTAAATCGCGATCACATTAACGGCCAGGGCCCTCAACGGTATGTACGTCACACGAGCAATAGACGGCATGGCGGCCACCTATGAAACGGCGACGACGATGCTTTCGGTCGCGGCACACATAAGGCAGGCGTAAGTACGCAAATCGAAGCCGGGCTTATCAGGTTCAAGACGCGAAAGGATCATTGGAGACTCGCAGTCCGCGCAGAACGGACGCTCGCTTGTAGCTTTGCCATGGAAAAACGAGGGGACGGAACGATTGAGCATTTGGCGTTTCCCTTCGTAAGGCGGGAGCGCGACAATGCTCTCAGTCACCGATAGATGCCGGGACGGGGCGGTGATACAACCATGATGCACCTCGGGGGCTCGAGTCTGTGGTCAATATTGCTCACTTTTAGAAGTTTGGCATTGCCATCAACTATCACCTCGGGCGGAACGCTTGGGGGTATTTAGACATTGGTTCACTTGGAGGTGGCCTATGCCGCATTATTATTTCGATATCAAAGACGGTCATAGGCTCATTGACCCGTCAGGACTAGAATTCAAGAATGATGACGCCGCTATCGCCAAGGCGATGGTGATCGCCATCGGAGTTTCGCTTGATAAGCCCGCAGTCGATCCGGAGCGGCACATTGCGGTTCTAAATGAATCACGGGAAGAAATTTTCAAGGTGCCCGTTTATTCGACACCATCAATGAGCACCACGTAGGCATTTGCCAGCCTCAGGCGGAGGAACGCAATGGCACGAAAAGAAGTCGAAGAGAGCCACAATCAGACAGACGTGCGCTACATCCGCAACCACCCGAAGCATGACCGATTTCCAGTGCGGCGGCTCGGCTTGGCGGCACTACTGATCGCCGTCGCCATGATCCTGCTTGTCGTTCTGCCGTCCCCGTGGCCCATCTGACACTATTAGCTCAAAAGTGAGGCCCCGGATTTCTCCGAGACCCCATGCTTACGTCCGCCCGCCGAATTCGGTGACTGCGATATTGGGTCAGCTACCGCCGCTACTGTCAACTCAGCATCCATGGCAGCGGAGGTAATCAATTGCCTATTCCTTTGAGTTCGCGTTCGAACACCAAGGGAATGTTGGCTCAATACCGTGCAACGATGATAATTGCGGCGATAAGGAATACCGCGACTAGGGAAAGAGCGCGATCAAGGGTCCTCGAGCGGGGCTCTGGGCTGGGCGTATCGAGCGGCGACATGAAACAAACGCGTCGAAGCAAGCCCGCTTTCTTGAGCGCATTGGTTCGCTGCGCGCCAGGTGGCATCCCGTGCGCTTCTTGAAGGGCATCAACCGCGCTTGCATTCTGGTTGCGGATGTCAGGCGAAGTTTCTTGCTTCACGATCACATCCTAGTTCGGCGTCTTGAGTTCGCCGCAAAACCAACCGAGTACTTCCGATGAAGTCATAGGTCGGCTGCGAGATGTTCTTTGTGAATGTGGTCGCAGTTAACGCATTCAAACGTGCGTACATCGAATCCCAAGCGCGCTGGTTTAGTTCGTGCAAGCACCATCTGGGCCTGACATTTTGGGCAGCGATGGCGCTCGATTAGGCCCTTGTAACCGGACATTGGCGCACTGCAGGATCAGGCGGGAGCGCAACACTCTCAGTCACCGGTAGATGCCGAAGTGGGACGGTGATGGAACCATCATGCTCTCCAAAGTTCCCGACCCGCTGGTCAATATTGCTCACTCTGAGAAATTTGTCATTGCCGTCAATTATGGCGGCAGGCGGAACGCTTGCGGGTATTAGACATTGGCTCAGTTAGAGGTGGCCGCTGCCACATTATTATTTCGATATCAAGGATGGCCACAGGCTCTTGGACCCGTCAGGAGCGGACCTCAGAAACGATGACGCCGCCTTCGCCAAGGCGAAGGTGCTCGCTATCGGGGTTTCTATCGATAAGGCCGCAGTCGATACGAACCCGCAGTCGATACGAAGCGGCTCATTGCTGTTTTAATTGGATCACGAGAGAAAAGTTTTACCGTGCCCGTTTATTCCAAAACCAACAATGAGCACCACGTGGGCATTCGCAAGATCATTCGGACTTAGAGCGCGGCAGCCTCAGTGTGGACGAAGGTAATGGCAAGGAAAGAAGTCGAGAGCCACAATCAGACGGAGGTGCGCCACATGCTCCACCATCCTAAACACGACCGATTTCCAGTGCGGCGGCTCGGCTTTGCGGCTGCGCTACTGGTCGCGGTTGCCATGATCCTGCTGATCATTCTGCCGTCCCAGTGGCCTATCTGACCCTATAGCTCAAAAAAAGTCCCTGCACGGGAGTTTCCAATGCAGAGAGAAGTTTGGGAGTCACCAAACGACGCGCGCCCACTCTGGCGGTGTGGCGGCGTGCTGTCTGGTCAATAGGGGACAGGCTTGGAACTTTGGCCGTACGTGAATTCAATTTAGCGGAGGGACGGTGGCGGGGCGCGAACCACAACGATCTCGTAACTTGAAAAGACGCCGAAATGCCGGTCATGCAAGAACAGTCGATACGCACTGCCCGTTCATATGATCAAGTTGAGGCAAGCGCGGGAGATCACGCCTTACGTCCGAGTTCATCCCGACGATGATGATCGGCGATAGGACGCCGGGGAGGGACCACTCGCCCATGCACTCGATCGGTGGTGCCCACAACTGCATGGCCCGGTCGGCAACCTCGCCTACGCCGCAGGTGACCCGCTGTGACCGGTGGTGCAGGGCAACACACAAAACGCAGCCATTCCGCGGCACGCGGATTGGCATAGGAAGCTAAAGCTGTACGCTGGAAGGTCCAAAATGCAAATCGCACCACAGATCACCTTCGAAGGTTCAGAGTCATCAGACGCTGCGCGCGACGTGATAATAAGAGAGATGGCGCGGCTAGAAACGCACAATAAACGTATTACTGGTTGCCGCGTCACCGTAATCGCTCCAAGCAATAAGCGTCGCCACGGGACCGGATTTCAAGTCCACATTTGGTTGACCATTCCGCCGCACGAAAACATCGTTGTTAATAATAATTCAGCGTCTGCTGATGCACGGCACCAACATGCCGAGGTAGCGATTAAGGACGCTTTCGCTGTCGCTCGCCGTCACGTCGATGCCCTTGCGGGGTGAGACTAGAGGGCAAGGTTGCCGCGCGCGACCAGGCTGCTCTCGCTTGCGATTTGTATCGTGCGGTGGCCGAACATTTCAACTGCATAACGGTGCTCACCGGCCAAATCCGTAAATATAGCGACGACCGTTCTTTCGGCGTGGTTGCTGAACGCTTGATCGACCTTATCACCAATTGCAAGTTGTAAGGTCATAGCAATCCTCCGGCGCGCAGGCTTTGCGCCGAGCAAGGCACGAGTACAGTTTCTTTGAGATCGGTAAGGGCGGCTAAGTCGCCTCGCGCACCTACTGCCGGTCGATGCTGACCACTGCCGTCCCGGCGCTGATCATATCGAGTTCGCGTGCTGCAGCACGACTCAGGTCAATAGCTCGCCCGCGACCATACGGCCCGCGATCTAATATTCGCACGACAACCGTTTTGCCATTACGTCACACCAGCACCTTGGTGCCAAAGGTAATGTTCGGTGAGCGGCAGTAAGACCGTTTGGGCCCGTGACCTCACCGCTGGCGGTTCTCCCGCCGCTGTAGAACTCGGCACGACCAGTCTCGGCAAAAGCCGGGCAGATCGCTGTTGAAGCCAAAACGGCAGCAAGTAATAACTTAGAACCAATCACCAGGCGTGAACGCTGAATGATCGACTAAGTTCCCCTAGTCTAGAGCGCTTTCCACTTGATACGGATCAACGTCCATAGCCGGCATGTCGAAAGTAATTGACGCACTGCTCTGGCGCAAATGTCTTGATGAGCCTGCCGATCAGCTTCCAGAGTGCCTTGACGGTGCGGGCCGCGCCCTTGCGCATTGCGGTTTTGAGTTTGGAGAATGCCTGTTCGATCGGGTTGAGGTCCGGCGAGTAGGCTGGTAGATAGCGCACGCTTGCGCCGACCGCCTCAATCGCCTGGCGCACGCCATCGACCTTGTGGGTGCGCAAATTGTCCATAAAGATGATATCGCCCTTTTTCAAGGTCGGCGTGAGAACCTGCTCGACATATGCAATAGCCCATCCATCGCGCCATCGATGACATAGGGCGCGGTCATGCCATCGAACCGCAAAGCAGCGATGAACGTCAGCGTCTTCCAGTGACCGTGTGGCACGCTCGCGACCAGCCCGTAGTGACGGACCATTTTCGTCGTGACCGCGGTCTCGTCAATGAACACCAAGCGCGGCACCTTAAGAGAAGGCTGCTCGGCTTTCAGCGCGGCGCGCGCAGCCGCAACATCAGGACGATCCTGCTCGGCGGCGTGCAGAGTGTTTTTTGAACGTGATCTCTTGACGATCGTAGAAGCGCCAGATCGAGCTCGTTCCAACTTTGAGCTTCTTCGCGCCACTGAGCCGCAAGCGGATGTCATCGAGCGTCAGGTCAGGCTCCGCGGCGATAAGATCGAGCAGCCAATGCTCATGCTTGTTCAACGGCGAGCGACTATGACCGGTGCCGCGCTTGGCCTCGACGCTGCCGGTCGTCGTCCAGCGCTCGATCCAGCGGATCGCCGTCGAGGCACCGACGTTGAGCAGACGTGCCGCCTCCCGCGCGCTGTCACCTTCCCCGACGATCGAGACGACCCGCTCCCGCAGGTCTTTCGAGTATCCCTTCGCCATCGCGCGCCCCCCGCCGTTATCGTCGGAGGAACAGAATCTGATTTGCACGCTCGAGGGAACCCCTATAACCCTCCCGATTCAAATCAAGCGGAAAGCGCTCTAGCAGCCAACGCCGGGCTTAGCGAAGGCGCCCGCAAGGCCTGGTCGGTCGCATCATCGACTGCTGTTCAAGCCAAAGGCGGCCCTACGGATCGAAGGTCTCTGCGGTCAACCGGAAAAGATCGCGGTTGTTGCCCGCCCCGTCCGCGACTTCCAGCCGCCATTCGGAGCCGTCCCTAAGCCTCGCGATAGTGTCTCGGATCATGTCAGAGCATGCCATTGCAGCTTCGTTCCATGCCGCATCGTCGTCCCCCAGACGGACGGGGATATCGCTTGAATAGGATCCTTGGCGGATTCGAAATGTGTAATGGGTCATGCGGCGGATTATAGAATCTCCGCCCGCCGGTGTCGCCGAATAAACTGAGGCGCGGCCCTACTCGTTTAGCTAGTGCGACGATTCCGAATTCGATCTGCGTGGGCCTCGAGCCAAGCCTCGTTCCTGAACAGCGACCGCAGCGACAAGGCAAGTTGGCGATGCTTTCCAAGGCGACAGCCCGCTTGGCTTGTTCCAACCGCCGCTCTAATTCTTTGCGGTCGCTCCTTTCATCCATGGCGACGTTCCCTCTTTAGTAAGACGAGGGAACGGCGTTGATAGTTCACATTTTTTCAGAAGGTCAATCTGGAAGCGTTTTAAGCGTGGAAGGGAGGACGATGACCGTGCCTGGCAGAGACGCCGACGGCATCTCGTTGGATCAGAAATGATCACTCTCTGCCGCTCCCGGTGGAATCGACGCACTGTCCCCTATTGACCAGACAGCTCGCCGCCACATTGCTAGATTGGATGCGCGTCGTTTAGTGACCTCCCAAACTCTCTGCATTGGAAACGCCAGCCCCTTCCGTGCAGGGATTTTTTTTGAGTCCGACAGCCCTTCTGTCAAAACTTTCAGTTGCGATCCGTCAGGCGCGCTGCCCTTCGATGGTGATTCATTTAGCGGGAGAAAAACTCGCTCG
>Ga0193726_1002425_pt1 | contig 12660 bp, 11 predicted proteins | sample H2c1metaG_FD_144928 | JGI IMG/M metagenome (GOLD analysis project Ga0193726, IMG submission 144928) | Soil microbial communities from a riparian zone of the East river system, Colorado, United States - H2c1 | ecosystem: Environmental > Terrestrial > Soil > Riparian zone | place: USA: East River... | reverse complement strand
ACTTTGAACCATTGAATACAGAGGAATACAGGGAAAAATACAAAACAGCCAAGATCGCCTACCTTGAAAAACAACTCTTGAAACTCAAGGCAGTGGGGTAAGTTCTATAGTAGCAACATAAGGTGCAACGACGCAAAGATTGAATTCAAATTAAAAATTAAAATGAATAATTTGCTCTCCCAAATGTGAACTCTAAACCCGAAACTCTGAACTCGGAACTCGAAGCTCAAGGCTTCAATGCCATTTTAAAGGCATATTATTTGTTCACGATTACGCATTGCTAACGGAAAATCAAATTTATGAATTGGGTAGATCTCGCACTTTTAGTAGTGGTATTGCTGGCAGTATGGGGCGGTTGGAACAGGGGTTTTATTTTAGGAACGCTTGACCTGGTAAACTGGATCGGGAGTATTTTACTCGCTTTTCTTTTTTATCCATACCTGGCAAATTTTATGAAAATACTTTTCCCCTCGCTGGGGGCCTGGTTACTTCCGGTTGCATTTATCATCACCCTTATTTTAGCAAGGCTGCTTATAGGGATTGTTACCAGTCGTATTGCATGGCTCTCGGGGAGCGCTAACGATGCAGGGGTGAACAGATTTTTGGGGATCATTCCCGGGTTTATTTCCGGGGTTATTTATGCTACTATTATAGCTGCACTTTTGCTTGCGCTGCCACTTTGGGATGGAGTAACTAAAACCACGCGAAACAGCCAAATTGCTAACAGGCTTTCGGCGGGCGTTGAATGGGTAAACGAAAAACTATCCCCCGTATTTGACAAAGCCATCAACCAAACTATAAATAATCTTACGATTCATCCTGCATCAAATGAATCAGTAAAACTTCCATTCAAAGATGATCATCCGGATGTTCGTGGTGACCTTGAAGAGGAAATGTTGAAACTCGTAAATCAGGAAAGAGTGCAGAGAGGTTTGAGCGCATTGAAAGCGGATCCTGAATTGACCCAGGTTGCCCGTGCACACTCCCAGGATATGTTTGCCAGGGGATATTTTGCGCATTTCACTCCCGAAGGAAAATCTCCTTTTGACAGGATGGACATGGCGCATGTTCAATATACAACTGCAGGTGAAAATCTTGCGTTGGCACATTCACTTTCTATTGCTCACAATGGCCTGATGAATTCACCGGGTCACCGCGCTAATATCCTAAACCCCGCATTTGGCCGGGTGGGCATCGGGATTTTGGATGGAGGGTTTTATGGATTGATGGTAAGCCAGGAGTTCCGGAATTAATTTGATAAGCGAAGAATCGCCTGGTTTTGGGTAGTGGTTCAGATTGAAAACTGGTTTCACGCAAAGCAGTAAAGATTAGCAAACGCGCAAAGGTGTCTGGTTATGGCTTCGCGACTTTTGTTTAAATCTTAGCGTATTCTAAGATTAATAAACTACCAAAAAAAGGTTTCAGGCAGCTTTTAAATAGTTCTCTACAAATGGCGTTTGTCGTTTAATAACGGCAAACATGCGATATAAAATTTTGTTTCGAACGACATTGATGGTGCTCATTTTGGATTTACCGCCTTCAGTTCTTTTTAAATAATATTCACGTAGTTCCTGATCATGTTGGATAGCAACTTTGGAGGATAAATCAAGCAATGATTTCATTTGTTTATCGGCAAGGTGACTTATCCTGGTCCTTTTTTTAATGCTGGATCCCGATTCATGTGGAAAAGGGGCCGTTCCGCAAAAACAGGCAAATTTTCTTGCATTACCAAAGCGAGTAAAGTTGTGGGTTTTGATAATTGCAACGAGTGCCACAATTTTACCAACTCCTGGAATACTTTGAAGCAACTGAAAATTTTGTTTCAATGACTCTTGTTTGTTAACGATAGATTCTATTTCAGCCATCAACTTTTCAATTTGCTTGTCAAAGTTTTTAATCAATTGCAACTGTGTTTGCATCAGGATGTCTTTTTCAGGGATACCAATGTGCCTGTATTCTTTGATGGCGCAGGTTAATGCAGCTCGCTGCCTCACTAGTCTATGACGAACAGAATGCAGCATTTGCAGGCGTTTCAGGACGTCGCTGGCCGGTACATCAACAGAAAGCTTGTCTTTCTTTTGATAACCATAGGCGGCAATTCTAGCCGCGTCAACTTTATCTGTTTTACCGCGAACCAGGCCCATCGATCTTTTAATTTCCAGCGCACTCACTTTGCAAAAAGCAACTTGGTGTTGATGTAAAAACTTTTCAAAACAATAGCTGTAAAGGCCTGTGTGTTCCATCACAATCATTGTTTTTGAGGCATTGATTTTTAGTTGTTTGAGCCATTGCAGTAAGTTTTTAAACCCAACAATTGAGTTCTCAATTTGAATGTGAGTACGCTGCAAATGGCAAACCAGGTCAATACTTTTTTTGGAGAGGTCGGCTCCGATGATGTGCTGGACTTTCATAATTTTGCTTTTAGGACTTACTAAAAAGTTGCCTAGCCTAAGACCTTTAATTAGTCTTCAAGGACTTACTATTCTAAATGGGCCTTGGCAACCGTGAAGGGAGGCGGGGACTAATACGCAAAATAGATCTCTCAATCTATGACTTTGCAAAGTTCACCCCGTCTCTTTTCACAAATATCTAACTAAGCTTTTTCCTGCTATCCTTATTTCAATGAACTATTTAATCTAAAGGCCTTTGCGTGAAATGAAACTGATCCACTACCCGGTTTTGAATTTGCTTTGAAGAGTTAGTAACTTCCGCTAACAATATTTTAAAATGAATTATGAGGAATTCAGGGCAGCTGGACATAGTCTTGTAGATTATATTTCCGACTACCTGCAGCATGTTTCAACAAAACCACTTTTCAACCCGGTACAACCTTCTTTTCTCCACGATCTTTTTGATGAAAAGATTCCTGATGAACCGCAATCTTTAGCGGATATCCAAAAGATATTGGAAGAAAAATTGATCCCTTACTGCACGCACGTAAATCATCCCGGGTATATGGGGCTTATTACGCCTTCTCCAAATCCTGCTGGAATTTTATCAGAGTTCCTCGCATCTGCATTAAATCAAAATCTTGGTGCCTACTCTATTGGGCCCTCAGCCACAACAATGGAGCTGCGGGTGATACGCTGGCTGAATGATCTTATCGGTTATGATGAAAATGCAGGAGGCAATCTTACCAGTGGAGGCATGACCTCAAATTTTATTGGGCTGAAACTGGCAAGAGATTACGGCACCCATGACGTGGCACAGCATGAAGGAATGAGGGAAGGATGGGTAGCATATGTTTCGGAAGAACGTCATGTATCATTGGACAAAGCCGCAGACGCTGTTGGCATTGGAAGAAAGAACCTGAGAATCATTCCAACAAATGATTCATACCAGGTAAGGATCGATCTATTGGAAAAAGCGATAAAAAAAGATAAAGAAAAAGGATTAAAACCTATCTGCATTATCGGCCTTGCAGGCACCACTAATTTAGGAGCGGTGGATGATCTTGTTATGCTATCCAAAATTGCTCAAAGAGAAAATTGCTGGTTGCATGCGGATGCAGCCTATGGAGGAGGGATGTTGTTGTCAAATAAAAATCGAGGCTTGTTACCAGGCCTGGAGCTTGCTGATTCAGTAACCATCGACCCTCATAAATGGTTTTATGCTCCCCTGGACGCGGGCGCTATATTAGTTAAGGACCGTCATCGGTTGAATATATCATTTGGCTTACAGCCTTCTTATCTTACCGACCAATCTCAACAAAAAAACGAACGTTACCAGTTTTATGTAAATGGTTTTGAACAATCGAAAAGATTTAGAAGCCTGAAGATTTGGGTAAGCTTTCATCATTATGGCAAAACAAAAATGGGCGAGTGGGTTGATAATAATATTAGTCATGCAAAATATCTTCACCAGCTTGCGATCAATGATCCTCATTTTGAATCAGCAACCGAACCCATGATGTCAGCAGTGTGCCTTAATTACAAAACACCCCAATTGACTGCAGAAGAAAATAAGCAATTGCATTTTGCTGTAGCAGAAAAAGTAGAAAGTGAAGGAAAGTTTTGGTTTGCTACCACCATCATGAAAGGAAAAACATGGTTCCGGATCAACCCGGTAAATATTTATACAACCATGGAGCATATTGACGAATTGTTCAAAACCTTACAGGTGTATTGCAAAACCGAAGTTGAAAAATATATTCAGGCATAAATTAATTATGGGACATTTTGTGAACTTGGAGACATCACAAGGAAAATCATTATGGAAGGGGAAATAAAAAAACTGGGCGTGGCTTTAGTTGGCCTTGGGAATTATAGCGAGGGACAACTTGGACCGGCATTAAAAGAAACAAGGCATTGCTATCTCGCTGGTATTGTTACGGGTTCGGATAAGAAAAAAGAAAAATGGAAAAATAAATATAATCTGCCCGATGAGAATATTTATGGCTATAATAATTTTGAAGCAATAAAAGACAATAGAGATATTGATATTGTTTATATCGTACTTCCGAATGCGATGCATGCTGAGTATACGATCCGTGCAGCTGGTGCAGGCAAGCATGTAATATGTGAAAAACCGATGGCCATTTCGGTGGAAGAATGCGACAGCATGATCGCCGCCTGCAAAAATGCCGGAGTGATGCTGTCTATAGGATATCGTTTGCATTTTGATCCTTTTAACCAGGAGATGATGAGGCTTGCAAATGAAAAAGTTTATGGTGAAGTAAAAATGATCTCAGCATCACACGGGCTGAGTAGTGCAGAAGGGTGGAGGCTCAACAAAGAATTGTCTGGAGGAGGCCCCCTTGTGGATGTAGGAATTTATTGCGTTAATGCCGGGCGCTATATTACTAATATGGAGCCTGTCGCAGTAAGGGCCGTGGAAGGACAAATAAAAGACAAAAGAAAATTTAATACCATTGAAGAATCCCTGACATGGACAATGGAATATGAAAATGGTATTATTTCCCGATGCAGTGCCAGCTACTCGGAGTATGGAAATCATTTGCACGTAGATGCTGAAAATGGATGGTTTGAGATTGCGCCTGCGTTTTCTTATAGCGGACTTAAAGGAAAAACATCTGATGGTAAATTGGATATCATAAAGAATAACCACCAGGCCGCACAAATGGATGATTTTGCACTATCAATAATAGAGAAAAGACCAACTACGGTTCCGGGAGAAATGGGTAAACAGGATGTAAAAATTCTCCATGCCATTTATCGATCCATGAAATCAGGCAATCGGGTTGAGATCTGAGAAATAGCGCTATTTCAATTCAACATTTTCAACCATCACATCCCAATGTGCCAACAATAATTCAAAGCGATGCTGTTCATCTTTGATAAGTTTATCCCCATCCGGAAATAACTTTTCCTTGTATGGCTTTGTAAGATCGTCGTCAAAAGCCAATGCGGCGTTCTTAAATACCAGTGTCACCTTAAAATCCCATCGCGTATCTTCTCCGCTATGTAATTTTGGTTTCTCGGCGGTAATACTAATGATATCACCTTTTTCCTGCGCCTTTTTGAGCAAAGGGTAATGATTCGTTTTCCAGAGATCAATAAATTCATCGGCATAACCCCATTTTACTTTGTAATAATTCTCCACCGTAAAAGGCTCATCTTTTTTATTTTGGGCATTTGCAAAACTGGAAAAGATCACCAGGGTCAAAATTGCAAGCAGGCATTTTAATTTGTTTGGAATTAACCGGTTCATAGCTATGATTTTGGTTAGAGACAAAATTAGGATTGAATCGCTATGCGACAGTAAGAATCTCCTAACTTTAGCCCTTTTAAAATAGCATTATGATAGAATGGAAAGGAGTTTTCCCGGCTGTTACTACTCCGTTTACAGCAGGTGATGAATTGGACCTTCCAATGTTTGAAAAAAACCTGGAAGCTCAAATCAGTGCTGGCGTAAAAGGAATTATCATCGGCGGTTCTCTTGGAGAGGCTAGTACTTTAACAACATTAGAAAAGCAAACTCTTGTCAAATGTGCACACGAAAAGATCAGGGGAAAGGTTCCTGTGATATTAAATATTGCGGAAAGCAGTACCAAAGATGCGTTGTATCATGCAGACCTGGCAAGAGAATGGAAAGTGCAGGGGTTAATGTTGCTGCCACCCATGAGATACAAAACAGATGAAAGAGAAACCATAGAATATTTTAAAACGATCGCCCACGCTACCAGCCTTCCCATTATGATCTACAATAACCCGGTAGATTATAAAATTGAGGTAACACCTGAAATGTTTGAGGAATTAAAGGAATGCCAGAATATCACGGCTGTAAAAGAAAGTACGAGAGATGTAACCAATGTAACAAGAATGAGAAACCGCTTTGGTGACCGCTATAAAATTCTTTGCGGTGTGGACACCATTGCGATGGAAGAATTATTATTGGGTGCCGATGGTTGGGTGGCAGGATTGGTAAATGCATTCCCCAAAGAGACGGTTGCCATTTATGAACTGGTAAAATCCGGGAAGATCGAAGAAGCTGCAAAGATCTACCGTTGGTTCATGCCCCTGTTAGAATTGGATATCCATCCTAAATTGGTTCAGTACATAAAATTAGCCCAGGCTCAAACAGGCCTGGGAACAGAATTCGTTCGTGCTCCGAGATTGATAGTAACAGGTGAAGAAAGAAAAAGAATCTTACAGATCATTGATGTTGGAATTGCCTCCCTTCCCTTATAAAATATTGTTGGCAAAAAATCTTTTCATGACCAGGATATTCCCTTTCTTACTTTTTCTTTTTTTCTATTTTCCAGCGAGTAGCCAATCAACATGGAAACATGGAAGATTGAAAGTGTCAACAGATGGGCATTTTTTAAAGTATGAAGATGGAACTCCATTTTTTTGGTTAGGGGATACCGGTTGGGAGTTGTTTCACAGGTTAAGAAAAGAAGAGATCAGCAAGTACATTGAAAACCGAAGAGAAAAAGGATTTAATGTGATACAAGCTGTTATCCTTGCAGAGTTCTCTGGATTAAAAAAACCAAATCAATACGGTGACCTGCCTTTGATGGATCTTGATCCTACGAAACCCAATGAAAAATATTTTGAACTGGTTGACTATACGGTGCAATTGGCTTTGCAGAAAAATATATTTATGGGCCTGTTGCCGACCTGGGGTGATAAGGTAACTAAACTCTGGGGCGAGGGACCTGTAATATTTAATGAAGGCAATGCCTATATCTATGGTAAATGGCTGGGTGACCGTTATAAAAATTATCCCAACATCATCTGGATATTAGGTGGCGATCGTCCCGCTGTCACTGATTCTGCAGATTACCGCGCCATTTGGAGAGCCATGGCGAAAGGGATTGCTGACGGAGCTAATGGAAAAGCCATCTTTACCTATCATACTACCGGTGGACAATCAACTTCTGAATTTTTAAATAATGAAAGCTGGCTTTCCATAAACACAATGCAAAGCGGTCATGGGAGTGGACATGATGTTGCTGTTTGGAAAATGATCGAACACGACCGTAATTTAAAACCAACAAAGCCAACCCTCGATGCAGAACCAAATTATGAAGACCATCCTGTAAATCCCTGGCCAAAATGGGACCCGGCCAATGGTTACTTTCGTGCATACGATGTTCGCAAACAAACTTATCGCTCCGTATTTGCAGGCGCCTGTGGCGTTACATACGGCCATCATGCGGTATGGCAATTCTTAAGCGCACGGGAGGACACTATTAATCATGCCGACCGTTATTGGACGGATGCGATTGATAGGCCCGGTGCATACCAGGTAGGTTATTTAAGAAGATTGATTGAGTCTCATTCACCACTTGATCGCATTCCAGATCAATCTCTCATCGCACGAGGGCAGGGGGAAAAAGGGGAATATATTACAGCATTCAGAGGCGGTGATAATACTTACGCAATGCTTTATTTGCCAGTGGGCAAGGAAATTGCAGTGAATACTTCTTTTATAAACGAAAGTAAGATCTGGATATCCTGGTTTAATCCGAGAAACGGTAAAATGGAGAAGAAAACTATTTTAAAAAGAGAAGACATTATGAATTTTATCCCACCCTCTATTGGGGTGGAAAATGACTGGGTGCTCGTTCTTGAAAAAAATTAGTCAGCCCCCAATTTAAATTTTTAAATCCTGATTATGTACACAGATGCGACGATACAAGATATCAATGATGCTATGGAAAAAGCGTGGAAAGCTTTTCACGGGTATAGAAAGTTATCATTAAAAAAGCGGGCTGAGTTTATGAAGGCTATTGGAGCAGAGATTGAAAATCTTGGTGATGAACTATTGATGGTGGCTCATGAGGAAACGAATTTGCCCGAAGCCAGGTTAAGAAGTGAAAGAGCAAGAACGATCTTTCAGTTGATGAGCTATGGAGAGGCTTGTGAGAAAGGGGAGTGGCTTGAGGCAAGAATTGATACCGCCCTGCCGGATCGCAACCCTCCACGAACAGATCTTCGAAAGCTGATGATACCACTTGGGCCGGTTGTCGTTTTTGGCGCAGCAAATTTTCCTTTTGCCTATTCCACTGCGGGTGGCGATACTGCCTGTGCATTTGCTGCTGGTTGCCCTGTAATTGTAAAAGCTCATGCGGCACATGCCCGTACCAGTGAGATGGTTGCCGGAGCAATCATGAAAGCAGCCAGGAATTGTAACATGCCGGAAGGGATCTTTTCTCATTTACATGGCGCAGGAAACCAGGTTGGTGAAGCACTTGTAAAACATCCCCTTACAAAAGCAGTTGGATTTACCGGGTCATTCCCTGGAGGAAAACAATTATTTGATTGGGCAAACCAACGCAAAGAACCGATCCCGGTTTTTGCGGAAATGAGTAGTATCAATCCCGTTTTTTTGATGCCGGAGAAATTAAAACAATCTGCTGCTGATGTGGCCAGGTCCTGTGCGGCATCCATTACCCTGGGCGTAGGGCAATTTTGTACAAATCCCGGATTGATCGTTGGCATTGAGAACAACGATCTTGAAACTTTCATTCAAATTTTAGGTGGAGAGATAAAAAAAATATCACCGGGAGAAATGTTGCATGCCGGTATTTTTAAGAACTATGTAGAAAGGAGAGCCAATGCGTTATCACAAAATGATGTAGAAACAGTTGCCGCTTCAGAAGCAGAACCTTTATTCAACCAGGGTACACCTACCATTGCTTCTGCAACTGCAAAAGCATTTATCAATAATCCTGTATTGCACCAGGAAGTATTTGGACCCTATTCCATTATTATTCGCTGCGCAAATATGGAGGAGATGATCACGGTAGCAAAACATATCGAAGGCCAGTTGACAGCCACCCTGATGGCCACAGATGATGATGTGAAGGATAACTATGAATTGGTTGAAGCTCTGAAAAATATATGTGGCCGATTCATTTTAAATGGCGTTCCTACGGGTGTTGAAGTTTGTTTAAGCATGCATCACGGTGGACCGTTTCCTGCAACTACTGATTCCCGGTTCACCTCTGTTGGAGCGGATGGAATAAAAAGATTTGCAAGGCCGTTATGCTATCAGAATTGGTCCAATGAATTCTTGCCGGCTGAATTAAAAAATGATAACCCTCTTGGTATTTATCGTACTGTAAATGATAAATTAACTAAGGATCCGATCGCTTAAAAAATGATTGGCAAGGAATGGAATGGCCTGCTATATGATTCAAATTGAAAAATGTCTGAAAGAGGACGCCTCAGAATGATACTGATAATTGGCGGTCTTCTTTGTAATGGAGATAAGTAAACCACCCCGTGACCAACGTTGCAGAAATGAAATAGGCGACCAGGATATAATTGATTGGCTGAAAAGACTGGGATGCCCCAAACCAATCCCCGAAATAAAAGATGAGCCCGATAGCATAGCCATTTTTTAATGCTTCCCAAAAAATTGCAAAAGGATTTCGATCCATTAATTCCGTAAAGGCGTAAACACTCAAAAAAATAAAAAGCCCATACATATAAATAAAGCTCCCATTCAATTTATTGATAGCAGCAATATTGCCAAAAAGATAGCTGATGGATAGTAAAGCAAACACGATCTGTATCCAGCTCCATGACTGTAGTGCAACAGAAGCACGGGGAGCATACCGGTTGAAATTATAAACATCTTCAATTTTATGAATGGGATATTTTTCTTCAACATCCGCGGGCCGGTACCCGGTGGGTTTGAACCATAGCGTAAATTTTTCTTTCCAGCTTTTTGTCCGCCAGGCATCATTCATCAATAACCACAAATGCTGGAAATTTATTTTGATTGGGTTCCATGTTTGTGCAGGCCTTGTAATTCCGTATACCGGTGGCACACCAGGCATTTCTTCCTGGTAGGTGCCAAACAGCTTGTCCCAGATTATAAAAATCTGGGAAAGATTTTTATCTAAATATTCTTTATTGATCGCATGATGAACCCGGTGGTGGGAGGGCGTCACGAATATCTTTTCAAGAAATCCCATCTTCTTTATATGCCTTGTATGATACCAGAATTGGGCAAACAATTGTATCGGGGCAATAATGGCTATAACTTTTGCTGGAACACCTAACAGAGCTGCCGGTAATAACAGGATCGCAAAGACCTTTACAAGCTCTGAAATGCTTTGTCTCAATGCACAAGCCAGGTTAAATTCTTCACTGCTGTGATGGATGACATGAAGGTTCCAGAAAAGGTTTACATGATGACTCCATCGGTGAACCCAATACCCTGCAAGATCAAGGGCAATAAAGGCAATGATGTAGGTCCAAATCGTTGTCTGCAGATGTACAATCTCAACTTTATCCACCAACCAATTATAGGTAATAATTGAAATGCTCAATCCCAACACGTCTTTTGTGACATTTGTAATGCCACTGCTAAGACTGCTGATCGTATCCATATTCCTGAATGCTTCCTTATTCCTATACCATCCGTACCATTTCTCGAATAGCACGAGAAAGAGAAAGGCGGGCATCGCAATAAGAAGAATTTTACCGTAGGCATCCATAATGGCAGTTCGAGTGTTCAAAATTAATCATAAATCCCATACACGGGAAAAGGTAGACTTTACCCTGGAGTTTGTGATTTGATAAATCTCAAATTAATTGATACCTATAATATCCTTTTATAAAAAATGAGCTGACAAAAAAAAACCATTGGGATCATTTCGACCCCAATGGATTAAATAGCACCAACAATAGCGAAAAAATTAAAACGATTTATTTTTCAAGGGTAACAATTGCAAATGCTTTAATTGCTGATTCAATCAATAATTTTCCTCCATGTACTGACCTGAATCAAACTCAAAATTTTGCAATTCAAGACTGTTTACCCGTGGACCCTGGAGCACAGTTACAAATTCATCCTCTATTTCTGAAATCGTTTTTAAGAAATTATTAATGGAATCTTTTGTGATCCCGGTAATGTGATCAAGGTTTTCCTTAAAATGGAAAGAGAGGTACTGTTTGAAACTGTTGTGTTCTTCAATTTTTGAAGAGGGTTGCAGGCTGGCAAGCTCCGCTAAATTATCAATCATGGGCAAATATAATTTTATGGTCTTGTCAAAATTTCATGCCAGAGAATAATTTGTATCGATTGGGGAAAACTATTGATGGTACTGCATTTGCGAACAATTTATCAACAGGTAAATCACATCGGATTATGTTTTATTGAAATAATACTGGGTAAAAATTACCACACTAGCTCTCATTGCACAAACCCCATTTAAAATATCCCATTCTTAACTGATCTCTTTGTCTTTTATCACAGGACCAATAAGGCGAAAAATTATTTTTAAAATAATATTAATTACTTAATGCCATTAAGATTAAGGATCGAATAATTCTTCATATTCAATAAAAAAACCCTTTCGCTTTTTTTGCAAAAGGGTTGGCATTCAAGAAAAAATATTTTATCAGCCTTTTGATTTCGGCTTTTCAGTTTGCTGTGTTTTTACATAATCATCATATGCTGCAGCGTCAAGTGTTTCACCTGTGATCTTTACAACTTTTGGTGCATCAACACCCGCAAATTTGATTGACACATCTTTTTCAAAATGTCCCATCGCAGCGGCATTATAATTTACTTTAAGTTTTGCCGTTTCACCTGGTTGAATAGGTTTCTCAATTTTTTCAGGAGTTGTGCAACCGCAGGAGCCCCATGTATTTTCAACCACCAGGGCCTTATCGCTGGTATTTTTTATTTCAAAAAACATAAATACAGGCACACCCTGTTTTATTTTTCCGAAATCATATTTTTCGGTGTTTATCTTCATCACATCATCTGGCTTTGTTTGTGCCATGGCGGCAAAGCCTAAAAAGAGAACGGTTAGTCCTAAAAAAATTCTTTTCATTTTTACTGATTTTGTTGTTTTAAAATTTGTACGGAGGCATTAGTGGGTGCTGATCCTACCGGGGCTTTCCACACAGTGCCCTTGATTTTTATTTGTCTGGTTTGATTTCCATTATAAGTGATGGTAATGGTCTTTTCAAAATAACCTTCCGCTGCAGCATTGTAACCAACTTTTATTTTATCACCAGCGCCTGCCGGAACAGGATCACGGTTCCATTCAGGGGTCGTGCATCCGCAGCTAGCCTGGACGTTGTCCAGTTTCAAAGCTGTAGAACCCAAATTGGCTATTTCAAAATTGTAATAAACTGGCTTGCCTTGAGGAATTTTTCCGAAATCATGCTCAGTTTCCTTTATTTGAAGCACATCTGCTTTGAGGCTATCGTTTTGTGCATTCGCTAC
>Ga0193726_1002424_pt1 | contig 12669 bp, 11 predicted proteins | sample H2c1metaG_FD_144928 | JGI IMG/M metagenome (GOLD analysis project Ga0193726, IMG submission 144928) | Soil microbial communities from a riparian zone of the East river system, Colorado, United States - H2c1 | ecosystem: Environmental > Terrestrial > Soil > Riparian zone | place: USA: East River... | reverse complement strand
CGAGAACGACGCGCAGCGCATGATGGATCCCGAGCACGTCGAGGAGATCTGGTGGGCGGCGTTCCTGCAGCAGTACCAGCAGGGCGGCTACCTCAACATCTGCATGCATCCCTTTGTGTCGGGCCGCGCGCTGCGCATCGCCATGCTCGACCGCCTGATCGAGCGCATGAAGCGCCTGCCCGGCGTGTGGTTCCCGACCTGCGAGCAGGTGGCGCGCCACGTCCTCAGCGTCCATCCCGCCCACTGACAGGAGCCGCGCCATGCCGTGGAAGGACCGCTACACGATCAGCGACGAGAAGAGCCTTTTGGACTCCGAGGTGACCTGGCCCGACGGCCAGCGCTGCTGCTTCCGCATCGTCGTCGACCTTGCCCCGGCCTGCGGGCCCGCCGGCATCACGCCCCAGGACCTGGCGACGCCCGACGCCTATTTCGGCATGCATGGCGGCCTGGCGGCGCTCGTGGAAGTGCTGCGCCGCCGTGGCCTCAAGGCGACCTTCGCAGTCCCGGCCGTGATGGCCGAGATCCACGCCGACACGATCCGCGCTTTGGCGGACGCGGGCCACGAGATCGCCGCGCACGGTTTCAAGCACGAGGATGTGAGCCTGCTCGGCCGCGACGAGGAGAAGGCGCGGCTCGAGCGCACGACGGAGATCCTGACCAGGGTCGCGGGCCAGCGTCCGTCGGGCTGGTTCTCGCTGCCGCGGCCCTCCGACAAGTTCGCCGGCGGCGCCGTCAGCGCCCACACGGTCGATCTTCTGATCGAGGAGGGCTACGACTATTTCGGCAATGGTTTGGCCGACGACGTGCCGCATTACTGGGTGGCGGATTTCGCCAGCCGCCGCGCGATCCTCACGCTGCCCTACTACTATCATTTCGACGACCAGTTCTTCCTGCTCTTCCCCAAGAAGGGCACCGGCCTGGAAAATCCCGACGCGCTGTTCCGCAACTGGAAGGCCGAGCTCGACGCTCAGTACAAGCGCGGCCGGCAGTTCGCCATGGTGCTGCATCCCCACGGCATCGGCTGGCCCAACCGGCTGCATATGCTGGAGCAGTTCCTCGACCACGCTGAAAGCCTGCCGGCGCTGTGGAACGCCACCAGCGCCGACTGCGCGCGCCACTGGGCGGCGACCTTCCCGGCGGCCACGCATCTCAAGCTGGAGCCCTCGATCTGGCGCGACTATCCCGGCAGCCTGAGCTGACGGGAGCCGCGAGATGGCGATGCGGAGGGCCAGTCCGCGGGCTATGATCTGCCGCCACAGCTGCCGATAAAAGAGACAGCAACGGAGGGAACCATGAGCCGCAATTACAATGTGATTGATGCCGACGGGCATGTCCTGGAGCCGTTCACGCTTTGGAACGACTACATGGACCCACAGTATCGCGCGCGCGCCCCGAAGCTCGTGAAGGACGACAACGGCAAGGAGCGCCTGCTCCTGGAGGAGAAGATCCTGGGCAGCCGAGCGGGCTTCGGCGGCATCGGCGGCGTGGGCGCCCGGCAGGGCGTGGTCGCCGCCGACGCGATGGAATACAAGGACGGCCGCAAGGGCGGCTTCGACCCGCACGCGCGCATTCCCGACATGGACCTCGACGGCATCGATGCCGCCTTCCTGTATCCGAGCCTCGGGCTGTTCGCGGGCGCCGTCACGGATCCCGGCTTTGCCGGCGCGATGTGCCGGGCCTACAACCGCTGGCTCGCCGACTACTGCAAGCCCTATCCCGATCGCCTGTTCGGCATCGCCATGCTGCCGATGCAGTCGATCGATGCGGCGATCCAGGAGATGCGCTTCGCCCGCACCGAGCTCGGCTTCCGCGGCGGCTTCCTGCGGCCCAATCCCTACAACGACCGCAAGCTGCACTCGCCCGACTACGAGCCGTTCTGGAGCGCGGCCGAAGAGCTCGATTTCTGCATCGGCATCCATGAAGGCGGCAACAGCGGCATGCCGACGGTCGGCGTCGATCGCTTCGACGGCCGCGGCGCGCAGCACATCATCTCGCACACCATGGAGATGATGCTGGCCTGCATGAGCATGATCTGGGGCGGGGTGTGCGAACGGCATCCCAAGCTCAGGGTCGGTTTCCTGGAATCGGGCGGCGGCTGGATCGCGCCCTGGCTTGACCGCATGGATCGTCATTTCGACGACCAGGGATTCAACGATTCCGGCCTGAAGACGCGTCCCAGTGAGCTGTTCCGGCGCAACTGCTGGATCTCCTTCGAGCCGGTCGAGGGCTCGATCGCCGCCTTGGCCGACTATATCGGACCGCACAAGATCCTGTGGGCCACCGACTATCCCCACCGAGACGGCTTCTTCCCGGGCGCTCCGCAGATGATGAAGGAGCGACTGAAGGGGCTGTCGGCTGACACGCAACGCGGGGTCATGGCCGGCGGCGCCATGCAATTCTACGGCCTCCACTGATCCGGCCGGTCCGCTGCAATGCGAGGGAGGAACTGATGAACGTACTGGCAGACCGGGCAAGCGACGCGCAGCGCCGCGCGCCCACCTATCAGGTGCTCGTCGACGACATCAAGGCGCTGGGCGTCGAACAGGTGTTCGGCCTGATGAGCGACGACACCGCGGTCTTTGCCACGGCGCTCGACAGTTCCGGCATCCGCTTCTATGGCGCGCGGCACGAGAACAACGCCATCGCCATGGCTGAGGGCTTCTCCTATGCCACGGGCGGACTGGGCGTCGCGGTGATCGGACGCGGACCCGCCACCGCCAACGGGCTGCATGCCGCTACCTATGCCAGCCGCGCCGGCTCGCGCGTGCTGATCATCTACGGTGACGCCGCCGTGTCGAACGGCGCCGTCAATTCAGTGGGCCCGGACTACAAGGGCTTCAATTCCACCGGCGTGCTGGGCGCCGCCGGCATTCGCACCTTCGTCGCGACCAGCCCCGAAACCGCCCGCGGCGCGCTGGCCGATGCCGCCGGCGCGGCGCTGCAGGGCGGGGCGGCGGCCTTGCTGCTGCCGGTCAACGTCCAGCTGGCCGACATGGATCTCGGCAAAGCGCTGCCGCCGCCGGCGCCGAAGCAACCTCGGCCTCCCGCCGCGCCGCGCCCGCAGGCGATCGAAGCGGCCGCCGCCCTGGTGCGGCAGAGCCGCAAACCGCTGATCGTGGCGGGCCTGGGCGCCCATCGCGCCGGCGCCAAGGCGGAGCTGGAGCAGCTGGCCGACCGCATCGGTGCTTTGCTTGTCACCTCGGCGCGCGGCAAGGACATGTTCCGCGGCCATCCCGCCAATCTCGGGATCGTCGGTTCCTTCTCGCATTCCGCCGCCCGCCGCATGATCGACCAGGCCGATTGCGTGCTGGTGTTCGGCGCCGGTCTCAATCTCCTGACCATGAGCTTCGGACATTCGTTGCCCAAGGTGCCGCTGGTCCAGGTCGATGCGGATCGCGGCCATATCGGCCGCTGGCATCCGGCTGACGTCGCCGTGGTGGGCGATGCGCGTCTGGCGGCGCAGGCCCTGCTCGAGGCGTTGCCGCCCGGCTCCAATGCCGACCGGCCGTTCCGCTCCGAGGAGACGCTGCGCTTCCTGCGTGAATTCGATATCGCGCGCGATTTCGCGCCGGCCAACACGCCGCGCACGGTCGATCCCCGCGCGCTCGGGGCGGCGCTGGAGAAGCTCCTGCCGGCCAATCGCAACCTGGTCTACGACGCCGGCAACTTCCTGGGCATCGTACCCTACCTGTCCGTGCCGGATCCGGGCCGTTTCAAGCTGACCAGCGACTTCGCCTCGATCGGTCTTGGCTTCGGTACGGCCCTGGGCGTGGCCAAGGCGCGGCCCGACGAGACCACCGTGCTGGTCATCGGCGATGGCGGCTTCCTGATGACCATGGGCGAACTGGAAACGGTGGTGCGCGAGGACCTGCCGCTGGTCATCATCCTGATGAACGATTGCGCCTATGGCGCGGAGCTGCATTTCCTGAAGATGCGCGACCTGCCGGTGGCGAAGTCGGTGTTTCCGGATGTTGATTACGCGCCGATCGCCGAGGCCTTCGGCTTCCAGGCGGCGACTGTCCGCACTTTGGACGACTTGCAGAAGCTGGCGCCGCTGCTGGCCAGGCCCGACGGACCGCTCTTCCTCGACTGCAAGCTGAACGCCGCCGTCGTCGCGCCCTTCATGAGCGAATTTCACGAGTTTGAGACCCGCCAGCACTAAAGCGCATTAAATGCGCTTTAGTGCTGGCGGGCGGCAGCGCCTTCTGAGGCGCGAGAGTCCGCGCAGAGCAGAAAAGACAAGAAGCGCAACTGGAGTTGCGCGCTCCCGGCAAAGAGGCCGACCCTGGACCCAAAAGCCGACGTGACTGACTCATCGCCGGGCCCCGGCTCGATCGCCGCGCTTCGCGACGCCGTGCTCAAGGGCCGCGAGCCGCCGCCGCTGCGCGCCGTCGCACGGCTCGCTTCGTACCGTTGGTTCGTTGTCGGCACGGTGTGCATCGGTGCCTTCATGGGCCAGGTCGATGCCAGCATGACGCAGATGCTGCTGCCGCGGCTCGAACACGATTTCGCCGCGCCCCTCAGCACCGTGAGCTGGGTCGCGGTCGGCTACATCCTGGCGATGGCGTCGTTCATGCCGATTTTCGGCCGGCTGGCTGACATGTTCGGCCGCAAGCTCTTGTACACCAGCAGCTTCCTGGTGTTCGCCCTCGGCTCGGCGCTGTGCGGCTTCGCGCCCAGTCTTCCGGTGCTGATCGCCTTCCGCATCCTGCAGGGGATCGGGGCGGCGCTGTTGACGGCCAACAGCGTGGCCATTGTCGTCCTCGCCACGAACCCCGAGGAACGCGGGCGGGGTCTAGGCCTGCAATCGGCGGCGCAGGCGATCGGGCTGGGCGCCGGGCCGGCGCTGGGCGGTCTGATCCTCGACACGCTGGGCTGGCACTGGGCGTTCTGGATCAATGTTCCGGTCGGCATTGCCGGTGCCGTCATCGGCTGGTTCGTCATTCCGCAGACCAGGAAGCGGGGCAAGCGTGGCCGTTTCGACTGGCGTGGCGCGTTGCTGATCGCGCCCGCGCTCACCGCCGTCGTTGCCGCACTCAACGAAGGCTATGCGTGGGGGCCGACCTCGCCGGCATTGATCGGCTGCGTGGTGGCGGCGATCGTCTTTCTGGCCCTGTTCGCCAGGGCCGAGCGACGGGCCGAAACACCGCTGATCGACTTTCAACTTCTCCGCCAGGGCGCCTTCCTGATCGGTAACGTCGCGAACTTCCTGTCCTATGCGGCGCTGTTCGGGCTGTTCTTTCTCGTCCCCTTCGTCCTTGTCCGCGCTTACCAGGACACGGCACTCGCTGCCGGCCTCAGGCTGTCGATCGTGCCGGTGATGCTGGGTCTGTTGGCTCCGATTGGCGGCGCCCTCTACGACCGCTTCGGCGCCCGCGCGGCGACGGCGTCGGGCATGGCGGTCTGCATCGCCGGCCTCGCCGTGCTCCATGTCTTTCTCGACGGCGCGGCCGCCAACATGCCGATGGTGATGCTGGCGCTGGCGATCTTCGGCGTCGGCCAGGGCCTTTTCATCTCGCCCAACAGCAGCTCGATCATGGCCACCGCGCCGGAGGAACTGACCGGTGAGGCGGGCAGCCTGCTGAACATGGCGCGCTACCTTGGCATGAGCGCCGGCATCGCGAGCGCGTCGGCGCTGCTGGCGATGAGGCTGGGCGCGGCAACGGGGCTCCAGGGCAGCACGATAAACGTTTCCGCCCAAACGCTTGTCGCGGCCAGTCGTGACGTGATCCTGTTGCTCGGCTGCTTCGTCGCCCTGGCAGGAGTCCTGTCGTTGATGCGAACCGTGCCCCGCAAAGCCCGCGGTACGGATGATGGCAAACCGGAGGGCGCGCGATAACGGCGCCCCTCTACTTCAGTTTCTCCACCACGCGGCCCAGCCGCTCCAGCGTGCGCACCACCGTCTTCTGGTCGAGGCCCGGCCATTGCACGCGCAGCAGCATGTGGTCGGTCCCGGTGCGCTCGCCGTAGCGGCCGATCAGATCGACCACCTGGCTCTCCGAGCCGATGATGAAGCGGTCGGCGGCGAAGGTGTCGAAGTTCGCGCGGATGCGCTCAGCCGGCACGAAGCCTGAGGCGCCGCTCCAGCTCGCATAGGCCTCGTACTTGAAGGCCAGCGGCTCGCGCACCTCGTCGAGCGCATTGCCGGTGCCGCCGCCGACGTGACACTCGCGGATGATCGGATATTCGGCGGCCGGGGCCAAGCCGGCGGCGGCGCGGGTTTCGCGGAACAGCGCATTCAGCTTTCCGACGCCGTCTTGGCTGACCATCGGCGAGGGGAACCAGGTGTCGGCAAGCTTTGCCGCGCGCTTGACCGGCGCCTCGGAATCGCCCGCCATCCAGATCGGCGGCCCGCCGGGACGCTTGGGTTTCAGGCTGGCCTGCACCTTGGTGAGCGTATGGAAGCGACCGCGATGCTCGACGATATCGTCGCGCCACATTTTGCGGATCACCTCGACACCCTCGACGAAGCGCGGCACGCGCTCCTTGAAGGGGATGCCGATCGAGTCGAACTCCTCCTGGCGATAGCCCAGCCCCAGGCCGATGATGGCGTTGCCGCCGCAGAGCCAGTCGAGCGTCGCCGTCTCCTCCGCGACGATGACCGGATTGAGCAGCGGCAGGAGCAGCAGCCCGGGCCCCACCTGCATGCCCTCGGCCTCGGCGGCGAGCCGCGCCAGCAACGGCATGGCCTGGAACATCTGCAACGGGCTCGACACGAAATGCTGCCCGACCATGAGCGAGGCCAGCCCGCTCGCCTTGGCGACCCGCACCTGCTCGATCAGGTTTGCGAGCTCCGGCCCGAGGTCCGCGCCCTGGCGCCACTGCGTCGCCATGTAGAGTCCGAGCTTCATCCGCGTATCCTCCTTTTCAGTGGTTCATCTCACTCCGACAGCGACACGGATTGGCGCACAGTTTGCCGTGTTCGATCCTGCAAGACGACTCGACTCCGCAGCGAGTTGTGCCATCGTTTTGAGGCTCGGGGGAGGGGGCGATATGGCGACTTCAAAATGCGGTCATTGCGGTGAAGGCCTGTTTGAACTGAAAACCATCGAGCCGGTGGGCGGAACATACAAGGTGAACATGGTTCAATGCAGCGCTTGCGGAGCCGTCGCCGGGGCCGTGTACGATTTCAACGCTGGCGTGATGCTGCAGCTGCAGGAAAAGAAGATCGACGATATCGCCGAGCTGGTCGGCCGGATCGATGCCGGCCTGCGCGCGGTCGTGGTGGCTCTGAACCGATTATGACCGCGGATCTTCGTCAGCCGTAGCCGACGGAAAGCTCGATGTCGCCGCCGTGGAAGCCAGCGCAGGCGTAGCAGTCCGAAGCCATTCTTTTCCCCTCTCTCCTATCGCCTTTACCCATCGCGTCAGAGGCCCTCTCCGCCCGCGTTATCGCGGGGGAGAGGGACTCTGAGTAAGATGTCTGAATGCGATAGCTCTCTCTGTTCAACACATCACGCCAACAGCACCGAGCCAAGCTGCCCAAAGATGGCGAAGTGACCGCCCTGGTGGTTTTCGGTATGGTCCCGGCAAGAGCCAGGCACGCCGACCGGGAGATGGTCCGGCGGAAGAACCGAAGCTCGCAGGAAACGTCCGGGGGAGAACCCATGATAAAAGTCGTCTCATCCAAGGGTTGGCTTGGCCAGCCATGGCTGTTCCGCCTCGTCGCCATCGCGTCACTGCTGGCGGCTACCCTTCCATTCGACGCCGCCTGGGCGCAGAAGCAGGGCGGCGTCCTGCGCATCACCCATCGCGACAGTCCCGCCAGCATGTCGATCCACGAAGAAGGAACGATCTCCGTGGTGCTGCCGATGATGGGGGTGTTCAACAACCTTGTCATGTTTGACCAGCACAAGAGGCAGAACAGCCTCGACGGCATCGTGCCGGACCTCGCCGAGAGCTGGAAGTGGAGCGAGGACGGGAAAACACTGACGTTCGCGCTGCGCAGCGGCGTCAAATGGCATGACGGAAAACCCTTCACCGCGGCCGATGTGAAATGCACCTGGGATCTGCTGGCCGGCACGGCACCGGAGAATTTCAAGGTCAATTTCCGCAAGGGCTGGTACGCCAATGTCGAGAGCGTGACCGTGAACGGCGAGCACGAGGCGGTGTTCAATCTCAAGACGCCGCAACCGGCGCTTCTGGCCTTGCTCGCGTCGGGCTTCACGCCGGTCTATCCGTGCCATGTCTCGCCGGGCAAGATGCGTCAGGCGCCGATCGGCACCGGCCCCTTCAAATTCGTCGAATACAAGTCGAACCAGGGCATCAAGGTCGCGCGCAACCCGAACTACTGGAAGCCGGGCCTGCCGTATCTCGACGGCATCGAATACACGATCATCACCAACCGTTCGACGGCGATCCTGGCCTTCGTCTCCGGCAAGTTCGACGTGACCTTCCCCTACGAGATCACGGTGCCGCTGGTGGGCGACGTCAAAAGCCAGATGCCGGCCGCGATGTGCGACATCTCCCCGATGAACGTCGCGGCCAACGTGCTGATGAACCCGGTGCCGCCGTTCGACGACCTGGAGGTCCGGCGCGCGGTCGCCATGGCGCTCGACCGCAAGAGCTTCCTCGACATCCTGACCCAGGGGCAAGGCGATGTCGGCGGCGCCATGCAGCCGTTGCCCGACGGACGCTGGGGCCTGCCCGAGGCGATGCTGCGGGAGTTGCCGGGTTACGATCCCGATATCGCGAAAAGCCGGGAGAAGGCGCGGGCGGTCATGGCGGCCCGTGGCTTCGGCCCGGCCAAGCCGCTCAAGCTGAAGCTCTCGACCCGCAACCTGCCGACCTATCGCGATGCCTCGGTCATCCTGATCAGCCAGCTCAAGGAGATCTTCATCGACGCCGAATTGCAGCTGATCGAGACCGCGCAGTGGGTGCCGAAGCTGATCCGGCGCGATTACGAGCTGGCGCTGAGCCAGGTCGGCAACGGCGTCGACGATCCCGACCAGAACTATCCCGAGAACTACGCCTGCGGGTCGCGCACCTACATGGACTACTGCAACAAGGAGATCGACGCCCTGATCGCCACGCAGTCCGCCGAGCGCGACCAGGAAAAGCGCAAGAAGATCGCCTGGGAAATCGATCGCAAGCTCACCCAGGATGCCGTGCGACCGATGATCTATTACATGCGCGGTGGCACCTGCTGGCGGCCCGAAGTGAAGAACATGACGATCATGGTGAACAGCATCTTCAATGGCTGGCGCATGGAGGATGTCTGGCTCGACCGGTGAGGCCGACGGCGACTCTAGAGCGTCATTTCATACGCCTCCCCCGTCATACGGGGGAGGTGGCCCGTAGGGCCGGAGGGGGAAAGCCCCAGTCGAAGCGCCCGCAGATTTCAGATCATGGTCTTCAAAATCATCCCTGTGGCTTTCCCCCTCCGCCCCGTATGACGGGGCACCTCCCCCGATTACGGGGGAGGGCTGGTTTGTGTGTACACCCGGGAGGGCAGGTTACAGAAACCTGTCTTCGCGGGGACGAGTCGCCCGCTGATGCCGTAACTCAGCGTAAGGGGTGATCGCGGCTTGCCGATCGCCCTGATCGAAGAAGCTAGGAGCACGACATGATTGCGATGAAGTCTGTCAGGCTGGCCACCGTCGTCTTCGCCGGTACCCTCGTCATGGCTGGTAGCGCCTTTGCCGAAACGTCGTGGGAGAGGAACCACCCCCGGCGCGATCAGGTCAACGACCGGCTGCACAACCAGGATCGCCGCATCAATCGGGAATACCGGGAGGGCGAAATCAGCAGGGGCCAGGCTCGGGCGCTCCACCGCGAGGACCGTCAGGTGCGCCGCGAGGAGCGTACCATGGCGTCGCTGGACGGCGGTCATATCACCCGCGCCGACCAGCGTGCTCTCAACCAGCAGGAGAACGCGATCAGCCGCCAGATTGGCCGCTGACGACGCATCAAACGGACGAGGCACCCGGCGCCCGCGCCGGGTGTTTTCCGCCGGGCGAGCCCGGAGCCGCGGTTACAACGGCGACGGCCCGAGGAGTTCCCAGCCGTAGCGCTGCAGCATCTCGGCCCGCTCGGTCTCGGTCATCGATGAGAAGTTGCTGCCGGTCTGTTGCTGCTCTTCGATCAACCCGCCTGCCCCGGCCGGGGTGTAGAGAAACAGCACGCGCCCGGCGTCCGTGCCGGTGCTTTTCCAGGCATGCCGGACGCCACGTGGCATGAACGCACTGGTGCCGGGGCCGCCGACCGTGACGTCATCGCCGATCAGGAAAGTGATCTCGCCACTCAGGACATAAGCCACCTCGTCGCTGTCGTGATGGAGGTGCAATGTGCTCTTGGCCCCGACCGGAGCGGTCGCCTCGAACATCATGATGCTGCCATCGGTCTCGTCACATCGTAGCTTGAGCACGATCGACCGCCCCGGCGCGTAGGTCGCCACCAAGCCCTGTCCCGGCTGTACGACAATGCCCTGCGTGCCCATCGCGAATTCCTCCTTCCCTCGTTGAGATCAGAACCCGTTTGACCTCATGCGGGCTTGCGCTTGACCTGCCGAGGGTCGTCGACATCGAGATCGATAACCTCGCTCGGGGAAGGTGTCACAGCCAGCAGCGTCACGCCGTCCGCAGAGGAGAAGCGATGCCACGCACCCTGGGGATTGACAGCGATCATTCCGGCACGGAGCGCGAAGGATTGGGGGCCATCCTCGCCGAGCATTTCCAGCGTCGCTGTGCCGTCGAGGATGTGAATCAGTTCGTCGCCGGCGAGATGGCATTCCCAATGACCCTTCCCTGCAAACTTTGTGATGCTGAGGGTGCCGTCGCGGTAGGAAGCCAATCGTGCGCTGCTGCCCTCGCGATCGGCCATCGTCGATCGCGGCGTCCGCCCGCGGAACATCGTGAGCTTCGCGAGCTCGGCATTGAGATCGATGATGCTCGGCGGTCTCTTCGTATCGCCCATGTCGAGGTCGGGTGTGCTCGTCCGGGGGTCGTCGACATCGAGATCGATGTGGTCACCGGGGATCACCGCGCTCATCGTGGTCTTGCCGTCCGCCGAGCGAAAACGGTGCCATGCGCCCGGGGGAACGATGGCGATCATTCCGGCGCCGAGCGCAAAAGATTTCGGCCCGTCCTGTTGGACGATGTCGAGGGTCGCCGCTCCGTCGAGAACGTGAACCAGCTCGTCCTCGGGATGGGTCTCCCAATGGCCTGTTCCGGCGGACTTGCCAAGAAGCAGGAGCCCGTCACGGTAACGAGGCAATTGCGCGGCGCTGCCTTTGCGCTCCGCGCGCGTCGTTTGCGGTGTCAGCCCGCGGAACATCGTGAGCTTCGCGGCTTCTGCGTTGAGATCGATGATGGTCGGCATGCCACGCTCTCCTTGCTCTGCCGTCTGTCGGGATCGTAACGCCACAATTCAATGGCAGTGTCCTCCGTTTTTGCAGCCCACTGGAACGTTTTCGTGGCACCCGTTTTGATGATACGAATCACCGTCCGAAGTCGACGGATTGAGGCTGGCCAGGAAGGAGCACGTCATGGCTGCTCTCGACGGATTGGCGATTGCGAAGGGCAAGACGCGACAGGGGCCGGCGACCCGGCCGCCCCGATCGGGTCGCGGGGCGATGGACTGGGACGATGTCCGGGTGTTCCTCGCCATCGCCCGGCAGGGCTCGATGCGGGCCGCCGGACGCGCGCTCGGGCTCAGCCAGCCGACCATCGCCCGCCGATTGGCCGCGTTCGAGGCCACTTTTGGTGGGCAGACCTTGTTCGACCGCCTGCCCGAGGGGCTGCACCTCAACGCCGCCGGCGAGCAGCTGATCCCGGCGGCCGAGAGCGTCGAGGATGCGGTGCTGACGTTGGAGCGGCGGCGCGCGGCAGCTTCGCCGCTGTTGAGCGGTACGGTGCGGGTATCGACCGGCGAGTGTGCCGCCGGGTTTCTCGCTCGCTGCCTGTCGGAACCGACCATGACGGCGCTTCCGTCCGGCATCACCCTGGAACTGGTCGATTCGCGACAGACGAAAAACCTCGCGCGACGCGAAGCCGACATGGCGTTGCGCCACGAGCCGCCGGAAAGCGGCGACTTCTACATCTTCAAGGCAGGCACCTTCGCCTGTTCGGTCTACCGGCGTCGCGGCGCGGATGCTGCTGCGTGGGTCACCTATACCGACGAGCAAGCCCACTATGCGCCGGCGCGCTGGGTGCAGCGGCAGGTCGAGGAAACGGGAAAGCCGGTGGCGCTGCGCGCCTCATCCATGCTGATGCATCTGGAAGCGATCCGCGCCGGCACCGGGCGTGGCGTGTTGCCCTGCTATGTCGGCGACGGCCATCCCCTGCTTGAGCGGCTGATGCCGCCGATCCCGGAGATCGCCGCCGACTACTGGATCATCGTCCACCGCGATCTGCGCCGCGCCGCCTGCGTGCGCGCGGTCATCGATTGGATGAAGGCGCTGTTTGCCGAGCAGCGGGACGTGCTTGCCGGCAATCGGCAAGGTGCCGCGAGCGGCGCCTCTCCCCGAGAGCTCGATGCACCGCATGTTGATCATCCGCATCGGCACCGGCGCTCAGCCGCTTGAGGCGAGTCCGAGCGGATCGGTCAGCTGATTGGTCTGCCAGTCCTTCAGGAAGGTGAGCTGCCGATCGAACCATTCGCCTAGCCATTCCGTGCCCCAGACCTCGGCCCCGGCGGCATATTCGCCGAGCAGCCAGAAGTGGCGGATGG
>Ga0193726_1002423_pt1 | contig 12675 bp, 12 predicted proteins | sample H2c1metaG_FD_144928 | JGI IMG/M metagenome (GOLD analysis project Ga0193726, IMG submission 144928) | Soil microbial communities from a riparian zone of the East river system, Colorado, United States - H2c1 | ecosystem: Environmental > Terrestrial > Soil > Riparian zone | place: USA: East River... | reverse complement strand
ATCTTCGCGTGCCGTGGTGCTCGGTTTGCCAAAGAAGGTGAACAGGCCGGTGAAGATCACGATGGCCAGAATGAAATTGGCGATTGGGCCGGCGGCCACGATCGCCGCCCGCGCTCCAACTTTCTTATGATGGAAACTGCCCGAGCGCTCTTCCTCGGTCATGCTGGAGAGCGTTTCGGACGAAGGCGTTGAGGCCTCGCTGTCGTCGCCGAAGAACTTCACGTAGCCGCCGAGCGGAACCGCTGAAATCTTCCATCGCGTGCCATGCCGGTCGTTGAAGCCGACGAGTTCCGGCCCGAAACCCAGCGAGAAAGTCAGCACCTTCACGCCGGCCCAGCGGGCGACCAGGAAATGGCCCAGCTCATGGAAGAAAACGACAATCGTCAGCACGAACAGGAAGGGAATGATGTAGCCAACAAAGCCGTGGCTCAACGTATTGAAACTATGAAGAAAAAACTCGGACATCCGATTCCCCTTACGCAGAGCCGCAGGCCCGGCCCCTACGCTCTAAGATTGGTTTGCGGCAATTTGAGGCAAGAGGGTGGCAGCCCTGATTCTCGCTCGATGGTCAACGGCGATGGCATCATCCGCGGACGCCAGGGTTGCGAGATTGCCGGAACGTACCCAGTCGTTCATCGTCGCCTCGACCAGCCGCGCAATGGCGCCAAACCTGATCTTGCCACCGATGAACGCCGCCACGGCCACTTCGTTGGCGGCATTATACACCGTGGTCGCGCCGCGGCCGGTTCGCAGCGCATCGTAAGCCAGCCGCAGTCCCGGGAAACGACCGAAATCCGGCGCCTCGAAGGTCAGCTGTCCGATCTTGGCCAGATCAAGCTTCGCTGCCGGACCGACGATGCGGTCGGGCCATCCGAGGCAATGCGCGATCGGCGTGCGCATATCGGGCGCTCCCAACTGCGCGACAACCGAACAATCCGAAAATTCGACCATGCCATGGATGATCGACTGCGGATGCACCAGAACGTCGATTTCATCCGGCGTTAGCGCAAACAGGTACGAGGCTTCGATGACTTCAAGCCCCTTGTTCATCATCGAGGCGGAATCGATGGTGATCTTCTGTCCCATGCTCCAGTTCGGGTGTTTCAACGCCTGCGCCAGCGTCGCTTGCCGCTTGCTCGATATCGGCGCTGGCCCATGTCCGGAACGGTCCGCCTGAGGCGGTGATGATGACGCGAACCAGCTCTTCTCGATTGCCCGAACCCAGTGCCTGAAACAACGCGTTATGCTCGGAATCAGCCGGCAGAATGCAGGCCCCGGCTTTCGCGGCGCGCTGCATGAAGAAATCGCCTGCGCAAACAAGGCATTCCTTGTTGGCAAGCGCAACCGACGCACCGCGGTCCACAGCCGCAAGCGCAGGCTTCAATCCGGCAGCACCACTGACGGCGGCCATGACCCAATCCGCCGGGCGCGCCGCAGCTTCGATAATCGCGCTTTCGCCCGCGCCGCATTCGGTGCGGGTGCCGGCCAGGGCATCCTTCAGTTCAGAAAGGCGATCGGGATCGGCGACAGCCGCAAATCGCGCGCCAAATTCCCTCGCCAGCTTCGCCAGCCCCTGCACATTGGTATTCGCGGTCAGCGCTTCGACCTGATAGCGGTCGCGCGCAGCCCTCAGCAAATCCATCGTGCTGTCGCCGATTGAACCGGTGGCACCGAGGACGGTGACGGTGCGTGCCGCGGATACCGCGGCTTTGTTGTTACGCAAAGGGACTGCGCTCATGAAATCACCAAACCATAAGACCGCGGCCGACGCCATCCGCGCCACCCCGCAAAAAACCGAAAATCGCCGCCAGGACAACCGCTGCGACAAATCCGTCAAGCCGGTCCAGTAACCCGCCATGTCCCGGAATTATGTGACTTGAGTCCTTGACGCCAAATCGCCGTTTCACCGCGGATTCAAACAGATCACCGAGTTGGGAAGCGGTCGAGAGGCCCGCGCCCAATAGCAGCAAGGGGCCGGTTTTGCCGAGACCTACCACCACAAACCCCACAGCGACCACGAGACTCGCGGCAAAGCCGCCGATGGCGCCTGCCCAGGTCTTCTTGGGACTGACCCTCGGCCAGAGTTTCGGTCCACCAAGGCCCCGGCCGGCAAAATAACCGCCGATATCGGTCACCCAGACAACCAGCAGAATGAACATCAGCGCGGTGAATCCATAAGTCTGGTCGAGCCGCACCGCGACCGAGGCGACCAGCGCCGCGAACGCGTAGCAACCACCAAGCGCGGCCCAGCCGCGACGATGAGTTGACAGCAACGCAACGATAATGACGCCAAGCGCGACAATGACATACGTCGCTCCAATCCGCCCGATTTCGAGGCACACTGCGGCGCCGAAAAGCGTGACGATGCCCGCGGCCATTACGCGCGGCGTGCGCGCACCCACGATCGTCAGCCATTCCACATAGAGACCGATCGCGGCGAGTGTGACGAGGCCGAGCCAGAGCCATCCGCCGGCATAGGCGATGGCAATCGCCGAAGGCGCGAGCACCGACGCGGCGATGACGCGCATCAGGAGATTGCGCGGCCCCTCGACACGGCGATGACGCGCATCAAAAGGTTGCGCGACCCCTGCTCGACACCAGCCGCCGAGGCGGCTTCGTCCTCGGTCACGATCCGGTTTTCACGGCCAGACCGCCGAAACGGCGCTCCCGCCTGGCATATTCGGCGATTGCGCTCTCGAGCGCGTCCTTGTCGAAATCCGGCCAGTGGATCGGCACGAACACGAGTTCGCTGTAGGCCGCCTGCCACATCAGGAAATTCGACAGCCGCTGCTCTCCGCTGGTGCGAATGATCAAGTCCGGGTCGGGAATATCGGGCGCATCGAGATACCGGCCGAGCGTGTCGGCGTCGATCGATGCGGGATCGCGCTTGCCATCCGCGACTTCGCGCGCCAGTCGCTGCGCCGCATGAGCGATTTCCTGCCGCGATCCGTAGTTGAACGCGACGACGAGATGAAGCTTGGTGTTGCCCTTGGTCAGTTCTTCCGCTTCGTTCAAGAGCGCGCAGATGTCCGGCTCCAGTCCGTCGCGCTCGCCGATCACCCGTACCCTGACGCCATCGCGATGCAGCGTCGCCAGATCGTTGCGGATGAAGCGCCTGAGCAGGCCGAACAGATCGCCGATTTCGGTCGCGGGACGCGACCAGTTTTCCGAGCTGAAGGAGAAAATCGTCAGGTACAGGATGCCGAGTTCGCTGGCGGCGCGGACCACACGGCGTAACGCGTCGACGCCCCGGCGATGGCCTTCCGCCCGCGGTAAACCGCGAGCCGCGGTTCCCGTCCATAATGATCGCCACATGCAAGGGACCGTCGGTTCGATCCGGTCCTTCAGTTGCGGGGGCGGCGGCGTTCGACATCCATCAATCCTTAAACCTAGACGGTGAGGATTTCCTTTTCCTTGGCCGCAAGCAACTGATCTATCTCCGAAATCGTCCCGTCGGTCGCCTTCTGCACATCATTGGCTAGCCGTTCCTGGTCGTCCTCGGAAATCTCGTGGTTTTTCTCAAGTTTCTTGACGGTGTCGAGGCCATCGCGGCGGACATGCCGGACTGCGACCTTGGCCGCCTCGGCGTATTTATGCGCCACCTTCACCAGTTCCTTGCGGCGTTCTTCATTGAGCTCAGGAATTCTCAAGCGAAGCACCTGTCCTTCCGTCGCGGGGCTCAAGCCGAGATTGGAGTCGACGATCGCCTTCTCCACCGCCTTGACCATCGACTTGTCCCATACCTGCACGGAGAGCAGGCGCGGCTCCGGCACGCTGATGGTCGCGAGCTGGTTAAGCGGCATATGCGTACCGTAGGCATCGACCTGCACCGGTTCCAGCATCGAGGCCGCGGCGCGGCCGGTTCGCAAACCGCCCAGTTCATGCTTGAGCGACTGGGTGGCGCCTTGCATGCGGCGCTTCAATTCGTTGATGTCGAAACTACCCGTGGGCATGACGCTCTCCCTCCTCAAAACTCATGGTCAGGCCCCTGCACATCGGCGCTTCCCATGTCAGCCGGCGACGATAGTACCGTGGCCCGTGCCGCGCAGGATTGCACCTATCGAACCCGGCTCGGCGATCGAAAACACGATGATAGGCAGCGACGTCTCGCGGGCAAGCGCGAATGCGGTAGCATCCATGACCTTGTAGCCGCCTTCAATCGCCTGTGAATGGGTCAGACGGTCAAAGCGTTTCGCCGAACGGTCTTTCTTGGGATCGGCGCTGTAGACGCCATCGACATTGGTGGCCTTCAGCACGGCCTGCGCGCCGATTTCGGCCGCCCGCAGTACCGCGGTGGTATCGGTGGTGAAGAACGGATTGCCGGTTCCGCCGCCGAGCAGCACGATCCGGCCCTCGGCAAGATATTTGTGCGCCGCACCTCGGGTAAACAGCTCACAGATCTGCGGCATGACGAACGCCGACAGGGTCCGTGCGGGCGCCCCTCGCCGCTCGATCGCGGCCTCGAGTGCCAGGCAATTCATCACGGTGGCGAGCATGCCCATGGTATCGCCGGTCGGGCGGGAAACGCCACGCGAGGATACCTCGACGCCGCGCACCATATTTCCGCCGCCGACGACCACCGCGACCTCGACACCGAGTTGCTTGGCCGCGATCAGGTCACCCGCGATCCGGTCGATGGTCGGCTGATCCATGCCGAACGAATGTGCACCGGCAAAATACTCGCCCGAAAGCTTGATCACCACCCGACGATAGACCGGCTCAGCCATGATGTGATCGCTTTCCCTAGTCCGCCCGGCGGCGTCCTGCCCAACCACGCCGGAAGAACTCTTCCGGCGGTTATTTCTTGCCGCTGGCCGCCGCGACCTCGGCTGCGAAATCGGATTCCTGCTTGTCGATTCCCTCGCCCAGAGCATAGCGCACAAATCCGGTAATCTTCACAGGCGCGCCGATCTTGCCCTCAGCTTCCTTCAAGGCCTGGGCGACCGATTTGGCGTTATCGTGGATGAAGGCCTGCTCGAGCAGGCAGACTTCCTTGTAATAGGTCTTCAAACCGGACTCGACGATCTTCTCGATCACGTTCTCGGCCTTGCCCTGCTGGCGGTATTTGTCGGCCAGCACGTCCTTCTCACGCTTCACGACGACGGGATCGAGCCCGGCCGCATCCAGCGCCTGCGGATTGGCCGCGGCAACATGCATGGCGATTTGGCGGCCGAGGGTTGCGAGCTCGTCGGTCTTGCCGGTGGATTCCAGCGCCACGATCACGCCCATCTTGCCCGCGCCCTCGATCACGGCATTGTGCACGTAGCTCGACACCACGCCCTTGCCGACTTCGAGTGAAGCCGCGCGGCGCAGCGTCATGTTCTCGCCGATGGTCGCGATCGCGTCCGCAATGGCGGTCTCGACCGTCACGCTGCCGACCTTTGCAGCCTTGATCTTTTCCACGTCGGCGCCAACGTCGAGCGCGACTTGCGCGATCATCTTGACCAATCCCTGGAACTGTTCGTTGCGCGCAACGAAGTCAGTCTCGGAGTTGACCTCGACCACGACACCCTTGATGCCCGCCGTGAGTGCGCCGATCAGGCCCTCCGCCGCAACGCGGCCGGCTTTCTTGGCGGCTTTCGACAGGCCCTTCTTGCGCAGCCAGTCGATCGCCGCCTGCATGTCGCCATCGTTCTCGGCGAGCGCCTGCTTACAGTCCATCATGCCGACACCGGTGGTCTCGCGCAGATCCTTGACCATCGCCGCAGTGATCGTTGCCATCGTTGCATGTCCTTTGCCTGTCAGGGCGGTCGGGGCGCGGCTTCGCCGCCTCGCCGCCGTCCGCCACCAGGAATTACCTAAATTGAAAGGTGGTGGCCGGAATGCTTCCGGCCAGCGCGCTAACGTTATTCGGCTTCCGCGGTCATCGCCTTGGCCTGGGCCACCCAGCCGTCGGCGCGACTTGGCAGTCCGACCTCTTCGCCGATCTTGTGCGCGGTATCGTGATCGAGTTCGGCGAGCTGCCAGTAATGGAAGATGCCGAGGTCGTTGAACTTCTTCTCGATCGCGCCGGACACGCCGGTGAGCTTCTTGAGATCGTCAGCGGCACCACGCGGCCCGGCAAGACCCTGGAAGGCCGCAGGTTGCGGCGCCACCGTGATTTCCTCGCGGACCGGATGAGCCGACGCGCCGACGTCCATGCCCGAATCGCCCTGCGCACGCGAAATGCCGTCGATGACCGCGCGGGCCACCAGATCGCAGTACAGCGTGATGGCGCGGCCGGCGTCGTCATTGCCCGGCACCACATAGGTGATGCCCTTGGGGTCCGAATTGGTATCGACGATCGCGGCGACGGGAATGTTGAGCCGCTGGGCTTCCTGGATCGCGATGTCTTCCTTGTTGGTGTCGATCACAAAGATCATATCGGGCAGACCGCCCATGTCCTTGATGCCGCCTAGCGAACGATCGAGCTTGTCGCGCTCGCGCTGCAGCGTCAGCCGCTCTTTCTTCGTGTAGGCGTTGGCATCGCCGGAATTGAGCACCTCGTCGAGGTGCCGCAGACGCTTGATCGAACCGGAAATCGTTTTCCAGTTGGTCAGCGTGCCGCCGAGCCAGCGCGAATTGACGAAATACTGCGCCGATCGCTTGGCAGCTTCGGCGACGCCATCCTGCGCCTGCCGCTTGGTGCCGACGAACAGGACACGGCCACCCTTGGCGACGGTATCGCTGACCGCCTGGAGCGCGCGATGCAACAGCGGCACGGTCTGGGCGAGATCGATGATGTGGATGTTGTTGCGGGCACCGAAAATGTAATCCGCCATTTTCGGATTCCAGCGGTGCGATTGGTGGCCAAAGTGAACGCCAGCTTCAAGCAGCTGACGCATAGAAAAATCGGGAAGCGCCATAGTCTAATTCTCCGGTTGGTTCCTCCGGAAACGTGTGAGCAAACGAGCCTTGCGGCCCGGTTGCCACCGGACGGCCTTTTGAGCCATGTTTCCGTGTGAGATGGCGCGGTATATAGCGGGATTTTCGCGAGAAGCAAGGAAATAGGGCCTTTCGGGGGCTGGCGGCGACCCAAGCCTGGCGCCCAAGCCTATAATCCCGCCGTTCAGGCCGTCATTGGCGCTTCGATCAGCCCAAGATGCCGCGCCATCGGCCGAAAATCGCTGTCATTGCGGAGCAGCGGCCTGCGGTTCTCGACGCACCAGGTTTCGATTAGCAGGCCGATGGCCTTGCGGACGGTGATGCCGCGTCTGCGCGAAACAGCTGGTCGACAGTGGCCGTGAATCAAGCTTTCACTGCGGGAGCCCAGCGGTTCGGAGGGCGTCCCGCATCTTCTCGCGAAAGGACGGCTCGAAGCACCACATTTTGTAATAGGCGTCGGCTTCGCCGATCGTAAATCCCGGCCTCATCTTCAATAGGGTCGCCACGTGCGCCCTCGCTTCACCGGTCCGGTCAAGGAACGGCAGTGTATACGCCATCTGGAGATGGCTGAGCCAGAGTTGATCGATATACCCCTGCCGAAACGCATCGAATGCCGGTTGATACTCACCGCGGGCCCAATGCCGCTTTGCGATTCCCCACCACCACCAGCGCGGTGTAGCGGGAGCCGTCAAAGCGATCGCCTTTTCGGCGAGCGAGACGCCTTCGTCCCAAAAGCCCGAATACGCCATGAGATTGCCGAGCGGACCGAGAGTTTGCGGATCATTCGGGTTGAGCGCGATTGCTCGCATCGTCTCGATTCGCACCAGATCGAGTTGACACGCCATCCACGCGGCACGGGCGGCAAGCCCGCGCACAAATGCGTCATTCGGCGCAATCTCGATGGCACGGTTTGCAGCCTCGACCGCCTTGGCCGCCAGATAGAGGCGCCTATCGACACTCGCCGCCTCCTTAGGAGGCAAGGCGAAGCCCCAATTCCTCTGAGTGTTGAAGACCAGAACGAGAGCCGCCCACGCGGCGGCGTTTCCCGGCTCCTTGCGAGTCAAACGCTCAAGGCAATCCCGCGCCTTTGCCACCGGCTCTGGAACGCTAACGTCTGTCGCGGTTCCGATCACGCCTTGTACGATGCATTCGTAGGGCGTCAGCTCAGTGCTGAACTTGGTCTGAATGCGCTTGAATTCGGCCGTCCCGATCGCGCCCCAATAGCCGCCGATCATGGCGCTGGTCTTGGCTGAAATCTCGTCCTGGGTTGCCAGCAGATTGGCGGCGCCTACGGTCACCTCAAAGGTTTTGCTCCAGACTTGCACCCCCGTCCCCGCATCGGACAGCTGGATGTCGACACGGCTGACGTCGCCGTCCCGCCGCAAATTGCCGTCCACCGCATAATCGACGCCGAGTGCGCGCCCAAGGTCCGTCGCAGTCGGCGCGCGCCCTTTGTAGGCGCTCGTCACACCTCGCGCGAGAACGCGCAGTTCGCCGAAACGGCTAAGTTCGGAGATCATCTGCTGTGTCAGGCCATCCGTTATGGCGTCCTGCCCGGCATCCGCGGTGTTATTCTCGAAAGGCAAGATGGCGACGGTCGGCCCGCGCGAAGCGCCCGCTGGCACCCGCAACGTTGCCGTGGGAGAGGCACTGTCTTTGGTGAGCGTCGAAAAGCCCCAGAGAACAAGAAGGGCTAAGCCAAGCAGTGCCGGGACGACAACACGAGGATTCCGACGCAACGCTACCTCTGGCGGGATTACCGCGACAGGCATCTCAGCCTCCGTCGAGGGGCGCTCCGGAAACACGATCATATAGCCGCGCCGGGGCACGGTGCGAATAAGATCGCGCCCAGCATTGCCGAGGGCGCGACGGATCTCGGAGATGCACTGAGTGAGCGAATCCTCCGTGACGGTTACACCCGGCCAATTGGCGCCCAACAACTCGTCCTTGGTAACGACGCGTCCCGCATTGGTCGCGAGATGTCGCAGCACACCGAACGATCGATTTCTCAAATCAATTCGTGTGCCGGCGGGGTCGCGCAATTCCTCGCGCCGCAGGTCAAGCGTCAGGCCGGCGATGTCCAGTCGATCCACCGCGTTCAGGTCGCCGGACCTGACGGCTTGCGGAAGTTCGTTCATGCCTGCCCCGGCACCTAGATCGGATTCTAGGCCGCAAACTAAGATTGCGCCGCCCAGATTGCGCTTGCAAGGCGCGAATCGTTCCAAAATCATCGAAGTTTCAGAGCAATTTTAGAACGCTTCACCGCGGCTTCAGGACGTCAATCGCGGCGTCCATTACGAATTTGCACATCCGGTTTCCGGTTCGCCGAGGAAAATTCCTCAACATCAACGCCTTGATGGAGAATGAGATGCGCAAAGTTCCATTCGTGTTGGCAATAGCCGCGATACTGCCCCTGCTGAGTCTTGGCAAAGCCGCCCGGGCTGATGACGTTCGCCCGGCGATGGAAAGCGCCAATACACAGTTCCTGGCGGCATTCAATACGCCGAGCCCGTCGGCTTTTCTCCCGCTCTACACTAAGGATTCAACCCTGTTCTTCCAAGGCTCGGCGCCCGTCACCGGACCGGAGGCGATCAAGCAGTTCTGGGCATCGCGGATCAAGATCGGCGCCCGGGATCACACCTTTGACATCACCGAGACCGGGGCTGATGGCAATTATGCCTATCAAGTCACCAGGACGACCATTCAATTGATGCGCGACAACGGCGAGAAGACTCTCATCTCGGGCCACACCGTCAGGATTTTCGAAAAACAGGGCGACGGGACATGGAAAACAAAAATCCACATGTACAACCGACCCAACTAGGCCCACCTAGATGGAAAACAAAGATGCACAACGTTCCACTCGTGCTGGCAATCGCGATTCTATCTTCTCCGGCATTGGGCGGAGAAGAAGAAATCTACGGAACATGGAAGCTGGCCAGCATGCAAAGAAAGATTGTCGAGACCGGACAAACCCTCGATGCATTCGGTCCGAACCCCCGCGGCTACTTGATGTATGGCCAGGCCGGCCGCATGATCGTGATGATTGCCACCAGCACCAGGGCAAAGCCTGAAAGCATCGAGAAGATGACGGATCAGCAACGCGCTGACCTGTTCCGATCGATGGTGGCCTATACCGGGACCTATAAGTTCGACGGCAAGAGCGTCGAGCATCACGTCGACGTCTCCTGGAACGAAGTCTGGGCCGGCACATCGCTCAAACTCGACGCCGTCAGGAGCGGCGACAGACTTACGTACACGACCGCGCCGATACCGTTTGCCGGCGATGGCAAAATCAGCATCACGACCTTGATCTGGGAGCGATTGAATTAACCCAGACAACTGCTGCGACGGAGATGTCGCAGCCGGTCAGACCTCAGATTGGCGTTTGACCGGCTCCGTTTTCAGCATCTCGGAACATTCGGCGGGCATTTTTTGGCAGCCGCCGGCGGAGCCGGACGCGGCGGCGGAGGCGGAGCTGCTCGCGGCGGTGGTGGCGCCGGACGGGCGATCTGAGGCGCCGGACGCGGCGGTGGGGCCGCCCGAGGCGGCGGTGGCGCGGCCATTCGCGGCGGCGGTGGTGCTGGCCTTGCCATCTGCGGAGCCGGACGCGGCGGTGGTGGCGGTGGCGCAGCCCGGTGAGGTGGCTCAGCCCGTTGAATTTGCGGCTGAGGCCGTGGCGCAGCCTGCGGAACCGGCCTTGGAGGCGCGGCTACGGATTTTGGGGGCGGCGGAGGTGGTGGCGGCGGAAGCGGCGCGTTTGGCCTTCGCGCCGCTTCCGGAACGACCGGCTTTGCTTCAGGGGCCTGAACCGAGCCACCAGCTCGCGGCTGACCGACCGGTGGTGCCGGTACCGCTCCCGGCGCCCTTGGCGCACCGGCTCCTCCCGGGAGATTCGGGGCCCCCGGAGACGTCGTCCCGGGCTGACCTTGCGGAGCAAGTCTCGCGTTCGGATTCGGCGCACCTGGAGCAGGTCCCGTCGCGCCGGGCGGCGGCGGTGGCGCCCCTCGGCTGCCCGGGACCGGCAGAGTATTGGCCCTCGGTAACGCCTGGCCTGGAGGCAGCGCATTGGGGGTTACGTTGGTGGGCAACGGCGTATTTGGCCCTCCTCGCTGGCCAGACGGCGTGCCGGGAGTGCCCGGCCTTGCTGCGGGATTAATCGAGGCGCTCGGCGGTACCGGCATTTTTCCTTGCTGGATCAGCGTGGCCTTTTGCGCGACCGCGGGCGGCAGCGCCGGACCGGCGCCGGCCGGTGTCGCTCCGCCCTGCCCCGGCGACACCGGCGGAACAACTCCACCCCTGGCGTTGGGTCGAACATTGCCAGCGCCCGGACCAACCGGCACCGGCGGAGGCGGCCGGTTGATGACGTTATTGATGACGGTCGTGTTGTGGATGTTGGCGAAAATGATGTTGTTTCGCGGCGGCACGACATAGACCGGCGCGCGGACATAGACCGGGATCGGCACAAAGAATGGCTGCGGCAGAATGAACAACCCGATCGGTGGCGGCGGCGGCTCCAAGATGATGAAATCCGGTGGCGCCGCCGGCAGGAAAAACAGCGGCGGCGGCGGTGGCGGCGCAAAGTCGAACTCCGGGTCGCTGAACATCAGCGCTGGGCGATCGACGTAGACGATTTCCTCAGGCGGCGGCGGCGGTACGTCGTAGTCCATGACCGCGAATGACGGCGGCGGCTCCAGCGCGGCGGTGAGAATAGCGAGGCGACGACGGGCATCGCCGGCATGGGGCCCGCGGGGATAGCGTCGCAAATACGACCAGTAAGCTTGCGGCGTGTCGGCCCGGTAAGATCGAAGCCAGGTAATCGCTTCGCGCCGCGCGGCGACAATTGCCCGCACCCGTTTGGCAAGTGGATCGCCGGGATAGGCACCTAAGAAATCGTCATACCCTTGCATGGTGTCGCGTTCGAGTGCTGCCGCATAGGCATCCTGCACACCGATATCGCGCATCGGTCTGTTGCGAACCGCGGCGGCCTGATCCTGCGGCGGCTGCGCGGGCGCATCCGGCGCACGATCGAAAAACATGAACTGCGCATCGATCTTTTGTGCGTCCCAAGGTACTTGCGCGCCCTTGCTCGCTTCGTTGACGCGGAGTCGCACGCGGCTGAAAACTTCTGAAAACTTCCGGCAGCGGCAGTCCGCCGGTGCGGATCATCTCTGCGAGCGACTGCGCGTAAGCGCCGTATGGCCCCTGCTCATTAGGGGCGATGGTACCCGGCGCGGCGTTGAACGCGATCAGCATGTGCGGATCCGGCTCGACCAGCGCGAGGCCGCTCGCAAGCGGCTGGCCGCCCTCGATGAAAGGCTGCTGCCGGGCCGCATCCAGCACAACGACGCCGGCCTTCAGCGGAAGCGATGCAAGCTGGCGGACGTAGTCGCTGATCCGCATTCCTTCAGTTGGAAGGTCGGTGTCGCGACTGATCGGCGAGTCGACGGGTATGAAATAATTTTCGCCCGCCAGCTGCATTCCATAGCCGGCGAGATACACCATCGCGACCGTGTCCGGACCCGAGGCTTCGGCTTTCTGAATGAAGTCGCGGAAGCTTCGGCGCAGGGTGTCGCCATCAAGGTCACGGGCCCCGATCACGTCGAAGCCCGCCGCCTGCAAGGTTTGTGCGATTAGCCCTGCGTCGTTGGCCGCAGTCGCGAGCGGCGATTTGGCGTACGCGCCGTTACCGACGACCAGCGCAATCCGCTTTTCCTGCTGCTGAGCGCTGGCGGAACTCAGCACCCCCGCGAGCCCGGAAAACAGCATCAGGCAGAACGAAAAAATCGAAAAGGTTTTGGTCACACGCAT
>Ga0193726_1002422_pt1 | contig 12677 bp, 9 predicted proteins | sample H2c1metaG_FD_144928 | JGI IMG/M metagenome (GOLD analysis project Ga0193726, IMG submission 144928) | Soil microbial communities from a riparian zone of the East river system, Colorado, United States - H2c1 | ecosystem: Environmental > Terrestrial > Soil > Riparian zone | place: USA: East River... | reverse complement strand
CGGCGAGATTCTCAACGTGCCGGTATTTTATCCGCACATGATCCTGGAAGGGGGTTCGATCGAGGTGAACGGCGCGGGCGCGTTGCTCACTTCCGAAGCCTGTCTCCTGAATCCGAATCGAAATCCTGCTCTCGGACGCGCTGAGATCGAGCAGCGATTGCGCGATTATCTCGGCGTCACCGAGATTCTCTGGTTGGGCGACGGCATCGAGGGCGATGATACCGATGGCCACATCGATGACCTGGCGCGCTTTGTCGGCGAGCGCACCGTCGTCACGGTCGTGGAAGAGGATCGTGCTGATGCGAATTACGAACCGCTCCAGGAAAATCTGGCGCGTTTGCGCGCGATGAAATGGAAGGGCGCTCCGCTGGAAGTGATCACGCTGCCGATGCCGGCAAAGATCGTGCGCGAAGAGCTCCGGTTACCGGCCAGCTACGCCAACTTCTACATTGCCAACGAAAGCGTACTGCTCCCGACGTTCGCCGATCCGAATGACGCTGTGGCCGAAACAACGCTGCAAAAACTTTTTCCCACGCGCAAAGTCGTGCCGATTGATTGCACGGAACTAATCTGGGGCCTCGGCGCGTTTCACTGTCTGACCCAACAGCAGCCGGCTGTCGGTTGAATCGCCTTGGGGAACCGGATTCAGCTACCCGCGAACTTGTCCTCGATCAATCCGTGGACCAGATCGGTGATCGCGGGATGATCCAGGCGGTCGACGACTTCATTCAGGAAACCGCTGACGAGAAGTTGCTTCGCGACCGGTGCCGATATTCCGCGCGAGAGAAGATAAAACATCTCATCTTCGTTGATCTGGCCGGAAGTCGCGCCATGGCTGCACTTCACGTTGTCGGCCAGGATCTCGAGGCCCGGCATTGAATTCGCCTCGGCATCGTCGCTCAGGAGGAGGTTTCGGACCGTCTGGTAGGCGTCGGTGAAATGCGCATGCGGTTCGACTCGGATAAGGCCGCCGAAAGTATTTCGCGTTCGGTCGGTCAGGGCATTCTTATAGAGAAGATCGCTCGTGGTGTGCGGGCTGGCGTGATCCTGGAGGGTGCGCGCGTCGAATTCCTGAGTGCCATCTGCGATCGAGACTGCGAGCAAATCGCTCCGGGCGCCTTCGCCGGTGAGGCGGCTCAGGCTCTCGAAACGCGAATAAGCGCCGCCAAGATGAACATTCAAACTCAAAGCCGAGGCTTCGCGTTCCGCCGTCGTGGCGTTGATCTGGATCGAAAGCACGTTCTCGTTCCAATTTTGCGCGCAAATGTAGTTAATCTTTGCGCCTCTGCCCGCCACGAGATCGTTCACCCCACAGGCAAAACCCGGGCGACCCGGATCGGCGGAGCGAAAATGTTCGAGCACGGTCACTTTGGAAAGCTCGTCGGCCAATAAAAGTGTGTGTGGAAAGACCGCGGCGTTCTCGCCGTGCAGCCAATGGAAAATCTCAATGGGCAGCTCCACTTCCACGCCCCGCGGAACATAAATGAAAGTGCCGGAACTGACGAAGGCCTCGTGGAGCGCGGCGAACTTCGCCGAGCCGAGCGCGGCCGGCTGCGCCATGAAATGCTTTCGGAACAATTCTTCGTGCTCGAGCAGAGCCCGTTCGAGCGGCATCAAAAGCACGCCGCGGTTCAGGAGCGCTTCCGGTAACGGATCGCGCCGGAGCAATTGATCGTCCGCAAAAATGAGCCGGCCGGCGACCGCATCAAGCCCGGTGGAGCGATCAAGGATTTCATCCCGGTCGCTCTGGGTCAGCCGGGCAGGTTGCACGTAAGGGGAAAGGTCGAGGGCATCGACACTCGAAAAGCGCCACGGTTGGTCTTTGCGATTGGGGAAAGGAAACGCTTCGAATTTCGCCCAGGCGGCACGTTGTTGTTCGCGGAACCAGCCGGGAAGTTCGGTGGCGCGGGCAGCGGAAGGGCCGGAAAGAATCGCCGACCGGGAATGTTCCTGCGGCGATTCGAGTTCCATTACTTCATCGAGAACAGCGGTCTGGTTGGTCATGCCCGAAAAAATTAGACGCAAACGGCGGCCCTGAGACCGCCGCGGATTGCTCTTGTCTTGGGGGCGGAACCCTAGCCGACCGAGCCTTCCATCTCAAGCTCGATCAGGCGCTTGAGCTCGACGCTGTATTCCATTGGAAACTGGCGGACGAGATCATTCACGAAACCGTTCACGCTCAAGCTCATGGCCTGCGCTTCGGTCAGGCCTCGCTGTTGCATGTAGAAAATCTGTTCCGCGCTCACCTGGCTGACGCTCGCTTCGTGCTGCACAGAGTTGCCGGTGCCGCGAACAGTGATTGCCGGATAGGTGTCGGTCCGGCTGGTCGAGTTAATGAGAAGCGCGTCGCACTCGGTGTTGTTTTTGCAGTTCTTGAGATGCTTCGGGATGTGGACGAGACCGCGATAGGTGGCCCGGCCTTTCCCGATGCTGATGCTCTTCGAAATGATGTTGCTGGTCGTTTCGTCGGCCGCGTGCACCATTTTCGCGCCGGTGTCCTGATGTTGTCCGTCCCCGGCGAGGGCGATGGAAAGAACTTCGCCCCTCGCACGACGGCCTTTCATGATGACTCCGGGGTATTTCATCGTCAGCCGGGAGCCGATATTGCAATCGATCCATTTCACTTCGGCATCTTCGTGCGCGATGCCGCGCTTGGTGACCAGGTTGAAAACGTTGGCCGACCAGTTTTGAACGGTGATGTACTGGAGCTTGGCGCCCTTGAGCGCGACCAGCTCAACGACCGCGCTGTGGAGCGTGGCGGTGTTAAACTTGGGCGCGGTGCAGCCTTCCATGTAGGTGAGCTCCGAGCCTTCGTCACAAATGATGAGCGTGCGTTCGAATTGCCCGAAATTCTCGGCATTGATCCGGAAATACGCCTGAAGCGGATGTTTCACTTTCACTCCCGGCGGGACGTAGATAAATGAGCCGCCGCTAAAGACCGCAGAGTTCAGGGCGCTGAATTTGTTGTCGCCGGTCGGAATCACTTTCCCGAACCATTTCCGGAAGATTTCCGGGTGATTCTTCAAGCCTTCCGCGCTGCCGACAAAGATCACGCCCTGCTCGCCGACCGCTTTCTTGATGTTGGAATAAACGGCTTCGCTGTCGAATTGCGCTTCGACGCCGGCGAGGAACTTTCGTTCCTGTTCCGGAATACCGAGACGCTCGAAGGTCCGTTTCACGTCGTCCGGCACGTCTTCCCAGTTCCGTTTCGGCTGGGTCCCGGCGCTCAGGTAATAACGGATGTTATCGAAAACGATCGCTTCCAAATCCTTGCTCGCCCAATGCGTCGGCATCGGCTTGCTCATAAAGGTTTTGTAGGCGTTGAGGCGGAATTCGCGGACCCAGTCGGGATCTTCCTTGATGTCGGAGATGTAGTGGATGGTCTTCTCGGTCAGTCCGACGCCGGCGTCATGTGTGTGCGTTTCGGGGTAGGCGAAATTCCCGACGTTCCGCTCGACTTCCAAAGGTGATACTTCTTTGACCATAAAATTCTCCCCTTACGCCATGGCGGGCTGGCTGACTCCGTTCTTCATCTCCTCGTAACTCTCGTAGCCCTTTTCTTCGAGCTCCAAAGCCAGCTCTTTCCCGCCGCTGCGAACGATCCGTCCCTGGACCATGACGTGAACGTGATCGGGGACAATGTAATCGAGCAGACGCTGGTAGTGGGTGATAACCAGGATCCCGCGATCCGGGCCGCGCATGGAATTAACCCCGTGGGCGACCACCTTGAGAGCGTCGATATCGAGACCGCTGTCGGTTTCATCGAGGACGGCGTATTTCGGTTCGAGCATGGCCAGTTGCAGAATTTCGTTCCGCTTCTTTTCCCCGCCGGAAAAACCTTCATTCACAGAGCGCGACGTGAAGGAGCGATCCATTTCGAGCAGATCCATCTTTTCGTAGAGCCGGGCGTAGTAGTCGGTCGCCTCCAGCTCCTCGCCTTCCGGCAGGCGCGCCTGGACTGCCGCGCGGAGGAAATTCGCGATCGTTACCCCGGGAATTTCGCTCGGATATTGAAACGCGAGGAAGATGCCCTTGCGCGCGCGTTCGTCGGGCGCCAGGCCCAGAATATTTTCCCCATCCATCAGCACCTCGCCCGCGGTGACTTTGTAGTCGGGATGGCCAGCCAGCACCTTCGCGAGAGTGCTTTTTCCAGAGCCGTTGGGTCCCATAATCGCGTGTACCTCGCCCTTTGGAACGGCCAGGGAGAGGCCACGAATAATCTCCTGCTCCCCGATGGAGACACGCAGGTTGTTGATGGACAATTGATTCATTTTTAGGGGACGGAAGTATAGCCAGTTCCGGGGAGTTTGCGAGCGACGATTCCCACGACGGTGAGCAGGCGTCTGGCGGCACTTTTCCTGCTTGTTGGGAAGGAGAACCCCAGCGGAGGACGCACCGACAAAGCGCCACTACGCAACATCTTCCTATTTACTCATGGACAACAACCCTTCAGAGAGTGCTTCGCCGGCCAGGCCGCCCACTGCGGCCACCAGCGAGTTAAATAATCTCTTGGAAATCATTTCCGGCACCAGCGCGGCCATCGAGGACATCTGGACCGGCAACGATGCATCTCAGAAGTATTTTGACATGCTGCGCACCAGCGTCGATCGCGCGGCCGAAGTGACGGCGCAGCTCGTCGAGCACGCTGGTGGTTCCGACAAAAAAGTCTTGTTCCATCCCGAACTGGCCGCCTTCGGCAAACGGAAAAATGCGCCCCCGCCACCGCCCGCCAAAGCGCAACGAGCGATCATGGTCGTGGACGACGAGCCAATGGCGCTCGTTCTGGCCAAGCGCGTGCTCTCGGAGGCGGATTTTGAGGTTGTGACGGCGCAATCTGGTTTTGAGTGCCTGGATCTCTTTCGCAAGCGTCCGCACCATTTCGACCTGATTCTGCTCGACCTGGCCATGCCTTTCATGGACGGCGAGGAGACTTTCGGCCGTCTGCGCGGCATTCGCCCGAATGTCGTTGTTCTTCTGAGCACCGGTTTTATCGCGCAGGAACGACTCGAGCGAATGCTCGGCGCCGGGATGGCCGGTTTTCTCCGGAAACCACATCGGCCGAAAGAACTTGTCGCAAATATTCGGGCCATCCTCGAGAGCGTAAAGATGTCCCGGCTTGGCTGTGCCGTGGATGCCATCACGTAGAAAACCAACGCGATGAGTCTGTCCCTTGCCCGGGCTTTTGATCGATTAGCGCAGAACCGGCTCTTTGCCGGTATCGAAACGAACTTGCTCGAGGAAATTGTGCCCGACGTCCGGGTCCTTCAGCTCGACGCAGGCGAGATCGTTTTCCGCGAAGGCGACCCGGGGGATCTGCTTTACCTCGTCGGCGAGGGGTCTGTGAAGCTCTCAAAATTCTGCCGGGACGGCCAGCAGGAGACGCTCGGGTTTATCCAGTCTGGAAACTTCTTCGGCGAAATGGGTTTACTCGATGGCGCGCCGCGTTCCGCCATGGCCACGACGGCCGAGCCGACTCTCCTCGGGGTCGTCGATGAACCGACTTTCCAGCATATTCTCGAACTGGCTCCCAGCCATTTGCACATGAATTTTCTGCGCTCCGTTTCCGAGCAGCTGCGGAACGTGAATACGCATTTCATCAATGAAGTGCTGCGCACGGAAAGGCTTAGTCTGGTCGGCGCGATGGCCAATTCCGTCATCCACGACCTGAAAAACCCGATTTGCATCATCCGGTGCTGCACAGATTTGATTGCCCGCGAAAGTAGCGATCCTCGCGTGCACGAGCTGACCTCGATGACGGAAAAGGCCGTGAATGGGATGCTGGCCATGACCCAGGAATTGCTTGATTACGCACGGGGCTCGGTTTCGCTCTCACGCGAGACGGTTTCCATCTGGCGTTTACTCGACGAATTGAACCAACAGGCGCTCCGCCTTCTTCCCGGCCACAACATTCAGTTCGCGAAGAACATTCGCTATGACGGGAATGTGGTTATTGATTCGACCCGGTTTATTCGCGTGCTCTGCAACCTGATCAAGAACGCGCGGGAAGCGATGGCGAGTGGCGGCATTCTCACGATCACCACCGACCTGGTCGACAGCCAGGTCGTCATTCGAATTTCTGACACGGGCATCGGCATTCCCGCGGAACTTCTGCCGAAACTTTTCGAACCTTTCGTCACGCACGGGAAATCGCATGGCACTGGCCTCGGGATGGCGATCGCAAAGTCGGTCGTGACGGCGCACAACGGGAAAATTTCGGTCGCCAGCGTGCCGGGCCGCGGGACGACCGTCGACATCCGTCTGCCGGCGCCTCCGCAATCGTAGCCGGGGGTCAGCCGAACCCGAGCGGGTCGAATTGCGAATTGCGAATTGCGAATTGCGAATTGCGAATTGCGATTTGCGCTTTAAGAATTGGGGAGCGTTCGGCTGCCGGTTGATTTATGATAGGCAACTCCGACGGCAGTCGCGAGCACGCGAAGGCTTTCGGTGCCGAAAATCGAAAATCGATTTACCCCGTGGTGTAACGGTAACACAGCGCCCTTTGGAGGCGTTATTCATAGTTCGAATCTATGCGGGGTAGCCACTCTCTTTAGCGAGATCTACTAATACTAGATAACCGGGAATGGAAGCGGGTTTCGCGAGCACAGACGATTTGGTTGAAGCCGACGCCAAGTCAGGGGCGTTGAAAGAAGTCCGTCGCTAGCGCGGGAACTTTTGTTTAAGGAATACTCGGACCAAAGGCTCGCGAACGTTTGACGAGTTCGGTCGTCCCGCAGGTGCACTGTCCCCAGAGAGGCTTGAACTCGCTCGCGCCCTGACAAAGTAGCGCGAAAGAATTTACGGCCAACCGGGCGTGCAGCGGCGACATAGTCTAGCAATCATGCGCTTTCCGCGGAGGTCTCAATGAAAAGAAAAAGTTTAAAGAACCGAAAACTCAATCGCACCGAGGTGGACGCAAAAACGGAGGCGCTCGCCGCCGTCACCCCGAATCCGGATGGCACTCGCCTAACGACTAATCAGGGTCTCGTCATGAACGACGACACCAACTCACTCAAAGCGGGCGAGCGTGGTCCGTCGCTCCTGGAAGATTTTCATCTGCGCGAGAAAATCACACACTTCGATCACGAACGAATTCCCGAGCGCGTGGTGCACGCACGGGGCGCGGCGGCGCATGGATTTTTCCAGTGCTACAAAGGCAACGAGGATCTCACGATGGCGGGATTCCTCACTAACCCGTCGCGCAAAACGCCGGTGTTTTTGCGATTCTCGACTGTTGCTGGTTCGCGCGGTTCAGCGGATCTGGCCCGCGATGTGCGCGGATTCGCGGTGAAGTTTTACACCGACGAAGGCATCTTCGATCTGGTCGGTAATAACATCCCGGTCTTTTTCATCCAGGACGCAATCAAGTTTCCCGATTTCGTGCATGCGGTGAAGCCGGAGCCGAATAACGAGATTCCGCAGGCCGCTTCGGCGCACGATACTTTCTACGATTTCATTTCGCTCTCCCCGGAGACGCTGCACATGCTCATGTGGGTGATGTCGGACCGGGCGATCCCGCGCAGTTATCGCATGATCGAAGGCTTCGGCATTCACACCTTCCGCCTGATCAACGCCTCCGGTAAATCGCGCTTCGTGAAGTTCCATTGGAAACCACTGCTCGGAATGCATTCCGTTTGCTGGGACGAAGCGCAGAAGATCAATGGCTGCGATCCGGATTTTCATCGGCGCGATTTATGGGACACGATCGCGAATGGCGGCTTGGCCGAATGGGAATTCGGCGTGCAAGTCGTGGAGGAAAGGGATGAGCATAAATTCAATTTTGATTTGCTCGATCCGACCAAACTCATTCCGGAGGAAATGGTGCCGGTGCGCAAGATCGGCAAGATGACGCTCAATCGGAATCCGGATAACTTTTTCGCGGAGACGGAGCAGGTCGCGTTTCACCCGGGCCACATTGTGCCGGGTATCGACTTCACAAACGATCCATTGCTCGCCGGCCGGTTGTTCTCCTACACCGATACGCAACTTACGCGTCTCGGTGGTCCAAACTTCGCGCAGATTCCGATTAATCGTCCGACTTGTCCGGTGCATAACAATCAACGGGACGGTCACATGCAGCAGCAGATTCACCCGGGCGATGCGAGCTATCACCCGAACACGGTAGGGGGCGGCTGTCCGATGCAGGCTCGGGCCGATATGGGCGGGTTCGTCAGTTACGCCGAGAAAATGGGCGGCGCGAAAGTGCGCGCGAAATCTGCAAAATTCCTCGATCACTTCACCCAGGCTTCGCTCTTCTTCCGGAGCCAGACCGAGCCAGAACAAAATCACATCATCGACGCGCTCACTTTTGAGCTCGGGATGGTTCTTCGCGGCGAGATCGTTGACCGGATGCTTTTCCTCCTCGCGAAAATCGACACGGACATGGCCGACAAGATCGCGTCCGGTCTCGGCAAAAAAATCCCCAAATCCATTGACGGCCGCCTAAATAGGAATGTCGGGGCGGATGCGGGAAGGGAAACGGAGACGAAGCCGCCGAAGAAATCCGATTTCGTCTCGCCAGCGCTCAGCATGGCCAACACGGTCAAGAACACGATCAAAACGCGAAAGATCGCGATTCTCGCCGGCGACGGCGTGAATGAATCGGACGTCAGTGCGATGAAAAAAGCCCTGACAAATGAAGGGGCGATCGTGAATGTAGTCGCGCCGCATGGCGGGTTCATCGCGGGCGCGAAAGGCGGACAGATTTGCGTCGAGCATTCACTGCTGAATGCGGCCTCGGTGCTGTTCGACGCGGTTTACATCCCGGGCGGCGCCGCGAGCGTTAACGCGCTGCTGGCGAATGCGAAGACGGTCCATTTCGTGAACGAAATGTACAAACATTGTAAAGCCATCGCCGCCACTGGCGAAGGCCTGGGCCTGATTCGCGCCACGTCTATTCCAAGTGGCAAAGCCTATCCGAAAGATCCAGCTTTAACCCTCGACGGAAACGGTGACGCAAAAAAAATCGCCACAAAGTTTATCAAAGCCATCGCCCAGCATCGCAACTGGGACCGCGAGAAGTTCGCGATGGCGAACACGCCGGCGTAACCGGGCCTGCCTCATGTTTGCTTTCTTTTCGAGTCGGATGGGCTGTCTGGGCTCGCTCGCTGTGTCGATTATCGGCACTATTCTTCTGATCGCACTCATGCGGGGCTGTTCGCATTGAGTTATAGCGCCGCAAATCCAAATGGCCGGGCTTTTCGGACGCGCTCCGCTAGAATCGGAGGAGCCATTCGTAAAACTTCTCGGCGTTTCCCCGAACGTAGCCATGGGGCGGAGCGCGCCATCTTCAAGTTACGGCGTGCCGTTAAGGCAGCCTTGTCAGGCGTGATGAATTTATCTTTACGCTTCATGACGTTAAAGGAGAAAGGCCCGACAGCGTGCTGCCGGGCCTTCAGTTTTCTGCTACCGGTGGCGGCTATTTCTTAACCTGCTCAAATTTCTCAATCATCCCGAGATGGCCTTTCATCACGGGGACGGTTTTTTCGATGAATTGTTTGAGATCTTCGTTTTTGACTTCCTTATCGGCACTTTCAAAGAGTGCGATATCTTCCTTATGGGCTTTCACCATTCCGTTTACGTAGGCCTTGTCGAAAGCGGCACCGGACAGGGCCGACATCTTGGCAATCATCGCTTGATGCTTGGCGTCGACTTTTGCCGGCATCGTTACGTTCATTTGGCCGGCCACTTCCTTGAGTTCATCATTTGCCTTCGAGTGGTCTTTGACCATTTGGTTGCCGAAGTCTTTGACTTCCTGACTGGCTCCCTTCTCGGCCGCTAGTTTGCCCAGCTCAACCTCGGTCATGCCACCATTGGCCGCCTTCATGACAAATGCTTTTTCTTTTGCGGTCGCTTCCATTTTCTTTTCGGCCGCGAGGGAACCGTGCGCACAAAGTGCTGCCGCTGCCACAACTGCTGTAAATCCAAATATTTTGTTCATATCCAGTCAATCGCCGATCAGGCAGCTTTTGGTCTTGTAAACGGTCCAAATAACATCTCGGCCCTTATCCAAATGCCAGAGTGGGAAGTGCTCGGAGCGGTGTTGACGGGGCTCCCGAAACCCTCCCCGCCAAAACCTGATCCAAGCCATTGCTCCCTGAGCAAACGCGAGATGCAGAGACCTGGCCTTAGGCGGTTACCGCTTCGACATTAATGCTCGAGGCCAGAACACTCAGCTTCTCGTCAGTCATACTCTCTTCGTCCAACGTTTCCTGCAGGAGCTCCGCGCCTTTGTCGTCGCCCAGCAGCTCCGCATAAGTACGGGCCGTACCGTATCCGGCGATCTCGTAATGCTCCACCCGTTGCGCTGCGGAAATGAGGCCGGCGTCGCGGACGTCGTCTTCGGCGTCCTCGTCGATCATGTCGGCTCCTTCTGCGATGAGACCTTCCATGCCTTTGCACTTGGGACCTTTGGTAGTTTCCTCGTGGCTTTGGAGGATCTGTTCCAACCGCTTTGCGTGTTCCTTAGTTTCAACCAGATGCGTTTCGAAGCCCTTGATCAGTTTGGGATCGGTGGCCGCCTTGGCCATCTTGGGGAGAGCCTCGATCAGCTGCGTCTCGGCACTGAAAAGGTCTTTGAGTTCGTGAAAGTATAAGTCTTGAAGTGATTCGAGTTCCATATGTGAGCAATACGCAGCCCTCCCACCAATTGGCCGTAAAAAGTTGCGACATTTTTTCCCACGCCGCCGACCACGGAAACATTCGTCCGGCTGTCGACGTACATCCTTAAAGGACGACGTCATTTTCTTCGCCATCTCTTGATTATGGCGGCGACCCCTTTATGCGACGATCGCGTTTGGTTGCCCGGGATTAGCGAGAGATTTCCGACTCCCGGCCTTCAAAATTCTCTAGTTGGCGTGCACTTGTGGGAAAGGCTCATTTCTGGGCCGTTCACAAAAGCGCTTTCCTGAATGCGCTCTTTCGGCCGAATCGAAATTCACGCAACTGTTACGTGGCCGCCACACATCCGTAACAATCGCTCTCTAGCTTCGCCGCGTTGTACCTAACTGCCGTCGAGCTGATCGCTCTGCGGCCTTAACCCAAACGCAGAAGCAAGGAGAACAAATGTTACGGAAAAATTTCGTGTTAATCACCATGGCCCTCAGCCTCGTGGCCGGCGCCATCACTGCGCGAGCGCAGGACGCGGGCGCGTTGCTCGATCTGCTCGTCAAGAAACGTCTTATCACCGACCAGGAAGCGGAGGAGGTGCGGGGCGAATTGACAAAAGACGCAGCCACCACTTCGGCCGGGAAACTCAAACTCTCCACGCCCATCACCGAGGTCGAGCTCTACGGCGACATACGCATGCGCTACGAATCGCGCCAGGGTGAAACTGGCGCGCCGAGCACGCTCGATCAACCCAACGACACCTTGAAGCGGAGTCGCGAGCGCTATCGCCTTCGTCTTGGCCTGCGGGGCACGCTGGCGGATGACTGGTTCTTTGGTCTTCGGATCGAGACGAGCACCAATCCCAGATCCACCAATGTCACCTTCGACGACGACGCCGGTCCGTTCGGCAAAACCAGCGACACTGTTGGAATCGGTCAGGCTTACCTCGGCTACAGCGGCTTCCGCGATATCAGGCTAACGGCCGGCAAGATGCCGAATCCCTTCGTGAACACTCTGATGGTCTGGGATGGCGACATCAATCCCGAGGGCCTCGCGGAACAATGGAAGCACACCTTCAACCTCTCATACGGTGGCGGCCAAACCACAGCGGCGGCAGATTCCAGCAAGGATGGGAAGAGCGCGGCGGCTGTTACCTCAGAGCCGACCAGGATGACGATCGACGTCTTCGCGAATTTCGGTCAGTTCGTCTACGACGACGAGAACCCCGAAAATCCCCTTGGCGCGCGGTCACTCTCGGGCGGCAAGTTGATCCCGAACAGCGATGCCTGGCTCTTCGGCTGGCAGCTCGGCGCCAAGTTCAACTTCACCAAGACAACGTATCTCCAGCTCGCGCCTACGCTCTATAACTACTCCGGCGCCGGCGATACCTTTAACGGCTTCTATTCCGGCGATCCCGACCGCCTGGCCGGCAATCCTCTCGTGCGGACTGCGCGTAATCAGACGGGCATTGACAACCTCCTCATCATCGACGTCCCGGCGGAATTCGGCTGGACCTGGGGCGAAATTCCCTTCCGCATCTTCGGTGACTTCGCAGTCAACCTGGATGGTGAAGATCGCGCCATCGCGGCAGGACATCCCGAAGCGCAGGATGAGCGCTACGCCTATCAAATTGGTTTGGGCCTCGGCAAAATCAAAGCGAAGCACGACTGGGAACTGAAGGCCTGGTGGCAGCACACCGAGCAATATGCCCTCGATCCCAACCTGGTTGATTCGGATTTCTTTGATAGCCGCGTCAACATGGAAGGGGTCGTTGTCCAGGCGGGGTATGCCCTCAGCGATGCGGTCGTCTTTAACCTCAGCTACGGCTACGGCGAGCAGTCGAACGAGACTCTGGGCACGGGCGGCGTGGGTGACATCCCTCTCAATCCCTTGCGCAAATACCAGGTCTTTCAGGCGGACCTGAATGTGAAGTTCTAAACGTTCGAAAACACATCAATTGAATCAGCACCAAATTATGAAAATCACTCATCTTGCCATCGCGCTTGGGCTGGCCTTCGTTTCGACGGAAGCCCGCGCCGAGAAGCTGGTCATCAAGGGTTCCGACACTCTCG
>Ga0193726_1002421_pt1 | contig 12688 bp, 4 predicted proteins | sample H2c1metaG_FD_144928 | JGI IMG/M metagenome (GOLD analysis project Ga0193726, IMG submission 144928) | Soil microbial communities from a riparian zone of the East river system, Colorado, United States - H2c1 | ecosystem: Environmental > Terrestrial > Soil > Riparian zone | place: USA: East River... | reverse complement strand
AGTTTCGCGAAAAATTCAGCCCTCTGCGCCGGCGCGGCATAGCTGGGGCCGACCAGATCAACGCGTGCGGTGAGAAGCCCTCGTCCATTGAAGCCGGGGTTGACGTTGAGCAATTTCCCCAGGCTGCGAAGCAAGAGTCCTGCCCCGATGAGCAGCATGAGCGCCACCGCGACCTCGCACGCCCTCAAAGCGCCTGCGAGGAAGCGCCGTCCGACCGGGTTCGATGTCTGCTCGGAGTAAGCACCTTGTTTCACGGCGTCGCTCACATTCACTTTAGAAACCCGCAGCGCCGGTACCACCCCGCAGAACAGGCCCGTGAGTACAGCGACGCCCAGGGTGAACAAGAACACCACCGGCTCCAGCCTGATATCCGGGACGAAGAAAAAACTCGACAGCGCTGGCAGAAAATATCGCGCCAGGGCGGTCCCTGAGGAGCCTAGGATGAGGCCGAATACTGCCCCGGCAAATGCCAGCACCATGCTCTCGGTCAGGAACTGGCGGAACAGGTCGGCCCGGCTTGCGCCGTGCGCGATGCGGACAGCCATCTCTTGCACCCTTGCCGCGTTGCGGGCGTGCAGGAGGCTGGCTACGTTCGCGCAGGCAATGAACAGCACCAGGCCAACGGCCCCCATCAGGGTTAGCAGCGAAGGACGGAGAGGCTCGACCAAGCGCGACTCCAGGCTCTCGATCTTGACCCGGGGGACATCCTTTTCCCCGAGTTCCAGGGCTTGCTGTTGTGCAAACAGTGCGAGTTCCGTCCTCGCCTGGGCCATCGTGATCCGTGGTCGCAACCGCCCAATTTGCTTGACCACGATCCCCCTCGCGGGCAAGATCCCCTGTTCGGGTCTGGCCGGCATCGGAATCCAGATCTCAGTCTGCTTCGGAAAGTTGAAATTCGGAGGCATGATTCCGGCAATGGTGAAGGACCGCCCGTTCAGATCGACCGTGCGCCCGATTGTGTCTGGGCCGAAGCCATATTGGTCGCGCCAAAGGCGGTATGAAATCAGGGCCACAGGCGGATACTCTCGGGCCGGCGACTCCAGGGCAGCAACGCTTCCCCGCCAAGCCACCATGCCGAACAAAGAGAAGAACCGTCCGCCCACCGCGGCGGCGGCAGCCCGACGTGCCTCACCGGCACCCGTCAGGTTGAGTTCGACCGGCGTGTAGACAGCAACGTCCTCGAGAGTCTCACTCTTTGCCACCCATCCCGATTGCCCCGAAACCCCAGATCTCAATTCCCCGGTCTCGGTTGCGGACAGTCCGTCGAATTCCACAATTCGGCCAGACTCCTTGAACGGCAACGGCCGAAGAAGCACAGCATGGATCACGCTGAACATTGCGGTGTTGACTCCGATGCCCAGAGCCAAGGTCACCACAGCAACCAAAGTAAATCCCGGACTCCTGCGGAGCTGGCGAAGTGCGTATCGCAGATCCTGAAATATTCGGATCATCTCATTCAGCTCCTTACTCGTAACGCAACGCGCGCATGGGATCGACGCGGGAAGCGCGCCGCGCCGGAATGAGCGCTGCCACAAGCGCCACTGCCGCCACCATCGCGATGACCAGTCCAAAGGTAAATGGATCACCGCTTGAAATGCCGAAGAGCTGGCTGCGAACAGTTCTCGTGAGCAGAAGTGAAAGGGGCAAGGCCACGGCGATGCTGATTCCGGTCAGCCATAACACTTCCGTCAAGACCAGTCGCATGACGGACGCCTTTCCCGCACCCAGGGCGATACGGATGCCGATCTCCCGCGTGCGCTGGGCGGTGGAATAAGCCAGCACTCCGTACAGGCCGACGCCGGCCATCAGCGCCGCCAGTATTCCGAAACTCGCAGCCAGCAGTGCAACCAGACGCTCATTGCCCAGGTTGTTATCGATCTGCTGGTCCATGGTGCGGAAAGAATCCAGCACGATTTTCGAATCCAGCTCCTGCATGGCCCGGCGAATGGTGCTCTGCACCGCTTCCGGCGACTGAAAGGTGCGAACGTAAAACGTCATCGCCGAAGGATCGTCCTGCAGGTAGGAGGAGAAAGTCGTACGCACGACATCATCGCGGAGCGTGGTGTGCTTCGCGTCTTTCACCACGCCCACGATTTCGATGTCGAATTTTACTTTTCCTCCGCCTCTACCGAAGAGGTGCCCCAGCGCTTTTTGCGGATCTCCGAAGAAATGCCTGGCGAAACTTTCGTTCACCACCGCGACCTTCGCTTTTCCCGCCGCATCCTCCTCCGCCAGGGGCCGGCCTGCAAGGAGCGGCATTCCGAGCGTGGAGAAATAGCCGGGCGTTACGCTCGGATGCTCCACATCCATATCTTCCTGCGGTTTTTCAGTGTATCCGGCGATGGTGATATTGCCGCTGGAATTGTCATTCGCCAATTCGGGATCATTGGTGGCGGCCACGGAGCGAACGCCGGGCAGACTTCTCATCGTCTCTAACACCCGTCGGTGAAGGGCGAGAGTTCCAGCGGGCTCGTAGCCAGCCATTCTGGGGTCGATCCCGAAAGTCACCAAATGGTCGGTGGTGAATCCCACATTGAGAGATTTGAGATTGCGCAGAGTCCGCACGAAAAGCCCCGCGCCAACCAACACCAACACGCTCAATCCAATCTGCACCGCAACCGATATCCGACGGAACTTCGACGCTCCACCCGCCACGGTATTTGCCTGCTCTTTTAGAGCGGGAGCCAGATCCGGCCGCCAGAATTGCACCGCGGGCGCGAGACTAAAGAAGAGGCTGACCAGGACTGCCAGTGCAAAGTTAAACACCAGGACCCGCAGATCAGGGCGAGCAGTGAACGGCAGATCTCCGAAAGAATCGCTGAATAACATGCGAATCAGCAATGCCGACGCCGGCCGCGCCAGCAAGACTCCCAGCAGTCCGCCTGTGATCCCAAGCAGCATGCCTTCCACCAGCAATTGCTGCACCACCCTTTGACGTTTTGCTCCCAAGGCATAGCGGACAGACATTTCCCGGACCCGTCCCGCCGCCCGTACCAACAGCAGGCTGGCCACGTTGGCGCAGGCAATCAGCGCCACAAGTCCCACCATCGCCATGACAATCAGCAGGGGCCTCTGAATGTTGTCACGCAGGGGCGAAAATCCCCTGGCTCCGTCGAGCAGAAACAGAGAACTCTTGTCCACGAAATGGACACGGAATTCATCGGTCTCGGCCTTGAGATCCTTCAACTCATCGGCGCGGATTGCCTTCCACAACGGGTTGACGCCCGCCTCGGCCTGTTCGCGGTTCAAACCGGGTTTCAGTCTGCCAATAATGTTCAGCCACGCGGATCGCCGATTCTCGAGGTCATTCCAATCCGGGGTGATCTGGGGCTTCATCATCATCGGGGTAAAGATGTCGGGAGCGTTGCCCACCACCACGCTGCGGAAGCCGGGTTCCGATACGCCGATGACGGTGAAGGGATGACCGTTCACCAGAATGCTCTGATTGACGATTTCGGGATCAGAGCCAAAACGCCGCTGCCAATATCCGAAGCTCAGGACGGCGATTGGATTCGCTTCCTGCACCCGATCATCGGAGGGCACGAAGAGCCGGCCCAACGCCGGCCTCACTCCGAGCACATCAAAGTAGTTGCCGGACACCAGTTCGCCATTCACCAAGTCAGGCTGGTTGTGCCATTGAATACCAACCTGCACCGCGTCCGTCGCCAGCAGCCCGCTGAATACGGAGTTCCGGTCACGGAGATCGCGGTAAATCGGGTAGGAAAAGTAATTCCTGTTTCCTCCCCCGTAGGAGCTGATTCGGCCGGTGTTCGAGCCTTTGTATTGCAGCAAAACCAAGCCGGCGGGATCTCTCACGGGAAGGCTCCGCAGCAGCGCCTGGTCCAGCAGGCTGAAGATGGCGGTGTTCGCGCCGATGCCGAATGCAAGCGTGAGCATTGCAACCACGGTGAAGCCCGGGCTCTTGCGCAATTGCCGGACAGCGTAGCGAATGTCTTGAACTAATCCGTTCACGTGATTGCCCTCCTATTCATAGCGCAACGCCTCCATGGGATCGACCTTGCTAGCGTGTCTTGCAGGTAAGAAGCTTGCTGCTGCGGCGATCACGATCAGCAGAACAGCCGAGACGATCAGGGTCAGGGGATCGTAGGATTTCAATCCAAACAGCATCGAACTGGCGCTCCGGCCTACAAGCAACGAAAGCACCAACCCCGCGACAATGCCCACCACGAGCAACACTCCGGCTTCTCGCATTACCATGCCAACTACTTGTTTGCCAGCGGCACCGAGAGCAACGCGAATTCCTATCTCACTTCTGCGGCGGGCGACGGTGTATGAGATGACTCCGTACAGTCCGACCGCCGCCAGCAATGCGGCCAGCAGGCCAAAGAATCCTGAGAGCATCGCGAGCAAACGTTGCAGAACCATTCTGTCCCGGATGTCCTGCTGGAAATCGCTCGACTGAAACTCGATCTCCGGATGCTTCTCGGCAATTCGTCTTCTCATTGCGATCTCCGGAGAACCGCTTCCCTGGATCAGCATCCATGTCCATGGATGCTGGTTCGGCAACTGCGCGGCTGGAGCAAAGGTCTGGGGCGGAATACCACAAGAGAGGCAGGCATATTTCGTATCAGGGATAACGCCGACAATCTGGTAAACGGTGGAGGGATATTGCGGCTCTGGACTGGTCCGAAGAGTCAGCCCGATCGGATTCGCGCCTCCCAGAAATTGCTTAATGAAAGCCTGATTTACCACGGCCACTCGCGGCGAGTTCGCGGTGTCGTTCTGATTGAAGCCGCGACCACTTTGTAGCGGGATGCCCATGGTCTTGAAATAGTCGGGACTCACCCAGGCAAATTTCGACGCGCCCTGCGACCAGCCGATCTGAATATCGTGGGTCCAACTGCCGCCGAGCAAAGGCACGGTTGTGGTGGTGGCGGCATCGATCACTCCGGGGACAGATCGAACTTCGTCGAGCAGCTCGCGCTTGAACTCTTCATACCGCTCCACGGGCAGGTTGGAGTCACCGAAACCCACAAACGCGACGGAGATTCCGCTCTGGCGCATCCCCGGATCGATGGTCATCAGATTGCGAAAACTGCGTACAAACAACAGAGCACCCACCAGCAGAACTAAAGACACCGAAATCTGCACGACCACCATCAAGCGCTGCATGGAAAATCGTTCACGGCTCCCAGTCATTCCGCGACCGCCACTCTTCATCGCGGTCACCGGTTCTGCGCGCAGCGCGCGCAACGCCGGGGCGACTCCGAATACTATGCAGGTTGAGGCCGCCACCGTGGCCGCGAAGAGAAGAACCCGCCAATCAGTTTCCGTCGATAGACGAATCGCGTTTCCATCCGTGGAAATCAACCGGATCAGAAGACGGCTCAACCCCTGTGCCAAACCGATCCCAAGAGTCGTTCCGGCTACCGCCAACAGGCCACTCTCCGCCAGCGACTGCCCGAACAGGCGAAGCCGCGATGCGCCCAATGCCATGCGGACGGCAACTTCGCGTTCGCGGCTGCTCGCTCGCGCCAGCATCAAGTTCGCCAGATTTGCGCACGCAATGAGCAACACCAGACCAGTAATGGCCAGCAACAACCACAGCGATGAGTCGTATTCATCCCGCAGATAACTGACGCCCGCGCCGGCAGGGTATGCGCCGAGTTTGTAATTCTTGAACTGCTGCACGGCTTGCGCGAAGTATCCCGTAGGCGCTGTGGCTTCAAACAGAGCGGGGCTGATCGAGCTCAATTGCGCGGAAGCGCGTTCGAGAGTCCAGCCTGGACGCAAGCGTCCCATGACCGCAAGGTCGAATACTTCTCGCCGCAACTCCTTGGGATGGCAAAGCGGAAACGCGACGTCGAAACTCTCTCCAACCGCCATGCCGAAAAATCCGGGCGGCGTAACCCCAATCACCTCCGCCGGATGTCCCTCAATGAACAGAGTGTCATTTGCCTTCAGTTCGCGTCCGCCCATTTGGCTGCGCCAATAGGGATAACTGACGACCACCCGCGAGATCGAGCATCCACCTTCGTCACCGGGGATGAGCATTCTTCCCCGCCAAGGCAGGATTCCCAGCACGGAGAAAAATTCGCCGCTGACTTCCATCGCTTGCACGGAACGCGCATTGCTTCCCTGCCCCACGCGCTGGTTCTGTAACGCCCAGGCAAATATTCCGGAAAAAGGTTCGTGGTTCCGTTCAAGTTCGTACCAGAGCGGCCGGGTCAAGTGTGCATAGCCGGTGTTGGTGATGCCGAATCCCTGGTTGCCGCCGACAATCTTCACTTCGGCGAGCTCTTTCGGATCGTGAATGGGAAGACTGCGCAGCCGCACCGCATCGAGCAGTTGGAAAATTGCCGTGTTCGCGCCAATGCCCAAGGCAAGAGACAGGACGGCGACCAGCGCGAATCCGGGATTCAGCCGGACTTGGCGTATCGCATAGCGGAGATCCTGCAGCAGGCCATTCATCCCGTTCTCCCCTTACTCATCGCGCAACGCCACCATGGGATCGACTCTCGACGCGCGGCGGGCTGGGAAATACGCGGCCAGCAGCGTCACCAACGCGATCGCAAGGATGGCGGCAACCATGGTGACCGGATCAGACGGGCCGAGACCGTAGAGTTGCGTCTGGATGACTCGCGTGACCGCGAGCGTTACCGGAACACCCACCGCGATTCCAATCCCAAGCAACCACAGAGATTCTTTCAACACCATCCAGAGCACCCCGACACTTTGCGCACCCAGCGCGAGGCGAATGCCGATTTCATTGGTGCGGCGCACCACGCTGTAGGTCATGACGCCATAAAGCCCGATGCAAGCTAGGGACAGAGCAAGCAGAGAGAAGAAGGTGGAGAGCTGCGAGATCAACCGCTCGTGGTCCGTGAACAGGTCGACTTGCTGGGTGATGGTCTTCACTTCGAGCAAAGGAAGATTGGGATCGATCTCGGCAATCGCACTGCGCACCGCCCCGGTTATGCTCGCCGGATCTCCAACCGCGCGGACCTGTACCCAGGAAGCGAAGGCATCGTCCCGCGACAACTGCGCCAGCGGGAGGTAAATCATGCGGCGGGTTTTTTCCCGCGGACCGTCGAATTTGGTATTGCTCACCACTCCCACGATCTGCCATGACCCGGACACGCCGGGGTCGGCAATCGTGAACTGATGGCCGATGCTATCGCCGTTGGGGAAGAAATGATCCGCCATCGCCTGGTTCACCACAACCGCTTTCATGGCAGTCGCAGTGTCCTGTTCACTGATCGCTCTTCCCTGCCGCACGGAGATTCCAAGGGTTTCAAAATATCTCGGCGACACCCGGTCGATTAAGGTCGAAAGGTCCTGATTTGGCGCCGGAGTGGAGCCCCGAATAAAGATGGGGGAGTTCCAACTGCCGAAACTCATTGGCGTGTTTCCCGAGAGCGCCGCTGACCGGACACCCGGGATCCTGTTCAGTCGGGTGAGAAGACGTTCGTGAAGGCTGTTGAGCTGCTCCGTTTTGTATCCTGCAAACTTCGCGTTGAAGTTTGCCAGCAAAACATTGTGCCGGTCAAAGCCCACATCCTGCTTCTCAAGATTCTGCAATGTCCGCAAAAATAGTCCGGCTCCGACAACCAGCACCAGCGACAGGATGACCTGGCCAGTGACCAGCGCTCTTGGCAGCAGACTCCCAACCCGGCCGCTGGAACCGGTCGCGCTACGCGCGGTTGCGCTGAAGGACGGTCCTACATTGACTCCCAAAATTCGCAGGGCCGGCGCAATCCCGAATAGAACCCCCGTCAACAATGAAACGCCGGCAGTGAATAGCAACACGTGAAGGTCGGGCGTCGCCTCCAGAGCCGTGTGCCTGGCTCCGGCGATCACAAAATGGATGAGCACCCGCGTTCCCCAGAAAGCCAGCAGCAGGCCCAGCGCTCCCCCCAACGACGAAAGCAGCAGCGCTTCCATCAATAGTTGGCGCATGAGGAGCCAGCGGCTCGCGCCCAGCGCCATGCGGGTGGAAAACTCACGCTCGCGCCCGGCGGCCCGGCTCAGCAGGAGATTTGCCAGATTGAGGCAGGCGATCAGCAGCACCAGTACAACGACGGTCATCAGAATGTACAGGGGCTGCGAATATTGGTCGCGGAGATGCGATAGGCCTCGACCGCCGGGCAGCAACTCTACATACACGCCCTGGATCTCTTTCGTGCGCGAGGGCGAGATGCTCGGCCCTTCCCTTGCGACCATGAATTGCTGGACCTGCGCTGTGACCCAGGCCTGGGCTTCTTTCAAACTCGCCCCCTCATGGGTCCGAGCCATGAGGTGAAGCCAGTAAAGGCCGTGCGGGTTTAGCAATGACGGCTGCAGTGTGACTGCCTGCTGCATCGTGATCGGCAGCCACATGTCGGGAGACTCTTCATTTAACTCCACGCCGTAGAAGTTCGGGGGCATCACGCCAATGACGGTGAATCGGGTTCCATTGATCGTGATCGCTTTGCCAATCACCGCGGCGTCGGCCGCGAAGAGTTGTTGCCAATAGCGATCACTGATGACGGCTACGGATCCGCGTCCGGGAGCGTCGGCATCCGAAGGAATGATTGGCCTGCCCAGGATCGGATCCGCGCCAAGCACACGGAAGAAGTTTCCAGAGACAAGATGGCTGGTGGCCTGACTCACGGCGCCGCCCGAGGCACTATTCCGGACACTGACGGTGACGGGGAAACTGCCAGAAGCGCAGATTTCCTGGAGTGGCCCATGGTCCCGCTCAAGCTGCTGATAGAAATCGTAGGTGAACATATCCAGCGGTCCAGGCCCGATGCCATCGATTTCCCCGCCGGTGACGGCCTTGCCGAACGAAACCAGGTGGTGCGGATCGCGGACCGGCAAAGATTTCAGCAAGAGATCGTTGATCAGAGTAAAGATGGCCGTGTTGGCGCCGATTCCGAGGGTGAGGGATAGAATCGCGACCGCTGCAAACCCCGGGCTTTTGCGCAACTGGCGCAGGGCGTAGCGAAGGTCCTGCAGGATTCCCTTCATCATCGCTCCTTTCATTCGTACCTCAGCGCCACCATGGGATCGACGCGGGCCGCGCGGCGGGCGGGAAGGTAGGCTGCAAGCAGGGCTGAAATTCCAAGCAGCGCAGAGACTGCAACGAGCGTTGCCACATCCCACGGACGGACGCCGAAGAGCAATCCCCGTATCAGCGTGGCAGCCGCGATCGAGCACACGATGCCGGCTGCGATTCCCATGCCCGTCAACCAGGCCGCTTCTTTCATGATGAGCTGATACACAGAGGCACGCGGCGCCCCGAGCGCCATGCGAACGCCAATTTCGCGAGTTCTCTGACTGACCGAATACGCGATCACGCCGTAAAGGCCAACCACTCCAAGCAGCAATGCCAGGGCGGCGAAGCCGCCCACCAGCCAAGCCGAAGATCGGTGCATGTAGGCGCTTGGTGAACTGTCGATTCTCTGACCCATCGTCGTTTCATCCATGATGCCGATCGCGGAATCGACCTGACGAATGGTCGAAACCAACGCCGGGAGCACCGACGGCGCGGATTGCGAGGTACGAACGACGACGGAAAAATAATTATCCGTGCTTTGATTGAATGGATAGTAGACGGCCGGCCAAGTCTCAGAATCGAGCGAGCCATCCTTCACGTCCTCGATGATGCCGATCACTTCGGCGAGCGAGGTCGGCGAAAGGCTGGTGTCACCTATTTTTTTGCCGATGGGATCTTCCCCCGGAAAGTATTTCTTCGCGAGGGTTTCGTTAATGATGACTACGCGCGGCTTCGATGCATCCTCGGCGTCGCTAAAGTAACGGCCCCGCAACAGCTTTGCATGCAATGTGGTGAAAAGGGCGGAACTAATTTCCCGTTCATTCACTTCATTGTGCTCTCCGCTGTAGGGCTTGCCCACAAAGCGGATCCAGGTGGTGTTGCCGTTGAAGCTTACCGGGAGCACGCTCGAAAGGCCCACGGACATGACCCCGGGCAGGCTCTCAATCCGGCTGACGATCTGCCGGGCCGCCGCCACGATTTGTTCGTCCTTTGCATAGCTGGTCTCGGGTAGACCGACTTGCAACGTGGCCAGGTGATCGGATTGAAATCCAAGTTCCACATGAAGCAGGCGGTACAGGCTCTTGCCCAGCAATCCGCCGCCAACTAACAAGACAAACGCCACCGCCAATTCGATGACCACCAGGTTCGGGCCAAGGCGGCGCCACAGGGTCCCTGCGGAACCGCGACCGCCTTCGGCCAGGCCTTCCTGCATCCTCGATAAAGGAGAGCGCAGGATTGGCGTCAGTGACAATAGAACGGCCGCGAGCGCTCCGATCGCGACCGCAAAAACCAGCACGTGCGGATTCAAACCAAGACCTTGCAGGTAAGGCATGCTTGCGAGCAAGTCCTTCGAGAGCAACCCCACCAGAACTCTCATGAAAACCGAGGCCACCGCCAGCCCAAGTGCACAGCCAATCGTGATCAGCACCAACCCTTCGATAATGAACTGTCCGATGAGTCGCGCGGGCGATGCCCCGAGAGCACCCCGCACCGCGATTTCCCGCCTCCGGCTCTGCGTGCGGACCAGCAACAGGCTCGACACATTCACGCAGGCGATGAGCAGCAGAAGCCCGGCGCCGCCAAACAGCGTCAGGAAAATGGGGCGGACGTCTCCGACAATCACTTCAGACAAAGCCACCACGCTCGCACCCTGACCACGGTTGGAGTCGGGATACTGCATCTCCAACTGTTTCGCGATCGCCTGCATGTTGGCCAGTGCCATCTGGACGGTGACGCCATCTTTGAGCCGCGCCACCCCGTCGAGACCATGGCAACTGCGCCTCAGATCACAGGAACCTGCAGGATGCAGGGTTGTCCAGAACTCGGTGTTTCCTCTGGGAGCGAATTGAAAGCTCTCCGGCAGCACTCCGACGATGCTGGTGGGAATTCCGCTGAGCGTGACCGATTGTCCAATTACACCTTTTCTTCCGCCGAATCGCTTTTGCCATGCGCTGTAGCTCAACAGGACCGTCCTCGGCGCGCCCAATCGATCTTCTCCGGCATAAAAATCCCGGCCAAGGGCTGGGGCGACACCCAAGGTGCGAAAGAAGCCATCCGTCACTCGCGTGCCAGACACCGGTTCGGTGCCCGCCGGAGTATTCAGCAGGAAGCCGTTGCCGATGTAAACGTCCATCGAACTGAAGACCTGGTTCTGTTTTTTCCAATCCAGATAGTCAGGATAAGAAAGGTTTGCGCGCGGCAACAGGGGGAGGCTCTCGGTGACATGAACCAGCCGCATGGGATTCGGATAAGGCAAAGGCCTCAGAAGTGCGGCATCGACAAAACCGAAAAGAGCGAGGCTCGCGGAGATTCCCAAGGTCAGGATCAGAACCGCCGTGCAGGCGAAGCCCGGGTTCTTGCGAAGCTGGCGCAGTGCATAGTGAGTATCTTGAACAGTTCCGTTCATTTCGTTCTCCTCACTCGTATCTCAGCGCAACCATGGGATCGACCTTCGCAGCCCTTCTTGCGGGAACGTAACTGGCCAGCAACGCCACGGCGGTGAGCAGCAGTGAAACCGTCCCAAGCACGGCTGGATTCGTGGGTTCGACAGCGAAGAGCAAAGTCCCCAGCAACCGGGTCAGACCAAGAGAGCCGGCGACTCCAACGCCAATACCGACCAGCACCCAGGTCATGCTGCCGTTTACGATCAGCTGCAGAACGTCCGCGGGGCGAGCACCAAGCGCCATGCGAATTCCGATTTCATGAGTTCGCTGGGCCACCGAATAGCTCACCACACCAATAATCCCCACGGCGGCGAGACCGAGCGCCAGCAACGCAAACGCCGACAGCAGAAGGGTCGGCAGTTTCCTCGATCCCACCGAGTCCTGGACAATACTGTCCATCGTCGAGACCTCGGATACCGGCCGGTCCGGCTCGATGCCGGCCAGCGCTTTTTTCACGACTGTTGCGTAGGACGCGGGCAAAGCGGTGGTCCGCACCACGATGCTCATGACCGGCCAGGCAGCCTGAGTATAGGGACGGAAAAATTGCGGTTGCATGCCGCCATCGAGTCCCCAGTGATGCACATCGCCGACCACACCCACGATGGTTAGCCATTTACCCTGTTGAATGCGCTTGCCAACCGGATTCTCGCCCGGCCAAAACTTCTTCGCCATGGTCTGGTTGATGACGATGACCTGCGGCGAACCCAGCGTATCCAGATGGGTGAATTCCCTGCCTTCGAGAATAGGAATGTTCATGGCGCGGAAATAATTGGGACAGGCCGCGCTGTAAGCGGCGCTGGCAGCGTTGCCCGGACCGGGATCAGGACGTCCTTCTATGGCGAAGCTTCTTCCCGCATTCCCTCGCAACGGCAAATGGCCGACGGCACCGACCGCGAGCACGCCGGGGATTGCGCTGACATGTTCGTCCAGGTCCCGGCAAAAATGCGCATGCCCGGGAGGTCCGTTATATAAATCTTCCTGCGGCAGGGACATCTCCATGGTGAGCAGATTTTTCGGATTGAACCCGGGAGCAACGCCAAGGAGACGCGACATGCTTTCAATCATCAGGCCGGCACCGCAAAGCACCACCAGCGCCAGCGCCACTTCCGAGGCCACCAGGGCATCCCGCAGACGGCTGCTCCGGCCTCCGATAGAGCCGCGTCCGGCTTCTTTCAGGGGTGCGGAAAAATCGCTACAGACTGCGCTCAACGCCGGCGCCATCCCAAACAAAATTCCGGTCAAG
>Ga0193726_1002420_pt1 | contig 12693 bp, 12 predicted proteins | sample H2c1metaG_FD_144928 | JGI IMG/M metagenome (GOLD analysis project Ga0193726, IMG submission 144928) | Soil microbial communities from a riparian zone of the East river system, Colorado, United States - H2c1 | ecosystem: Environmental > Terrestrial > Soil > Riparian zone | place: USA: East River... | reverse complement strand
CTGGTGCTCCCGATCATCGACCGCTAATCCGGGAGCGACCGACAACCTGCCGAAACGATGGGCCGCGCGGCAACTCCCCGTCAGGGAGTTGCCCGCCGCCCGCCCTGCCGTCTTGCCCGGCCCGGTGCCCGGCGGCGGCCGGTCCGCACTGGCCCGCTGGTTGGGCGCGGCGGCCTGGGGTAGCCCGCAGGCAGCAATTGCCTATCGGTGGGGAGATGACCCGGATGACAGACAGCAACCCGGCCCGTCCTGCGCAGGGATCCGACGACCCGGGCCAGGATCAGGACACCGACACCGGGGCCACCGAGGCCGAGTCCAGCCGACCCCGCACCACGCCCGACGGGAAGGTGCGCTACAACCCCGCTGAGGCCGGCGAGTACGGGGTAGAGCCCACCTCCGAGGAGGTCTACCAGCCCGCCGACGACGCTGACGGCGACGGCGGCAGCTGAGCTGCGCCGATCCAGGCGCGGCCGCCGCCGGGGGAATGCGCGCATGAACGACGCTCTCGGAGGCAGAAAGCAGGGAAGCACACCCACGGGGGAGGACTCATGACGGGAACGCGCGAGCGGCAGGCCGGACCGGGCCTGCTGGGCATCTACCTCAACGACCACCTGGCCGGGGCGACCGCGGGCACCGGGCTGGCGCACCGGATGGCGGTCTCGGGCCATGAGCCGGCGACGGGCGGCGACGGCACCCTCCGGCGGCTGGCCGCGGAGATCTCCATGGACCGGGAGACGCTGCTGGAGTTCATGGCCGCGCTGGGCGTCCCGGTCCGGACCTACAAGCTCTGGGCGGCGTGGGCGGGGGAGAAGGCCGAGCGGCTGAAGCCCAACGGCCGCCTGATCAGCCGGTCCCCGCTCAGCAGCCTGGAGGAGCTGGAGATCCTCCGGCTGGGCGTGGAGGGCAAGGCCGCCGGCTGGCGCACCCTCCGGGTCCTGGCCGACCGGGATGCCAGGCTCGACCCGGCGCGGCTCGACGAGCTGATCGCCCGGGCCCGGCGCCAGGCCGACCAGCTCGAGGAACTGCGGGTGACCGCGGCCGACCAGGTCATCACGGCGGCCCCGCCCCGCTAGACGCCCTGGACGCTCTGGCTCCAGGGCTCCAGGGCTCCAGCGCCCTACGGCTGCAGCACGACCTTGATGCAGCCGTCGGCCTTGTCACGGAACATCTCGTAGCCGCGCGCCGCGTCCTCGAGCGCGAGGCGGTGGGTGGCGAGCTCCCGGACGCCGAGCGGGTCGGCGTCGTCGGTGACCAGCGGCATGATCTCGCTGATCCAGCGCTTGACGTGGGCCTGGCCCATCCGCAGCTGGATCCCGCGGTCGAACATCTCCATCATCGGCATCGGGTCCGCCTCGCCGCCGTACACGCCGCTGACCGACACCGTGCCGCCCCGCCGGACCGCCTTGACCGCGGCGTGCAGCGCGTCGAGGCGGTCGACTCCCGCGTTGTCGGTGAGCCGCTGCGCGACGGCGTCGGGCAGCAGCCTGGTGGCCTTCTGCGCGGCCGCGGCGACCTTGTTTCCGGCAGGCTCCCGGTGGCCGTGGGCCTCCATGCCGACGGCGTCGATGACGGCGTCCGGCCCCCGGCCGCCCGTCATCGCGATCAGGCCGCCGGCGATGTCATCCAGCTCGTCGGGGTCGATGGCCTCGACGCCGTAGCCCAGGGCGGCCGCGCGGCGCTCGGGCACCCGGTCCACGCCGATGACCCGCTCGATGCCGAGGTGCCGGGCGATCCGCGTCGCGAGCTGCCCGACCGGCCCGAGCCCGAGGACGGCCAGCGACCCGTCCAGGGGCGCGGCGGCGTAGGCGACGGCCTGCCACGCGGTGGGCAGGATGTCGGACAGGTAGAGGAACTGCTCGTCCGGGGGGCCGTGCGGGACCCGGACCGGCCCGAACTGGGCCTCCGGCACCCGCAGGTACTCGGCCTGGCCGCCGGGCACCGACCCGTACAGAGAGGTGTAGCCGAACAGGGCCGCGCCCTTGCCCTGGTCCTTCACCTGGGTGGTCTCGCACTGGGCGAATAGCCCGCGGCTGCACATCCAGCAGTAACCACAGGAAATATTGAACGGCACCACCACGCGATCGCCTTCCGCCAGGTTCCTGATGCGCGGCCCGGTCTCCGTCACGATCCCCATGGCCTCGTGGCCGAGCACGTCGCCGGGCTTGAGGTAGGGCCCCAGCACGCCGTACAGGTGCAGGTCCGATCCGCAGATGGCGGTCGATGTCACCTTGATGATGATGTCGTTGGGCTCCAGGATCTGCGGGTCGGGCACGTCCGTGACCTCGACCTGCTCATTCCCCTGCCACGTCAGTGCTCTCACAGCTTCCTCCCGCTCGCCATGCTGTCCCCTCAGGCGCGTAGGCGCCCCGGCCTGGTCCAGGCCTAGTCCAGGCCGGGGCGCCGGCTAAAGACCGGCGTTAGCCGCGGCTCTGGTCGTCCACCGCTGCGCCGGGCGCATTGCTTTTCACGGACTCGATCCCGTTCAGCGCCGACTCACGGCTGTCGTAGGCCTCGCTGGTCGCGATCACCTGCCCGTTCCCCGCCACCAGGTTGAAATGGAATTTGCCGCTGGTGCCCTTCTTCAGCACGAACTTTCCGGCCATGTCTCCTCCTTGGCTAGACGTCTTCGCCTACCCCCGGCTAGCCATGTGACACCAGCCGACTGCTCGTTGTCCGCCTATCTCTTCGGCGTCTCGCCGCCCGACTCGTGCAATTCCTCGGCGCTGGCCCGCGCGCCCGGGTGGCCCGCCTCGGCCGCGGCCTGGCGTTCGGTCTCGGCGTTGATCTCGCCGCCGATCAGTACGGCCAGCCCGGCCAGGTACAGCCAGAAGATGAGGATGACGACCCCGGCGAAGGCCCCGTAGGTCTTCCCGTACGACCCGAACTTCGCGACGTAGAACGAGAAGCCCAGCGAGGCGGCGAGGAAGACAACCGTGCCGAGGACGCCGCCGGGACTCACCCACTGCCAGCGCGGGGACTCCCGGTTGGGCCCGACGTAGTAGTAGACCGAGAACAGCAGCGAGATCGCCGCGACCGTCAGGACCCAGCGGATGATGGTCCAGGCGATCACGAAGGCCGCGCCCGCCACGGGGACATGCGACTCGATAGCTGACCCGAGGGACTCGCCGAACACGATCAGCGCGGAGGCGATCCCGCCGAACACCACGGTGGCCAGCATCAGCGGGATCGCATACAGGCGCTTGGCGGCGAACTTGCGGTCCGCCGGCACCTCGTAGGCGACGTCGAGGCCGGTCTGCAGGGCCGCCATCCCGCCCGACGCGCTCCACACGGCCAGGACGACGCCGATGATCAGGGCGGTCAGCGACGACGATGACGAGCGGCTCGTCGCCGAGTCCACGGCCTGGGTGAAGACGCCGGCAGCGCCGGGCGGCAGGGCCGTGTTCAGCCCGTTCACCAGGTGCCTCAGCGTCCCGGCGCCGACATTTACCAGGGTGACGACGCCGAGCACGGCGATGACCGCCGGGAACATGGCCAGGAACCAGTGGTAGGCCAGGCTGCCCGCGGTCATCGAGCAGCGGTCGCGGGTGAATTTCTTCCCGGTCCGCGCGAGCGTGTTCCGCCAGCCGGCCGCGCCGATCTCCAGCGGCGAGTCCGGGCCGCCGGCCACCTGGCGGTTCGGCGGGACCGTCTGCTGGCCGGGCCGCTGCCCGGCCCGGCCGGCACGTGCCGCGTCGCTGCTCACGGAGACTCCTGACTGATGATCGGCTCCAGGTCGCGCCCCCGCCTGCCCGCAGCCCGCCGGCTCAAACCAGGCCGCCGCGGGAGAGGCGCCGCGTTCCGGCTGGCCAGCCCGGTAGCCCGGCAGCAGCGCCGGCAGGCGTGCCCGGCGCGGGGCCGGGCAGAAGATCAGCCATGGACCCGGGACGGGCGCTGCGCGAGATCGCCTTCGAGCTGGAGCGGGCGGGCGCGCCGACCTACCGGGTCCGCGCCTTCCGCCGGGCCGCCCAGGCGGCCGGTGACCTCGGTGCCGCCGAGCTGAGCGCCCGGCTCGCGGCCGGGACGCTGCGCCAGGTCCCGGGCATCGGCCCGGTCACCGCCGAGGTCATCGAGCAGGCGGCCGCCGGCCAGCCGCCCGCCTACCTGACCCGGCTGCGCAGCGAGGCGCCGCCGCCGGAGCGGAGCGGGCTGCGGGCGGCCCTGCGCGGCGACTGCCACGCTCATTCCGACTGGTCCGACGGCGGCAGCCCGCCCTGGGAGATGGCCGAGGCGGCGCGCGGCCTCGGCCACGAGTGGCTGGCCCTGACCGATCACTCGCCGCGGCTGACCGTGGCCAGCGGCCTGTCCGCGGACCGCCTGGAGGCGCAGCTGGAGCTGATCGCCGAGCTGAACAGCGAACTGGCCCCGTTCCGCGTGCTGACCGGGATCGAGGTCGACATCCTCGATGACGGCGCGCTGGACCAGCGCGAGGACCTGCTCGCGCGCCTGGACGTGGTCGTCGCCAGCGTGCACTCGCACCTGCGGATGCCCAGCGGGCCGATGACCGAGCGGATGGTGACCGCGGTCCGCAGCCCGCACGTGGACGTGCTGGGTCACTGCACCGGGCAGATGGTGGCCGGCCGGGGCCGGCCGCCATCGGAGTTCGACGCCGAGGCGGTGTTCGCGGCCTGCGCGGACAGCGGCGTCGCGGTCGAGATCAACTGCCGCCCCGAGCGCCAGGACCCGCCCGGCCCGCTGCTGCGCCAGGCCGCCGGGGCCGGCTGCCTGTTCGCCATCGACACCGATGCCCACGCGCCGGGCCAGCTCGACTGGCTCGGCAGCGGCTGCGCCCGTGCCCAGGACCTCGGCATCGGCCCCGAGCGCATCATCAACACCCGCACCGCCGAGGCCATCACGGCCGGCCGCTGACCGGCAGGCCCGGCTGACAGCCCGCCCGGCTGATCAGCACGCCCGGCGGACGAGCCCGGTCACTCTGCCGGTCAGCCCGGCTCGTCGGACAGTAGCCGCTGCCGCAGGTGGCCCAGTGCCCGTGCCTCCAGCCGGGAGACGTGCATCTGGGAGCAGCCGACGTCCTGCGCCACCTCCGCCTGCGACTTGTTCCCGTAGAACCGCAGCGTGAGGATCCGCTGCTCCCGCCGCGGCAGCTCGCCCCAGTGCGCCGACAGCGCCTCCAGGTCGACGGCGCGTTCCAGGTCCTGGTCCTCCTGGCCGAGCACGTCGCCGAGCGTCAGCCCCTCGTTCCCGCCCAGCTCCGCGTCCAGGGACGCCGGGGCGAACGCGCCCGCCGCCGCATCGGCGGCCTCCAGCTCCTCGACGGTGATCTCGAGGCGGCGGGCCACCTCCGCGTCGACCGGCGCGCGGCCCAGCTCCTGGACCAGCTCGGCCCGGACCGCCCGGGCCCGCAGCAGGAGCTCCTGGTCGGCGCGCCGGACGCGCAGCTGCCACCGCTTGTCGCGGAAGTACCGCTTGATCTCGCCGCTGACGCAGGCGTGCGCGTAGCCGGCCAGCTCAGGGGTGACCGCCGGGTCGAAGCCGTTGATCGCCTTCAGCAGGCCCACGTAGCCGACCTGGACCAGGTCCTCGGTGAACTGGGCCGGCAGCCGGTACCGGCGGGCGCATGAGTTCACGATCGACTGGTACCGGGAGACGAGCGTCTCGCAGGCCGCATCGCGCCGCGCCGGATCGTGCAGCAGCTCCGCCAGCTGGGCGTCGGTCAGGCGCTCGAGGCCCGGCGGGGGCAGGCCGCCCGAGGCCGCAGCATCCGGGGCCGGGCCGTCCGAAGCCGGTCCGCCAGGGGCAGGGACGCTGGAAAGCGGGCCGCGAGGAAGCGGGCCACCGGCAGGCGCTGCACCGGGAAGTGTGGCGTGGCGTCGGGACATCGCGATCTCCTGCACAGAGCGACGGAGGCGATTTTCTTCACCGGGCTCCATGTTACCCGGCGTGACCAGCGGCGGGTCAGCGGTCCCGGAACACCGCCTCGTCCTGAGGCGGTGCCCCGCTGATGCTGGTCACGATGCCGGCGGCGACCTCGCGCAGCTTGATGTTGCGGTTCTGCGAGGCGCTCCGCAGGATCTCGAAGGCCCGGGCGGCGGAGCACCGTTCCTGGGCCATGATGACGCCCAGGGCCTGGTCGATGACCGCGCGCGAGGCCAGGGCGGCGCGCAGCTGCTCGGTCAGGTCGGTCTGCTCGGCCTGGCGCATAGACAGGGCGAGGGCACCCGCCGCGGTCGCCGCGAAGCCCTCGGCCCGCCGTAGCTCGGCCGGCCCGAACGCCTCCGCCACCGGCGCGTACAGGTTGAGCGCGCCGATCTGCCGGTCCTCGGCGATCAGCGGGATCGACAGCGACGACCTGACCCCGTGTGCGGCAGCGCGGACCTCGAACCCGGCCCACCGCGGCTCCCCGGCGGTGTCCGGCACGCTCACTACTTCCCCGGTGCGCATGGAGTGCAGGCACGGACCCTTGTCGATCCCGTACTGCACCTCGTCCATTGTGGCCGCCAGCTCGTCGCTGCTGGCCACCGTCAGCGGCCGCCCGTTGGGCCGCAGCGTGATCCCGCACGACAGGCCGCCGGTCACGCGGCTGGCCGCCAGGTCCGCCATCTTCTGCAGGAATTCCTCGATGCCCGCGGTGCTCAGCAGCAGGTCCTGCAGCTCGGCGGCGCTGACCGCCATGTCATCCCCGGACGGATCACTGGCCATGATGTCCCCTTCCGCCTGGGTTCCACTGTCCACCCTCCGGCCGCGAGACCCAAACCGGGGCCTGCCTCAGGCCGTCGCCTCGCGCAGCCGGGGCAGGACGGTGCTGCCGTAGAAGTCGAAGAAGCCCTCGACGTCCGGGCCGACCTGGCTCACGTAGACCTCGTCGAACCCGGCCGAGGTGTAGGCCAGCACGCGGGCGGCGTGCACCTCCGGGTCCGGCCCGCACGCCGCGCTGATCATCTCCTCGGAGATCAGCGCGGACAGCTGGCGGAAGTGCCGGGGCGACGGCAGCAGCTGGGCCGACTCGCCGGGGATCTCGTCCGTGGGCCACAGCCGGTGGACGGTCGCGCGGGCCGCGGCCTCGTCGGGTCCCCAGCACACTTTCATGCCGCCCTGGACCGGCCGGTCGCCGCCGCCCGACTCGCGGTACAGCCGGACGAGATCAGCGTCGGGCCGGGTGTTGATGTAGCCGTCCGCGATCCGGCCGGCCAGCCGGGCCGACTTCTCCCCGTACCCGGACATGTAGATAGGCGGCGGATCACCGGGCACCGAGTACAGCCGGGCCGTCTGCACCGTGTAGTGCTCGCCCTGGTGGCTGATCAGCTTGCCGGTCATCAGCTCCCGGATGACGTGCACGGCCTCGTCGAGCATCTCCAGCCGCTCCTCCGCCGGCGGCCAGGGCCCGCCCACGATGTGCTCGTTAAGGGCCTCGCCGGTGCCGACGCCGAGGGTGAACCGGCCGCCGGTCAGCAGCGCCGACGTCGCCGCCGCCTGGGCCACGACAGCCGGGTGCACCCGGCTCAGCGGGCACGTCACCGCCGTGGTCACCGGCAGCGAGCAGGCCTGCGAGATCGCGCCGATCATGGACCAGACGAAGCCGCTCTGGCCCTGCTCGTCCAGCCACGGGTGAAAGTGGTCGGAGATCCACAGGCCGTCGAACCCGGCCTGCTCCGCCAGCCGGGCCTGGCGGACGATCTCGCGGGGATCGTGCTCCTCGGAGGACAGGAAATAGCCGAAACGGGTCATAACTGTCACCTCTTCCGGGTCTGGGCGCACAGCGGCTGCGTTCCGTATCACCGGGCCGTCCCGCGGCCCGGGCATCAGCCCCGGTCGTCCCCTACCCAGCCAGGTCCCGCCGGCCCGTCCCCGGCGTCAGGGCACCAGCCGCGCCGCGATCACCGCGGCCACCTGCTCGGGCACCTCGACCGGCATGCCGTGCGCGGCATCGGCCAGGACGACCTCCTCCGCGACGCCGCCGCCCGCCCGGTAGGCGTCGAGCACCGCCCGGGTCTGCCCGTCCATCGGCTGCGGCGGCAGCACGTCGTCGCCCGGCCACCCCGGCACCGCCCCGAGCTGCCCGAGGTAGCCCAGGTCGAACATGGACGTGTCCGACACCACCTGGTCCTGGCCGCCGCGCAGCCAGGTCACCGGCGGCTTGCGCGCCAGCCCGGCCAACGCCGAGGCGTTGTACCACTTCGGCGACATGGCGTTGAAGATCCCGCGCGTCCCCGGCGCCACCCCCGGCCAGTTCGGCGAGGCGGTCGAGTCCCCCGGGCTGAAGCCCTCGCCGGTCCGGGTCCGCAGCACCTCGTCGAGCAGGAACTCCTCGTCGACGTGCGCGGCGTTCCCGCGCGCCCCGAAGAACTGCCGCATGATCACCCGCGGACTGGTCAGCGGCTCGTCCTCGGACCGGTCCTGCGCGGCGAAACGCTGGTACACCCCCGGCGCGGCCGTCCCCCCGCCCGTCGCCGCGAAGTCGGCAAAACACGGCTCCCCGCCGGCGCCCTTCGTCCCGCCGAACCCGTAGGGCGACAGCGGCGCCACCATGGTCATGGACGCCAGGTCGTCCGGATAGCCCAGCGCGTACTGCCACAGCACCCCGCCGCCCAGCGACCACCCCGCCGCGTTGACCGCGCCGCGGTCGGCCAGGCCCAGCGCCACCAGCAGCGACCGCAGGTCATCGGCCATGTCCCCGAGCCCGCGGGTGGCGTCCACCGGCCTGGCCTCGGTGCGCCCGTATCCCCGCAGGTCGGGCGCGATGACCCGCACATCGGCGGGCAGCCGCTCAGCGACGTACCGCCACCACCCGCCCGTGACCAGGTTCCCGTGCACCAGCAGCAGCGGCACCCCGTCCGCCGGCCCGCTGGCCCACACGTGCATCTCCAGCCGGTCCGTCGTCACCATTGACGAAGCAAGATCACCCATCCCGCGAGTCAACCAGCCCGGCCCGCCCATCACCAACAAACCCGCAGGAAAGTGCGGAAACCCGCTCGGCCCCCCGCCGCCCGCCGCCCGGGCCGGGGATGGGGATACCGGTCAGTCCCGACAACGACATGAACGTACATTCGCTGTCGCTATAGCAGCAGCGTTCTTACGGCCATGTCGTATCCGCCGCCCGCCGGTCGCCGGCGGCCAGTCACATCTGTCACTTCAGCCCTGGGGGGCGCACTGGCTGGGAGGGCCTCAGTGGCGCTGGGGCTCAGACCGCTCGGGGGTCTTCCTCGACGAGGCGGGCCAGGTGGTCCAGGGCCATCCGGGTGCCGGTCTCGTTGTCGGCGGCCGGGATGCTGTCGGGGATCTGGTCGTGGACGACCGTCACGTCGGTTCCGCCGTCGGCCTCGACGAGGCGGGCCAGGTGGTCCAGGGCCATCCGGGTGCCGGTCTCGTTGTCGGCGGCCGGGATGCTGTCGGGGATCTGGTCGTGGACGACCGTCACGTCGGTTCCGCCGTCGGCGTCGGCGAGCATGGTCGTCATCGTCATCTCGCCGGCCAGGCCGGGATCGGCGGACTCGAACTCGAATACCTCGGTCACCTGCTCGTCGGGCACCAGCCGGGTGAAGCGGCCGTGGTAGGTGTCGGTGTGGGCCGCCGACTTCCCGGTGCTGGTCGGGGCGTCGTAGGTGAGCGACACCCGGAAGGAGCCGCCCTCGCGGGCGTCGAACTCGTGGACCTGGCTGCTCATGCCATCCGGCACCCGCCACTTCGCGATCGCGTCCGCGTCGAGAAGCGCCCGGTAGACCGCCGGGCGGGGGGCGCGGATGTGGCGAGTGACCTTTGTCGAATACATGTGCCCATCGTAGGCCGGGTCCGCCGGCCGCCCCGGCGCGCAAGCAGGCGCCCCGCATTTCCCGCTATCTGGCACTTTGATCTTGACAGCGCCCGTACGGCCGAGTTTCTCTGGATCTTGGAATCAGATTCTAATTATTAGAACCAGATTCTGTTCAGCCGGCTCAAGGAAGAGCGCGGGAGGATCGCCATGGAGATCGACCTCGGCCCGGAGATCGCCCGGTTCCGCGCGGAACTGCGCGACTGGATCGCCGCGGAGGCGCCCGACGAGCTGGCCGGCCTGGCCGACTGGAACATGCACGTCGCGACAGGCGGCAACCTCAGTGCGGGGCTCCAGGCGGCGACGGACCATCCCGCGTACCGCGAGTGGGAGGCCAAGCTGGCGGCCCGGCGCCTGATCTGCGCGGGCTGGCCGGAGGAATACGGCGGCGGCGGCCTGGACCCGGTCCGCCAGACGGTGGTCAAGCAGGAGTTCTTCCGGGCCGGGCTGCCGGCCGTGACCCGCGGCGGCGGCGAGAGCCTGGTCGGCCCGTCGGTCATCGCGCACGGCACGCCGGAGCAGAAGGCGTACTTCCTGCCGAGGATCCTGTCCGGCGCGCACCGCTACTGCCAGGGCTTCTCCGAGCCGGACGCCGGCTCGGACCTGGCCGGCCTGCAGACCAGGGGCGTGATCGACGGCGACGAGATCGTCATCACCGGCCAGAAGGTATGGACCTCCGGGGCGGCCCGGGCGAACATGATCTTCATCCTGGTCCGGACCGACCCGACCGTGCCCAAGCACAACGGCATCTCCTACGTCCTGCTCGACTTCACCGGTCCCGGCGTGGAGTACCGGCCGATCAAGCAGCTGACCGGCGCGGCCGAGTTCGCCGAGGACTTCTTCGACGGCGCGCGGGCCCCGCTGTTCAACGTCATCGGCGGGCTGAACAACGGCTGGCGGGTCGCGATGACCACGCTCGGCTACGAACGCGGCAGCCGGGCGACGACCGGCTACCTGGGCTTCGAGCGCGAGTTCTGGGCACTGGCCGAGACCGCCCGCAAGACCGGCCGCAGTGCCGACCCGCTGGTCCGCCAGCAGCTGGCCTGGGCCTACACCCAGGTCCAGCTCATGAAGTTCAGCGGCCTGCGGACCCTGGCCCAGCTGGCCGCCGGCCGCGCGCCCGGCCCCGAGGCCTCCATCGACAAGCTGTTCTGGAGCGAGTACTTCAAGCGCCTGGGCGAGGTCGCGGCCGGCATCGAGGGCACCCAGGCGCTCATCCGCCCCGAGGGCGACGGCTACCCGCTCACCTTCTGGCAGGACAACTTCCTGGCCGGCCGTCCCGCCAGCATCTACGCCGGGTCGAACGAGATCCAGCGCAACATCATCGGCGAGCGCGTGCTCGGACTCCCGAAGGAGCCGCGCGTCATCTAGCAGACGACCCACCTAGGGGAGCGCCCGACATGACGACCCGGACCGAGAATCCCGCCCGCGGCGGGCCGCCCGACCTGCACGCCGCCAACCGCCACGCCCTGCGTGACCTGGTCACCCCGGCCCGGCTCCGCGAGTTCTTCGCCCCGCAGTCCATCGCCATGGTCGGCGCGTCCGACAACTCCGGCTGGGCCCGCTTCATCGTCACCGGCGCCGACCTCATGGGCTTCTCCGGCCCGCTGATCCCGGTCCACCCGAGGGCCCAGACAGCGTTCGGCAGGCCGGTCGTCCCGAGCCTGCGCGACCTGGACGCACCGGTCGACATGGCCTTCATCCTGGCCCCCATCCAGGCCGTGGAGAGCGTCCTGGACGACATGGGAGCCGCTGGCATACGAAACGGGGTCGTGCTGGCCGCGGGCTACCGGGAGGTCGGCGAGGAAGGCCGGGCGCTCGAGGACGCCATGGTGGCCAAGGCCCTGGAGCGCGACATCGTGCTGCTCGGCCCCAACTGCCTGGGCTTCCTCAACGCCCAGTCCCGCTCGCCGGTCTTCGCCCTCGGCATCCCGCCGCCGCTGACCGCCGGCCCGGTCGGCATCGCGCTGCAGAGCGGCGCCCTGGCCACCGGCGTCCTGTCCGTCGCGCGGGCGCAGGGCATCGGCGTGACCACGCTGACGACCATGGGCAACGAGGCCATGATCTCGACCATCGACATGGTCGACTACCTGGCCGAGGACGACGACACCAAGGTCATCTGCCTGTTCCTGGAGGAGATCAGCGACCCGGTCAGGTTCGCCGCGGCCGCCGCGAAGGCGGACCGGGCGGGCAAGCCGATCGTCGCGGTCAAGGTCGGGTCGAGCCCGATCGGGCAGGCCGCCGCGCTGGCCCACACCGGGTCGGTGGCCGGCGACGACGCCGTCGTCGACGCCGTCCTGAAGCAGCTCAACGTCATCCGGGTCAGCGGCATCGAGGAGCTGCTGAGCACCGGCGCGCTGCTGGCCTACAACCGGTGGCCGGCCGGCCGCCGCGTCGGTATCGTCACCGCGTCGGGCGGGGCGTGCGACATCATCTGCGACGCGGCCAGCGCGCAGGGCATCGAGGTGCCCGACTTCGCCCCCGAGACGGTCGCGGCGATCGAGCCGCTGCTGCCGCCGTTCGCCACCGCGCACAACCCGCTCGACGTGACCGGCTACGGGCTGGCCAACGCGCCGACCGGGATGCTCACCGCGATGGACTACGCGCTCGACGCCGCCATCGCCGACCCGGGCCTGGACTTCATCCTGTTCGGCGGCATCTACCTGCCCGACGCCGAGCCGCCGGAGCCGATGGCCGGCATGATGGCGGGCCGCCTGGACTGGATCACCGAGCGGATGGCCTCGTCCCGGATTCCGGTCATCCCCCTGGGCATGGCCGGCGTGGACCTCAGCCCGTACTCGCGGGAGGTGCTCACGCCGCGCGGCGTCTACCTGGTGCCCGGCCTCAACCACGGCGTGGGCGCCCTCGGCCACGCGCTGCGCTGGCTGGAGCGCCGCGGCCAGGTCCGGGAGGTGGCGCCGCCGCCGTGG
>Ga0193726_1002417_pt1 | contig 12698 bp, 7 predicted proteins | sample H2c1metaG_FD_144928 | JGI IMG/M metagenome (GOLD analysis project Ga0193726, IMG submission 144928) | Soil microbial communities from a riparian zone of the East river system, Colorado, United States - H2c1 | ecosystem: Environmental > Terrestrial > Soil > Riparian zone | place: USA: East River... | reverse complement strand
TGTGCGCCCGCACCGCATCCGGCTAATGCAAGTACGCAAGACCCGATCGCGAACTGCCGTAAGAACGAATTCATTTTTTTCCCCTCGCGACGGAAGAACAGTGGCGATCCTAAAAGCCGTTTAGTCGCGAGTCGAATGTCGCCAAATCTAGACACAGCGCACTTTGAGAAGTACGTCTGGAATTTTGCGGCGCGAGTGAGAGCCAGTGCCCAATAGAGCTTCGCCGCGGTGCACCGAAGAATTCGGGGACCGACGCGCGGCACAAGTCGACTTGGAATAAGTCAAACTCGCGAGGCCATGCGAACGTTGTCTTTTTTACAATCGCATCATCGACGCCATTTCATTGGGCGCGCGTCAGTAGATATCGATGGTGGTGACGCTCAAGGCGGGCAAGGATACGATCAGAGATGAGCCTGACACTGCTTGCGTGCCGGCGGCTACGGGTTGGACCGTGTGCTGTTTCTTGGTGCTTGCTGCGCTCATTTGAAACAGATGCGCGGTTCCTGACAAGGGTTGTCCGTCCAGCTCCGTTTCCTGAGGAGCATTGGAACGGTTGATGGCCACGATCACCACGCGCCCCGGCCGAGTGCTGTCGGTGCTGACGTATGCGGCGACGTTGCCGACATTGCTCGACACCGCGTGCACAGATATGTCGCCGAAGTTGTGCTTTGCGCCATCGAAGTCTCGGTAGGCGCGAAATCCTGCCAGCATGTATGTCTCGCCCTTATTGAGCGGCCAAAGATTCGCAGCGAAAAGTGCTTGCGCGCCAAATACACCGAGGTTGTCCGCCAGTGCAATCGTGCCCGCGATGTGGTTCGCGCCGCCTGTGTTGTACTCGGTGATCGACAGCTTCATTCCCGGATTCTCTGAATCGATCCGCGATTGAAGCCTGCCCAAGATGTTCACGGGTCCGCCGAGACCTTGCGTGATCCAGGACTTCTCCTTGTAGGAGGTGTCCCACAAACTGCGCGGACTCTGCACAATCGCCTGCACTTGGTCGTCGGTCAGCGTCGCATTGTTGAGCCCGGTAACGCGCGCGCCGGCGCCGTCGGTCGCCTCGGGGTACCAGTGGAAATCGTAGACATCTACGAGCGGCCTGCCGAAATGCTCCGAGGCCGCTTTGATCGCGGGAAGATATTTGTCCGGGAACCAGTTGTTCCCGGTCGGCGACGGATTGAGTTCGCCATTCCAGGCGTAGATGCCGTAGAAGCCATAGTGTGCAGGACCGAAAATCACCAGGTCGGGAAATTGAGTCTTCAAGGCCGTCGCGAGAGCGATGGTCTTCGCGATGTAGGTGTCGATGGCGACACGATTGGCGCCCTGCACCTCGAGATGCGTGGTGTTCCACAGCTCAGGCTCGTTGTCGAGTTGCGCAAACACCGGCTGTGTGGACGGGCTCTTGCCGAAAATATTCTGTTTGGAGAATTTTCGATCGACCGCCCAGATGAACTCGTCCATGTACACGGCTTGTTCGCTCTTCGGCGGCGAAAGCGTGAATGGGACATCGGAAATGGTCTTTTTCTGGAACACTACTTTTTTGAATCGCGATAGCTCGGGTGCATGCGCAACACTCACCGGGCCGCCGACATCGGCTGCGACCCAACCTTGCATCTGGAAGGTGATGATGGTCGCCATACCCCGTTTCTGGTCGCCGCTGATCCAGCTGGTGACGGCCTCTGCAGGTGAGGAACTGCTGCTCAAGTACGTATCGCTTTCGTATAGATAGTCACTGCCGGCGTTCGAAGCGTTGTTCTCCCAGTTGTAGGCGGTCCAACGATTGCCGCCGGCCCGGTCCAGCGTGAGACCTTGCGGCAAGCCGTCAATCGTCGAGGCTAAATTGACGCCGTAGATGTAAGGCGAGATTGGATGCGTGTTGGAGGGGATGATCTTTACCGTCACCTTCCCCGAGACGGAATTCCCGTTGCTCTGCGCGCCGCATCCGGATGCGGCCAGCAGAAGCGCCACACTCCATAAAATTGGGTTGAGGCCAGCATTCATTTGATGTCACCTCACTCGGCTCAAAAGCGAAGAGGCGAGTATACAGATCCCGGCGGCGCAGCGTGCCGCCGGTGAGGTGCAGAGTGACGAGAGTAGGTTAGTAGATGTCGATGGTCGTGACGCTCAGTGCGGGCAGGGAGACGGTCAGGGAGGAGCCTGAGACGGCCTGCGAGCCTGCGGCAACGGGTTGCACGACTGCTTGTGCCTGGGCGCTCGTGGCGCTCATCTGGAACAGATGTGCGGTACCGGTCAGGGGCTGGCCGTTGACGGCGGTGACTTGGGCGGAAGTGGAGCGGTTGATGGCGACCATCACGACGCGTCCGGGGCGGGTGCTGTCGGTGCTGACGTAGACCGCGACGTTGCCGACGTTACTGGAGGCGGCCGCGATGGATGTATCGCCGAAGTTGTGGTTGGCGCCGTCGAAGTTGCGGTAGGCGCGGAAGCCTGCGAGCAAGTAGGTCTCGTTGGCCTGCAGTGGCCACATGTTCGCCGCGAAGAGGGACTGAGCACCGAAGACGCCGAGATTGTCCGCCTGCGCGATGGTGCCGGCAATGTGCTGGGCGCCGCCATTGTTGTATTCGGTGATCGAGAGCTTCATGCCCGGGTTTTCCGCTGCGATCTTCGCCTGTAGTCTGCCCAGGATGTAGATCGGGCCGCCGAGCGCTTGAGTGATCCAGGATTTCTCCTGATAGGTGTTGTCCCACAAGCTGCGCGGGCTTTGCACGATGGCCTGGACTTGATCAGCGCTCAAGCTGGCGCCGTTGAGACCCGTGATGCGGTTGCCGGCCGAGTCGGTGGCCTCCGGATACCAGTGAAAGTCATATACGTCTACCAGCGGCTTGCCGAAGGTGGCGGACGCGGACTTGATGGCCGGCAGGTACTTGTCCGGGAACCAGTTGTTGCCGGACGGCGTCGGGGAGAGCTCGCCGCCCCAGGCGTACAGGCCATAGAAGCCATAGTGCGCGGGCCCGAAGATCACCAGATTGGGAAATTGTTTCTTCAGCGCCGTGGCGAGGCCGATGGTCTTGGTAATGTAGGCATCAGAAGTGATGGCCCCCGCGCCTTGAATTTCGAGATGCGTAGTGCTCCACAACTCGGGCTCGTTGTCGAGCTGCGCGAACACGTGCTGCGTGGCCGGCGTCGTGCCGAAGATATTTTGTCCGCCGAATTTTTGATCGATCGCCCAGATGAACTCATCCATGTAGACGTTGCCGTCGGAAGTGGAGGGCGTCGCCGTGAAGGCCGAGCCCTTCTCGAACACGACTTTCTTGAAACGCGACAAATCGGGCGGGATTGCGATGCTGACCGGACCGCTCTCATCTGCCGCCGCCAAGCCTTGCATCTGGAAGGTTACCAGCGAGGCCATGCCGTCGTTCTGGTCGGCGCTGATCATGGTCGTCGCCGCTTCGGCGGGCGCGGTGCTGCTGCTCAGGAATGCGTCATTCTCGTATAGATAATCATTGCCCGCGTTGGAAGCATTGGTCTCCCAGTTATACGCCGTCCAGCGATTGCCGCCGGCCCGATCAAACGTCAGGGACGGTGGACCGTTCGTCAGACTCGATGCAAGGTTCACACCGTATATGTATGGCGAGATGGCGTGATGAGTCGCAGGCGTCACTGTGACGGTCACGGCGGGTACCGATCCGGTCGCTGCGACAGGCGTCGCACTGACTTGGGCGGAGTTGGCACTCTCGCCGGCGGAATAGACCGCCGACACCACGTAGTAATACGCCGTGCCGTTGGCGACACCGGAGTCGACATACGAGGCAGCGGTTGGGGCCGCTATCTGCGTATAAGTGCCGCCGCTCGCGGTGGCGCGCTTGACGTGATAAGAGGTCGCGCCGCTGCTGGCGTTCCATTGCAAACTGACCTGAGCATTGCCGGCCATCGCGGCGAGCCCCGCGGGCGCGGCGAGTACTGCCGGCGGCGCTGCCGGCTGCGCCATCACCGGGGAGGAATTCGCGCTCTCTCCGGCGGAATCAACGGCAGACACCACGTAGTAGTAGCGCGTTCCGTTGGCGAGCGATGCGTCGGTATAGGATGTCGAGGCAACAGTCGCAGACATGGCGTAGGGCCCACTCGCCGTCATCGCTCGTTTGACGTGATAGCTCGCCGCTCCTGAGCTTTGGGACCAGGTCAAATTCACTTGCGTATTGCCGGGCGTGGCCGAGAGATTCGCCGGCACCGTCGGAATCGAAACGGTCGGTGGTGGCTGGCCTGTAGTTGGTGGTGGCTGGCCTGTAGTCGGCGGTGCGGTTGCATCGGATGCGGTCGCATTGGTAGAGCCGGAGCTGCACCCGCCGAGAGTCGCGAAGAGAGCAAGCGCCAGTATTGCAATTGCCACGTGGTTTTTCTGGTGATCGAGCACTCTGGGAACTCCGTGTTGGCGAACGTTTTCCGTCTCGCTGAAACGTCATCATAGGAGTGCCCGCGCCAATTACCGAGTGTCGCGAAATATCTACAGGTGCCACGCAAATTCTTAGTACTGCGTCACACTTGAGTTTGTCCTGCAGTGTGCGCGCCGATTTTTGTTTAACAGAATGCAGCTCGCGCGGAGCCGGTACGACCACGTTACTGCGCAAGCGTGGATTTGTGGAAGCGCGGCAACTAAGTCGTGCGTGAGCGTGTTTGCGCCGATTCTACGAGGTCTGCCAAAGCGGCAACCGTTTTGGCGGAATGTACTTCTTCTTCGCGAACGGTGACGCCGTATGTCTCCTCGATTGCGAGCAACAAGCGCAAAGTTCCGAGCGAATCCCATTCCGGAATTTCATTGGGTCCGAGCGCCGGCTCCGGGCGCACCGCCAGTCCGAGCACGTTCTTCGTCAGCTCTGCAATGTCCGGCAATTCAGCGCTCGCGGCGCCATTCAGGGGACGCGCGGGCACGCCGCCGACTACTGCACCGATCGGCACGTTGCCCGACACCATGCTGCCGCTCATGATGCGTGCGCCCTGACCGATGTCGGCGCCGCGCAGTATGGTCACGCGCGCCCCGACGACAACGTCCTCGCCGATGTCGATCGGTGCGACGTCGCCGGCCGCGTCACGATCACCTGGTCGGTGGAAATCTCCGTCCATGATGACCGCGAATGGGCCGATCTGTGTGTTGCTGCCGATATGTATCGCGCATTGCGCTGTGATCGCGGCGCCGTATGAAATCGATACCCCGTCCCCGATTTCGACCAAGCCGCCGGGCATGGCGACTATATGCGATTGCGTCGGGCGCGATACCATGAAGAAACGTTTGCCGATGACGACCGCGCCGCTATTGACGAGGTGCGGCCTGCCCAACAATCGCAATCCGCTGCCGACTCGATCGGCGTCCCGCAACCAACGTCGTTGCTGCCAGCGCGCAAAGAAACCGGTGCGATGCTGCGGCAAGCTTTATTTCTGCCAGTTCAGGGTGATTGCGTCCGGCAACGCAAACGGTTCGTCGGCATTCCATGTGAAGACTGAATCAGCCTCATTGCGAAAACCGGAAGTCTTCCAAAATGACAAGCATGGCTTGTTCTTTGCCGTCGGAATATATTTTGCTTGCACCGTTCGCGCCGAGCGCGCGGCGGCGGCGGCTACCGCCACATGCACGATGGTCTCCTCGACCTTTCGGCCCATGACGCGGCAACTGAGTACGAAATCCACAATGGTCGCCACATCGCCATGATATTCGACACCCAGTAGGCCTGTCAGACCAGCCTCGCCAAGTCGATCCGCGACGTTGACGACCCAGAATTGGTGGTCTGCTTGATCCGCCCATGCCAACAACTCAGTTTCGGTGAGACGCCGCGTGGTCAAGTTGAGTTGGTTGGTCTTGTTCAATAATTGCGCCGCGCGTGTCGATGTCGCCTTGCCGATGGGTGCCAGCGTCACTTGGATATCAAGCGTTTTGAGCCATTCGTCGATCGAACCGACTTGTTGACGCAGCGCTTCGCGCCGGCTTTCCTCATTGTACATTCGTGTACGTTCGAGATCTTCCCTGCTGAGCGCGGGGGCATCGAAGCACCGCAGACTGCGCAAAGCCGACGTGTAGAGAAATACTTCCTTGGGCCAGTCAGGTACGTACACCTCCGGCAGCGCCTCGCGCACCCGCGCGCGTTCGGCGGGATTATCATCGATGAAGACTACCGACTGCAGGCCCAAATTCAGTTCCTTGGTCAAGTCAAGGATATTTTTGGCCTTGTCGAACCAATTGATCCTCCAGCCGACAAAATCATCCTCGCGCAGGACCATGTGCGGGTGATTGCGGATGGAATCGATGGCGACCGATTCCTCGTTCTTGCTGACGATGCCGAGGACGATGCCGCGACGCTTCAGATCCTTGATCGCCCGCTGAAAATCGACGTATGCTTCGCCTGCGCCGTCGAGCGTCCCCAGCTGCAGCCCTTCACGTCCCACATCGCCGACGATGCCCCCCCAAAGTGTGTCGTCGAGGTCGAGCACAAGCAATTTACGAGGACCGCCGGAAAGCGCCCCGAGCGCCGCGCGGATATCGCGAGACGCTTCGGCGAGCACCGGCCGGGCCACAGCGATTTTGCCTATGTACCAGGCTTTTGGATTCATGGCGGCCGGTCCGATACTCTCGAACCATCGCGCCGCGTTCAATACGAATACGTTGGGCGAATTGGCGAGGCGCTCCATTAGCCACAGATTCATCTCAGTCAATGCCAAATTGGCGCCCCCCGATCGGGAGTCCAACATTCCCAGGCCTCGAATCCAGCTGGGGAGAGTCCAGGTCGGTACGAACACGAACCGGTAACCTTGAGCCGCTTTTTCGATCAGCGTGCAAAGCTCGTCCACTTGCGCGCGCATAATTTGATCATCGACGGCTTCGAAAGCGAGCACTTGCGCGAACGCAGGAATCGCAGTCTGAGGTTGAGTCCAGACGACCGCAAAGTCCGACGCTTGTTCCGGCGGCGGCGACATCAGCATCTGCGTGACCTGTCCAAACGGCGCGATCGCCGCCCCGACGCCCGGAAATAGGTCTGGTGTGCGCAGTTCGTCCGCCAATTCATCAATTGTGAAGTCCGAGATGAGATAGCCGAACAACGTCGGCGCAAGCGCTGCAGGGATTGCGGCAGGTTGCCCGACGACTTCGGGTCGCTTGAGGACAGGCTGCTCGCCGAGCTTCGACAAGGGTCGAGCCGGCACGCCCCCGGCGATCACTTTAGCGGGGATGTCGGTTTCCACCACACTGCCGGCAATGATGACGGCGCCGGCACCAATTTTCACGCCTGGGCGCACCGTGACACGCCCCGCCAGCCAGACATCGTCGCCGATCTCCACGGGCCGAGCGCGCATCGGCACATCGCCCGGCGGTAATTCCGGAAAATCGGTGTCCGAGACGATACAGTGCTGGCCTATCATCACGCGATTGCCGATGACGACCCGCTCGTGCGCTGCTATCTGTACGCCGAAGTTCACGTGCACCGCATCGCCCACGTCGATTCGGCCCTGCGGGCCGGTAACCAACTCGGTCGGCGTCCATTTGGACACCACTGAGAACCGGTCGCCAATATGTATGCTGCCGAGATTCACGACGCGCATACGGCCCTTCAGCCGCGGACTGGTACCAACCGATGTGCAATGGCGCAGAGCCCTCCGGGCACTCGCCACGTCCCACAGCAGGATGATCGACTTGCGGATGCGCTGGCCGACCGTGAGCCCGCTGCTGCGGTCGAATGCCTTGCGCATCCATTCCACCGCGATAAATTCGCTTTTGGGCCGAGCCCGAAAGTTTGGTTCCATTTAAGCAATACCGGATGCAGAAGGGATTTCGACGGACGGAACAAGGTTAGCAAGCCGCGGACCTCATTTCACGCCCGGATGCGTATTGAGATCAGAATAATCGAAAAGACTGAGCATAAGGGAATTAGAAGCGGCTGCAGGGCTGCAGCGTGCGCCTATTCGGCCGAAACGGTCGGCGCACCGCCCAAACGCTCAGTCAGTGTTTTAATTCTTCGCGGTGTGATCAAAAAGGAATTCGGACCGGTCTTGGACATCCCGGCTCTGAGGGATGCGCCGTCGAAGAAATATTCCTGGTATCCCAGCTCTTCGGCGAGTGCGACCGTTCTTTGATCATCCCTGAATGCCTCGACGAGCAAGATAGGCTCGTAGCGCCGCAGCGTCTCTTTTCCACCGCGGAGCACGTTATACTCGTATCCCTGAACATCGATTTTAACGAAAATCGGCGCAAGCTGCTGCGCATCCAAGGTGTCGAGTGAACATTCCAGCTCAGCTACTGTCAATCGCGTGGGGTCGAACCCGAAGACAGTCTCGGGATTTATCCAGGAAACGGCGCTTACCCTATCGAGAGACGCCAACGCGTCATAGACAAACCCCTTGTAGGATGGCACGAACAGCGTAAAGGTCCCGGCCGAGTCGGATAATCCCTTGGCCAAGATGCGCACATTTTTCCGGTCCTTGTGCCGCCGCACCAACTTCTGGGCCAACCCGGGATTTGCTTCGAACGACACGATTTGCGCGTTAGGCTTTACGAGCAAGATCGACTCTATACTCTGACCTTGATTCGCCCCGATATCGATGAAGCATCCCTCTGCCGGTTCGGGAATCGCAGTCAATGCCTTGAAATCCTTTTCGTGTGGAATCGACAATCCGCGGCGCGCAATAAGATACAGGTTATCCTTCGCATCCTTTAGAAACGGAAACTCGCTCTGCAGCGTTCTGAAGAGCTTCATGATTCTTTGGTCCATTGGATCACCCTAGATTTTCCGAGCGTTCACATCGCACTGCATCCTATCATTCGCCGCCGCCAAGCTTCTGTGGGAAGCACCGATTCGTACGACAATGCTCCCTTGGAATCGATCATCGGCCCTTACAAATCTGAGGCCGGGCGCGACGGCCGGCAAGCCGCGGGCCTCATTTCACGCCCGGATCCGTATTGAGATTACAATAATCGAAAAGACTGAGCATAAGGTGGCGGACAAAGGCGCATCATCATCACCATTCGACGATGTATGCCTATAATTTACAATTGATCCACGAGGATTTGAAGTATTGACGACGTGTTGAAAATCCTGTCCAAACGCGCGAATTTCGCGCGCATTTTCGGCGGTTCCATCTTGAGCCAGATTTTGCTCTCCGCAACCAATTTTGCGGTGGGGATCATCTTGGTGCGCCGAGCACCTCAGGCGCAATACGGCTACTACGTACTGATCAATTCGGCGGTGCCGTTGCTCGCGCAACTGCAAGGAGCGTTCATCACTCCCAGCCTGCAGTCGCGTGTAACGATCGCCGGCCCCGAGCCGAGACGCGAGTTCGTGGGAGGGCTGCTGCGCGAGCAACGTCTGCTGCTGGTGGCAGTCGCTGTCGCGAGTCTGGTGATCTGCTCGCTCGCGTGGGGCGCCGGCGCGCTTCAAACCCCGACGGCGGTCATTTTCGCACTGGGCTCCATGGCCGCCGTGGCGGCGCTGTTTCGGGACTTTCAGCGGATGCTGCTCGTTGCGTACCGGCATTCCGTGGATGTGCTCCGAGGAGACGCCACTTTTGCCGTGATACTCATTGCCGGGGTATGGATCTCGACGCTGACCGATGCCGCAGCCGCGATATCGGCAGTGGCCATGGCGGCGGCCTCTCTGATCGGCGGGGTCGCTCTGTCGCGGGCGTTGTGGCGCCATGATCCGTGGATCAGTCCCGGCACGCCGCATGCGCTGGTGCAGACCATCAAGATGGGCACCTGGGCCGCGACCGGTGCGGGTGTTCACTGGGCCTTCAGCCAGGGCTATACGTTCATCGTCGCGTCACGCTTGGATGTCTCTTCGGTTGCGGCAATTGCGGCAACGAGGTTGCTGCTGAGTCCGGTGGGCGTCTTTTCCATAGGCATTTCCTCCATGATGTACTCGAGTTCGACCCTGTGGTTGAAACATCATGGCCCGCGTGGGCTGCTGCGTAGATTGCTGTGGTTTACGCTCGCGATGTCCCTTGCCGCCCTCGCATACATCGCCGTGATGTGGTTCATGCGCGATTGGATTTTTCTCAATGTGCTCAAGAAAGACTTTCCGCAGCGCGATCTGCTGTTGGGGATTTGGGCACTCGTGTTTTTGTGCACAGTGGTGCGCGATCAAGTGATATTCCTGCTGATTGCGCACGGCCGTTGGAGACAACTCGCCGGACTGACATCCGTGTGCGCCGTTTGCGGACTATTCGTGAGTTTCGTGGCGATTCAGCGATACGGGGCGGCCGGAGGTCTGCTGGGTTTGCTAATGGGTGAATTCGCGCACGTCGTCGGTGTTATCGTACTCACGTATCGCGACATGCGGACCGGCGGCCGGGATTCCGTGCTGACATAATATGAATGGTGCGATGCCGCACTGCATTGCTGCGCAATTTTTAACCGGGTATTCTTGCCTCAAACGCGCGTTCGCGAAATTGACGACAAGGGATAATGAAATGGAAAGTGGTTCGCTGAACGGCGCGCGCACGACGCATCTGCAGTTCGATGCTGCGGAATTCCGCGACAAATTCGACAGCGAACCTTTTGCATTTTCACACGACTTGCATACCCTCGATCTCTTCACTCCGGACCGCCTCGCTGATCTCACACGGCGTTTCGACGCAGCGCCGCAAGATTATTTCGTGTCGGCATCGGCGCCGTCGGCGGACACCGAGTTCTTCAGGGTGAACCACGGCCTTTGCAAACCGAGCGACGCGATGGCGCGCTTGGACAACGACGCGATTCGCATCCTGCTCAAGCGTCCGGAGAATCACGATCCCGCACATAAGCGGCTGCTGGAAGACTTGTTCGCGCAGATCGTGGCGCTGCGGCCCGAGTTGCGCAGGCAGCGTGTCGTGCGCCTGGAGGCGGGTATATTTATTACGTCGGCCACATCGACTACGCCGTTTCATTTCGATCCCGAAATAAATTTCTTTTCGCAGATCGAGGGTGAAAAGGAATATCACGTGTATGCGCCGGCGGCATTGCACGCGCGGGAGTTGGAGAAGTTCTACATCGAGGGTCAGGTGAACATCGGTCAAGTGGACCTGCACGGCCGTGATGCGGCCTACGAACGGGTGTATAAATTGCGTCCCGGGATCGGATTTCATCAGCCTCAGAACTCACCTCACTGGGTGCAGACCCGGGGGTCGAGGTCCATTTCCTATGCCTTTGTCTACGAAACCGACGTGACCCGCATGCGCAACGGCGCGCGGGCGTGCAATCACTACCTGAGGCGCGTAGGACTCGAGCCGTCGGAACCCGGCAGCCATCCTGCCCGGGACGCCCTGAAGTCCGCCGCCATGAGCATGTTCATACCGGTTCGCAGGATGCTAGGGTCCACGCTGCGTTCGTTGCGTGGGCGCGGTCCACGACGCAGCGCCTGACCGTTTAGGGGTGTGCGGGATCCAAGTTAGCGGCCGGCAAGCCGGCTGCGTAACCCAGCACGTTTGCAACATGCTCTGCCATCTGTTTGGCTCCCGAGCCATGGAACATCGTGTAGTGGTTGCCGTCGACGAATAGCACGTCGACTCCAGCGGGTGCCAAGGCGGTCCAACCCGCATCGGCTGGGAAGAACCAGCCGGCCGGCTCGAGACGGCTGCGCAATAAAGTGACTTTCGCGGTGCACGGCTGCGGCGAATAGTGCGTGGTGACCCTTTGCAAATACAGGAGCAGCCAGGCGTCGTAGGTTTCAAGATTGGCAAAGTCATTCGACGCTTCAGCGCGGGCGGTTACCTTGGAACGAGAGAACAGGCGACGCACTTTATTGACGATCTTTCGCTCCCACCAAAACGCACTGAAGGATTTCTCTCCCGACCTTACACGGCGCCAATCGGCCATGATCAATTTCAACCGCAGTGAATAGTAGGTGACGAACGCGCGTGGCTTTGACAGCCGGGTCAAGTAGCCGGGCGCCCAAGAATCCATCAAAAATAAGTGCGCGACCTGTTGTTTCGCGTCGATCAACTGCCGGCCGATTTCGAATGCCAGCGCGCCGGCCACGCACCAGCCCATCAGATCGTATGGGCCCTGCGGCTGCACGCGCCGGATGAGATCGACGTATCCCGCCGCGATCTCTTCCAGTGTATTCGGCAGCGCCGTGTGCGCCACGGACGGATCGAACAACTGGAAGGAATAGACCGGCTGCTCGGCCCCGAGAGACTTGGCCAATCCATAGTAGACGCCGGTATTGTTGATCGCGATCAGCGGCCTTTTCGAGCCGTTCGGCTGAATCTTCACCACCTGCCGAAAGTCGAATTCCCGAGGATTCTCCTGCGACAAGAGTTGCGCGAGTTCTTGCAGGGTCGGCGCCAGGAACAGGGCGGCGAGCTTGATTCGTCTGCCGAAGACCTTCTCGACCTGCGTCAGCATGCGCGCGGCGAGCAAGGAGTGTCCGCCCAATTCGAAGAAGTTGTCGCCGGCGTTGACGGTGGGAATACTGAGCATGGGCTTCCAGATTTCAGCCAATCGCTCTTCGATTTCGCCGGACGGCCGGCTGCTGCCCTTGCTGAGGCGGGTTGTGCGAACGGCGCCGCGATCCGGTTGGCCGTCAGCCGCTTGCGGAAGTGAATCGCGTATCTCGTACGCGGTAGGTGCGAGATACCGGGGCAAGAGGGCGCCGACGTTCTGCTGCAGGGCGAGCACCCATTCGCCCTCGTTGGGAGGTGGGCTGCGAGGTACGACATAGGCCGTGATGGAACCCCCGGTCGTGCCGTCCGCGGCGCCCACCACGGTCGCTTGGGCCACGTCGGGAAAC
>Ga0193726_1002416_pt1 | contig 12699 bp, 10 predicted proteins | sample H2c1metaG_FD_144928 | JGI IMG/M metagenome (GOLD analysis project Ga0193726, IMG submission 144928) | Soil microbial communities from a riparian zone of the East river system, Colorado, United States - H2c1 | ecosystem: Environmental > Terrestrial > Soil > Riparian zone | place: USA: East River... | reverse complement strand
CTCCGGTTTCGACTTCAAAGCTGCAATGGCTTTGAAGTCGTCCTGCAGCTGGCTTACGCCGGATTTTTCGATCGCACTCTCATCCATGCAGGAGGCGTAGTAGTCGCCAATTTTCTGTTCGATGGCACCTCGCTTGGAATCGTTCGCGGAATACCTTTCGAGGATGCTGTGCTGGATCTGTTCACCCTGGCGCTGCAGTTGATCAAACCGTCCCCATGACGCTTGGTCGCCGGGAATCGGGTTCTGGGTGCGCCACTTGCCGCACGAATAGGCGTAGAAATCGGTGCAAGGATCGACGTTCTTGTCCAACAGGCCGGCGTCGAATCGCAAACTGGTGGGCTTGGCACCATCGGCCGTAGCCTCGGGTTGGGCAAAGCTAAGACTCAGGGGAACAAGCAGGAAGACAGCAACCGTCAGGAAACGCATTTTTCCTCGCGTGAAAATGGATGATTTCGACTCCAGACCCGGACGGGATGAGAGAACGCCGTATCTGTCGATGTTACGCAGCCCACGTCAGACTTGTTCCGTTAGACGGCAACCCCGGCAAAACGTCAACCTCCACCCCCGGTGGCGGTCAGAAGATCTTGAAGTGGATGGTCAAATATTTCTTGGGATTCTCTCGTATGGCCTTGATCAGGGAACGGGTCTCGACCAGCATCTGGTTGGAGTTATCGTAGAGAGTCGGATCATGCAGCAGCTTGCCAACCGAGCCTTCGCCCGCATCCAGCCGGTCGGTGATTGCAGAAAGCTTATTCATCGTATTCTGCAGTTTGTTGGCAAATTCCTGGTCTTTCGCCAACTTGCCAATCGCTCCCTTGCCGGCGTTGATGTCGTCCGTCAACTGCTTGACGTTGGCAATGGTCTGATTCGCCGTGTCGTAGAGAGCTGGGTCCTTGAGAAACTTGCCAGCCGTCCCTTTGCCCGCGTTCAATTCATCAATGATCACGTTCAGCTTATCGACCGTGGTATTGGCTTTGCGATACAGCTCATCGTCGACCAGCAGTTTGCCGAGAGTCCCGTTGCCGGCCGTGACCTGGGTCACCAGTCCCTGGAATTCCGTGACCGTCGCGTTCAGCCGGTTGTAGAGGCTGGGATCATAAATCACCTTGCCAATCGATCCCTGGCCACTCTCGACAAATGCCACGATCCGGTCGAGCCGTTTCAGCAGCGCATCCATATTTTGCAGAGTTCCTTGGCTGGCGCGAACCACATCCTGGATGTCGGGCGTATCGCGAGTTTCCAGAACATCGCCGGCCCGCACCTCAGCTTGCTGGGCTTGCGAACTGTCGATGTCAATGTAGGTTTCGCCCAGCACTCCCGCCGTCGCCAGAGCGGTCTTGGAGTCCCGGCGGAGACTGTCGTGATAGGTGGTGCTCACCTTCATGGTCACTTCCACCGGCGTCATTTGCCGGGACTTGTTGGACACAATCCAGATCTTGGTGACGTTGCCGATATCCACGCCCTGCAGCCGTACCGGGGCGCCCACGCGCAATCCACCGGCGTTATCGAAATACGATTTCAGTACGATCTTGTGGGTGAAGATGCCGCCAGTGCCGCTCATGAGGAAGATCAAAACGGCGAGAACAGTGCTCGCAACCAGTACAGTGAGACCAACCTTGAGTTGAGACCACTTTAACTGCTTCTGGCTAGGCAAGAAATCCCCCCATCATCCTTCACGGACAAAATTTCACCGCAGCGGACTCGACCCCGGAATTTTCTGATAATAGCAGACCAGGCACTGGGGATCACCTCAGGTCGGGCGCGCCCTGAGCGTTCCGCTCAGCAAGACTGCCATTAAGTAGGCTGCAGCCCCGCAAGCCAGCGTTGCATTCAATCCGAACCGGATGGCGATCATGATGGCCAATACCGATCCCAGGACGCTCGAGCCCGCATTCATGGCCCACGCCCATTCCACTGCGTTCTGATGGGATTCCCTCTCCCCGGCCAGCGGGGGCGCGGGGAGGCTCGCAAGCGCACGCAAACCGGTCGGAAACGGCATTCCCATGGCAAATCCCAGAGGAACGAGCAGACAACCGCTCACCAGCAGTTTTGCGGCGAAGGGCTGTCCCATCCAGGCATTCAGCACTGCGGGCAGGGTGACCACATAAAGCAGCAATGCAGCGACGATGAACGCCAGGGGCATCCACGCGCGCGTGGCCGATGCCAGCCACCGCCGCGAGGCCAGGCTTCCCCCGCCACTCGAAAGCAAAAGCAGGAACACGACCACCGTCAGCGCATAGGTGGGATGTCCCAGGAAAAGGACGAAACGCTGTATGAAGGCGATCTCAACCAGAATGTAGCCCACCCCGACCGCGACAAAGTACAGCAAAGATGCGGTGCGCTCGTGCGTCGGCCGACCGCGTATGGCGAGGGGAACAATCAGGAACCCGATCACCGCCAGCAGAGAAATCGCCAGCACCATCCCCAGCACGGCCACACCCAGATTCACCTTCCAATCCATGCCTTGCTGTAACGACTCCTGGTGCAACATCTGATCAACCTTGAGAGTGAAGAAGAAGAAGGGTTGATTGTCGGTCACCGGGGCCACGTTATAGGGATATTGTTTGGCGAATGCGTAGGGATCGTTGCTTGCAATCAGCTGGGAGAAGGCATTGTTGCCGGGCACGGAGGGAAGATAGAGCGCGACCAGATCGGGATTGTCGTCGAAGTGCGCATGAACCGCGTCCTCTTCCTCTTTGGTGAACCGGCTTTTCTTCGCCAGTACCACAACTGGAATTCCGTCTTCGTCCAGGTTCCCGTCGGCGACCACCATGAAATGCTTCTGCGGATCTTTGACGCCCAGGCGGTGCAGCGCTTCGATGGCAACCGAAACCACTCGCAGCGCCTCGCGGGGTTGGCGAAATTCCCAGCGAGTCACGGCGACGATTCCATCCGGTTTCAAGTGCTCGAAGTATTCCTGGAACGCTTCCACGGTGTAGAGGCTGTTTTCACTCAGAGCGAAAGCGCCCGCAGCGGTCGAGGCCCAGGTGTCGACCAGCGTCATCTGAACAACATCGAAACTCTGTCGAGCGCTGCGGATGAAAGAACGTCCGTCGCTGACCTGGATGTGAACTTCCGGCCGCTGGTAAAGATGTTGCGAGTAGTCCGCATACTTGCCACGCATCACCGTATCGGCAATGATGGGATTGATCTCAATCCCGGTCACGCTGGGACTGCCGTTGGCCAGGGCGCGCAGCACATCCACCCCGCCGCCCGGCCCGATAATCGCATACTCTCCATTCGGCCGCAAAACATTCGCCAACGCTGGCGGTGCGGACATCAAGGCGCCCTCGGCCTGCGTACCCTGCCACCGTTTCGGATCCACGTTCATGATGAAGGTGTTGGCGTCGGCGTCGATGACAACCACCTTCGCACCATTCACGGTGTCCACCTCGATGCGGGAAATTGCGTTCCAACGCGCAAACTCCGACGCGTTGCGAAGTTTGCCCTTGGCATAGATCACGTCAATCCATCTTCCGGAATGATTCGCCGCAATCACGATCAACCAGGCAATCGCCAGAGCCGCCGCGGTTTTTCGGACGGGGCGCGTCGTTGCCCATACCGCTCCCGCAACCGCCGCCATTGCTGCCGCGAATAGAACCGTGTTCGGCCCGCCCAGCCAATTCAGCAGGGGAACGATGCCCAGACAAGCCAGCGCACCGCCCACCAGATCGGCTCCGTAGAGATGCGAAATGTGTGCGGGATCGCGCGCGAAGATGACCGAGAATTCCAATCCTGTGACGAAGAAGGGCAGGGCGGATGCCAGATACATGGCGGTTAGGCGGAGAAAGTTGGATCTCGACAGCTCGAGCGAAACCGGAACATGCAAAACAATTTCGAGAACGGCGGGGACCATCAGTGCGTTCAGGACACAGAGCCCGGCGACCAGCCTTCGGGTCTCAAAGCGGCGGAGCCAGGATTTTTTGAGGTAGGCGAACACCCCGCCCGCACCCAGACCGAGCAAAGCGATGGAGATTGCGAGAAAAGCAAAATGATAGAACAGCACGACGGAAAACAGCCGTGTGAGTCCCAGCTCTAACAACAGCGCGGCGAAACTGCTCAGCGCGATTCCGGCGATCAGCGCGCGGAAGCTCTGGGACCGAGCGCCTGCGGGGGAAGTTTCGCTCATCACGGGCATTTGGTTTGATGAAGAATGCGACAGTCTATCAGATGGTGGATGGGGTCTGAGGCCCCCGGTTTTGGGACCCGGGTTTTGAGCCTCAATTTTCCAGGATCACTTGCGCGATGGCCTGCTTCGAGGTGTGAGAGAGCGAGAGTGCTACGCGGACCGCGCCGAGACGGGCGGCGAATTCGGCAGCTTTGCCGTGAAATGTCATCGCCGGACGGCCGCCGGGCTGACGAGTGACTTCAACATCACGCCAGCGCACGCCGTGATTCCATCCCGTGCCGAGGGCCTTCATCGCCGCTTCCTTGGCCGCGAAGCGCGCGGCGTAACGCTCTACCCGGTTCGCCTTCGACTCACAGTAACGAATTTCCCCTTCGGTGTAGACACGCCGCAGAAAGCGATCGCCGAAGCGGGTGATGGATTCGGCGATGCGCGGCACTTCCGCGATATCGATTCCGGTGCCAACAATCATCCGGCAAAGTTAGCACATTCCCCCTCCCCTGAGGGTGGGGGGTTCAGACCCGCCAGGAATCGAGCTGCCAATCCTTGATCAATTTCTTGATGTCAGCGCGGGAGAGATTCTCGGACAAGGCCCGTTCGGCCAGTGCCGGCACCTCCTCATCGGAGGCAAAACGTAGGGCGATCAACTGACTCTCGCTGAGTTTCGCAATTTGTGAGCGCAAGGCCTCCGGCAGCAATGCAGCCAGACGGAGCCTCTGTTCCAGGCGGATCACGGCGGATCACCCGATCCTGCACCTTGATCGCATACATGCGAGCTTTGAAGGCGGTCAAGGCCAGCCCGGTCACCAGGAGCAGTCCCCACAAATGCTCCCACCCGGGATGACGCGCCAGGAAAACCGGGCTGGCGATCCATACGATGAGGAGGAGAGGAAGGAGAAAAAAATGAAAAGGAGGATCGAGCCTCCTGTGGCTGGCAAGGTCCTGCGGGGAATTTTCAGCCATGAGCACTCCAGTGTAACGGTTCCGCGGGATTTTTTCAGGCGCCTGACGGATGAGAAGGCGTTGCCCGCAATCCTCGGCTCAGCCCCCGGTTGCACCGGCAAGCGCTCAGATCACAGCAACCTGTCGCCGCGATAAATCAGAAGGCCGTCGACCATTCTTGCCTCCGACATCAGCTGGTGCGGCCGCGCCGCTCCGGCGCCTTCCAGGTGCAGAACTTCGTGCCCCTGGGCGGCCAGCCAATCGGACAGCATCCTGCGGTGGCAATTGAAATAGAGCTTTTCCGCGCACATGTAAGAAGTTCGCGATTCGCCGGCCAGCTTGAGAAGTTCCATCACCGCGCGCTCGAACTCCGGCGTCAGCATGTAGTCTGCATAGTGGCGGAAGCTGTCACTGCGGATCGCGAAATGCGGAGAGTCGTCACGAATCTTCTTGCGCCTCCCTCCAAGCTCTTTCCTCCAGAGGTAGCGAATGCCCGCGGCCGGAACTGATTTCTCGAGCGACTCGCGATTGAAGTGCGGCAGGCGGCGCGACATCGGGCACGAGCGGATGTCCACCAGAGTGCGGATTGAATGGGCATGCAAGACTTCCGCCAATTCCTCGAACGTCCGGGTGGAATGGCCGATGGTGTAGAGAATGGACAAGAGTGGATTTTCAAATTGTGATTTTGGATTTCAGCTGGATTTGATGTCCGATGGGCCGAAGCGAATGCATTCCATCCGCAACCTAGCACCTTCCGTCCGCAGTGATTTCGCCCACCCGCTGAAGAACAGCAATCAGGACCTCGTCCTGACCGGAAAACACGGTTCGCAGATCCAGCAGGACGCGTCCTTGCTCAACTCGTGCAATGATCGCGGTGCGTGATTGCGAGCAGGCGCGTGGGTAAAACCGACGCGGGAGCGGCTCCGCCGCCAATGACCGATTCGCCATCGATCGCTTCCACCCCCAATTTCGCGGAGCGGATTTTCCCGGCTACAACTTCAGCCCGCTCGGCAATGCTTTGCCTTGACAAGTTCATCATCCGCAGCGCGGGAATGGCATCGAAATCTCGCTTCACGTAAGCCAGCAGCGTGGCCTCGAGCGCGGCCGAGGTCAGCTTGTCGACCCGCAGAGCGCGAAACAGCGAGTTCGAACGCATGCCGGTAATGAGATCGTTGCGCCCGCTGAGCATGCCTGCCTGCGGGCCGCCCAACAGCTTGTCCCCGCTGTAGGAGACCACGTCCACCCCCAGGCGAAGACTGTCCAGCACTCCCGGCTCTCCGCTAATGCCCATGGAGCTTAGGTCCATCAGGGCGCCGCTACCCAGGTCTTCCATCAGTGGCAGACCGTGCTTGCCCGCCAGCTCCACGAGTTCCTGCAACGAGGGTTGCTCGGTGAATCCAGTGATCTGGAAATTGGAGCGGTGGACTCGCAGCAACAGTCTGGTCTGAGGGGTGATCGCCTTCTGGTAGTCGCCGACCCGGGTGCGGTTGGTGGTGCCCACCTCGCGCAAGATGGCGTTCGACTTGGACATCACATCCGGAATGCGGAAGGAACCGCCGATTTCGACCAGTTCTCCACGAGAAACGATAACCTCGCCACCATCGGCCAGCGTGTTGAGCGCCAGTAGGACGGCAGCGGCGTTGTTGTTTACAACCAGGGTGGCGATTTCCCGCGAGCTTGGCTCGCCCAATAGCTTGCGGAAGAGGCGATCGACGTGAACATCGCGCTTGCCGCGCTCGCCGGTTTCAGTGTCGAACTCCAGATTGCAATAGCCGGTCGCGGTGTCTCGGATGTGATCGATGGAGGCGGACGCGAGCGGAGAACGGCCGAGATTGGTATGCAGAACAACCCCGGACGCATTGATGACGGGGCGCAATGAATACTGCAAGGCGCGGCGAAGCTCGCGTTCGACTGCCTCCGCAATTCCGGAAAGTGCGAGAGACAAACCATCTCCGCCCAGTCGTCCGGCAGTGATCTCCGCGCGTAGACGAGAAAGCACTCTCCGCGAGGCGTCGGCAACCGCGGCTTGCCCTTCCTCGGCAACCAGCCTTGAGAGTTCGGGACTTCGAAGGAACTCATCCACCGACGGGAGCCGGCGATAAAGCTCGGTCTTGAGGGCGGTCTTCACCAAAAACGATTATCCCACCCCGACCGTGGAACGCCAAAACAGCCGGACTTCCCCGGATCCCGGGTGCTGGCCGCCGACCGGGAGGCTCGATGGCAAGGCTGGGTCGGGCCCCGCCCCCTGCCTCGCCCGGCTCGAAGGCGCCGACGCCGTGGGACCAGCAGGCGGCAGGGAGCATGGCCGAGCCGGCAGGCCCTATCCGGGAACCCTAGCCCACTTCAGCCAGACCGTAAGTCCTCTGCCAACGCGCGCGCATATGCCGCAGAGCCCGGTCGATTTCCTCCTGGGAAACCTCCGCATTCGGCCCCGCCAGCACAGCCCCGGCTTCGCGCTTGGCGGCTTCCAGCAGCTGGCGGTCGCGGATGAGGCTGGCCACCTGGAAGCTGGGCAGGCCGGCCTGTCGGGTGCCGAAAAACTCTCCGGGGCCGCGAAGTTCGAGATCCATTTCGGCGATTTGAAAGCCATCGTTGGTGCGAACCAGAGCATTCAGGCGGCGCTCACCATCTTCGGAAATCTTCCCGCCCGTCATCAAAATGCAATAGGATTTCGCCGCACCCCGGCCAATGCGTCCGCGAAGCTGGTGAAGTTGCGCCAGTCCAAAGCGCTCGGCGTGTTCAATCACCATGACGGTGGCGTTCGAAACATCCACACCCACTTCGATCACAGTGGTCGCAACCAGGATGTCCAGCCCGCCTTGCTGGAACATCCGCATGGCCTGCTCTTTCAATTCGGAGTCGAGGCGGCCGTGCAAAAGTCCGACCTTCAAATCGGGGAAAGTATGGTTGGCGAGTTCTTTGTACATCTTGAGTGCGGCTTTGATTTCGTTCTCCTCGTTTTCTTCGATCACCGGATAGACAACGTACACCTGGTGCCCGGCAACCACCTGTTTGCGCACGAACTCCCAGACTTTTTCGGATTGATCATCCCCCACTCGCCGGGTCACGATCGGCGTGCGCCCCGGCGGCATTTCGTCGATCACGCTCACGTCCAGATCGCCATAGAGAGTGAGCGCCAGAGTGCGAGGGATGGGGGTCGCGGTCATCACCAGCACGTCAGGTTCAGCGACCGAACCGTCTGGGTCGGATTTCTTCATCAGCTTGAAGCGCTGCAACACCCCAAAGCGATGCTGCTCGTCCACGATGACCAGCCCCAGCTTCCGGAATTCCACCTTCTTTTCAATCAACGCGTGCGTGCCAATTACCAGCTGCGCATTGCCCTGAGAGATGTGACGGCGAATTTCGCGCTTGCGATCGTCTTCCAGGGAGCCGGTGAGCAGCACAATCCGGCATCCTGCAGGCTCAAGAATCGTGCGCGCCGAAAAGTAATGCTGCTGCGCCAGAATTTCGGTCGGCGCCATCAGAGCCACCTGATATCCATTCTCGATCGCGATGATCGCCGCCTCGAAGGCCACGATGGTCTTTCCCGATCCAACGTCGCCCTGCAGTAAACGGCGCATTGGAGAAGGCTTCTCCATGTCGGAGGCAATTTCCTTCAGCGCCCGTTTCTGCGCGCCGGTGGGATGGAAGGGCAGGATCTTCTTGATGGCCGCGCGAGCGTTTTCATCCAGTCGAAAGGCGATGCCGGTCTGCGCTTTTTGCCGGCGGCGTCTGAGTTCAAGCCCTAGCTCGATGAAAAATAATTCCTCGAAAATCATCCGGATATGGGCCGGCGTGCGAGAGGATTGCAGGTCGTCGAAGCTCTCGCCAGCTTCCGGCCAGTGAACTCTCCACAACGCCTCGCGCGGCGAAATCAGCGAAAGACGGTTCCGCACCATCGCCGGAATGGGATCGGGCACTTCCGGCCCGAGATTTTCCAAGGTGGAGCGGATGATGCGGCGGAACCATCTTGGGGTCAGGCTTCCCTGGCCAGCGGTCTCATAAATCGGAACGATGCGTCCGATCTCGAGCGATTCCGTCACCTTCTTTTCGGTTGCCTCCGGCGTACCGTCTTCCGAAGCCTCGCCGAGGATCTCGAATTGCGGCTGCACCAGTTGCAGTTCCCCGCGATTCTGTTCGACCTTGCCATAGAGAGCCACCATTTGCCCTGGCTTAAATTTATCTCGTAGATACGTGGCGTTGAACCAAATACATTTCAAACGGGACCTGCCCTGGGCGGCGGTCATCTCAAAAATCGGCATGCGTCGGGTGCGGAAGAGTCCCGAATTTCGAACTTCGGCAATGACGGTGGCCATTTCTCCGGCCCGGAGCTCGGCAATTCCCCTTGGATTTAGCCGGTCTTCGTACCGGAAGGGAAGATAGTGGAGCAAATCGTCCACGGTGTTTATGCCCTTCGCCGCCAGAACTTCGGACAGGCGCGGACCGATGCCTTTCACAAATTGCACGGGGGTGGCTGGTTCGAGCACAGTGACAAGGATGGTAACAAAAGCAGCGGCGGGCACTGCCAGCTGGCCTTTCGGCATTGCGGCCGGGTCCGCTCCCATCGATCCAAGCCCGAGCCCGAAAACTTTTAAAGTTTTCGACATATACGCTTTGAGGTTTTCCGGTGTCTAAAGCAGCTGTGGCCAATTTCGTTCAGTCCTTGATTGCCGTGCTCGCGGGCAACGCGGCCTATTTTCTGCTCATGCCGCATTTGCCGCCGGCAGCGAGGCACGTCCCTCACCGCCTGGATTTGGGCGTCGTCGTGGACCTGTGGCTGTGTCTGGTGGTGCTGGGTATCGTGAAGACGTTTGTACGCTGGAAGCGGGATTCAAATCCGACGTAAGTAACAGCATTGAAAGGCCTTGCGCAACCCATGGGCCAGGTTACTTCGGGTACCTCCGTAACCCTCGCCCCAGGGGGTAGAATCCCGGCTGGACCATGCAAAAGATAGCCATCCTCTACGACGCCAGCCAGGCGGTGCTTTCCACCTTTGATCCCGACGAGGTGTTGCAGCAGATCCTGATCATCGCGCGAGATTATTTTCACCTGCACAACGTCACCATCCTGTTGCTGGACGAACAAACCCAGGAGTTGTATCCCCGCTCACAGATCGGATGGCAGGAAAGTAAAGACTTCCGCGTACCGGTCGGCGTGGGGATCACAGGCGCGGCGGCGCAACAAAAACGGCCCATCCATTCGCCGGATGTAAGCCAGGACAGCCGCTACCTGTCCACTTCAAAGACGACCCGCTCGGAGCTGGCCGTGCCGCTCATGGTGCGGGACGAAGTGGTGGGAGTGCTGGATTGCCAGAGCGACAACCTCAACCATTTTGATTCCGATACCATTGACTTGCTCGCTCTGTTTTCGATTCAGGCGTCGATGGCGCTGCAAAATGCCCGCCTGTATTCGCTCGAAAGTTCGCTCGAAAGACGGCGGGCATCGCAACTGGAGGTCATCAATGCAATCGCCAAGCAAATGACCGCGGTCCTGGATATCAAGGAGCTGCTCGACAAGGTCTGTTTGCTGGTGCAGCATGCTTTCCAGGTATCCCACGTTTCAGTTCTTCAGAAGGAAGAAGACGAACTGGTCCTGCGGGCCCACCACGGCACTCTCACCCCGCGCTTTCCGGAAGGAGGCCGCGTGCCTGCCTCAGAAGGATTCTGGGGCGAGGTCCTAGGGCAGGGAAAAACGCTGCTGGAGAACGACGTGAAGAAATCCCCCGGATATATGGGTTTTTATCAGGAGACCAACTCCACCGTCTGCATCCCGCTGGTGGCGTTTGGGCAAAGTCTCGGCATTCTGGTTCTGGATAGCGCCCAGCCCGCTGCATTCCATACCTACGAAATTCAGTCGCTGGAATCGGTGGCCGATATTTGCGCCACCGCGATTCAGAATGCTCACTATGTCGACCGCGTGAAACAGCTCGCTTATCTGGATGGATTAACCGGAATTTTCAACCGCCGCTATTTCGAATTGCGGATGGCGGAGGAGATCGAACGTGCCCGCCGCTTCGATACCGGCCTGGCGATCATCATGGTCGACATCGACCAGTTCAAGCATCTGAACGACGAATTCGGACACATCCTGGGAGACGAGGTGTTGCGCCAGGTGTCTTCCATCTTCCACCAGCAGCTGAGGAAGATCGATGTGGTCTGCCGCTATGGTGGAGAGGAGTTTGCCATCCTGCTCTCGCAAACCAATCCGCGGCACGCCCTGAACGTGGCCGAGAAGTTGCGAAGCTTGGTCGAGCATTGGCAATTCCCGGGTGTGCCCCGGGCGGTGACCATCAGTGCCGCAGCCGCGAGCTATCCCGAGCATGGGACCACCCGCGATGAGCTGGTAAAGGCTGCCGATGCCGGACTCTACATGGCAAAACAGGCGGGCCGGAATCAGGTTCTGTTGGCGCCCCAGCCCGCAAAAAGCGCAGCCCACGTTGCCGGCAGATAAAGCCCTCGACGGCGGCGAAAATCAAATTCCATTAAAAACGACGGCGGGCCAGTGGGTTGCGGCCGGGGTGGAGCAGCCGCCTAAATATCTGCAACGCTCCGCTTCAGGTGCTCGAGTTCTCGGTGCAATTCCTGTCTGTGCTCCACGAACTCTTTCTGTATTTCGAGCATTTCCTGTTGCAATTCCTGGCTCCATTCTTGCTGGTGTTTGCACGCTTCCTTCTTGGCTTGGTCGAGTTGCGGCTGGATCCGCTTCCATTCCGCCGTGCTCATTTGCCCCAGCGCGCGCTCGATCTCCGGTCTCACGCGGGCAATTTCCGCCTGGGCTTTGGTCAGGCTCATGCGCGTTTCGGCGTCGATCTCCGGAATATCCAGGCTCTCGTTGATGATCTCGCCGGTGCTTCTGTCCGCCGGCAGAGTCAGCGTGATGATTTGTTCTTTCTTGTCGCGAACAATACCGATGCTCGCCTTGTTATCTTTTCGTGACCGCACGGCATGGGTGAAATCGCCGGCATCGTTGACGATTTCGCCATTTACCTTTACCACCACATCACCCGCGCGGAAGCCCGCTTTTTCTGCTCGGCTGCCTTTTTCCACCGAACGCACCAGGACACCCTGGCCATTCTTGACCCCGAAATAATCGCCCAGCTGAGGCGTGAGGTTTTCGATCATCAATCCGCTGCGGGTGGAAGAGTGCACCACCACGATCGAAACCGGAACATCGATGTCCGGCATGGGGGGAATCGCAGGAATTTCGGGCATTTCGAATTTCCAATCCTTCTGCCCTTTGGCCAGGGAAAAGCTCTTCTTGCGGCTGGCCAGCTGCGCCTTGATCGTCATCGCCTGGCCGTTTCGACTGATGCCCAGGTTAACCGTTCGGCCGGAGGGGATTTCGCGGATCATGCGGCGCAACTGTTCCACGCTCTCGATGTTGGTGCCGTTCACGCTCAAAATGACGTCGTGTTCCTTGAGCCCTGATTTTCCCGCCGGGGCGTCCTGGTCAACCATGGTAATTTCCACGCCTTGCTCTTCTTTCAACTGGAGAGCGGTCAGCCGGTCGGCCGTCACATCGCGTGTATCCACGCCCAGATAAGACCCGCCGCCAGATGAATCTTCGCTCGAGTAGCCAAACGCCTCCCGGAACGGGCCGGAGTAGGCGCACTCGGCAGAAATCGCCGGAAT
>Ga0193726_1002415_pt1 | contig 12702 bp, 11 predicted proteins | sample H2c1metaG_FD_144928 | JGI IMG/M metagenome (GOLD analysis project Ga0193726, IMG submission 144928) | Soil microbial communities from a riparian zone of the East river system, Colorado, United States - H2c1 | ecosystem: Environmental > Terrestrial > Soil > Riparian zone | place: USA: East River... | reverse complement strand
CGGGGGCTAGGACGCGACGCGGTATCGGCGGCCGGGCCGCGACGGCCCGGGGCTCTGGGGCACGAGAGGCCGGGGAGGCTGATGGGCCAGCCCTTCCGGGTCGGCGGCTCGCTGGCCGGGGGGATTCCTTGATCGGGGGAAGATTGCTCACCGCCGGCGGTGAGCAATCTTCCCCCGATCATGAACATGAGCCGGGGCAGCCGGACTGCAGCGGCCAGTCAGAACGATGGCGGGGTCACGGCGCTGAACAGGATGCCCGGCCGCGCGAACGGGTTCCGGTACCAGTGCGGGACCGTGGGGTCGTAGGTAATGGAGTCGCCTTCGTCCAGGTGGTACTCGTCCCCGTCGATGTAGATCAGAAGCTCGCCCTCGATCATGTGCACGCACTCCTCGCCCTCGTGCACGAACGGGCGCTCGCTGTTGTCGAACCCGCAGGCGATCTGCACTCGCAGGACTTCCAGGCGGCGCTGCAGGTCGGGCGTGAGCAGTTCGTAGATGAGCCCCTCGCTCGGCACCAGCCGCTTGCGGCGGTCCTTGCGGACCACCAGGCCGACTTCCTCCTGGTCGGTGCATGAAGCTGCCGACCGGCACGCCCATGCCGTAGGCCATCTTGACCAGGGTGGTGAAGGCGGGATTGCCGACGCCCCGCTCGATCTGGCTGATCCCACCCGCGCTCACGCCTGCCACCTTGGCCAGGCCCTCGATGGACATGCCGCGGCCGACCCGGATCGAGCGCACGAGCCGGCCGAGGGAGCGGGCGTCGGCCCGGGCCCTGGCATCGGCGGCCAGCGGGTCAGCCGGGGGGGCCGGGTCGTCCGGCGTGCCGTGCGGGCCGCCCGCGGCGGGGGCGGCGTCGCCGGCCGGCGACGCCTTGGCGCCGCCTGGCTGGACCGCCGTCTCCCCGGCGGGCCCCGGCCCGTCCGGCCCCGTTACATCCTCTTGACCATTCATCTTATTGAAGGATCCTTCATGATCGGTTATGGTAGCAAAATCTGCTGATCTAGACGCGGAGGGAGCTGCCGTGCCGGTGACATCGGCCGCGGGGGTCCCCGGACCAGCCGGGGGGGTCCCTGATCCTAATGCCGGGCTGCCGGGTTCCGGGGCTGGCCGCGAGCGCTTGCAGGCGGCCGACCGCCCGATTCCGGCACCGGCTCCGGCCGCCGAGATCGCCGCTCAGACCACGAGGCTAGTTACGCTCTGCCACGGGGCGGAACTGTCCGCGGCGGACCAGGGCGAGCTCGAGCGCACTGTGCTGGCACAGGTCGAAGCCGCCCTGGTGCTGCGCCGCTACCCGCTGCTCAACAGCGACGAGCCCATGCTCGGGGCCGGCCCGGAAGCCGGGTGGGCGCTATGAGGCCGGCGGATCTCGCGTTCCGCTCCATCGGGGAGCTGGGTGCTCTGCTGCGCTCGGGCGAGGTCACCTCGGCCGGGCTGACCGACTACTTCCTCGGCCGGCTGGAGACCGTCGGCCGGCCGCTGAACGCTGTCTCGGCGATCATGGCAGACAGCGCGCGGCAGGAGGCCGCCCTGGCGGACGCCCAGCTCGCCCGCGGGCTCGACCGCGGGCCGCTGCACGGCATCCCGTACGGCCTCAAGGACATCATCGCCGTGCCCGGCGCGCCGACGACCTGGGGCGCCGTGCCCTTCTCCGGCCAGGTCTTGAACTACGAGGCCGCGGTCGGCGAGCGGCTGCGCAACGCGGGAGCGGTGCTGCTCGGCAAGCTCGCCACCGTCGAGCTGGCCGGCGGCATGGGCTACGCGGACCCGGATGCCTCGCTGACCGGGCCGGCCCTCAATCCCTGGGACACGCGGACCTGGACCGGCGGCTCGTCCAGCGGCCCGGCCGCGGCCACTGCCGCGGGCGCCGTACCGTTCTCGATCGGGAGCGACACCGGCGGGTCCATCGTGATGCCGGCCGCCTGGACCGGCATCACCGGCCTACGGGCCACCCACGGCCGGGTCAGCCGACACGGCGCGATGGCCCTGAGCTGGTCCTTTGACCGGCTTGGGCCGATGTGCCGGAGCGCAGCGGACTGCGGGCTGGTCCTGGAGGCCATCGCCGGGCACGATCCGCGGGACCCGTCCAGCCTCCGCGAGCCCTACCGCTACCGTGGCCGGCCGGCCCGCCGCGACAACTTCCGCATCGGCGTGGTGACCGGCTCCCCCGACGGGGTGCAGGACGAGGTCCAGGCGAACTTCGAGAGCGCGGTCGCCATCTTCCGCGAGCTGGGCACCGTCGAGGAAGTCGAGCTGCCGGACTTTCCCTACGCGGAGGTGGCGGACATCATCATGACCGCCGAGATCGGTGCGGCGTTCGACGAGTTCCTCGACGCGGGGCGGGCCAGCGAGCTGACCGCGGCCAAGGCCCACGCGCACCGGCTGGCCGCGCTCGCGCTGCCCGCCCGTGACTACCTCCGGGCCCAGCGCATCCGCCGCCACATCTTCGCCGCGCTCGACGACCTGGCCCGACCGTTCGACGCGCTGGCCGCGCCGATGCTCGGGACCGTGGCCACCCCCGCCGACCGGAGTTTCGCCGGCCTGCTCAGCAGCTCCTATCCCCAGCTCGTCAACCTGGCCAGCGTGATCACGGGCATGCCCGCGATCAGCGTGCCGACCGGCCGCGGGCGGGACGGGCTGCCTACGGCCGTGCAGCTGCTGGGCGCCCGGCTGGGTGAGAACCGGCTGCTCGACGCGGCCAGTGCCCTGGAGGCCAGGACCGGCTGGCTGGGCCAGCGCCCGCCCGGATTCCTCGACGACGAGGCCGCCTAGTTACTGCGCACTAGTAACAGAACGTTCCAGACGGCGCAGGAAGCCGTCCTCAAGAAGGGGCCCCGCTCGTGAGATTCTCCCGTTCCAGAAGCCTGAAGCTCGCGCTCGTGATGACCGCTGCCGCCCTGGCGGTGGCGGCGTGCGGCGGGTCGTCGTCCGGATCCGGCAGCAGCGCCGGCTCGGATACCTCGATCACCATCGGCTGGGCGCAAACGCCGGACAACGTCGACCCGGCCCTGACCGGCGCGCAGACCGTCGAGTCGCTCGACGTCAACATCTTCCAGACCCTGATCTGGGCCACGCCGAGCGGGGCCCTGACCCCCGACCTGGCCACCTCTTGGAGCGTGTCGGGCGACGGCAAGACCTACACGTTCAACCTGCGGAAGGGCGTCATCTTCCAGGACGGCACGCCGTTCAACGCCGCCGCGGTGGTCGCCAACTTCAACTTCATCACCGCCAAGACCACGCAGTCGGTCAGCGCCATCGCCTCCCTCGGCACCTGCCTGTCCGCCACGGCGACGGGGACCTACACCGTGCAGGTGCACTGCGCCAGCCCGTACGCGTCGCTGCTGGCCAACCTGGCGACACCCGTGACCAGCATGCAGTCGGCTCAGGCGATCAAGAAGTACGGCTCCAACATCCAGTTCCACCTGGTCGGGACCGGCCCCTTCGAGTTCGTCAAGTACGTGCCGAACCAGTCGCTGGTGATCAAGCGGTGGGACAAGTTCAACTGGGCACCGGCGGCCCTGCACCAGAACGGGCCGGCCAAGGCGGCCCAGCTGACCTTCGACTTCGTCCCGAACAACGGCTCGCGGATCAGCGAGCTGGAAAGCAACCAGGCGCAGATCATCGAGCAGACGCCCACCGTCTACTACGTCCGGTTCCAGCACAGCAGCACGTTCAAGGACCTCGCAGTGCCGATCGGCGGCATGGGCATCTTCATGCCGTTCGACGTGAACCGCTTCCCCACCAATGACACCGCGGTCCGCCAGGCGATCTCCTACTACGTGGACCGCTCAGCGGCGATCAAGACCTCGCTCCAGGGCGCGTTCCCGGCGCTGACCACCCCGCTCCAGCAGGGCATCCTCGGCTACAGCGCGGACGTGCCGCAGTACAGCTTCGATCCGGCCAAGGGTGACCAGGCGCTGACCGCCGACGGCTGGAAGAAGGTCGGCGGGGTCTGGACCAAGGGCGGCAGGCCGCTGGCCCTGGTGCTGAACGCGCTCTCGACAGACCCGGAGTACCCGCTGATCATCCAGGCGGTGCAGTCGCAGCTCAACAGCCAGGGCATCAAGGCCAGCATCGTGACCAACCCGGTCACGCCGTGGGAGAACCTCAATGCCTCAGGCGGCATGTCCATGACCGTGCTCGAGTTCGCGAACTCCGACCCGGCCCAGATGCTCCAGTGGTACGTGCCGGGCCAGTACTTCCAGAAGTGGACCAAGGTCAACAATCCCGCGCTGTCCAAGCTGCTGAACGCCGGGCAGACGGCCACCTCCGAGACGGCCCGGACGGCCGACTACCTTGCGGCCCAGAAGATCATCATGACCGAGGCCTACGAGATCCCGTTCCACGTCAACGAGGACCTGCTGACCTACTCCAGCAAGATCAGCGGCATCGAGTACGAGGGCGGCGGCAATGACTTCTTCTACCAGGCGCACTAGGGCGGGGCGCTGGTGGTGATCTACGCGGGAAAGCGGCTGGCGGCGCTCATCGTGCTGCTCATCGGGATTGCCATCCTGGTCTTCCTGATGCTGCAGCTCATCCCGGGCAGCCCGGTAACGGCCCTGCTCGGGCAGAGCGCCACCAACCCCGCCGCGGTGGCCAAGCTGACCAATGAGCTGGGCCTCAACCGGCCGCTTCCGGTGCAGTTCTGGCGCTGGCTGGAAGACGCCGTGCGCGGCAACTTCGGCTACTCCTATAACAATCAGCAGCCAGTGTCGGCGCTGCTGGCCCAGAACCTGCCCTCCACGGTGGAGCTGGCCGGCGCCGGCCTGCTCATCTCGCTGGTCGGCGGGATCGCGCTCGGCGTCGTGGGCGCGGTCCGCCGGAACACCGCCGCGGACTCGGTGTCGATGGGCATTGCCATGACCCTGGTGGCGCTGCCCAGCTTCTGGCTCGGGCTCGTGCTCATCCTGGCCTTCGCCGTGGCGCTGCCGTGGTTCCCGGTCGTCGGCGGGACGAGCCTGCGCGGGCTCGTGCTGCCGGCCTTCACCCTTGGGCTCGGCGTGCTCGGCATCACCGGCCGGTTCGTCCGGTCCAGCCTCCTGGAGGCGATGCACAGCCCGCACGTCGCCGCCGCCCGGGCCAAGGGCCTGGGCCGGCGGACCGTGTTCGTCAAGCACGTGGCCCGCAATGCGGTGCTGCCCGTCCTGACCATCGTCGGCCTGCAGGTGGGCTCGCTGCTGTCGGGAACCGTGCTCGTGGAGGTGGTCTTCTCCCGGCCCGGCATCGGGCGGCTGCTCGTGCAGTCCATCTTGTCCAAGGATTACGCCACGGTGCAGGCCACTGTGCTGATCATCGCGGGCTTCTACGCCGTCACCAACCTGGTCGTGGACCTGCTCTATCCGCTGCTCGATCCCAGAGTCGGAGGGACGTGAGCCCGTGCCAGGTGAACGCATGGACGAGCCCCTGCTGGCCGGCGGGGCCCTCCCGCTTGAGGTGGCCGTCGTCGCCCTGCCGGACGACAAGCCGGCCACGCGCCGATCCCAGCTGCTGCGGCAGAAGAACTTCCTGGCGGGCGTCGTCCTGCTGTGCATCGTCATCATCCCGGTGCTGCTCGGCCCGGTGGTCAGCTCGGTGGGCCCGGACGTGCAGAACCCGGCGCTCTCCTTCCTGCCGCCCTCGCTCGGCCACCTGATGGGGACCGACCAGTACGGCCGGTCGATCTGGGCGCGGGTGGTGTACGGCGGCCGCTACACCATCGGCGCCAGCCTGGCCGTGGTCGTGCTCGGCGGCATCGCCGGGACCGCGCTCGGCCTCGTCGCCGGCTACCTGCGCGGCACGGTGGGCTTCATCATCATGCGCGCGGTCGACCTGCTGCTGGCCTTCCCCGGCATCCTGCTCGCCCTCGGGGTGACGGCCATCCTCGGTCCGAGCCTGGTCAACGCGGTCATTGCCGTCGCGATCGTGGCCGTGCCGCTGTACGCGCGCATCGTCGAGGGCGCCGCCCGCGAGGTCGCGAACCTGCCCTACGTGCGCGCCGCCAAGGCCCTCGGCTCCGGGCCGGGGCACATCATCTGGCGGCACATCCTGCCGGGCGCGCTGCCGGGCATCATCGTCCAGACGACGGTGTACCTGGGCATCGCGGCGCTGTGGATCGCGTCGCTGGGCTTCCTCGGCCTCGGCGTACAGCCGCCGACCCCGGAGTGGGGGCAGATGGTGTCCGACGGCCAGGCCTCGCTGTCGATCGCCTGGTGGGCGGTCGTCTTCCCCGGCGCGTTCCTGGCCGCGTTCGTGGTGGGCGTCAGCCTGATCGGCGACGCGCTGCGCGACCGGCTGAACCCGACGGGGGCCGGCACATGACCGCGCCCGCCGCCGCCGCGGCGCCGGTCCTGGACGTGCGCAACCTGCACACCAGCTTCCGCCGCGGGCGCGGCGTCATCAAGATCGTCCGGGGCGTCAGCTTCCGGGTCGGCCGGTCGGCCAGCGTCGGCCTCGTCGGTGAGTCGGGATCCGGGAAGTCGCTGACCGCACTGTCGGTCATGGGCCTGATCGAGAAGCCAGGATTCATCGCCGAGGGCCAGATTCTGCTCAACGGCCGGGACCTGGTGGGGATGCCCGCGGCCGAGCTGAGCAAGATCCAGGGCCGCGAGCTGGCCATGGTGTTCCAGGAGCCGACCGCCGCGCTGAACCCGCTGTACCACGTCGGCAAGCAGGTGGCCGAGGCCATCCGGGCGCACCAGGACGTGAGCCAGGCCGACGCGCTCGACCAGGCCCGGAAGCTGTTCGAGCTCGTCGGCATCGCCGATGCCGGGCATGTGCTCCGGCAGTACCCGCACCAGCTCAGCGGCGGGATGTGCCAGCGGGTCACTATCGCCACGGCGCTGGCCAACGAGCCGGGACTGCTCATCCTGGACGAGCCGACCACGGCGCTGGACACCACCATCCAGGCGCAGATCCTGGACGTCGTCGGGGAACTGCGGACCCGGCTGGAGACCGCGATCGTGTTCGTCAGTCACGACATCTCGGTCGTCGCCGAGATGTGCGACGAGCTGGTGGTGATGTACGGCGGCCAGGTGATGGAAAGCGGCCGCATGGACCTGGTCATCGGGAGCCCCAAGCACCCCTACACCCAGGGGCTGATCGGCTCGGCGCTGTCGGTCAGCGGCGGCTCGGGCCGGCTGGAGAGCATCCCGGGCGAGGTCCCCGACCCGCAGGGCATGCCGCCGGGCTGCCCGTTCGCCCCCCGGTGCAGTCACGCCATGCCGCAGTGCGCGACGGCGCCACCGCTCGCCGCGCTGCCCGACGGACGGACGGTCGCATGCTGGCTCTACTGAGCGCGGCCGGCCGGCGGCCCGGACAGCAGGAGGTGCAGGTGAGGTGGCGATGACCAGCGCGCCGCTGCTCGAGGCGCAGAACGTGGAGATCGCCTTCCACACCCGCGGCCGGCGCGGGGCCAGCGCGCACGTCGTGCGGGCGGTGGACGACGTGTCCCTGGCCGTCCTGCCGGGCGAGATCCTGGGACTGGTCGGCGAGTCCGGATCCGGGAAGACGACCCTTGGCCAGGCCCTGGTCGGGCTCCAGCGGCCCGACCGCGGCCAGGTGCGATTCGACGGCGCCGACGTGCACGGCCTGCGCGGGGACGCCAGCAAAAAGCTGCGGCGCCAGATGCAGGTGGTGTTCCAGGAGTCGCGCGGCTCGCTGAACGGCCGGATGCGCGTCGAGGACATCATCGGCGAGGGCCTGCAGATCCAGGGCATGGGCGACCGGAAGGCCCGCCGCCACCGGGTCCGGGAGGTCGCCCAGCAGGTCGGCCTCGGCAGCGTCGACCTGTCGCGCTACCCGCATCAGTTCAGCGGCGGCCAGCGGCAGCGGATCGGCATCGCCCGGGCCCTGGCGCTGGCACCGAAGTTCCTGGTCGCGGACGAGCCGGTCGCCGCGCTGGATGTCTCCGTCCAGGCGCAGGTCCTGAACCTGCTGCTCGACCTGCGCGACGACCTCGGCCTCACCTACGTGCTGATCTCGCACGACCTGGCCGTCGTCGAGCGGGTCAGCGACCGGATCGCGGTCATGTACATGGGCCGCATCATGGAGCACGGCCCGGTGCGCGACGTCTACGCCCACCCCCAGGTCCCCTACACCTACGCGCTGCTGTCGGCGCGGCCAACAGTGCCGGGCCAGGAGCGCTACCGCCGGGTCATCCTGCCGGGCGACATCGGGACGCCGGGCACGGCCCGGCGGGGCTGCCCGTTCGCGCCGCGGTGCTGGATGGCCGCCGACGCGTGCCGCGAGTCGGTGCCCGAGCTGCGGGAGACCCGGCCGGGCCACTGGGCGGCGTGTCACTTCGCCGGGGAGGTCGACCGTACCGGCCCGGCCGCGGGGCAGCACCCCGCCTCGTAGCCGGTCGCGGCCGGTAGCGGCCGGGATCCGTGAGCTGATGACGATGAGGAGCAAGATGAGCACCGATGCAGTGACAGTGATCCGGGCCGCGCGGCTGATCGACGGGTCGGGCGGCCCGCCGCTCGAGGCACCCGTCATCGTGGTGCGCGGAACCAGGATCGAGGCCGTGCTGTCGGGCGAGCCGCCCGCCGCCGTGCTCGCCGAGGCGCAGCGCGTGCTGGACCTGCCGGGCTGCACCGTGCTGCCCGGCCTCATCGACATGCACGTGCACCTGAACATGCCCGGTGACGGGACGCCGGCCGACGCGTGGATGCGCGAGAGCGACGGGGTGCTCGGAGCCCGGGCCGCCTTCGCCGCGCAGACGGCGCTGGACGCTGGCATCACTACCGTCCGGGACTGCGGCTCCCGCGCGAACACCGCGTTTGACCTGCGGCGGACCCTGGAGCTCGGCTACGGCCGGGGCGCCCGGCTCGTGCTGTCCGGGGCGCCGATCACCATTACCGGCGGGCACGGCTGGTTCCTCGGCGGCGAGGCGGACGGCCCGGAGGGGCTGAGGTACCAGGTCCGGTCGCTGGTGAAAAGCCAGGCCGACTTCATCAAGGTGCTCGGCAGCGGCGGCGGGACGGCCAACACGATCTCCTGGCAGCCGTCGTTTCGCCCGGAGGAGTTCACGGCGCTGGTGGACGAGTCGCACCGGCTCGGCCGCCGGATCACCATCCACTGCCTGAACGCCGCCGCCATCGAGATCGCCGTCGAGGCAGGCGCCGATCAGATCGAGCACGCCGGGTTCATCCTCGACGACTACGGGCACCAGCAGTACGTCCCCGCGGTCGGCGACAAGCTGGCCGAGGCCGGCGTGGCCATCACCCCGACCCTGGCCGTGGGCGGCTACTGCGTCACGGCGATGCGCGAGCTCGACCGGACCGCCGAGCAGGAGGCCTTCCTGCAGCGGTGGGAGATGATGCTGGACGCCAACCTGGGCCAGCTCGCGCAGCTGCACGCGGCCGGCGTGCCGGTCGTCGCGGGGACGGACGCGGGCTGGCGGTTCACGCCCTTCGACGGGCTGCCGGAGGAGATGGCGCTGATGTGCCGCAGCGGGATGCCAGCCATGGCCGTGATCCAGGCCGCGACGAGCCGCGCCGCCGCCGTAATGGGGCGCGAGCACGAGTTCGGGTCGGTGACGCCGGGCCTGGCGGCCGACCTCATCGCCGTGCAGGGCGATCCGCTCAGCGACATCGGCAGGCTCCGGGACCTGCAGCTGATCATGCAGGCCGGCACGGTCCAGGGCGGCGCGGCGGCCGGCGGCGGGGTTTCCGTCGACGGGTCGGTCGCCGCGGCGGCCAGGTGACCGGCCGGGGCGCCGTGGAGCCGGCCGCACCGGGGCCGCTCATGCTGGCGGCCGACACCGGGCGGCTGCCGGCCTACGACGGGGTGGGCGCCGGGGCGCTCGGGCAGGCCAGCCAGTTGCTGGCCCGGCTACCAGCCGTGTCCCTGCACGATCACCCGGTCCGGCTGCCCGATCCGCTGACCCCGCAGACCTGGCAGGCCTGGCGCGCGGCCGGGCGCGAGCACCTGGGCTACGCCGGGCTGGCCGGCTCGGGCTGGGCTGCCGTCGTGGCCAGCGCCCTGTCTACCCGCGACCTGCCGGCGCTGCTGAGCTGGGCCCGCTTCCTGCGCGAGGACATGAAGGCCCATCCGCGCGAGGCGATCTTCGCGGCCGGCCCCGGAGACGTCCCCGCGGCTGGCGGCGGCCCGGTCGCGGTGCTCCTCGGCCTGGAGGACCTCGACGCCATCGGCTCCGACCTCGGCGGCCTGCCGAGGCTGTTCGACGCGGGCATCCGCTGCGCCGGCCTCACCTACAACGACGGCAACCCGCTCGGCGGCGGCCTGGCCAGCAACCCGGACGCCGGCCTCACGGCGCTGGGCAGGCAGGCGGTGGCGCTGCTGAACGATCTCGGCGTCACCGTCGACGTTGCCCACGTCGGCGACCGCACCGCAATGGACGCCTGCCGGGCCAGCCGGGCGCCGGTGGTGGTCAGCCATGCCGGGGCGCGGGCGGTCTGGCCGACGCCCCGGATGAAGCCCGACGCGGTCCTGGACGCGGTGGCCGGCACGGGCGGGGTGGTCGCGGTGTCCGCCGCGCCCAACTCCACCCTGTCGGCCGCCCATCCGCGCCACAGCCTGGAGTCGGCGATGGACCACCTGGCCTACCTGGCCGGCCGGATCGGGATCGAGCATGTCGCGCTGGGCCCCGATGCGTTCTTCGGCGATCACGTCGGCCTCTACGAGGCGACTGGCCACCGGACGGCGTGGCCAGTCCCGCCGCACGAGGAGACTCGCTACGTGGCCGGCCTGGAGAACCCCGGCGAGGCCGCCCGCAACGTCACGGCCTGGCTGCTGGAGCACGGCTGGCCGGAGCGCGACATTGTCGCCGTCATCGGCGGGAACGCGCTGCGGGTTCTGCGCGCGGCCGCCGCGGCCGTCCGCTAGCCGGCGGAAGCTGTTACCAGAACCCTCCCGAGAGAAAGGACGGAAGGCCGTGTCCGCAAGCGAGCCGGGGGCTCAGGCCCCGGACCTGGACGCAGTTCACCACGCCATCGACGCCGCGATCGCCGAGCTGGACGAGCCGCTCCGCGCGCTCAGCCTCGACCTGCACGGCCATCCCGAGCTGGCGCTGGCCGAGTACCGCTCGGCGGGCCTGCTGCGGGACTGGCTGGCGGCCCGCGGCTTCGCGGTGCAGTCCCCTGTCGCCGGGCTGGAGACGGCCTTCGTGGCGCAGTACGGCCAGGGCGCGCCGGTCATCGCCTACCTGCTGGAGTACGACGCGCTGCCCGGTGTCGGGCACGGCTGCGGGCACAACCTGATCGCGGCCGGCGGGATCGGCGCGGCCACGGCCCTGCTGCAGGCCCTGCCCGAGCCGCCCGGCACGCTGCGGGTGATCGGCACCCCCGGCGAGGAAGGCGCCGGCGGCAAGGTCATCGAGCTCGAGGCCGGCGTGTTCGACGACGTGGACGCGGCCCTCATGTTCCACCCCGGCGACCGGACCATCCCCATCCGGCACGCCCTGGCGTCCATGCCGATGACGTTCGAGTTCCACGGCGTGGCGACGCACGCGGCCGGCAGCCCGGCGGAGGGCCGCAGCGCGCTGGCCGCGGTCATCCAGCTGTTCGTGTCCGTGGACGCGCTCCGCCAGTTCCTGCCCGAGATCTCCCGGGTGCACGGCGTCATCCTGGACGGCGGCGTGGCGTCCAACGTCATCCCGGACTACACCCGGGCATCCTTCCAGGTCCGGGCGGCCACCAGCGAGCTGCTGGCCGACCACGTGGACCGCGTCGTGGCCTGCGCGCAGGCGGCGGCCCTGGCCACCGGCACCACCGTGGAGATCACGCGCAGCCACGTGTACGCCGAGCGCAAGAACAACCACGCCATCGCCTACCGCGTGGCCCAGTACCTGACCGAGCTGGGCGAGGAGGTCGAAGTGCCGGTGCTGCGCGGCGGCGTCGGCTCCTCGGACATCGGCAACGTGAGCCTGCGCCTGCCGGCCATCCACCCCTACCTGAAGGTCATGGAGCGCGGCACGCCGAGCCACTCGCACGTGATGACCGAGGCGGTCGGCGGCATCGAGGCGCACCGGGCCATGCTCCGCATGGCCGCCGCGCTGGCCAAGGCGGGCGCCGACCTGTTCTGCGACGGCGCCCTGCTGACCGCCGCCCGGCAGGAGTTCGCCGTGTCCGGGCCCGATCTCCCCGAGTAAGCGCCGGCGCGCTGCGGGCGCGGTCTGAGAAGCTGGCCCGGTGAAGGAGACGAGGGCGGCCGCGCTGGCGCGGGCCGCGTCACAGTTCGGGCCGTTCGACGGCCGGGCCTGGCTGAACACGGCGCATCAGGGCCCGCTGCCCCGGGCGGCGGTGGAGGCGTCGTCGCACGCGGCGGCGCTGAAGGCCGCTCCGCACCGGATCGGCGATGCGGATTTCAGCGCGGTGCCGGAACGACTGCGGGCGCTGCTGGGCCAGCTGGTGGGCAGCCCGGCCGAGCAGATCGTGCTGGGCAACAGCACGTCGCACGGGCTGCACCTGATCGCCAACGGGCTGCCGTGGGCAGACGGTGACGAGGTCCTGGTCATCGAGGGCGACTACCCCGCGACGGTGCTGCCCTGGCAGCGCCTGGAAGAACAGGGAGTGCGGGTCCGCTCGCTGCGCCCGGCCGCCGGGCCGCTGACCGCCGCCGAGCTGGCCGGTGCCATCGGGCCCAGGACCCGGCTGCTGGCCGTGACCTGGGTGGACTCGTTCACCGGCCGCGCCCTCGACCTGCAGGCGCTGGGCGCCGCCTGCCGCCGGGCCGGAGTCCTGCTCGTCGTCAACGCGTCCCAGGCCC
>Ga0193726_1002414_pt1 | contig 12707 bp, 12 predicted proteins | sample H2c1metaG_FD_144928 | JGI IMG/M metagenome (GOLD analysis project Ga0193726, IMG submission 144928) | Soil microbial communities from a riparian zone of the East river system, Colorado, United States - H2c1 | ecosystem: Environmental > Terrestrial > Soil > Riparian zone | place: USA: East River... | reverse complement strand
GCCCGGATCACGATACTCTGGCGATCCCGGCGTTGCAGGCGCGGTTAGACGCTGAAGCGGCGCATCACGCGGCACGGCCGAGTGTGGCGTTCGTGCCGGGGGCAGGGGAATTGCCGCCGCGCAACGCTGAAGACGTCGCGTGGTCAGAATACAATCACCATTGGTCCGGGCTGTTCGTGGTCGCCATCGGTCTGCTCGCATTGCTTGACCGGGCCGGTGTTTCCCGGGCGAAGCACTGGCCTTTGCTGTTCATTGGTTTGGGCGCGTTCTTGTTTGTTCGATCGGATCCCGAAGTCTGGCCTTTGGGCGACATCGGCTTCATCGAGAGCTTCCGCGATGTCGAGGTGTTGCAGCATCGCGTGTTCGTGCTGCTGATCGTCGGGTTCGCGCTGTTCGAGTGGCGGGTGAGGGCGGGTAACTGGCGCAACAAGGCCGCCGCGCTGGTGTTTCCGCTGATGTGCGCCGCCGGGGGGACGTTGTTGCTGACGCATAGTCACGCCATTTCCAACGTGAAGGAGCAGTTGCTGATCGAGGTAACCCATACGCCGCTGGCGCTTGCCGGCATCGTCGCGGGCTGGGCGAGGTGGTTGGAATTGCGGCTCGATCCGGTGGGGAGCCCGGTGCTGACCCGCGTCGCCGGGTGGACCTGGCCGGTGTGTTTGCTGCTGTGCGGGCTGATCTTGTTGGATTATCGCGAGGCGTGATCGGTTGGATCGGGCAACGTTATGACGCGCGGTCGCGCCTCATGATTTCCGTGGTTACCATTGCATGTCACGATCTCCCCTGGGGTAGACCGGCTCGCGAACGAACCGGTCTGTCCCCTACCGTTTCTTTATGACGATCTTGACTTTGACATCGAAGGTCACCACGATACGCGGCAGGAGTTGAAGGATCCTTTTCATCCTTTTTCCTGCAGGTGAGATGCCGGCGGGGCCCATCCCCGCCGGCGTTTCAATTCTCGGGTTGAAATGTGAATTAAGTGTTCATCGCCGTTTGCGGCGTCGCGCCTGAGGCTCGCACGATCGCTGTGGACCGCGACATCTGGTTGCGCGTGTGGTACGGTGCGGACGACACGCGACTTTGGCGCGCCATGCCTCGCGGTTTTCCTGGCTCCGCCGGCCTGAAACTGCCAAGTGTCGTGCAGCAAACTGTACATCCAGAAGCCTTGCGGGTTGCAATATCGATGGACGAAATCCGAACCAAAGACAACGTTGGCGAACCGCGAGTACCGGTTTTTAAGGAACTGGACGAAGCGGTTTTGGCCGCCCCGGTCAGCGTTGCGACCCGCGGCCATGATTTGCCAGCGCGCGCGAGTGGCACGGTCGTTGGCGTCTGACGCAACGGGGCGGCTTACGAGGTCGAGTTTACGCAACCCTTCGCTTGTTTGGTGACGGTGCGTGCCGCGAGCCTCCGGGCGTGACCGGGGGTTCGGCCCAGCTGCGATTTCTCCCGCGGCCAGTCGAGATTTCCTCGCACGAAGCGATAGATTATTTGCTGAACGTGAACCATCGTGATGGTGGGCCAAAGGCAAGGTTTTTCCTCGCGCGCGGCTTTTCGGCAAACTAATCGCAGACGTTTGTCGATGCCATCGCCCGCCATCCGCTCGACAATCCCATTGAGGGGACGGAAGTGACGGAGTTTGGTATGAAAGCCATGGTCCGTTGCCAGTTGCGGCCCCCGGACGGCACCAATCCCTGTATCCTGACCGTTTGGATGGTCGAAGCCTCCGGTACGCCGAGGCTCGTGACGGCTGATCCGTCGGGGACCTGAGGCCATGCGCCAGTGCCGCCAGCGGTTCATGCCGCGAGACGTGGCCGACGGGTGATCTTGTCGTTCAGGCAGATAGGGTTGATTGCACCGGCGTACGGAACCACTTACGCTGACAGTTGACGTAAACGCCTGAAATGAGCGACGGCCGGCCCTCTTTCCCGTCACGGCCCGAACCGGGCCTCCTGTCGTGGCACGATGGTGAACCGTGTGATACGGATGGGGTGGTGCACGGCTTCGTTTCCTATGCGCATGACGATGTCCCGGTTTGCGTCAGGCTGCTGACGCAACTGAAAGCGGTCGAGCTAAAATACGGAATTTCGCTGTGGCACGACAAACGGCTTAAGGCCGGCCATCACTGGAACCAGGAAATCGAGGAAGCGATCGGCCGCGCCGAGGTATTCATTTTGCTCGTAAGTCAGGAATTCATCGGCAGCGACTATATCTTCGGCACCGAGCTTCCAGCCATCAAACGCCGGCTGCGTGCCTGCAAAGGCAAGGCCATTTCGGTCGTGCGGGCCTGTGATTGGGAGTTCGCCTGCGGTCCGACGCAAGCGGTGCCGTCCTTCGAACGCCGCCTGCGTCCGATCGAAGATTGGAAGCCCCAGAACAAAGGCTACGATACGGCGCGGTCGGAGATCGACGCCGCGATCGCAGATCATTTCGGGCTCAGACCAAGGAAACCGCGATGGCCCAGAACGTGACGCCCCGCGCCGATCCGCCGGGCTGGCGGGCGGAACAGGAACTGATCGACTGCCTGGAGGAGTTGGATCAGAGTATGGGGCCGTTCCGGGAGGCGGTGCGGGGCATCAACGACGAGGCGTTTTCCCGGCGAGCCGCACTGGTGCTCGACGCGGCGGCCTCGGTGCTTGCCGTTCACCGGCCCGACCCGCGCGACGGCGTCGTCGCGGTCCTGGAGGGTCTGGAACGCGCGACGGACAACTGGCGACTGCCGCGCGTCGATCCGACGCTGGAGGCGCCTACCGAAACACTGAATAAACTGCGCTCCGCGATGGGGCTGTTGCTGCGGGCGATCCAGGACGCGCGCCACGCGGCGGACGAGGCGCGTGGCGCCGACACCATGCCGAAACAGCCGGTCGCCATCGACTCCGGCAACGTCCAGGGAATGCTGCGGCGTCTGGACAAGGTCGAGAACGAACTCAAACGCATCGCCCGCGAAAAGGATACCGCGCCGCGTTTCGTTCAGCAGAACGGTTTGGTCAATCTCTATGTCGAAAAGATGCGCGTCAATCTCGACCTTGCGCGCCTGCACCTGACGATTGACGACACCATTTTCGATCTGGGCGCCCTGACCAGCGCGGTGGAGGCGATGGGCGCGATGACGGCCCGCTTCCAGGCCGCTGTCAAAGCCTGGGTTAACCGGGTTACCCGGGCCTTGTCCGAGGGCGCGCATACGATCGGCGCCGCGGTTTTGCGGGTCGTTCGGGGTGCGCGAACCCTGGGGAAAGCCGCGATCCGGGCCGCCGATCCGGCCAGACGCAGGTTTTCTTTCGAACCAGACATGCTCCTCATCCAGCCCGGTTCGTTCACCATGGGTATCCCCGAAGCGGAATCGAAACGCGAGAAAACCGAGGACTGGGACCAGCAAGCCCGTCCGCAACACCAGGTCACGATCCGTCGCCCGTTCCTGCTGGGCAAATATCCGGTGACCCGCGGCGAGTACGCCGAGTTCGTCCGCGAGACAAACCGCGAATGGGAACCGCCGAAGTTCGCACAGACCGACCGCCACCCGGTGGTCAATGTCAGCTTCGACGATGCGGCTGCCTATGCGGACTGGCTGTCTCAACGCAGCGGGCATTGCTATCGGCTGCCTAGTGAGGCGGAGTGGGAATATGCCTGCCGGGCGGGAACCGGAACGACGCGCTACTGGGGCGACCGGCCGGACCGGAAGCTGGCGAACTTCGAAGGCAAGTCCACGACCGCGGTTGGCGCCTATCCACCAAATCCCTGGGGTCTGCACGACATGCTGGGCAACGTCTGGGAATGGGTCGCGGACGCCTGGCATGATAATTACGATGGCGCTCCAGCGGACGGCCTGGCCTGGACAAGCGACGGAGATTCCGGTCGGCGCGTCCTCCGCGGCGGTGCCTGGGGCCTCTTCCGGAGGGGCAACCGCGCCGGGCACCGCGGCAGGTACGACAACGGTAACCGGGTCGGCAATGCCGGTTTCCGGCTGGCCAGAACCCTTTGACCTCCTGAATCTTTAAATCCTTACCTCCTGCAAGGGGTCCAGGGGCGAAGCCCCTGGCGGATTTCGAAAATTCACATCGTTACATGTTGTTAAGGTGGGGCTGCGCTCGGTTCCTGAAGTAAAGTTGCTTGCCCGACTCGGCGTTGCGTGGCGCATGATCCGCGCCATGACGGAATCAGCCAACAATGCGAGGGCCACCGGACCGGCGCTGGAAGCGATGTACGGCGTCCTGTTGTGGCTCATTCCCACCGTCGAAAAATTCCCCCGCAAGCAGAAATTCGTGCTCGGGGACCGGATCGAAAGTACTGCGCTCGACGTGCTGGAACTGTTGATCGGCGCCACCTACACCAAAAGCCGGGATAAACTGTTGACCGAAGCCAATCTTGGTCTGGAGCGGCTGCGCTTCTTCATGCGTCTCGCGTTCGAATTGCGGCTCATCGATACACGCCGCTACGAGCATTCCGCGCGCGGCCTGGATGACGTCGGACGTCTTGTCGGCGGCTGGATCAAAGCGGATCGTGCCCATGTACCGGCATGACAACTTGTTCGCCGGCATCGCGAATTTTTCCGCGTTGCACGCCGCGTTCCGGAAAGCCTTCATCGGCAAGCGCCGCAAGCCGGGTGCGGCGGCATTCGCGGCGGGCCTGGAACGCAACCTGCTGCGCCTGGAACGCGAACTGAACGATGGCTCCTGGCGGCCTGGACGTTTCGTCGAAATCCAGGTGCATGATCCAAAGCCCCGGCTGGTGTCCGCCGCGCCGTTTCGCGACCGTGTCGTGCATCATGCACTGTGCGCGGTCGTGGCGCCGCTGTTTGACCGCGGCTTCATTCATCACAGCTACGCCAACCGCGAGGGCAAAGGCACGCACCGCGCCGTGGACCGCTATGAACGCTGGCGAGACAACCACGAATACGTGCTGCGTTGCGACATCTACCGGTATTTTCCGGCCATCGATCACGCCTGCCTGAAAACGTTGTTCCGTCTGCGCATCAAGTGTTCCGACACGCTCCGGTTGCTCGATACCGTCGTCGATGGCTCCAATGCGCAGGAGCCGGTCAATCTGTACTATTCCGGCGACGATCTGTTCACTCCGTTCGTCCGGCGCCGCGGCCTGCCGATCGGCAATCTGACCAGCCAGTGCTTCGCCAATGTGTTTCTCGATCCGCTCGATCATTTCGTGACCGAAGTGTTGCGCGCGCCGTACCTGCGTTACGTGGACGATTTCGCACTGTTCCATGACGACAAGGCCGTGTTGGAAGACTGGCGGGTACAGATCGCGGCCTGGCTGGCTCAGAGGCGTCTTTCCCTTCACCCGCGCAAAACCGTCATCGTCCAGACCGCCGCGCCCGCCGACTTCCTGGGCTATACCTTGCCACCCGGACGCCGCCGCCTGCCGGAGGACAACGTCCGCCGACCGCGTAACCGGTTGCGCGGGTTGCGCGACCGCTGGCGGGTTGGAGCAGTCGACGCCGCGGCGGTATCCTCTCGTATCGAGGCATGGATCGCCCATGCCTCCCACGCCGATACGTGGCGCCTGCGCCACGCGATCTTCCGCGCTGGCTGGTTCGACCCGGTGGCTTTCGCCGGTTCTCGCTCCGGCCGGCGGAAGCCTGGCCGTCCCCCGGTCGGCGCGTCCTCCGCGGCGGTTCCTGGAACAACAACCAGAGGAACAACCGCGCCGGGCACCGCGACAGGAACGACAACGGAAACCGGGACGACAATGCCGGTTTCCGCCTGGCCAGCACACCTCCATGCCAGAGCCGGCCGGACCATGGTCCGATCGGGCGCGCCGAGGGTGGGTTCAGGGGCGGCCATGATGAGCGGGGCGGGATGACCCGCCCCCTGGAGACGGCGTCCGCTTTGGTCCTCTGAGACGGCGGACGCCGGTTTCCTCGTCAGGGTGGTGCGACCCACCCTTGCTTTTCCGCCCTGAATCACCTACCTAACACATTCGCCCCATTCCCAGACCGGAGGTTGTGCCGCATGGCGCGCGTCACCGTCGAAGATTGCGTCCAAAAAGTCCCAAACCGCTTCGAGCTGGTCTTGCTCGCCTCCCAGCGCGCCCGCAACCTGAGCCGCGGCGAGGAACTCACCGTCGACCGCGACAACGACAAGAACCCCGTCGTCGCGCTGCGCGAAATCGCCGAGGAAACCATCGAGCTTGGCCGCATCGAGCAGGACCTGATCCGCGCGCTGTCCCGTGCCCCCGAGCCGGAGCCGGCGGACGAGGAAGTGCTGGACCTCATCCCGACCGACCAGAACATCTTCGGCCTGCAGGACGTCAGCGCCGACGAGGAAACCGCGGCTCTGGAAGAAGAGATGGAGACCCTGTCCCCCGAGGACATGGAGGCCGCCATCGAGGCGGAACTCGGCGGCCGGGAAGAGTCCTGAGCCGATGGCGAACCGAAAATGAGCCTCGGGCAGGGCGACGGCGAGGCGAACCGGCCCGCCCGGCCCATGCCCGCTCGCGCTCCCGATGGGCTCGCGACTCCTGGGCCCGCCGCTTCAGCCGAAGCCGGGCCCGCGAAGCCCGCGCTGATCCGGCAGTTCGAACTCACCGAGAAAATCCACGGCTATGACGCCAAGGCCGACACGCGGCTGATCGACGCCGCCTATGTCATGGCGATGCAGGCGCACGGCACCCAGCGGCGCGACAACGGCGACCCGTATTTCAGCCACCCTGTCGCGGTCGCCGACATCCTGGCGGGCTATCGCCTCGACACCGCCTCGATCGCCACCGGCCTGCTGCACGACGTGATCGAGGATACCCCGGTCAAACTTCCGGAAATCGAGGCCCGCTTCGGCAAGGAAATCGCCGGCCTGGTCGATGGCGTCACCAAACTGACCCGGCTGGAACTGCAATCGGACCGCACCAAGCAGGCGGAGAACTTCCGCAAGCTCGTGCTGGCGATGAGTCGCGACATCCGCGTGCTGCTGGTCAAACTGGCCGACCGCCTGCACAACATGCGCACCCTACATTTCGTGCGCGACGAGGACCGGCGTAAACGCATCGCCCGCGAAACGATGGAAATCTACGCCCCGCTCGCCGAGCGCATCGGCATGGAGCAGGTGAAGAACGAACTGCAAACCCTGGCCTTCATGCAGCTCGACCCCGAGGCGTACGCCACCATTCAGGCCCGCCTCAACTTCCTGCGCGGCCAGGGCGCCGACGTGATCGACGAGGTGCGCCGCGAACTGACCAAGGTCGTGCGGGACAGCGGCGTCGAGACGGTCGAGATCCAGGGCCGCGAGAAATCGCCGTGGTCGATCTGGGAAAAGATGCATCGCCGGAACGTTGCCTTCGAGCAACTGTCCGACATCATGGCGTTCCGCGTCGTGGTGCAGACCAAGGCCGACTGCTACGCCGCGCTCGGCGCGATCCACTCCGCCTATCCGGTCATCGCCGGGCGGTTCAAGGATTACATCTCGACACCGAAATCGAATGGCTATCAGAGCCTGCACACCGGCGTTACCCTCCGCGAGCCGCGCAATCAGAAGATCGAAATCCAGATCCGTACCGACGACATGGAAGATGTCGCCGAAAACGGCGTCGCCTCGCACTGGATTTATAAAACCCCGGATGCGCGCGCCGACAAGAAAGAAATCCAGCGCTTCCGCTGGGTGCAGGACCTGCTGGAAATTCTGGAGAATTCTTCTTCATCGGATGAGTTCCTGGAAAATACCAAGCTCGAACTCTACGGCGATCAGGTGTTCTGCTTCACGCCGAAGGGGCAGTTGATCCAATTGCCCAGTGGCTCGACGCCGGTCGATTTCGCTTATGCCGTGCACAGCCAGGTCGGCGATACCTGTGTCGGCGCCAAGGTCAACGGCCGCCTGCTGCCGTTGCGCCATCAGTTGCAAAACGGCGATCAGGTCGAGATCATGACCGCCCGCGGCGGCACGCCCTCGCCGCAATGGGAACGTTTCGTCGCCACCGGTAAAGCGCGCGCCCGCATCCGCCGTTTCATCCACGCCGAACAGCGCGAGCAGTCGCGTGCCGCCGGCAAGGCCGAACTGACCAAGGCATTCCGTCAGGCCGGCGTCGACGGCTCGGAAAAGGTGCTGGAACAGGCGCTGAAGACGATCAAAATCGCCACGCTGGACGATCTGTACGTCTCGGTCGGCAACGGCAACACGATGCCCAAGGACGTCGTGCACGCGGCATGGCCCGAACTGCGGCAGAACCACGCGCGGCCGGTCATGGCGCCGCTGCTGTCCCGTCCGGGACGCTCGCCGGCGCGGCCGGTCAACGACATGCCGGTCACCGGCCTCGTGCCGGGCATGTCGTACTCCTTCGCCGGTTGTTGCCATCCCGTACCGGGCGACGACATCGTCGGCATCGTGACCACCGGTAAAGGCGTCACCATCCATGGCCGCGAGTGCCAGACACTCGCCGGTTTCGCCGCCACGCCGGAACGTTTCATCGATGTCGATTGGAACTATGAAGTGGTCGGCAAGGGTGGTCCGGACGGCAAGGGCGTGCCGCACACCGCGCGGATCAGTGTGATCTCGGACAACGAGACCGGCGCGCTGGCGAACATGACCAACGCCATCGCGCGCCAGGACGGTTCGGTGGCCAACCTGAAAATCGTCAATCGGCAGCAGGACTATATGGAGGCGCTGATCGACGTCGATGTGCGCGACACCGGACATCTGTCCAAGGTGATCGCCGGTCTGCGCGGCGCCGGCGGCATCAAGGCGGTCGAGCGGGCCACTCACTGATGATCCTCGGCCTGGGATCGGACATCTGCGACATCCGCCGGATCGAGAAAGTCATCGAGAAATACGGCGAAAAGTTTCTGGAGCGTATCTTCACGGAAACCGAACGTTCGCGGGCGATGCGCCGGATCGAGAAGATCCGCGCCGCGACATTCGCCAAACGCTTCGCGGCGAAGGAGGCGGCGTCGAAGGCGCTCGGCACCGGGTTCCGCAAAGGCGTGTTTTTCTCCGATCTCGGCGTGGTGAATTTGCCGGGCGGACAGCCGACGTTGAACATGACCGGCGGGGCAGGGGAACGGTTACGCGCGATCACACCGCCCGGGATGGTGGCCCAGGTAGCGCTGACCATGACGGACGAGTATCCTTACGCCTATGCACAGGTGATCATTTCGGCGGTGCCCGCACCTAAACTCGTTTAATATTCCACATGAACGCGCCCGCTCCCTCGATCTGCCCCGTCAGATTCTTCCTCAGCGCCGTGCGGATCTGAAACTGCCCCACCGGCACATACGGCACATTCTCGAACGCCCGAAGCTGAAACGCATCGGCCGCCGCATCCCGATCGGCCTGCGTCTGACCCATCAGCCAATCGCGGGCCAGTTTCTCGGTCACCTCGTCCTGGTACCACCCGAACCACCCGGTCGCGCCCAGACCGCGCACGAACAAATGTTGCACCGGATCGGCGATCACCAACGACGGAGCCCAGGTGTGCAGGATGTTCCAGCCGCCTTTGTCCGGCGGTTCCTTGCTGGCGCGGCGCTGCGTCACCGTGCCCCAGTCCGTCTCGACGATTTCCACGTTCATCCCGAGCTTCTTCAACAGGTCATAGGTCACGTCGCCCAAAGGCCCGATGGTCACGAAATCGGTCGGATTGATGATGATGACCTTTTCCCCCGAGTACCCCGACGCCTTCAAAGCCGTTCGTGCCTTGTCCAGATCGCCTGGCATCGCCGCGACGCCAAGCTCGCGACCATAGGGCAGGCCACAGGGCAGCACCGCCCGGCAAACCCGGAAGGCGCTCCGGTCGCCGCCGGTGATCGCCGTCATGTAATCGGTCTGGTTCACCGCCATCAGCACCGCCCGCCGCACCGCCACGTTGTTGAACGGCGGGTGCAGATGATTGAACCGCAGAATCCCGTTGAACCCCGTCGGATTGGAGCTGCCGATCCGGATGTCCGGGTTCTTGCGCAACAGCGGCACGAGGTCGGCTTGCACCTGTTCGTACCAGTCGATCTCGCCGGATTGCAGTGCCGCCGCCGCGGTCGCCGAATCCGGGATGACCTTCCACACCACCCGGTCCATGCCCGCGACCTTCCCTCCGGCGGACCACTCGGCCGGTTCCTGGCGCGGGACGTAGTCCGCATTCTTCACGTAGACCACGGTGGACCCCGGCACGAACTCGTCCTTGACGAATTTGAACGGCCCGGACCCGGTGGTATCGGTCACCTGTTTGAACGGGTCGGTCTTCGCCAGGGATTCCGGCATGATGAACGGAATCGAGGCGCCGCCGCGGGCGATCGCCTCAATGAAAATCGCTAGTGGCTGAGACATTTTAACACGAATCGTGCGATCGTCGGCGGCCGAGCAGTTCTCGACGAATTTCCACACCGTCTGCCCGATCGTATCCCGCGCCGCCCATCGCGCCAGGCTCGGCGCGCAATCCTGGGCGCGCACCGGCTCGCCATTATGGAACTTCAAACCTTCCCGCAATTTAATGTCATAAGTGCGGCCGTCGTCCGAGAGCGTGAAGCCGTCCGCCATTTGCGGTTTCATCTGCTGCGCGACGTTGACTCCGAACAACGTGTCATAGACCGCCCAACCGTGGTTGATGGTAACCAGCGCGGTGGTGAAAATCGGGTCGAGAAGGGTCAGATTCGCCTGCGGCACGAAGTTCAGCGTGCGCGCGCGCTCGGTCTGGGCGATCGCGAAAGTCGAAGGGAGCGCGGCCGCGGCGGCGCTCCCCAGCAAGGTCCGGCGTTTCATGGCGGTCGGTCTCTCCCTGTCATTATTGTTTTGGACCTCATTGTTTTGGGCCTCTGGGATCGTCTCACGCCGCCGCCCATATGGTAAGAGGCCGCGCCCTAAGAGGTCGGCCCCTGGGCGGCCGTGCGGTCCTTCCCTTGACAGGGTGAGACCCCATGGGCTTGATCCCGCGCGATTTCCGCCTGTTCCGCAACCGTTCTCGACTGGGGTGTGCTGCTTTATGGCGACTGCGAAGGCGGCCAAGGCCAGGCGTCAACCGAACGCCTGGCTCGAAAACGTCAAGACGATTGTCTATGCCGGGCTGATCGCCATTGGCGTGCGCACGGTCGCGTTCGAACCGTTCAACATTCCGTCCGGCAGCATGGAACCAACCCTGCTGGTCGGCGACTACCTGTTCGTTTCGAAATACAGCTACGGCTATTCGAAGTACTCGCTGCCGTTCTCGCCATCGCTGTTCGAGGGCCGGATCTTCGGCTCGCTGCCGAAGCGAGGCGATGTCGCGGTGTTCAAATATCCGCGCGATACTTCGACCGATTACATCAAGCGCATCGTCGGGCTGCCGGGCGACCGCATTCAGGTGAAGCAAGGCCAGCTCTATATCAATGGTCAGATTTGCCCGCGCGAGCCAATGGGCAATTACGACACCGACGACGCCGGCTATGTCCAGCGCGAGAAGCGCTACATGGAGACTTTGCCGAACGGCGTGCGGCACGAAATCCTGAAGGCGACCGACGGCACCGAGGCGAGCCGGCGTCCCGGGTTCGACCCGGCGCGGGAATTCGATGCCAACAATACCATCGAATACGTCGTGCCGGCGGACCACGTCTTCGCGATGGGCGATCATCGCGACAACTCACAGGACAGCCGCTTCATGAACGCGGTCGGCTTCGTCCCGATCGAGAACATGGTGGGCCGCGCTGAAATACTGTTCTTCTCGATCGACGCCGACCACCCCTGGTATGAAGTCTGGTGGTGGCCCTTCGAGATTCGCTGGCGCCGCCTGCTGCAACGGATCCACTGAGGCCGTGAGCCAGGCCATCGAGGCGGGGCGTCGATCCCGCCGGTGAGTTCGATCCCTCCGATACCATTGAATATGCTGCGCCGCCGGGCCACGTCTTCGCGATGGGCGATCATCGCGACAATCCAGCCGACCACCGATGCATGAACCCGGCCGGCTTCGTGCCCATCGAGAACCTGGTCGGCTTTTCGATCACCGCCGCGTATCCGTGGCATGAAGTCTGGCGCTGGCCCTCCGAGGTCCGCTGGAGTCGCCCGCTGCGACGGATTGGCTGAACCGATGAACCAGACGCTCGATGCGATCCTCGGCTATCGGTTCACCCGTTCCGACCTGCCCCGCGAGGCGCTGACCCATCGCTCCGCACTGCAGGGTAAGCGATCCGGCCAGGGTTCCAATGAACGGCTGGAGTTCATCGGCGACCGTGTGCTGGGTTTGCTGATCGCGGAATGGTTGGCATCGCGTTTCCCCGATGAGCAGGAAGGCGATCTCGGACGTCGGCTGGCCTCGCTGGTTTCGCAGCCTGTGTTGGCCCAGGTGGCGGAGACGATCGGATTGGGCGAGGCGTTGTCGGTGGCACCCGGGGAGGCGAGGGCCGGTGTCCAGCGCCGCGCCACGGTCCTGGCCGACGCTCTGGAGGCGGCTCTGGGTGCGATTTATCTGGATGGCGGTCTGGAACCCGCGCGCGATTTCGTCCGGCGTGCCTGGGACAGCGCCATGATCGCGCAGGAGGCGCCGCCAAAAGACGCCAAGACGGCGTTGCAGGAATGGGCACAGAAGCGCGGTTTGGAGCTGCCGGCCTATACGGTTTCCGCTCGATCCGGTCCACCGCATGCGCCGGTGTTCGAGGTGACGGTTACCGTCGGCGAGTGGTGCGGAACCGGCACGGCCGGCAACAAACGGGCGGCCGAGCAATTGGCGGCGGAACATCTTCACGGGACCCTGCCGCCATGAGTTTACCTGTATGACGCGGCGCTGCGGCTTTGTCGCGATCGTCGGCGCGCCGAACG
>Ga0193726_1002413_pt1 | contig 12710 bp, 12 predicted proteins | sample H2c1metaG_FD_144928 | JGI IMG/M metagenome (GOLD analysis project Ga0193726, IMG submission 144928) | Soil microbial communities from a riparian zone of the East river system, Colorado, United States - H2c1 | ecosystem: Environmental > Terrestrial > Soil > Riparian zone | place: USA: East River... | reverse complement strand
CCCGCCAATAGCAACTCCAAGCCGCCTACCATTCCAAGAGGCGCTGGCGGCGCGTATGGTGCTCCGATTTTCCGCTGAACCTGGGAGGCAACATGCAGTTCAGGACAACCGAACTACTACTGCTCGGAGCGATGGCGCTTCCCGCCTCCGGGGCCGCACAAACCGCCCCTGCTCCACCGGCAATTACACGAACTGTGGTCGCCGCAACCAAACTGCCGACCGTCACAGACGTGCCGCTCCATTTCAAAGCGGTGCGCACCACTCTTCAGCCGAATGAGAAGCGCGGCATCTCGGCGGCCAACGGCATCCTCTACCAGATGTCAGGATCGACCGAGGTCTCGCTCGGTGACGAGGCCAAAATGCTCAGTGATGGAGAGGGGCTATTCATCGCCGGCGGAAAGACGGCGATGTTAACGGCGGGCAGCAGAAGGCCATCAACTTTCCTCCACTTCTTCCTTGTCCCCGCTGTGGACTTGGATCGGTCTGTCGAAACGGCACCTGCCGCCGTGAGAGAGCTATATCGCACTGAGACTCCAATCCCCGACCTGAAGCCGGGGGGTTATGATCTCAACCTCACACGAGTCACATTTCCGGCGCAGATGCCCTCCAACCCGCCGCATCATCGGTCAGGAGCGGCTCTGTACTATATTATTTCCGGCACCGGTGCGAACACGGTCGACGGTAAGACAGAAGCAAGGGGACCGGGCTCCTTGATCTATGAACCGTACGCCCTCGTGCACCAATGGGGAAACCCAAGCAACGAGCCGTTGATATTTTTGGCCTTCAACATCAATCCGGAAGGTGTGGCAGCCGTGCTTCCGAGCACACCGGAAAAGAATCAATAGCATGCCGTCGACCGTAGAGGCGATCGCCCAGGCACATCTTGAAGATTTGCTCACTAGAACCCAGCCCGCTTACAGAGCACCCAGAAATAACATGAAGAATACTGAGTGCAGGCGTTTGGCGCTCCGGGACCAGCTCAGAACGAACCCGTCAATTGCCAACCTTCACAGTCGCCCGACGCGCCCGATGCATAAAATGGATTGTGCGATCCCGGTCGAGCATGGAGCACCGGCGTAAGGCTGATCGAGCGCCGATCCCAGAGCTTACGATTGACGGACGAAGGGCGGGTGCTCCATGAGCGCACCCATCGACTACTGTCGGGAATCGCGGAAGCCGGAGACGCGGTCGCCCTGGGTGTGTCGATGACGCGATAGCAGTGCTTGAGGAAGAACAGCATCTGAGCGTCCCAATCGTCGGCCGACAGCGGCCAGCCGTGGCTGAACACGATGGGCTGGCCCTTGCCCCAGTCCTTGTAGAAAATCTCAATGCCGTCTTTGGTCGTAATCGTGCCCATGGATGCCCTCCTTCATGATTTCGAGTTGATGCCGGCGCCTCCGGAGCCGAGCTTCCGCCGGCCCCCGCGATCCCGTCGCCCATCGGGTCATGGTCGAAGAGCTGTCCCTGCCGAGAACTAGATCCGGCAATACTGATGATGAAGTCCGCCAAGTATCGGCTGAGCAGCGAGCTGGCCAAGCCGTTGCACCGGCCGATGGCCCGGCGAATCCTTACTCAGCGACAGATGCGTCCGGAGTTCATTGCAATATCCTGTGTAGGCCGCAAGTATCCGACGCAGATGGGCGTCGCCGAAGACGACGATGTGATCGAGGCATTCCCGGCGGATCGAGCCAATCAGCCTCTCCGCGTGCCCATTCTGCCAGGGTGACCGTGGGGCCGTCGGGTGATCTCGGATGCCCATGGAAGAAAGACGCCTGGTGACGGCGTGGCCGTAGGACGCGTCGCGGTCGCGGATGAGGTAGGCTGGCACCTCGTTCCAGGGGAAAGCATTGGTGATCTGGCGGGCTATCCACTCCGCCGTGGGATTAGCCGTCACGCTGAGAGATATCAGCTGGCGACGTTGGTGCCTAAGAATGACCAAAACGAAGAGCAACTGGTGATGATGATGGCAGGCTCGTTGGCTCTGCGCGGGCGTCACCACCATTAAAACTATGGGCATGCCTTTCGTTGGAAAATTGGAGAACCGCGTCCGTCATTTGCCGGCGCGGAGCTTGCGGCAGCCAGCCTCCAAGGCCGTGAGGCGCCTGTCCAAATCCTTTATGGCATCCACAAACAGATTGAGATCGTGTTCGGTAAGCAAATGCCCGGGTTCGAATCGATGCAACCGCTTGATCGGTTGGGATTGACTGGCCATTTTTCTCTCCTTCGCGGAACCCTCTTACACCATATCCCTTCTCCCATACTGCGCCATTAGCTGATCGATACTGGCTGTGCCTGCTTAGCGATGATGATGGCGTTGCCCTTCATCTCTTTCCGGCCACTGATCGCCGCCCTCCTTCACTCCGTTGCCTGGCAGCCTCAGACCTTCTACGATCCTTCTCAGAAACGCGGGGAAGTTCCACTGGCCCGTGAGCAGCGCAAACTGGCGGCGATCCTCGCTGCAGATGATGTCGTCTACTCCCGCCTGATGGGGCGTGACGAGAGCGGGACGCTGGCGCGCCTAGCCACCATTTCATTGCGGATTGTAGCGGCTGATCTTGGGGAGCGGCAGCGGCTACATCGGGTTCACCCGTTGCCCGCGTGCCCATCCCACGCGGTCCTCGCCAACGCCTGACGAGCGCGCTTTACTTGGAGGCCATGAACAACGCAGAGGCAATCGAATGAGCGTGAATCGACTGCCGCCCGTCGGACGAATTCGGCAGTCCACTACCTGAAGGCGGTCCGCGTGTGCCGCAATCACTGACGATTGAGTATTCTGACCGTAGCAACGCCAGTAAGTGGTACCAACTCGAGGTTCCCTTCGTCGACGCGATGCACCTCCTCGCTCTGCTACAGGGAGCGAAGGACGACGTCGGCTATAAAGAGCCCGTTGAGACAGCAGCGCCCGTTAAGGACTGACGCGCCTAGCCATTGCGACCGCCTTCATGTGTCGCGCCCGCCCGAGGCCTGTTGGTTCACCGCCTTGGCACTTGATTGCCCAGCAGGCCCTTCTACCATTCGCTGTACACAACGGCGGAGTTCCCGTGGCCCGTGAGCAGCGCAAACTGGCAGCGATCCTCTGCCCCAACCGCGGCGGCCGCTCCCGTAAACCAATCTGAGAGGGGAATCGCAAACTGCAACGTGTAGGTCATCATTCTGGCATGCCTGCAATCCGGAAAGCCTGCGCGAATCTGTTAATGTCTTCCGGCCGACGGAAAGGATTTCTGTCTTTTATCTGGGAGATGCGCTGGCCGGGATCCGTTTGCATCGCAAGGGCGCACGATTGCTGCGCTTCAGAAATCCGCCCTGACATCGCGTAACATGCCATTGCTACGCGTTGTGTGCTTAGGAAACTGTGTTGCAACTGCAAGGCGGTTGTCGCCCAGGATGTGCCGTCCCCATAACGACCTGCCAAAAAATGGGCAAACGCCATCCCTGTCTGGGCCAAATAGATACGCTGATCGAGCGGGCTTAGACGCAAAGCAACGTCGAACTGCTGAATTGCTGCATCAATCTCGCCGAGATAAAGCTTCACCCAGCCACTCGAATATCGTGCGAAGGCCAGGTTTGAGTCTCGACTGACGGCGCGCGCAAGATGAGCAGCCCCATCTTCTACTTCTCCCGCTACGTAAGCTAGGCCATTTCCCACCATAGCGAGCACCCATGGATCGTACTTTTCTAGGTCAACCGCACGCCTCGCAAGGCGTCGGGTTTCTGCTATTTCTTGAGCAGCGTCGACGACCCAGCCAAAGGACTTTCTTTGAGCATAGAGATTTACACCGAGCGCATATGTCAGGGCGAATTCGGAATCTATGTTGTTAGCAATCTGACAGAGTTTGAGCGCCTCGATATTCGCTTCCCGCGTGTGTCGGTACATGCTGGCTAGGCTGCGAAGATAGTAGTCGTAAGCCTGAAGGCTTTCGGTCGGTTTGCGCTGCGCGCGCTCCATTTCGGCACGCTCCAGCTGAGGAGAGATTGCGCCGATTACGCTCGTCGTCACTCGATCTTGAAGATCGAAAATGTCCTCGAGAGCACCGTCGAAGCGGTCCGCCCAGAGATGGCCCCCGGTCGTCGCATCGATAAGCTGCCCGGTGATTCGCACGCGGGATCCGGCCTTGCGCACGCTCCCCTCAAGTATGTAACGCACCCCCAGCTCGCGCCCGGCCTGCTTTACATCAATTGTCTTGCCCTTGTACGTAAAGCTCGAATTTCTGGCGATAACAAACAGCGACTTGAAACTCGAAAGGGCTGTGATGATGTCCTCGACGAGGCCGTCGGCAAAGTATTCTTGCTCCGGGTCACCACTCATATTCTGGAACGGCAAAACGGCAATCGATGGTTTATCGGGCAAGGTCAACGGCACATAGGCAGTCGATAAAGTTGCAACGGTAGGCGCAGCGGCCGACGGTGGCGAAACCTGCCAATCCGCCGGGTCCCACTTCACTCCGAAGGCCTGCACCGGCCGCTCGATATTCTGAAGTGCGAGACGGCCCAGATCGGCGAATGTCGCCTTGAGCCGACTTGCGACAGCGTTGTGGACGTCGCCTGAAATCACGACGCCCCCGGGCGGGGCTTCGGCCTCCAGCCGAGCTGCCACGTTTATGCCGTCGCCGTAGAGATCATCGCCCTCGACGATGAGGTCGCCGAGGTGCAAGCCGATTCGGAACACTATGGCTGTATTCTCCGGCCGATCCCAATTGGCTTCGGCCATGGCCTGCTGGAACTCGATGGCCGCGCTCACTGCGTCCACTGCACTTGTGAGCTCGACGAGCGCCCCGTCGCCAGTCAGCTTGACCAGCCGGCCACCGTGGCGGGCCAGTGCAGGCTCCAGACGCTCGGTGCGATGCATCTTCAGACGGGCAAGAGTACCATTCTCATCACGGCCCATTAGGCGCGAATAGCCAGCGACATCCGCTGCCAAAATTGCCGCCAGTCGCCGTACCACCCGCTCGCTTGTCAAGAAACCTCTCCGAAGGCTGCGCGTGCCGCCCTCCAGCCCGGGTGCGCCCGCCGCATCTTACCCACCGGGCAACGTGGCGTCGTCCCTGTCAGGCGCCTTGGACTGATGGACTTTTCGCGAATCAGGCCGGCCCGCCGGTTCTGAGCCAACTCATTCCCGCCGTTGGCACCAAGCCGACATTGACTGGGTACAGAGGGACGTCCGTTTCCAAGGGTAAAGCGGATATGCCACTGACTGGCGCCCACTTCCGAGTCTAACCCAAAGCAGACGTAGCGGAACAGTTCGATTCGGGCCAACTAGCTAATCCGGCACGCCAGCCAAACGGAGGCCCTCTTCGTATGGCGCAAGATAGTCTTGCCGGCTAAAAGGCAGGCGTTCCCGGAGATTTGAGATGCGGAGTGTCGGATCAAGGCTGGCAAGACGACTTGCGAGGCTTTGCGCCTCCGCCAACCTTCCGCATAAAGCGGCGCTCGGCGTTGCCACTATCATGCCGGGTAGCCAATTTGCGAAGCTTCGTATCGCCCGGCCCGCCCATAGCGACGCTTCCTCATGACGGCCCTCGACGAAATGGGCGTGTGCAACGCCAGTCTGCATCTGCCCCATTAGGGGGTCGACAGGGCTTAAGCGGATCGCCCGGCAGTTATGGTCCAGTGCCACTCCAAGCTGGCCTAGCCAAAGGCGGACCAACCCACTGCAATACCAGCCCCAAGCCATATTCGGGTCGATGGCAAGTGCTCTATCAATGAAATCCGCACCGTTGTCGGTTTCACCCGCGAGGACTGCTAACGCGAACCCCGCTGAACAAAGAGCTACCGCGTCGTCCTTGGCCAAAATAGCCGCACGACGCGCGAGGCGCTCACCCTCGGCGCGCTCGTTCGCACGATCAGCCATCCAGCCATTGGCCTGCCGGCGGGCGTAGCAGCGCGCGGCAAGACCGAAAGCGGCGGCGAAATCATGGTCGAGCTCCATCGCATGGCCGAACATCTGCAAGGCCTGATCACTGGCCTCCCTTGTGTCCTGATTCATGTTCGCCATGCCACGCAGGTAAAAGTCGTAGGCGGTCAGGCTCCCAGTAGGCTTGCGTTTGGCGCGTTCGATCTCCGCAAGCTCCAGCTTAGGTGCAATCGCTCCGACGACGCTCGCCGTGACGCGGTCCTGAAGATCAAAAACGTCCTCAAGCGCGCCGTCGAACCGGTCGGCCCAGAGATGCGTACCGTTGGCGGCGTCGATGAGTTGGCCGTTGATACGAATGCGCTCGCCAGCCTTTCGCACGCTACCTTCCAGGACGTAGCGGACACCCAGGTCGCGGCCGACCTGCTTGATGTCCACGGCTCGGCCCTTGTACGTGAAGGTCGAGTTGCGCGCGATGACGAACAGCCAATGGACGCGAGACAAAGCCGCAATGATTTCCTCCACCATTCCGTCGGCGAAGTACTCCTGCTCTGGATCGCCACTCATGTTCTGAAATGGCAGCACGGCGATTGACGGCTTGTCGGGCAGGCCGAAAGTGGATGTTGTCGGCTCGGCAGGGATGGCAGGCTTTGTCGCATCCACTCCCTTCGTCTTCCAGTCAGCCGCATCCCATTCGACCCGGAAGGCGCGGATCGGCCGCTCGATATTCTTAAGCGCGAGTTCACCCAGCGGGTGCAGCTTGGCCTTGAGCCGGCCTTCGACCGCTTCGCGGATGGCGCGCGAGACGACGATGCCACCGGGCGGGGCTTCGGCCTCGAGGCGGGCCGCCACGTTCACGCCGTCACCGTAGAGGTCTTCGCCTTCCACGATCAGATCGCCAAGGTGCAGGCCGATCCGGAACACGATGCGCGTGTCTTCAGGTTGGTCGCGGTTGGCTTCAGTCACGGCCTGCTGGAATGCGATAGCGGCGTTAAGTGCGTCCACAGCGCTTGGGAACTCGACCAGCGCACCGTCGCCCGTCAGCTTGACCAACCGGCCGCCGTGCCGAGCCAGAATCGGCTCCAGACGCTCTGTGCGATGGGCCTTCAACCGGGTCAGCGTGCCGTACTCGTCGCGGCCCATAAGGCGCGAGTAGCCAGCGACATCCGCCGCCAGAATAGCCGCCAGTCGACGTACAACCCGCTCGCCCGTCATTGAGCCATCCCTGAGGCCGCAGACTGCGCATGTGCGCTGTACCTAAGCTGGGTTGCATCTTAGGTGACGGGCGCGCCGGTGTCGTCCCCGGTCTCCAGGTCCTGAACCCAGCATAGTTTCATCGATTGGACTGCCTCGCCCCAACCGCAACTCACTTCCGCTTATGGCACGTTTGAGACATGCCAACGGACACCCAGGATGTCTGTTCCTGGGGGTAGACCGGAAGTCATCGGCGCACCTTCAGAACGACGCGATTGACCCGAAACGGGCATCCCTCATAAAAAACTTTGGCGAGAGGATACTATCATCAAGCCAGCGAACGAAGGCGGTGATCACCGGTTTTTGCCCACTTAGGGCGTGGACTCATTAGCACGCAGGCAAATTCGGATTCATGCGAGTTTGACGAACGCCTGATTATCCTGTCCTTTGGCGAGCTGTCCGCTCTCCAAACTTCGCGGACAGTCTGGTTGACGGTGCCCGCTCGCGCAAATGTTCGGCCGAGACCAGATATTCTTCAGGGAGTGCACCGCTGGGGTTGTGATCTGGAGAGACAAGATAATGACGCCAACGAACAGCGAAGCAACAGTCGACGTCCGGCAGACCGTCTCCGAACTGCAGCAAAAACTCCATGAGTGCACTCTCGAACGCGACGAAGCTCTAGCGCAACAAGTTGCGACGGCTGAGGTAATGCAAGTCATTAACAGCTCACCAGGTGAACTGGCTCCTGTATTCGACGCGATACTCGAAAAGGCAACGCACTTGTGTGAAGCCGCTTACGGGATGCTCTATCGCTACGATGGAAAGAGTTTTCATACGGTCGCTCTCCGGGCCGTACCAGCTGCCTATGCGGATTTTCTGCGCGAGCCGATACGACCTAATCCGGAAAATGCGCTGGGACGGATGCAGAATGGAGAGCGTCTCGTCCATATACCCGACATCCGGATAGATGCGGCCTTCGCTTCGGGTGACCCGGTTCGCATGGCAACGGTCGAACTCGGCGGGGCCCGCACCTATTTGGGCATGCCATTACGGAAAGACGGCCTTCTGGTTGGCGCAATTGCCGCCTACCGCCAGGAGGTGCGGCCCTTCTCCGAGAGACAGGTCACGGTGCTTGCGAATTTCGCCGAGCAGGCGGTGATCGCCATGGAGAATGCGCGCCTGTTCGAGGAGCTGGGCGAGCGCCAGGCTGAACTGCGGGTCACCTTCGACAACATGGGCGACGGCGTCGCGATGTTCGATGCCGAACCACGCCTCGCCGCCTGGAACCGCAATTTTCAGCAGATCATCGGCTTGCCCGAGGCACAGCTTGCCCAACGCCCTTCCTACGCCGACTACCTCCGCTTGCTGGCTGAGCGCGGCGAATTCGGCACCGAGAACGTCGAAGCCGAGCTCGCCAGCCGCCTCGAAAACACCGAACGTGAGTTAAGGCTCGAGCGCACGCGCGCCGATGGGACGGTGATTGAAGTACGCCGCAACGCAGTTCCCGGCGGCGGCTTCGTCCTGATCTACAGCGACATCACCGAGCGCCGGCGCGCCGAGGCGGAGATCCGCACCGCACGCGACGCCGCCGAGGCGGCGCTGGAGCGGCAGACGGCGACTGCTGAAATCCTGCAAGTCATCAATTCCTCGCCTGGCAACCTCGCGCCGGTCTTCGACGCGATGCTCGAAAAGGCGATGCACCTGTGCGCGGCTGCCTTTGGCCACTTGATGACCTACGACGGAAAACGCTTTGCCGTTGTTGCCCATAAAGGCCTTCCGCCTCGCTTCGCCGACTACTTGCGCAATATGGATCAACCGCGCTCGGCCGGGTTGTATGCGCGCATCCTCGCGGGTGCCGCCTACGCCCAGGAGCCCGACCTGTCCGAAGGCGAAGTCTATCGAATGAGCCCACTGCGTCGGGCTTTAGTCGACCTCGGCGGAGCCCGGACGGGCATAGTCGTTGCCCTCAGAAAGGACGAGGCCCTGCTCGGAGTCATCACGATCTATCGGCAGGAAGTGCGGCCGTTCGCCAGCAAGGAGATCACGCTGCTCGAGAGCTTCGCGGCACAGGCTGTCATCGCAATAGAAAATGCGAGGCTGATCGACGAACAGCGCGAGGCGCTTGAGCAGCAGACCGCCACCGCAGAAATCCTCACCGTGATCTCGCAATCACCGACCGATGTTGGTCCGGTGTTGTCGGCAGTGGCAAGGGCAGCGATGAAGTTCTGTGGGGCAAGCGATGCTCTTGTCTCCCTCCGCGAGGGCGATGAATGGGTAATGGCGGCTCACGAAGGTCCGATCGAAACGATGATCGGCGCGCGGAGAATGCTCACACGCCATACGGCGCCGGGGCGCGCAATGACCGATGGAGAGGTCGTCCAGATAGTGGATCTCCAATCGGTCGAGGCAGGCGAGTTTCCAGAGGGGCGCGAACTTGGCGCCAGGTTGGGATTCAGATCAGCCCTTGCCGCGCCACTACTGCGCGATGATGTTTCCGTAGGAGCCATCTCGCTGCGGCGACGCCAAGCAGGCGAGTTCAGCCCCCGCCAGATCGAGCTGCTGAAGATATTCGCTGCACAGGCAGTGATCGCCATCGAGAATGTCCGCCTATTCACCGAGTTGCGCGAGTCGCTTGAGCAGCAGACGGCCTCGGCGGAGATCCTCGAGGTGATTTCGCAGTCGCCGACCGACGTAGAGCCAGTCCTGAAGGCGGTGGTCGGGGCCGCCCGGCGCTTCTGCGGGGCGGACGACGCAATGGTCGTCCTGCGTGAAGAGACCGAGCAGCTCTTGGCCACCCATGAAGGCTCGCTGCAGTCACTCGTCGGCACGCGCTTGCCGCTTGACCGCAGTTCCGCCACGGGTCGCGCCACTATCGACGGACAGACATTTCACGTCCCCGACGTTGCTTCGCTCGACCCAGCGGAGCACGCCATGACCATAGAGCTTACCCGAAGGACCGGCATCCGTTCGCTGCTGGCCGCGCCAATGCTTCGCGAGGGCCAGGCGATTGGCTGCGTCCTGCTTCGCAGGCCCACACCAGGAGCGTTCACGCCGCGCCAGATCGAATTGCTCGAAGCATTCGCGGCGCAAGCGGTCATCGCCATCGAGAACGTGCGGCTGTTCACCGAGTTGCGCGACTCGCTGGAGCGCCTGAAGGCCGCCCAGGCCAACCTGATCCAGGCGGAGAAGATGGCCTCCCTCGGGCAGCTCACGGCCGGCATCGCCCACGAGATCAAGAACCCGCTGAACTTCGTCAATAACTTCGCTGGCCTCTCGGTCGAGCTGCTGGACGAGCTTAAGGAGGTCGCTGAGCCCGTGCTGGCCGGGATGAGCGAGGACGCGCGCGCCGGGTTCGGCGAGACGATCGAGCTGATCACCAGCAACCTCGACAAGATCTCAGAGCACGGCAAGCGCGCCGACGGCATCGTCAAGAGCATGTTGTCGCATTCACGCGGCGGCACCGGCGACTGGCAGGAGTCCAACATCAATGCGCTGGTTGAGGAGGCGCTGAACCTCGCCTATCACGGCGCCCGCGCGCAGGATAAGGACTTCAACGTCACGCTGGAGCGGGACTTCGCGGAGACCAGGCCTATCGAGGTCGTGCCGCAGGACGTGACGCGTGTCTTTCTCAACCTGTTCGGCAACGGCTTCTATGCCGCCAGGAAGCGCCAACTGTGCGCCACCGGCAGCGGCTATCGCCCGACGCTCACCGTCTCCACGCGCGACCTCGGTGAGGCGGTCGAGATTAAGGTGCGCGACAACGGCACCGGCATCCCGCCGGAACTGCGCGACAAGCTGTTCCAGCCGTTCTTCACCACGAAGCCCACCGGCGAGGGGACCGGGCTTGGCCTGTCGATCAGTTACGACATCGTCACGCAACAGCATGGGGGCACGATCGGGGTCGATAGCGAGCCGGGTTCCTTCACCGAATTCACCGTACGCCTGCCACGCGGCCAGCGTGCCGCCCGGTCGAGAGGAACGTGATGAGCGTCAGCGTCCTGGTTGTCGACGACGAGCCGGACGTGGCCGAGCTGTTCCGCCAGCGCTTTCGCCGGGAAGTGCGGCAGGGCCAGTATGTGATGCACTTTGCAAGCTCGGCTGAAGAGGCGCTGGGAAGACTCGACGACGGCATCCGGCCCGAGCTGATCGTCATCCTGTCGGACATCAATATGCCCGGCATGGACGGGCTCGGCCTGCTGCGCGCAGTGAAGCATCGGTATGCCGAGCTTCCGGTGATCATGGTCACAGCCTACGGCGACGACGAGCGCCGGCGGAAGGCCAGCGAATACGGAGCCGCCGAGTTCGTCACCAAACCGGTCGATTTCGACCTGTTGAAGCAGCATCTCCAGCAACTGCGACCGCCGTCGCTCCAGGGAGAAACGGCGTGACCGAGGCAGCCGTCAAGATTCTCGCCGTCGACGATGAGCCCGACTTCGAAACTCTGATCCGCCAGCGATTTCGCCAGCGCATCCGGGCCCGCAACCTGGAGTTCCGCTTCGCCCGGCATGGCGAGGAAGCCTTGGCGGTGCTGGCTGACGAGCCGGACATCGCGCTCCTGCTGGTCGACATCAACATGCCGGTGATGGATGGGCTCACCTTGCTTGCCGAGCTGCGGGCGCGCCGGTCAGCCGTGCGGGCTGTGATCGTCTCGGCCTATGGCGACATGGCCAACATACGTACCGCGATGAACCGCGGCGCCTTCGATTTCGTGACTAAGCCGGTGGATCTCAATGACCTCGAGCTTACGATCGACAAGACGCTGGAAAGCATTGCGCACCTCCGCGGCCTCGACCGACAGCGCGCCGCAGCGGAGCGAGCGCGCACCAACCTTGCGCGTTATTTCTCGCCGAACCTAGTCGAGATGCTTGCCCACCGCGACGAGCCACTGGGCCCGGTGCGGCGCGAGACCGTCGCCGTGCTGTTCGTCGACATCGTCGGCTTCACAGGCATGGCCGAGAACATGCCACCGGAATCGGTTGTGACCTTGCTCCGCGAATTCCATGAACGGATGGCGGCACAGATCTTCGCCTGCGGCGGCACGGTGGAGAAGTATATCGGAGACGAGATCTTTGCGGTGTTCGGGTTGTTAAAGGCAGAGATCGACGACGCCGCCAACGCACTGCGCTGCGCCAATGGAATGCTGGCGGCGCTCGACGCCTGGAACGGCGAGCGCGCCGCAAGCGGGGAGCCGGCGCTGTCGATCGGCATTGGACTTAATTATGGCCCGGCGGTAATGGGCGATGTCGGCAGCGATCAGGGCCTCTCCTTCACGGTGATCGGCGACACCGTCAACACCGCGAGCCGTCTGCAGGGCCTGACGCGTGATCTCAAAACGCCGCTGGTGGTGGCCGACGCGATCGTTTCCAGCATCGACGGAGCGCAATCGCCGGAACTGAAGATGCTGCTCGCCTCGTTGTTGGACCAAGGTGAGCAGGCGCTGAAGGGCCGCAGCGGCGCTGTTCGCATCTGGACAAAAGCCCACGGGCTCTGATCGCCGAGCCTGAGTGGACAGAAGAGAAAACCGACCTGTGACCGTATTACGATGCGGATCTCGCTAACCGATCCCGATGCGCGCTCGATGGCAACGAGTGGCCGAGGCAGCGGGGTGGTCGGTTACAATGTGCAGAGTGCTGTCGATACCAGGCATCATCTCATTGTTGCCCCTGAG
>Ga0193726_1002412_pt1 | contig 12711 bp, 12 predicted proteins | sample H2c1metaG_FD_144928 | JGI IMG/M metagenome (GOLD analysis project Ga0193726, IMG submission 144928) | Soil microbial communities from a riparian zone of the East river system, Colorado, United States - H2c1 | ecosystem: Environmental > Terrestrial > Soil > Riparian zone | place: USA: East River... | reverse complement strand
GGCTGCCCGAGCGAGGCGACAATCTGTGCCCGTGAACGAATGTAACGCTTCAGTTCCCGCAGCCAGAGAATGTAGATTGCGCTCATCGGCGATTGCTCCACATTTTTGCGACCTGCCGCAACTGATCGGCGGAATTCGCGCTTTCATCGCGAATCGTCGATCCGGTGAGCGCGAGGAAAGCCTGTTCCAGCGATGCGCTGTTGGTCTGCTGTTTCAGCTCGGACGGCGTTCCCTGGGCCACAATTCTCCCATGGTCGATCACGGCGATTCGCTGCGCGACGCGGTCGGCCTCGTCCATGTAGTGCGTGGTCAGGAAGACGGTTACTTTTTCAGCTTGGTTGAGATGCTTCACGTGAGTCCAAAGCTGATTGCGGGTTTGGGGATCAAGACCCAGCGTCGGCTCGTCGAGAAAAAGAATTTTCGGAGTGTGAAGGAAGCCGCGGGCGATTTCCAGACGCCGCTTCATGCCCCCGGAAAACGTTTTCACGTAGTCGTCCCGGCGTTCCCACAGTTCAAAGAGTGTGAGTAGGTGTTCGATACGCCCGGCTCGCAATTTGCGTGGAACCTTGTAGAGCACCGCATGAAGATCCATGTTCTCGTAGGCGGTTTGTTCGCCGTCAAGACTGGGATCCTGAAAGACGATGCCGAAGGTACGCCGGGCCTCGTTGCGCTGCACCACCGGATTGAGCCCGTCCAGCTCCATCGTCCCACTGGTAGGATTCAACAAAGTCGTTAGCATTTTGATCGTGGTTGTCTTTCCCGCGCCGTTCGGCCCGAGGAAAGCGAAAATCTCTCCCTGCTGGACTTCAAAAGAAATATCGTTGACCGCAGTGAGGTCTCCGAAGTTTTTCACCAGATTCTGAACACGAATCACCGGGCAATCCCTCGTCCTAAAAATAGTAACGTCCAACAGCCAATTTGGTTACGACGAAATGGGCTAGGGCTGCGACGTAACCGCTTTTAGGTAGCGGTAATAGAAATCCAAGCCCGTGTAGTAAGACGCGATGCCGACCCGCTCGTCTCTGCCGTGTTCGCGGTGGTCGTCCCGGTCGATGGCGACGCCAGAGATCTGGTAGGACGGCATTCCGGCCGCATTGGTGTATACGCTATCGGATGCGCCGGTCGCCATGGTCGGAATCACCGGGGTAGCGGGCCACATCTCCTGCACGATTTTCTCCAGCGGCTGGAACACGTCCGGGCGCAACGGGGGCGGCGCAAAAGAATGTCGATCGGGCGCGGTGTCGGAGATTTCTCCGCTCTCGCTCGAGTAGCGCACGATCACTTTGGGATCGTCGAGAATCGCAATCAAAGTTCGCCGCATTTCCTCGGAAGAATGTCCGGGAGCGATGCGGCAATTCACATTGGCCTGGGCGCGCTGCGGCAACGCATTGTTGGCATGGCCGGCATCGAGCCGCGTGGCAACGCAGGTGGTCCGCAGGGTGGAGTGGTCGATTGGGTCCTGCGAAAGACGAGCGACGGCGGCCTGATCCGGCGGAGTTTTAAGAATCGCTTTCATATCCGCTGCTCTCTGGCCGGTCACGATTGCAGACATCCGCTCATAGTAGGCCCGGGTTACGGTGTTCAGATCGACCGGAAATTCATAGTGTTCGAGACGCGTGAGGGCTTCGGCAAGATGATAGATGGCGTTGTCCGGTACTGGCTGCGAGCTGTGTCCGCCCCGATTCGTAACCGTGAGTTGATAGTCGGAATAAAGTTTTTCGGTAGCGTCCACGGAAATGCTTTCCGGCTTACCATGCACGGTGTTTACGCCACCGCCGTCGCTGTTGAGCACAAACTCGGCGTCGATGAGGTCTCGGTGGTTCTTGATCAGCCAGTCTACGCCATTCGACTTTCCTCCTTCTTCGTCGGCGGTCAGAGCCAGGATGATGTCGCGATCAGGCTGATAGCCTTCTTTCTTCAGCCGGATCAAGTCCGCGATCCAGATGGCGTCGCCACACTTCATGTCCTGGGTGCCGCGACCGTAGTAGTAACCATCCTTCTCGACGAATTGGAACGGGTCGGTCGGCCAATCTTCACGCCGTGCTTCGACCACATCCAGGTGGCCGATCAGCAAAATGGGTTTGTGCTTGCCCGTGCCGTGATAGCGCAGGACCAGATTTTTCTTGCGGTCGTTGGGGCCGAGAATCTGCATGTCACTTTCAGAAAATCCGGCATCGCGGAGGCGCTGTGCCATCGCCTCCGATGCCTGGGTGACACTGCCGACGGAATCCGTGGTGTTGATCTCGATCAGTTGTTTGAAGACGTCATGAGCGAGTTGCTTGGTGGCGGCGTCCACCTGGGCCTGAGACAAGAGCGGCAGGAACATGATGGAAACAAGTAAAACGATCGTTCGGTTCACCCGGGTCTCCTGATGGAATCGCGATAGTCTCGACCGTCCACAGTAATCGGATGGGTGCGGGAAGGCAAGGGCAGGACGCTTCGCGCCGCTCACAACAATTCTGCGCGAAAAAAATTTTCAATTTTTCTCTTGCAGAAAACTCGAAGTCATGGCATCTTCTAACATCTTCTTAGGAAAGGACGCCCATTTTTGATAGCAAAAACGCATCTTCCGCAGCGTGGGCAAGAACAGCCAGTCGGCCAATCTTGCATTCGGGCGTCATTTGAATTCGTCAGTTAATTCGCTGACGCCTCACACGCAAATCCAACAAAACTAAGCTCGCGGGTGACTCCGGCCGCCGCGCTTCCTTCGACTGTAAATCGATGGTGCCGCGGTCGTGGATTCCCTCCGGCGTAAACCCAAGCGCTTTGCACGCGAGGGACATTTCATCCGGTCCGTGGTGATGGGCCAGCTAACTTCTGCGGTGAGAACGGGGCCCGGGTGGTGAGATTCACTGCCCCGCGGGCGCAAGCCCGAACCGTGTCCCTGGTCCCCTGACCAGATTTACCGATTGCGTGGTGCGGAGAGCTTGCCGCGCCGCAACAACCTTCACCGGTGGTGAAGAGAAGGGGTGCTTCGCACCGATTCGCGACGTGCGGAGACGGCAGTCTCTGCCGAGGATCAGAGTTCCAGGGACGGGGGCGTAGTCCTGAACCGCAAGGTACCTGGAAGTTTCGTGCCTCGAGTCAGCTCTTCTCGCTGTTCCCCGGTGAGTCTGAAAGCTAGTTTGGCCGGTGGTGAAGACCGCGGTTACTTCGCCTTGGGAGCGGGAGATGCAGGTTCGAATCCTGCCGCGGGAATGTGCCCGTGTAGCTGAAATGGAAAAGCGCCTCATGCTCCGTGGTCGCATGGTCCCCGGCCCAGGACTTTACCTTTGAAGCCCCGGCATTGGCCGCTGCGAAACGAGTATGGATATGGCTGACAGCAATCTAATTTTGATCACCAAGCCAGCGGACGCCGATTCGCTTTGCCATACCTGTTACTGGGCCCACGCCCAGAAAGGCTTTCGCGACAGCGACGAAGCGGTTTTTTGCGCCTTCGCGCCCGATCTGCGGCCGGTCCTGTTCAAAGTCCGTGACTGCACGGATTACATGAACCGGACCTTGCCCACACGGCGACAGATGGAGGACATCGCGCTGATCATTCCGACCGAACCGAAGCGAAAACCCTGTGGATTCGCAGGCATGGGCTTTGTGACAGATGCCGAACAAGAGGACCACTTGGTTTCCGCCATGGAATAGGTCGAGGGAAAGCCTTCACCGGTGGGAGCTGCGGTTGCTTCGCTGATTTCTCCGGCGACTGACCTCACGAAGCCCCCAGTTTACGAAAAAGGAGGCCACCATGGCCCGACTCAACATGTTGAATCTGCATTTCGCAGCGCGCACCCACGAGGGTACGCCCGCGCGTGGCGTGTCCCCGGAGTTGCAACTGCGTCGCTCGGTGCTGGCATGCCTGCTCTGGGAGTCGGAGTTCTACGAGGACGGAGTCGAAATCGCCGGGCGTATCGCCGAGCTGGTGCCGAAAGTCGCAGCCGAAAAGGTGGCTGCGCTTGCGGTCGAGGCTCGCGAGCAGATGAAGCTTCGTCACGTGCCGTTGCTGTTGGTGCGCGAAATGGCGCGGCACAAGACTCACCGCGCGCTGGTCTCGCGGACGCTCGAGACGGTGATTCAGCGCGCCGATGAACTGGCCGAGTTTGTCGCCATCTACTGGAACCAGGGACGCGTTCCCCTCTCCGGCCAGGTGAAGAAGGGGCTGGCGGCGGCATTTCCCAAGTTTGATGAGTACGCCCTGGCGAAGTACGACCGGAGCGGGCCCGTCAAGCTGCGCGACGTCCTGTTTCTGTGCCACGCCAAGCCGCGCGACGCAGCTCAGGCCGGCGTCTGGAAAAAGCTGATCTGGGGACGCCTGAACGCACCCGATACCTGGGAGGTTGCCCTATCGTCGGGCGCGGAACAGCGTGAAGCCTGGCAGCGGCTGCTGCGTGAGCAGAAACTGGGTGCTCTCGCGCTTCTCCGCAACCTGCGTAACATGCGGGAGGCCGGGGTCGAAGAGGAATTGGTGGTTGCCGCGCTGCGGTGCATGAACCCGGCGCGCGTGCTACCGTTCCGCTTCCTGGCTGCGGCGCGTTACGCTCCGCAGTGGGAGGAGGCGCTCGAGCAGGCCATGCTGAAGTGCGTGGCGGGAGCGCAGAAGCTTGCGGGGAAGACCATCGAACTAGTGGACGTTTCCGGCTCGATGACCGCGCCCCTTTCGCACCGTTCCGAGATGCAGCGCACCGACGCGGCCTACGGTTTGGCTGTGTTGCTGCGCGAGATCGGAGAAAAGGTTTCTGTGTACACTTTCTCGAATGATCTGGTTCAGGTGCCGGCGCGTCGTGGCTTCGCCCTGCGCGAAGCGATTGACAAGTCGCAGTCGCACGGCGCGACCCGTCTGGGGAAGGCAATCGAACAGCTGAACCAGAAGGAACAGTACGATCGCCTGATCGTTATCACTGACGAGCAGTCGCACGACCCGGTAGCCGCGCCCAAGGGAAAAGGCTATGTGATCAACGTAGCCAGCCACAAAAACCGCGTCGGCTACGGCCAGTGGACGCACATCGATGGCTGGAGTGAATCAGTTGTCGAGTACATCCGCGAGCTAGAGCGGGCGGAGTGGAACTGACGGTGTGGGGCGGGCGCTCTCGCCCGCCTTCCCGGCAGGGACAGGCACGGCTTCGGTCGTGCCCGTCCTCTCTTGTCTTGGAAATTGTGTTCCTGGCACGAGCAGGCGAGAACGTGCGCTTTGCTCCCTGCAAATGGAAAAGCAGAAACCGATTGCTACGAGGTCCTTGCGACTGAAACGGTGCGCCCATCAAAGCCGGGACGCGCGGCGTCCTGCTCGAGGCTGCCGCCCGCCAGCGGCTTTCTACCTCGCCCAATTGCCGTTCCTGCAGGTGGGTGAGGGCGATGCTGGACGGTCGCTGGGCATCGGTGCCATTGAAATCAGACCGCGCTCTTTGGCCTATGCACCGCTCGGCAGCATCCCTAATTCCCAGCACCTTTCGCTGCTGCCAAATTGGACGCCACATCTTTCACCAGTTCAGGCCGCCGTTCCGGGCCCTGGCGATTTTCCAAAACCCGCACGCGACGCGCGGGAATGCTGGCCGCATGGATCCGGAGCATGTGCCCCTTGCGCACCTGGATGTGGAAACGGAACCAGTCGGTTCGAAACATGCGCCCCGAGGCATAAAAAGTCATCGAAGCGGCGAACAGACCTTCGAAGTCCTCACCGGTGCAAGCCAGTAGGGGCTTGCCGACATCCTGAGTCCAGGTCATGCCGCCGACCAGGGGGTCGTTCAGAAAAGTTCGTTCGAAGGGCACGGCATGGGAAATCTTGCGCCACTGCATCATCTGGAGCAGCACAGAGATCTTCGCCAGATTGGTTACTACAACTTTGGCCTCCGTAGGGGAGAGGCGCTCCAGCTTGATGTGTAATTCCGGCGACCACTGGCGCTCGAACTCCTCCCGCGCAAGGGCGAGGCTCTTGTCCGTGGTTTCGGCATAGCGAAGAGTTGCGCGGGCCAGAATCACGCTGAGAATGCAGGTCACCACCGTGGATGCCAGCGGAATGTAGTCTACGAACCCCGACAAAGGGACGGCCATCGAGATCCACTGCACAGGCATAGGACGGCCGCTCCCGACCGCGCCGCAAAGGGACCACCGAGGCCTGCGCGCCGAGGTCTTCGATTCGAGAGAGACTAGCCAATACGCCGAGACGGCTCCAGATGCGCATGGTACAGAGGCGCGACCCTCGCAGGGCAGAGCCTTTGGTAATGCTGGGACCTAGCGGATGGCAGGCAGCCGCTGGCTTCGCCGAAACCACCGCGCTTCGAGATTTTGTTATTCTGCGCGAGTGAGTTCTTCATCCCGGTCCTCGGCGGTGCACAGACAGGCGGGCCTTTGTGCCGATTGCGTGCATTCCCGTCGCATACAATCGGACCGGGGATCGCTCTTTTTTCTGTGTCAATTGGCACTGACGGATTGCCGTTTTCAGAAGTATCCGCGATTGCCGGTAATGACCTGTCCCGGGTATGAGAAGGACGAAAGGGACGCGGGGCAAGCCTGAGAGCGGAGCCGCTGTAGGCCGAGGAGCATTCTTCGCTTCCGTTCGCCGGGAGAAGTTCGGAAGCAGATTGCGAGTCCCCTGGAGGGCGAAACTTTTGCCGTCATCCGGACTCTAATCAATTGCCTACTGGTGCTCAGAAATATTGGAGGTCATGGTCATGTTCAATTCTTCTCTTCGTATCTTACTGATCCTGGGAGCTTTACTGGGTGTGATTGCCTACAGTGTGGGAAGCGATGCCACGCCTGTCCCCAGTCCGGCCTCCGGTGAGGCGAAAGCTGCCACGTCCGGCCGGCAAACCGCAGTGCTGGCGGGAGGGTGCTTTTGGGGCATCCAAGCGGTGTTCCAGCATGTGAAGGGGGTGAAGAATGCCACGTCCGGATACTCTGGCGGCAACGCCAACACCGCAGACTATGAGACCGTCAGCATGGGCCAGAGCGGCCACGCCGAGTCGGTGAAAATCACCTACGATCCGTCGCAGGTCAGCTACGGAGAGCTGCTGCGGGTGTTTTTCTCTGTAGCGCTTGACCCGACCGAGTTGAACCGGCAGGGGCCGGATACCGGCACCCAGTATCGCTCGGTGATCTTTTATGCTAATGACGAGCAGCAGAAGATCGCCGAAGCCTACATTGCGCAACTCGACCAGGCCAAAGTGTTCAAGCACAGGATCGTGACTCAAGTGGTGCCGTTGAAGGCTTTCTATCCGGCTGAGGCGTATCACCAGGACTACGCTTCCATTCACCCGAACAATCCATACATCATGTTGAACGATGCGCCGAAGGTGTCGAATCTTCGCAAGGAATTCCCGCAGTTGTACACCGGCAAGTAGTGAAAGGAGGTTCCCATTGTTCGAATCAGATGGCGATCAGGATGTGTTGGGAGGCAGATTGCAGCGCAGGAGATTCCTCGCGACCGGGGGTGCGGCGCTGGCCGGCTATTTTTTGTGGATGCTGAAGAAGCCCCATCTGCTGACGGCTTTGGCCTCGACCGGGAAACCCGGAGAAGTAACCATTGTGCAGTTTTCCGATGGCGGGAAGCGTCTACAAAAAGTGAAGGTACCGAAAGTCGTGAAGAGCGAAGAGGAGTGGCGCAAGCAGCTCGGCGCTGAAGAATTCGAAGTCACCCGCCATGCGGGCACGGAACGGGCCTTCAGCGGAAAATACTGGGACCTGCACGACAAGGGCCTGTTCCGCTGCATCTGCTGTGATAGCGCCCTGTTCAGTTGGGCAACCAAGTTTGAATCCGGGACCGGGTGGCCGAGCTTCTGGCAGCCCATTGCGGAAGAAAATGTTCGCTCCGGCCGAGACCTTAGTTACGGCATGATCCGAGATGCCGTCGAGTGCACACAATGCGACGCGCATCTGGGGCATGTATTCGATGACGGTCCCCAGCCTACGGGCCTGCGCTATTGCATGAATTCAGCGTCCCTGAAATTCATCAAGCAGGTCTAACCCAGGTTGGCTTTACCTTCCTGGCAGTCAGGAGCTCCTCACCGCCAAGGTCGCGAAGAGAAAAACCACGCACATCAGGCAAGGCTCGCGCAGCCCCCCATCAGTTACTCGAGGTCATGGGCGGATGAGCGCAGGTATGCCCTCGCATCTGTCCGCGAGGCGGAATAAGATTGATATCGCGCCATGAGAACGAACTAGCCCGGGAGATAACCGTGCCTCATCCCACAGATCAATTCATAACCTGCCGCTCTTGCGATTTCCGCTTTCCCCAGAGCCGGGGAATGTGCGTGATGTGCGGGGCGCCGGTGTCAGCCACGACGGAGGTCCAAGCCGCTCCAGAAGCTGTGTCCGAACCAAGTGGATCCGGGCAAGCCTCGAAGCGACCGATATTCCACGAACCGCCGGCAGCAGAGACTGAAAGCCAGGGTTCAGGGAAATCAATCGGAATTGGAATCGCAGTCGCAGTGGTCCTGCTCGTACCGTTGTTTCTGGTGATTGCCAACTGGCATCCATCCAAATCGATGGAGCCGGCGGCTGCGGTGACCACCAGCCAGCTCCAGGGGCCCTCCGGGGCTGTCGCCGCTCCGGTTCGGGCTGCGAAGAAATCGGCCCGGGGAGTCCGTGCTCCTGCTCCCGTGAAGCAGCCAGCGGAGATGGGCAGCACAATTCCGGCTTCCGAGAATGATCCCGCAGAATTGTGGAAGGGCGTTCGAAGCGGCAACACTCACGCCGAAGTGACGCTCGCCAAGCTATATCTGGATGGGAACACTGTTCCGCAGAGTTGTGAGCAAACCCACATGCTCCTGCTGGCCGCATCGAAGAAGGGCTACAAAGCGGCAGACGACCTTCTGGCCGGTGGATACGCGGAACGGTGCGCCAAATTCAACTCAACGACAGATTCGACAAGATGGAAGGGCGGACTTGTCGATTGACTAAGCCCGGGCGCGACTCGGATGTTTCTTTGACTTTGCCGCCGGTTTCCGCGCCACAGCTTTCCGGGCGGCTTTCTTCTTGCTCGATGTTCGTGGTCTTGTGCCGCTGGTTTTTTTGCCTTGTGTGCTGGCGGCCTTGACCGCTTCAGTGGAGGCCGCTGCCAAACGCTGGGCCGTGTTTGCGATCCTGCCAACCGCAGAACCGACTCCGCGAGCAATTGTGGTCATGAGGTCGTTCGAACTCCGGACTTTCGTGGGCATGATCTCTCCCCTGGAACACTGCGCGGCCGAGGCCTCACAGCTGACAGCTAGTATTACCACGGCCAGGCGACGCGGCCAATGATTTCGTTTTCATGATTTCGCTTTCAGCGCCCGGTCGGGAGAGCTTCGGCTTCTTCGATCGTCCAGGATGGAATTGCGCCCGCCCGGCTGGCCACCAGGGCGCCCACGCGGTTCGCGAAGTCCGCGATCCGAGCCGGAGGCCATCCGTTTCCCAATCCATGAACGAAGGCTGCCGCGAAAGCATCCCCGGCTCCCACGGCGTCTGCAACGATCACGGGATAACCGGGCGACTCAAGGTACTCGTCGCCGCTGAGCAAGACACAACCGGTTGCGCCCCGGGTGATGCAGACTGCCTCCCAACCAAACTTTACGGCATAGCTGCGGCAGAAGTCCCGGAAGTTCGCGAAGGGCTGGCCGAACATCTTGGCGACTTCTTCTACCTCGGTGTCATTTAGTTTCACAACGGTGGCCCGCGCCAGTGACTCTCGGACCAAAGTTGGTTCCCAGGAATCCGGTCGAAGATTCAGATCATAGAAACGGCGCACCCCACCCGCGGAATTGAGAAGTTCGGAGGTTAACTGTCTCGCGGTGGGGCTCATTTGTTGCAGTGTTCCGAAGTAAATCCAATCGGGGGGCAGCGATAAGAGTTCTCTGCAGGCGGTTTCCGAGAGTTGCGGAAAATCGTATGCAGCCGGTCGGCCGATGACGAAATGCGGCTGCTTCTTGGCATCGAGGGTCACGGTGGCTGTGCCCGTCGGATACTGGTCCACCTGGCGTACATGGCGGGTGCTTAGGCCCATCCCCGGCATGCTGTCCAAGACCCTTTGGCCTCGCGCATCCGCGCCAACTGCGCTGATGAATGAGACGCAGTGTCCCAGCCTGCTGAGGTGCGCCGCGAAATTGAAAGGCGCCCCGCCGAGATGCTCGCTTTCGCCGAGCACATCCCAAAGGACTTCTCCGATGCTGATGATGTTCACGGTTCCCCCCGGAGGTTAACAGATTACTGAAAGGCGTTGGTTTTGGGCGGAGCCGGCCTGGGGCGAGCCAGGACCGTTGATGGACGGGCTTCAGCCTCCGCGGTTCGGGTCTCAGGGGTTGAAAAAAACGCTCCCAATACCTGGGGCTCTGAGGCGGCGCTACGGAAGCCAGAGCTTTCAGGCCGGGCCGGCAAGGCCCGCTCCAATCGGAATCTTGCAGCAGTCTGAAAGCCCATGGATCACGGCGATCCAGGGCTCGCCCACGGGATCATGGGTGACCGAAAATCAAGATGTACGCCTAAGCGGTGCCCGTTACCGGCCCGGCGCTTCCGCGCCCGCAGTTTATGCTCTTCCCGCACCTGTCAGGGAATCGATTGCGTTATCCAGGGTAGGAAAAATCAGGAACAGCGGTTCCACGCGCGTAATTTCCATGAGCAGCATAATACGTTCGTTGACGCCGCTGAGCACAACCCGCTGACCGGCCTTTTGCCTTGAAACATAGGTACTCACCAGGGATCCCAGGCCGGACGAATCAATGTAAGGAACATCGGTCATATCAAGGATCATGGTGGAGGCGGCTTCATTGCGGACTGCGCTTTGGAAGGAAGGGAAGGTCTCAATCGTCAGAGGACCCTTCAGGCAGAACACGCTCTGCCCGTAGATGCCATTTTCAAATCGTTCAATCACCAAGGGTTCAGCCTGCATGGCGCAGATTGTAGGATACGGACGGCCATCAATCAACTGACTTGACCATTTATTTTAGGAGCCGCGGGCAACAGAGAAAGAGCTGGGCTCAGACCATGCCGTGGTATCGCCTGACCGCGGGTACGAGGATTTTCTACGCCGGCACGGTCCCGGTGGACTCTCGAATTACCAGCTCAGGCTGCACCGCAATCTCCTTGGGGTAATCTTCCCGGCCCTCGATGCGTTCGAGCAGAGTTTTCATCGCAATCTCGCCCATTTCGCGTAAGGGCTGCCGGACCGTGGTGAGGCTGGGATAGTGGAAAGCCGCGCCCTGGATGTCGTCAAGACCCACCACCGAGATATCTCTCGGCACCTGCAACCCAGCCTCCTGAAATGCACGGATCGAGCCGATCGCAGAGATATCGTTATAAGCGAACAGGGCGGTGAACCGGTGCTTCGCGGCGAGCAGTTGCTTACCGCAGGGGTAGCCGAGCCCGGGCGATGAGTCCAAGGAATCGATCTGCACTGCCAGCTCAGGTGCGATCGCGATCTCCATCTCTTGCGCCACTTTACAGATGGCGTCCCAGCGATCCATGGCATCGGAACTGGCGGGATGGCCTTTCAGGAAGGCAATATCCCGGTGTCCGAGGTCCACCAGATGCTGCAGCGCGATGGACGCGGCCTTGTGATGGTCCAAAACAATGTTCGTGACGCCCTCGTGTTGCCGGTGACCGGAAACCGCAACCGTCGGCAGCGGCAGCGAGTGCTGCAAGTTCAGATCGATGGTGATGATGCCCTCGGCACCGCGCTGCAAAAGCAGTTGTGAGTATTTCTCGAACAGCTGCGGATCGTGGCGGTGGATCCCGGTAATGAAAAAGTATTCCTTCTCGCGAGCGTAGCTTTCAATGCCGGCAACCACCAGGGAACTGTAACCGTCGCCAATTTCATGGGCTATGACGCCCACGGTGTAGGTCCTTTTTTTTCGCAGAGAACGTGCGAAAAAATTCGGACGGTAATCCAGTTCGCTCGCCGCCAGTCGAATACGGTCTCGGGTCTTTTGCGGAATGTTTTTTGAAGAGGGGGCGTTGTTGAGAACCGCAGACACGGTTCCGGGAGTGAGGCCCACATGATCCGCGACAGATTTTAAGGTGACCACCCCGCCGGCGCGCTCGTCAGTCTTCTTACCCTGCGCCATGACTACGGCTCTCCGCTTTGGCCCCGGTCATTAAACAACTAGGAATCGGCTGCGAACACCAGATATTGCACAAGCGGCATGCTGTTTCGGCACTGGCTCCTATTCCTCGACGCTGCCACCCGGGAGCGCCAGCTGGTCTTGCGCCGCCGCAAAATCTATGGAGGAGAGGTCATCCACTTCGGGGCCACCCTCTTCTTTTCCCAATTTCTTTTGGACTTTCTTTTCCGCTTTTTCGCGAGCTTTTTCCTGTCGCGAACGCTCTTTCAGGCGTTTATTGAAACTTGAGCGACTCCGACCCGCCATACCACACCTCCAGGGATGCTTCTCAATCAGACCATAGTTGCTGGAACGGGACTAGCGCAAGTGGCGATTCCACCGCTGTTTCCGGTGAAATCTTACCAGCGTGGCTCCCGAGGTTGGCGCGCGTGACCCTGATAGTCGTCGCGTCCACCGCCGCCTGAGCGGCCCCCACCACTGGAACGTCCACCACCCCCAGAACGGCCACCACCACCACCGGGTCGCCCGCTGCCAAAACCTCCGCTGCGCTCCGTCTTAGGACGCGCCTCATTGATATTCAATGCACGCCCGCCGAGTTCCTTGCCGTTGAGGGCCGCAATCGCTTTCTCAGCTTCCGCGGAGTCCGACATTTCGACAAACGCGAACCCGCGCGAACGGCCCGTGTCCCGGTCGG
>Ga0193726_1002411_pt1 | contig 12716 bp, 7 predicted proteins | sample H2c1metaG_FD_144928 | JGI IMG/M metagenome (GOLD analysis project Ga0193726, IMG submission 144928) | Soil microbial communities from a riparian zone of the East river system, Colorado, United States - H2c1 | ecosystem: Environmental > Terrestrial > Soil > Riparian zone | place: USA: East River... | reverse complement strand
CGATACCACCGTCGTTGTCGAAGTCTCCTGTCGCCAGGCCGCGAGCAATGTAGTTTGCAGCGAATGCGGGTCCGGCCCGCTTTCCCATGCTCTCGAAATTTCCTTTCGCGTCATTGCGCAGCAACAACGGAGGCTCTTTGTAATTCACATCGCTGCGCACGGTCTCGATGGCGTCGTTGATGTGGCCGTTGACCAGGACAATATCGAGATTACCGTCATTGTCAAAATCAATGAACTTGACACCCCATCCCACCAGCGACCGGGTCAGGGCCGCCAAATGGGAGGCAACGGTTCGGTTCGCATAAGAAGAGGACTTCGAACCGACAAACAAGGAATGGTACTCATCGTTGAAATTCGTAACCACAAAGTCCGGCAAGCCATCGCCCGACACATCCCCCGCATCCACTCCCATCCCCGCCTTGGCAGCACCGTCTTCATCGTAGGCCACCTCCGCATCTACCGCGGCGTCGCGGAACGTGCCATCTCTCTGATTGATCAGAAGAAGATTGGGCGAAGCATCGCGGGCGATGAAAAGATCCGGCCAACCATCTTCATTCACATCGATCGCCACGATCCCCAGCGCCCGTCCGACCATTTTGTCCAAGCCTGAGGAGCGGCTGACATCGGTGAAGGTGCCGTCCCGGTTGTTGTGATATAGCGTCAGCGGCATGCCTTCGTAAGCAAGTTGCTCACAGTACGAACGCACGCCGTTGACCTCGCATTTCTTGGGGGTGTCAAACGAAAAGCGAGCGTAGTTGGCCACGACGAGGTCAAGATATCCGTCTCCGTCATAGTCAAACCAGGCGGCACTGGCCGCCCATTTTTCGCTGTTCTTCACTCCGGATTTGTCCGTGACATCGGTGAAGGTCCCATCCCGATTGTTATGAAACAGAGCACAGGCGGGGAATCCCGTGACGAACAGGTCGGGAAACCCGTCATTGTCGTAGTCCGCGGCAGCAACACCCATACCGTAGAAATCGATGCGATCGACTCCAGCCTTGGCACCGACTTCCTCGAATTTTCCATTCCCCAGGTTGTGGTAGAGCGCATTCCGCACCGGTGCTGGACTCTTGCCGCGAGGGGTCTCTCCCCCGTTCACAAAAAAGATGTCCTGCAGGCCGTCGCCATCAAAGTCAACGAAGGCCACGCCTCCTCCCATGGTTTCGATCAGAAAACGGTCGGGCGATTTGCCGCTGAACTGCTGCCAGGTGATGCCAGCCTGTTGCGTGATGTCGGTGAAAATGTCTGGGAGGGGAGAGGCGATGAGTCGGGGAAGAGCGGTGCCAACCGGGAGCAAAATGATTGCCAGTAAGACCCACCCCGGAAGAAAAGCTCGTTTGCGGTAACCGAGTGACATTCAACTCGCCTAGTTTCGCGTTTCTGGTTCGGGAGGTGGCATCTCCATCGGCGTTTCTGTTCGCTGCAGCTTCTCGAAGATTTCCATCTGCTGCGCAGCTGCTTGCCGGTTACCCGCGCGGCGGTAGGCACGCGACAGGGCAAAATGAGTTTCCGTGCTCTGGGGATCGAGCGCTGCCGCTTTCTGCAGGTGCTCCAGGGCCTCTGGCAGACGTCCTGCGTTGAGGGCCAGCTTGCCCAGTTCGTAATGTACACCCGGCAGAGTAGGATCGAGCGCGAGCGCCGAGCGAAGCATTTCTTCCACTCGCCGATCAACCTGGGAGCCGGAGGTTTCCGCCTCTTTGAGAAGCACCGAGGCGTACAGGACCGGGAAGCGGGAATCTCTGGGAAAACGCTTGACGCCGGCCTCCAGACTGTCGATCGCTTGCTTCCGATTGCCGCTCGCGAACTGGGCTTGTGCGAGCCCGAGTAGACCATCAGGGCGCGTGGCATCAAGTTCGACGGCACGCGAATAAGAGCGGCGGGCGTCGGCAAATTGCCGCATCTTGGCTTCGATCGATCCCTGTAATTCGAACGTGTCCGCGGAATTGGGGAAGACGGTTGTAGCCTTTCGCGCCAGTTCGAGGGCGGCGGGAAGTAAGCGTTCAGCGACCAGAATCGTACCCAGATCCTGATAGTTCACTTCCTCTTCCGGAGCCAGCTCGATGGCACGGTGGAGAGCCGCAACCGCCTTCCCGGGCTGGGTCTGCCGGTAGTAAGACCACCCCAGCAGGTTGTAGATTGGGGCGCTCGCGTTTCCCGCTGCGATCACACCGAGAAGAGTGCTCTGGCTGTCTTCAAACCGCCCGGCGTGATACTGAACCGAAGCCAGCTGGTAGCCCAGCGTCGCAGGGTCCGGGTATGTCGACGCAATCGAGAGCAGCATCTTCTGTGCGGTCTCGTAGTCGCGCATTTCATCGGCAATTTTCGCGCCCGCAAACACTGCTTGCCCCGCAGCCGGATGGTCCGATAGTTCTGCGAGCGTCGCGCGGGCTTTGCCGGTTTGGCCGAGGTGATAGTAGGACCGGGCCAAGGCTTCGATCGATTCCACCTGCTGCCGGACTTGCTGGGGGACAGAAGCGAGCATCCTGGCCGCAGTCGCATAATCCTTCAGGTTTTCCGAGACCATTCCGAACAGCAGCCTTGCAGGTCCGTCGTTGGGTTTTTCCGCCAATAGTATTTTCAAATTCTGCTTGGCTTCCGGGTACCGATGCAGCTGCCAGAGGTTCGCCGCCAGGTAGCGTCGCACGGTCATATCGTGGGGAGAGAGGGCGAGCGTTGTTTGGAATACTTGGCTCGATTCTTCCAGTTTATTCTGCATGGCCAGCACCGTCCCCCATGCGGCCAGGATCTCCGGATCGGCCGGGGCCAGCTGTGCGGCCTGACGAAGCTCGCTCTCGGCCCGCACCAAGTCCCCTTGCCGCGCCAGCTGCAGACCGAGGTCGGCATGAGACTGTGCTGGGTTGCGCGCCTCCGTTGCTGGAAACGCATGGACCGCGAAGCAGGCCAGAATCGTAAGCGCGGCGGCGACCAGCAAGCAGCCCGCCGGAATCGCTCGAAAATGGCAGGCCTGCCCTGGCGAATGCCCGTGAGTAAGCTGTCCAGGTTCCTTCACCCACTCATCTCCCAGAAAGTCTGCGCGCGGCTTTCGCTGAAGATCATCCCACCGAGCGGCGCGGTCGGGCGAAGTATATCCCGGGCTCCCGAATCCTCGTTGGGAAAATCAAGGTTGGCAAAATCAAGGTTGTGAAAATCAAGGTCGGGAAAGTGAAGGTCGGGAAAATGAAGTTCGATGGCGGGGATCAAACCAGGTGATGGTCTTCACTCCCCAGCTCGAGCACTACTCAAAAAATCGATTTCGCCGATTGCCGGAGGACCCCGGTATCATGATCGTCGACCCGGAGAGGCTAGCCCCCTCAACGATTTTCCTCGAACCGGCCGGTTGGATTTGGCCAGAAACTCGCCGCCCATGATTGCTCCCTGGAGAATCTGAATATTTGTCTTGACATCGCTCGGCAATATCATCAATAAAAGGATTCAATAAAGGGGCTCGGTGGGAAAATCTTATTTATCCCGTTCCGGCGGAATTCTTAAAAACAACAACAACAGCGGTGTGTCTCTTCTGAATTTGCCATCGTCTAGGCGGTAATCACATAGGCGGTAATTACAAGGAGGACGGCCATGCGTAAGGGAAAAGGTTTCCAGGTTGCACCGGAATCTGCCTCGAGGAATCGAGCCACCACGCTCCTTGCCAGGGAGGTGCTGCTATGCACAGCAGTTTTGCTCGGTTTCCTGTCTCTTGATCCTGGCGCACAGGCCCAGCTTTACGCCGGTTCGATCGTCGGCACGGTGACCGACCCCTCGGCGGCTGTCGTCCCCTCGGCCCAGGTAACTCTATTGGATGAGGAAAAGGGATTTTCCCACACCAGCCCGACCGACGCCGGGGGAAGATATCAGTTTCGTGAGATTCCGCCCGGAAGTTACAGCATTTCCGTGGTTGCCGCGAACTTCCAGAGCCAGCGCAAGAGTGGCGTCAAGCTCGATGTCAACCAAACCCTGGCCCTCGATTTTTCGTTGAAAGTGGGCGCCGCCTCCATCGTGGTCGACGTGCAGACCGGCAACGTGGAACTGCAAACCCAGGACGCGGTCACCGGCCAGGTCATCGGGCGGAAGTTCATCAACGATCTGCCCCTTGTCGGCCGCGATTTTCTGAACTTGGCCTACCTGGCCCCCGGAATCACAGATGTGGATAACGACTGCAAGGGGTGCATGGACAATAATTTCATCTCCAATGGCAGCCGCAACGCCACCGCCGATATTTTGCTCGATGGGGTGTCGAGCACGAATTTCGAGCAGAACAGCGGTATTCTCGCTCCGACCTACACTCCGTCCGTCGATGCGGTGGAAGAGTTCAAGGTGCAACAGTCGAACTTCAGCGCCGAGTACGGCTTCACCGGGGCCACTCTGGTCAATGTCATTACCCGTTCCGGCACCAACAAGTTCCACGGCAGCCTGTATGAGTTTGTTCGCAACGACAAGTTTGACGCGAATGAATGGTTCAACAATCAGTCCGGAAATCCGCGCTCACCTCATCGGGAAAATGATTTCGGGGGCACCATCGGAGGCCCCATTATCAAAGATAAGACTTTCTTTTTCTTCGACTACGAAGGAGGGCGACAAAGAACCTACGGGAGCCATTTCATCGGCGTGCCCACTGCGGGCGAGAGGACCGGAGACTTTGGCGTGTTGTGCACATCCGCGGGGGGCAGCTTCGACGGCGCCGGCAATTGCTCAGCCCCTGCCGGCCAGATTTACGATCCCTACACCGGCAGCGATGGAGGAGGATTCGCAGTGAATCGCGCGCCCATCCCTTTCGACAATCTCGCCACCTACGCAAGTCCTGGCAGCCTGAGCTTGTCCGGTACGCCGTTCAACGTTCCCAGTCCAGGGGCGGCGGGCAATTTGATCGATCCGGTCGCGGCCAAGCTGATGACATTCTTTCCTCAGCCCAATCTCAACACCGATAACCGCGACCAGAACTTCTTCGCGACGGGTACAAATCAGAGCACGAATAACCAATTTGATATCAAGATCGATCACCGTTTCAGCGATGCCAGGATGTTGAGCGCAAAGTATGCCCACCAGTGGGGCAATAATCATAGCTTCAACTGCTTCGGCAATGAGGCTGATCCCTGTACGGGAGGGCCCAACGTATCCCGTACGAACCTGGTGGCGATCAATTTCACCCAGACTTTCAGTCCGACGCTATTGCTGAACCTGTCCTACGGCTTCACCCGGGGTTTCAGTCACGAAACCGGCATTACCGGAGACTTTCCCAAGTTGGATCCGGTGACCGATCTGGGATTTCCCTCGTACATGGACCTGTCCGGGTACAAGCAGTTTCCCGCGATTTTTTTGGATCAATACCGTACCGCCGGTGGCAACAGCATTGGCACTCAGACCTACAGTATCCTCAAGGAAGGACAGGAAACCCATCAACTGCTGGGCTCGGTGGACTGGGTGCGGGGGAAGCACGACCTGAAGTTTGGCGCCGAAGGCCGGTTGCACCGCATCAATTTTACCCAGCCGGGATTACCCGGGGGGCAATTTGGGTTTGATTGCTTTGCCAGCGCTTCCACTAGCGATCCGAGTTCGACTGATTGCGGCAGCGGTAACAACGGTGGCGACGCCATGGCGAGTTTCCTCATGGGAACCGATTGGGGCAATCAAGGGGGGAGCTACGAGGTCCCGAACGACGTGGCGACTCAGAGTTTCCAGGCAGGTGCTTTCGTTCAGGATAATTTCCGGGTCACTCCAAAGCTGACCGTGAATTTGGGCTTGCGCTATGAAATATCCCTCCCTCGCACCGAGCGTTTTAACCGGATGAACTGGCTGGATCCGAATATTGCCTTCTCTTTGAGCGCGCCCGCCCTGCCGGATTATCCCCTTAAGGGCGGCGAGGTATTTACCAACTCCAACAGCCGCTACAACTACGACACTTTCTACAAGGGTTTTCAGCCCCGCTTTGGTTTTGCTTACCAGGCCCCGCACGGTCTGGTGGTTCGCGGCGGCTACGGCATTTACTTTTCTCAGCCGCGTTCCGGTGCGGCCGGAACCGGCCCCTGGGGCTACCAGGGGTACGACGTACAGACGCCCTGGATCTCGACTTTCCAAAATGCCTCCGTCCTGCCCGGCTCAAGGTTGAGCGACCCCTTTCGTTCCTTCCAGGCACCCTACCCGGACATCGGCCCCAAACCGCGCGTGGGCAGCTCGCTCGGAGTCCTGAATGACATCGGGTTTAGCGCCGCCGGACCGATCCCGAGTATCAGTCGCGATATTCCCTATGAGCAGGCTTGGAGTTTTGGTTTGCAAAAGGAGCTGCCGGGAAAGATTATCGTCCAGGGAGACTACGTCGGTAAGAAGGGAACACACCTCTACCTCGGGGGGTTCCGTGATTTGGACTTTCTCGGGCCGGACTTCGAAAAAGCGCGGCTGGCTGGAACCGTGGATGTGACCAGCCTGGCCACTACTTTCGATTCCAACCCGCTGGCTCCTTACATTACCGATCCCCTAAGCAGCCTGTCGCAATCAACCATCCACGAATATAGGGACCCAACCGCCCAATTTCATGTGCCCTTCCCGCAATTCACCAGCTTCGCGGGCGATTCTCCCCCGATTGCGAACTCGATCTACCATGCCGCGCAGTTCCGGGTCGAGAAAGGCTTTTCCAATGGACTGCAGTTCCTGATGACCTACGCGGTTTCTAAGTCCATTGATGACGCCTCGGCAACGGACGACAGCATCTCCTGGCTGGGCGGGGGCTTTCAGGGCAACACCATTTCCGTACAGAATCCGAATAATCTGAAAGCTGAAAGAGCTCTCTCTGTATTTGATATCCCCCAAGTCCTTCAGTTCAGCTACGTCTATGCTCTGCCCGTCGGACGAGGCAAACACTTTGGCGGCAACATGAGCCCAGTCGTGAACGGTTTCATTGGAGGCTGGCAGTTGAGTGGGATATGGCGGTTCAACAATGGACGACCGATCGTGATGGTCCAGAGTGAAGGCTCGAATATCCCTACCTACGGCAGTCTGAGGCCGACGCTGGTTGCTCCGCTCAAGGTGAACCATACCTCCGAGCAGAGCATGCTGAACAACTACTTCTTGAATGCGTGCGATGACGGGAACACTTGCGCGGACGGTTCCACGGGCGGCCAGTCGGGGAGTGCACTCCTGGTGACGCCCTCCTATTCGTTGGGTAACGCGCCCCGAACCTATGGAGGCGTCCGGCAGCCCGGCGCTAAAGTTGTCTCCATGACGCTGTTCAAGGAGTTCCCCATGGCAAATATCCGGGAGGGAATGCGAATGGAGTTCCGCATGGAAGCCTTCAACGTATTCAATCATCCCGAGTTTGGCAGCGTCGACTCGGGGCTGGGCGACGGGTCGTTCGGCACCATTACTTCCACCGTGGATGGCAGCCAGCGCCAGCTCCAGTTAGGGTTAAAGCTCTATTTTTGACGCACAAATAAGGGGCCGAAGGCCAATCCCAGGCCCAAGGCCCCATCCCTCAGATGTTATTTTGCGTGGCGGCATGCGCCAGCTCGTGCAGTTCTGCGCACCCGCACCGGTAAATTCATTCATCTCAAGCCAGGCTGTGGAGGTCGTTCGATGGCGTCGGGAATCAATCCCAGGGTGTTTAAGGTCTGTCTTGCAATCGGCACATTCCTTCTGGCTGCGAACTCCGTGATCGCCCAGAAGGTCATCGTCGATGCTGCTCCTTCTCAGGTGGTAAACACTTTCAGTCCGCCGCACTCTCTCGGGGCTGCGATTGACAGATTGCGGACCGGAACTCCAGACAAGTTGCTCACCGATCCCATGCTCAAGGAAATACTTGGCGCGGGATGGCAGACCGTGACCTATCGCCAGAACACGGAATTAATGGTTGAGGCCTGGCACTGGAATCCGAATGGCAAATGGAGTGACAGGGAGAAGCAACAAGGCTACTTTGTGGGTAACGCTGACCCGACCGCGGAAATGATCCGCCACTCCTGGGCCGCCCCGCTTCCTCATCGCGGCTTCAGTCGCGGGGATGGAAACGGTTGGTCTCGCCTGACGGATGGCGATCCCAAGTCGTACTGGAAAAGCAATCCGTATCTCAGCAAAGCTTTCACCGGCGAGGATGACTCCCTTCATCCGCAGTGGGTGATGATCGATCTCGGCAGCAAGGTCGGGGTCAACGCCATCCGGATTGCCTGGGCGGAGCCTTACGCGCGACGATACTTCGTCCAGTTCTGGACGGGAGAGATGGAGCCCTTCTATGACGGGACTACCAAGGGCACCTGGCAAACATTCCCCTTGGGCGCGGTCACCGAAGGCCGAGGGGGGACGGTCACGCTCAAACTGGTTTCCTGGGTAGTTCCGGTTCGCTATCTCCGCATCCTGATGACTGAGTCGTCGAACACCTGTGACACTCATGGCTCGGCTGACAAGCGCAACTGCGTCGGTTACGCCATCGCTGAACTGTACGCGGGAGCCCTCTCGGAGGATGGCCAGTTCAATGACTACGTCACTCATTTTCCGAGTCGTCAGCAGACCGTGACTTGGCCTTCCTCGGTCGATCCCTGGCACGCGGCTTCCGATATGGATGAATCGCGGGGAGACCAGGTCGGTTTCGATTTCTTTTTCACCAGTGGAGTCACGCGCGGGCTTCCCACCATGGTCCCAATTGCGATGTTGTATTCCACACCCGAGGATGCTGCCAACGAGATCGCTTACCTGTTCAAGCGCCACTATCCCATCTCCTGGATTGAAATGGGAGAAGAGGCCGACGGTCAGCATATGCTTCCCGAAGACTACGGCGCTCTTTATCTGCAGTTCGCGACTGCCATTCACAAGGCAGTTCCCGAGGCGAAGCTGGGCGGCCCTCCCTTCGAAGGAACATTTGGCGACGTCGAAGTGTGGCCGGACGCGGCGGGGAAAGTCTCTTGGATAGGGAGGTTTGTCGATTACCTCAAGGCGCACGGCCGCCTCGACGATTTCACGTTCTTTTCCTTCGAGCACTACCCGTATCAGGATAAGCCTACCTATTCCTGGGCGGATCTCTATCCCGAGCCTGAATTTGTCGGCCATATTGTGCAGGTCTGGAAGGACAACGGTGTACCGCCGGGCATTCCATTTTTCATGACAGAGGGAAACATCGGAGGCGGGGCTGGCCCCTCCAGCGTGAAGAGCGCCTTGTGGTTGGCCGACTATGTCGGCTCGATGATGGCCGCAGGCGCGGGGGCAACCTACTATTTCCACTACATGCCGTCACCGGACCACCCCGGCGGCTTTCTTATGATCGATCAAAATTATCATTTGTTGGGATACCCGCCCCAGTATCTGGCGAGCCAGTTGATCACCCAGGAGTGGGTGCAACCGATCGATGCACCTCACCGTCAGTTTAAGGCAGAGAGCGATGTGAAAGATGCCGCCGGCACCGTGCTGGTGACCGCCTATGCCGTTGAGCGGCCCGACAAGAAGTGGTCGGTGATGCTCGTCAACCGGGACCAGTACAACGACCATGCGGTGAAGGTGGTTTTCGCCGATCCCGAGTCCAAACACGACCGCTATTTCTCCGGTCCTTTGGACCGCATCACATTCGGATCCAACGAATATCAATGGCACCAGGAAGGCACAGGCGGACATGCCGATCCCGATGGGCCACTATCAAGATCGACGGTCACGGCCGCCGCAGAAATGTTCTATCTGCTTCCCAAGGCATCGATCACGGTTCTGCGCGGTTCGGTTGCCAGCGCGACAGCGCAAGATGGTCATTGATGTCAGCGTGAGCTGTCAGCGAAGATGTCACTCGAAGCGGAGGGAATGATCTTGTCTTCGCTGGCGATGCACGACCTGAGGGTGGGTAGCGGCTGCCACCCTTTCCCTGATATGGTGTGACCCTGTCAACATCTTCGAATCGTTGGTGTGGTTTTGTATTTGTCTTTTCGAGAACAGGGTCAGCAACAGCCGTGGCAGGTAATGGCGACGATGGATCAAGCTGATATTCGCGGGTCGGAACCGCATAATCATGATCCGTCGGGAGCTGCCTCTGACTAATTTCGCGAGTCCGGCTGAGCCTGTCGCATAGGGAAGCCGAGGATTCTCCTTCGTGCTTGCTCCGGCTGCGGCTGACCCTGTCCTCGATTTGGATAACGTTGTTCATTGGTTGATTGTTTTTGCTTTTTCCTTATTTGGAAAGTCTTTGCTTTTGTTCTTTCGGTTCCCTTCATGCCGCCATTTGTTGCTTGCAGGCCGCTTCGGCCTTGATCCCGATGGCCCAGATAAAGCCCAACAGTTCGCGTGCGATCGCCGTCATGGTCTTTCTCTGCTCCTTGCCTCGAGCCATCAGCGTCATGTAGCGCTTGTGCAGGCGATTCTGCGCTTTCCATGCAATCTCGGTGATTTCTGCCGGAAGCCCTTCCTGTCGCCTGCGCAACCGGGCTCCGATCGCTGGCCGGTGGCGATAGCTCCAGGCCGATTCGACCACGATTCGTCTGAGGTGCGCGTTCCCTGACTTGGTAATGCCTCCTCTTCGAATACGCTTGCCGGTGGAGTCTTCGCTCGGAAATGCTCCGCTATACCCCATAAGGTCACGCGCGCTCTCGAAGCGGGAGGTGATGTTGCCCAGCTCGACAGCAATCGTGACTGCCGAGATATGCGCAATAGCGCGCAATGCCTGTAAACCGCGAACCACTTCCTGCATCGGCGCGGGAGCCAGCTGAATCACTTCCACAATCGACTGCTCCAACCGCTTGACTCGTTCTTCCATATGCTGAACTTCGTTCAGACCATCGAGCAAAGTGGCCTCCTGCGCAGGATGCGTGTAGCGGACCTGCTGGACCCACTCGACGTATTTTTCCGTCCACGCCTTCACTCCCAGCGGAGGACGCTGGCCCGTACGCAGCAGAAACTTGGTTAGCCGATGCTTTGCTCGCAGCTGATCCTGCTTGGCCGCCTCTCGCGCCCGGACAAGATCCCGCAATGCTTCCGAGCCTTCATCCGGCACCCACACCGCAGTCAGATCGTCGGAGCGGTGACTGCGCGCCAGCTTCAGAGCATCCCGCCGGTCGGTCTTTACCCGATCCCTGGGCTTCTTCGGAACCATCGACGGCGCCACCACATCGCATTTGACTCCCAACTGCGTTAGTTGCCAGTACAGTACGAAGCGTCGGGCCGGCCTCATAGCAGGCTCGTAGATGCTCGGGCGAACCAAGCTTGCGCCCCGGCCAAGTATGAATAGAACTACTCTTCTTGAGATTACCGAGCGCGAGCCCCTGGGCTCATTATCGTCTTGCCGACAGACGCTTCAAGTGCGAACGCCCCCAGCTACACATCATTTCGATTACTGGGGCGAGCGTCCGTCCATATGAGGAGAGTGAATAGTAAACGCAAGGCGGAATCGTTTTCTTGTCGTCTCTTTCGACGATGCCATCGGCAACAAGTTCCTGAAGATGCCGGATCAGCATGCGCTCCGTGATCCCCGGAATGGAACGCTTGAGTTCGCTGGTACGTCGCGGCCCATCCTGCAGACGCCACAGAATCGTACCTTTCCAACGGCCGTCCACGACTCGCATCATCGCGTCGACGGGACACTCGCCCACTTCCTTTTTCGAGACTGGCATTTCTTTCTCCTAAACTGACAAATATGACAGTACCTTGAAATATGTCAGTACACATCTTACGCTTTGAGTCATGGAGGATTCAATGAGCAACAAACATCTCCCACGGCTCTTCGCGCAAGCGCTAAACGACAAACGTGTTGAACTCTTCGATGAGTTCATCCATCCGGAGTACAACAACCACAACGCATACGTAGAGCCAGGTCCGGCGGGTGTTAAAGCATTCTTTCGGCACTACCTCGACGCATTTCCCGACACGAAGGTTGTGATGGAAGACGTGATCGAATCGGGGGATCGCATCAGCGCTCGCTTCACCTATAACGGAACCTTTAGCAAGCCATTCATGGGCTATCAACCCAACAGTGCAGCAATCGAAATGCGGAGTATCGACATCTGGCGCGTCAAGGACGGGACGTTCATAGAACACTGGGACGAACTCAATCTGCTGGAAGTATTCCAGCAGATCGGCGCAGCGACGGTGAGAAAGCCGGAGGAACAATGAACTATCTGATATGGACGGTGTCGCTGATTGGCATCTTAAGCACGGCAGTGGTTTGTGGCACGGACATGTTCTTCTTGACTGTCGGCCGCCCCGCTCTCAGGTTGGCTTCGCCGTCAGTCGGAACCGAAGTCATGGGATTTATCCATCTCTTCGGTGACGCGCGGATGCCGGTATGGGGCATCTCGGCGATTTTGTCGAACTTCGTGCTTGCCCTGTTCAGCGGGAGTGGACATCGCGGGTTCTATTTCGCCTCTCTCTCTATGCTGATCCTGTTCGTCGTTATCTACAATCGTTTGTCAAAGCCAATCAATCGGCTTCAAACCGAAGCGGCAAAAACGGGAGGAAGGCTCGACAATGCTCGAGAGCTGCAGGCGTCGTGGGATCGATCGGTGATGATCCGTATTCCCTTGCTCGTTGCGTCCCTGCTCGCCCAGTGCGTAGCATTGCTAGCCACGTCGGCGTAAACGCGCCCGTATGCTCACGTTTCAAGAGCAGGGAGAGGCGCACGCTGACAATTTGCGGCTTCATGGCTTGCAGGCAGACATGCGGACTTTTTCCGACACTGCGACTATTCCCGGATAACGGGCAAACCGGAATGTATGGTCCGCCGCCTCGTCGCAAGCAAAAAATGAAAGTGACAGGATGGTCTGCGCAAATGTATT